>Ga0335070_10000251_pt1 | contig 62198 bp, 57 predicted proteins | sample Lox_Sample_13_FD_206722 | JGI IMG/M metagenome (GOLD analysis project Ga0335070, IMG submission 206722) | Soil microbial communities from Loxahatchee National Wildlife Refuge, Florida, United States - Lox_Sample_1.3 | ecosystem: Environmental > Terrestrial > Soil > Wetlands | place: USA...
CATGCCCTTCGGAAGAGTGAGGAACGTTACCGCAATATTTTTGAAAATGCTGTGATGGGTATCTTTCACACTACTCGAGAAGGTAGATATCTACGCGCGAACCCCGCCGGAGCCAAAATGTACGGTTATGAATCGGCCGAGGATATGATCCAATCCGTAACAGACATGGCCGCGAAAATATACGTTGATCCGGAAGACAGGGCAAGGTTCAGAGAGATAATGGGGAGTGAGGGCCGAGTTGAGAATTTTGAATCGGAACACTACCGTAAAGACGGAAGCAAAATCTGGACGGTCTTGAATTCGCGGGCAGTGCATGACAATTCTGGCAGAACACTTTATTATGAAACAACCATAGAAGACATCTCTAAACGCAAGCTCCTTGAAACTCAACTCCGCCAAACCCAGAAAATGGAGGCGATCGGTACGCTCGCCGGCGGAATTGCACATGATTTTAACAATATTCTCAGCGCCATTATCGGATATACCGACATGGCCCTCACAGACCACAAAATGGATGCTCGTCTTCGGCACTACTTTGAGCAGGTTTTGAAAGCCGGGGAACGAGCAAGGGAATTGGTAAAACAGATTCTCACGTTCAGTCGCCGGAGTGAGGAGAAGCTATACCCCCTGAGAATCAGCCCTATAGTCAAGGAGGTCCTGAAGCTTCTCAGAGCGATTCTTCCTGCGACGACAGAGATTCGCCAGGAAATCCAATGCGACCCAGATGTTGTCAGGGCAGATCCCACGCATATCCATCAAATAATGATGAATCTATGCACGAACGCCACCCACGCCATCGGCGCAAGAAAAGGCAAATTGACTGTCAGGCTGATGCCTGTGGAGATCAAGGCCGAGGATACTTTGATTCATCATGGTTTAATTCCCGGCGCTCATATCAGACTTACAGTAAGCGATACGGGACATGGGATATCTGCCGGGATCATGGATATGATATTCGACCCCTTTTTTACTACCAAGAAGCCGGGCGAAGGGACCGGTATGGGCCTCTCCGTGGTTCATGGAATCGTGAAAAGTTATGGCGGCGCAATTACAGTACGAAGCGAAGTGGGGAAAGGGACCGAATTCGATGTCTATTTGCCACTACTGATGGAAACAGACGAATGGCAAAAGAAAACGGCAGTGGATATTGAAGGAGGGGATGAGTGCATCCTTTTTGTGGATGATGAGGAAGCACTCGTTAGCCTGGGAAAGGACATGCTGAGCAGCCTGGGATACAAGGTTACAATAAGGACGAGCAGCGTTGAAGCGCTGGAACTCTTTCGAAACAACCCTAACAGCTTTGACATCGTGATTACCGACATGACCATGCCGAACATGACAGGTATCGAGTTGGCGCAGGAACTCCTTCGTATCCGTCCCGATACACCTGTTATCCTTTGCACGGGGTTCAGCGAAGCAATCACGCCTGACAGAGCAAAGGGCTTAGGAATAAAAGATTTTGTCATGAAGCCCGTGGTTAAGAATCAGATAGCATCAGCCGTTCGAAAGGTGCTGCATGAAAAGAAATGGCGGAAGAATACGGAATCGGCATTCGGAAGGTCAAGGAGATTATTGGAATGATGGCGATCACCATGATGCCCCAGACACCGGTATACGTTAAAGGAGTTATCAATCTCCAGGGGAAGGTCATTCCTGTGATGGACCTCCGGCTCAAATTCCGCATGGAGGAAATGGAATACACTGATCGGACCTGCATAATAGTCATGGAAGTCAAGACGAATGCCGGCAAAGTCCTGACAGGGATCGTGGTGGATGCGGTATCAGAGGTATTAAACATCAAAGCTGCCGACATTGAAGACACACCGACTTTCGGAGCTAATATGAATACAGATTACATCCTTGGCATGGCAAAAGCAGGAGACGCGGTGAAGATTCTTCTGGACATCGATAAAGTGATCAGTGATCGTAATTACTGTATGAAAGTGTAATTATCTGAAACGAAGCGAAACACCGAGTACAGGAGTACAGCAGATTGAAAGAGAGTAACACCCAAGCTCAGCATCTGCTCTTGAAGGCGGCGATCTGCTGCAGCGCGATTTTAGCGTCCATTATTCTTTTGTCACTTGGCTTTAGATAGGCATTCTTTCGCCCGCCTATATCCCAATTCAATCATCTCGGATGCTCGATCATACTCCAATGACCGGCATGCATTTCTTGCAATTTCTATAACTATGTCTGGTGGATAAGCAGCCAGCTTTTGTCGTGCTATGGCGCTCTGCATAGCCTCAAACGACTGCATGGCGATGTCGTACGCCCCCCAGTCTCGACCGCTGCTGCTTGAAACAGATTGCTGGAGGCGGTTGATAAAGCCATTGATTTTTTCACGGAACGGCGATGAATATGATGTTGAGGCGGGATTCATGCCACTCAGTTTTTCCGGGCTGTCCGCGGCGCCACCGAGATTTACTGCAATTGTCATATCAGTGTCATCACCAATTGTCGGAGCAACAGGAACAGGATTCAATACTCCGCCGTCAACAAGGTCAACTCCTTTGTATTTAAATGGGGTAAAAAGAAGGGGTATTGATATAGATGCTCTTATAGCATCAAAAAGTCTTCCTGACTTTATCCAGATTTCCTTCTGGCCCTTGACGTCAGTTGCAACAGCTGTATATTGAACTGGAAGATCTTCGATCAATTGCTCTCCTACGAGATTGATCAAAGTGTTGATAATTTTGTCGCCTTTGACCAGTCCACTCTTATCCCATGAAAGATCTAGCAAAGTGAATATATCTACTCTTGTTATGGCACGTACCCATTGCTCATATTCATCAAGTTTCCCGGCTGCATATATCCCCCCTATCAGCGCACCGATTGAGCAACCTGCTATTGAGTGTATTTTGTAATCATTTTCTTCAAGCCAATGAATAACGCCTATGTGTGCTAAACCTCGAGCGCCACCACTTCCAAGAACGAGAGATACAGATTTAATATTAGTTTTTTTTATCATAATCTCTTGAGTTCGCTTCATTCTGCATGCACCAACTTAATACTTTTTGATGCTAGCGAAAATGGGATCTTTGCCCGTTTGATGAAGTTCTCAGCCATCTAAGCCTTTCAAAGATACTTGTACCAAGTTCGAGCTAGGAATCTGATTTTCTCAACCAACGCCGCCATGCGTTATTATAATCAGATATCATTAAAAATAAAATGGATATTGTTCTTCGATTGCTGTATGATAGCATAAATACTGCAATTGCTGTTATTTATTTAATCACCACCTTTAAAAAATCCTAAAATAAGAGCATTTAGTATGACAGAAAAAAGCATAAAAACGAAACTCAGGGTTATCTTGATAGTCATCGGTGTTTGTATTCTGATTGTATTGTATAGTTACTTTATTGCAGATACTGTCGAGACAAGAATAACGGATGCCCAGATGACGAAGGTTGACGGAAGATTCATGATCGCTACTGAGTATCGTCCTTTTGTGAATGAAGATGTCTGGTATCGATTCAAGTTTGATTCTGGTGCGGTTCAGAACGATGCCATAAGGTTAAGAGGGAAGATGGTCAAGATCAAGAAGTATGGTTGGAGAATACCGATATTTTCTATGTACGAAAATGTAGTTAAGATTGATGAAGAAAAGTAGTCTTACGTCACGTAACGAACTAAGCAATAAGTTTGATTAATTATTACCGTGAATATCCCTATCCCATGAAGATCAGATATTTTTTAATGACGTACCGATTAGGGCGAAGCGTATCCAACAGTCTCAAAAGATACTTCAAGATAAATCGGGGATTGTTGTGCTGGCTTTCCTGCGGTTAAAGATTTCTTTTATTAATCTGCAACTCAATTATCAAGGCGTTATTTGTTAATAGGTGTAACGGACACTATCCTTTTTATCTCGTTCTTCCTCCACAATTTAGACGCAATTAAAATTTTTCAAGCTTGCTTTTGGTCATAATCAACTCTATTGAGATCACGATTTCTCCATCATTACCAATACCGAACCCAAGTCTATGCCTGGCCAATATCTCATTGACATACAATTCCATTCTGCTTATACTTTTCTTATTTCCTTGGGCAAAAAGCAATACCTTACCGGTTCTGCGCAATATCCTCCCGGGGATTGACGCCAACTCTGGCCTTGATAGTAGAAATCATGAAAACCAAGCAAATAGATATTCGTCAGCGCCTCCAGAAAGCGTGGAATGACTTCATCTGCGGAGGGACGGTTGCGGGGAACGCCGTTCGACCCGAAATCATGGCATCTTGGATAAGATGCCGGGACTATGGCATAGACCCGCACCTAAAGGTCTTCCCCCACCTTCTGAATGATGAGCAGTCAAAGTCTCTGCTGACCCAGAACAGTCTTCTCATCAGCAGTGCGCAGCGGGTGCTGAAGAGCTTCTACCATTATATCAAGAATATCGATGTCGTGATTGTCCTGCTGGATAGGGAAGGTTATCCACTTGAAATAATGGGGGAAGGCCAATTATGGACCATAGCGGAGGAATTTGTAAACTTTAAATTCGGGACCTCGCTGCATGAGAAATATGTTGGGACCACTGCGTCTTTCCTAGCCATTTTGCACGACCAGCCCTTTGAAATGACGGCGGAGGAGCATTACGCACAATTGCTGCATCCGTGCATGTCCGTCGCCGCGCCGATTCATAATGAGCAGGGACAAGTCATTGGAGCGATCAGTATGAGCGCCAGCCATGAATTGGCTTCGCGGCATCCCCATACCCTGGCCATGATTGCCGCCATGGCCAAGATCATCGAGAACGATCTTCAACTGGCGAATGCCCTGGAGCATACGGAATTCATCAGCCAGTCCTTGAAGGACGCCATGGCCTCCATGGCCGATGGACTCATCGTGCTCGGCCGGGATGACCGGGTCGTTCATGTGAATTCCATGGCGGAAAAGCTCCTGGGGTTTCAGCTTGAGAAGATCAGAGATAAGGAGATCGTTGAAATCGTTAAAAACAGCGTGATCCTCGAAGCGGTCAAGAACAAACGAAAGCTGGTGGACCATGAACTGGTCCTCGAAGAATCCGTGAACAAGTCCCGCTATCTAGTTTCGGTTAACCCTATCCTGAGCCTCGCGGGGAAACATATCGGCACCTCTCTTTTTCTCAAGGAGTTCAAAACGGTGCAGAAGCTTGTGCAGCGAGTCGTCAGTCAGCAGGCCCATTACACCTTCAACGACATCCTGGGGGAAAGCCCCGGCATTCAGGAAGTCAAACGGATTGCACGCACGGTTGCCAAAAGCAGCTCCAACGTCATCATCACCGGGGAGTCCGGTACCGGTAAAGAGATGGTAGCCCAGAGCATCCACAACAGCAGTGAATTTGCCAAGGGTCCGTTTCTCGCAATCAACTGCGCCGCCATGCCGTCGAATCTGATCGAAAGCGAAATCTTCGGATACGAAGCCGGAACCTTCACCGGCGGCCTGAGAAGCGGAAAGACCGGCAAACTCGAGCTTGCTCACGGAGGCACGCTCTTTCTTGACGAGATAAACGGTATGTCCATGGACATGCAGGTCAAGCTGCTCCGTGTACTTGAGGAAAGGGTCTTTCAGCGACTCGGAGGCAGCCGATCCATCGATCTGGGGGCGCGCATTATTTCGGCCACCAACCAGGACCTTGCTGAACGGATGCGGCACGGTAATTTCCGGCCCGATCTGTACTATCGCCTCAGTGTGGTAGAGATTCACATTCCTCCTTTGCGCCAACGGGTCAAAGACATCGAAATACTGACGTATCGGTTCATCGAAGAGAAGAGCCGGCTCCTCAAAAAAACCATCAAGGGAATTACGGATGAGGCCCTTTCCCATTTGCTGACGTACGACTGGCCGGGAAATGTCCGGGAGCTTAAGAATTGGATCGAAAGGGCCGTAAATCTTGCGGAGGGCGAATACCTGACGATACATGATTTTCCCAGTTTAGCCAATATCGAGGAGCTTCCCACCCAGAGAGTCCTGAAGCACACCATCGAGCCCATCAGCGAGTTGGGTTCTCTAAGGCAGACAGAACAGGAAGCCATCAAAGCTGCTATAAACAAATGCCAGGGCAATATCCTGGAGGCAGCCAGGCATCTCGGAATCAGCCGGGCAACGCTTTACAGAAAAATGGAAAAACATCAGATCTCCATCTCCAAGGAAGTTCAATCTTAAGACATATGTCTCATAATGAGACAATTGTATCATTTCTTTAAACCATCTATTTCTTTCTTACAACACCCTTTTATATAATCAAATATTCAATATCACTTACTAATTACATCAGCGTTTCTCTTTGGCATAAACATTGCGCAAGTAGATGTTTAATTGCCACAATTATCAATAAAACTGAAAGGAGGAATATATGAAATATCCTGATTTGAACTTTGAGCCATTCTTCGCCTGGGTGAACCGGCCGAGGATCATGTACAAGGCCGGCCTGCGCGAAGAGCTGGGCTTTGAAATGGAAAAACTTGGGGGAAAAAAGGTGGTCCTCTATACGGACAAGGGACTTGTTCAGGCTGGTGTGGCGGAAATGGTAATCGAGGCTATCAAGGCTTCCAACTTGAAATTGGTCGGTGTCTACGACAAAATTGTACAGGATGCCCGACTCGACTTGATCAACGAGGGAGCGGCTTTTTACAGGAAGTGTGGCGCTGACTGCATGGTGGTCGTAGGAGGCGGCAGTGTTATGGATACCTCCAAGGCCATCAACATTCTGATTGGTGGCGGTCTCGATGATTTTTCGCCCCTGGCGGAACAGGTGGGATTGTTTGAGGGGGCCAAACCATTGCCGCCTCATGTTGCTTTCCCAACCACGGCAGGGACAGGGGCAGAGGTGACCTTCGCTATGGTTGTTCTCAACGATGTAGATAAAGTGAAGGTGTCGTGTGCCCATCCTTTCTGCAACGCGGATATCGCCATGCTGGACCCTGAATTGACGGTGAAGCTTCCCCAGAAGATTACGGCCTTCACTGGCATGGATGCCATGACGCATGCGATCGAGGCCATCACCACCAGCAGTGCGAATCCCATTTCGGACGGATTGGGGCTGCATGCGATCCGGATCATCACTAAATATCTTCCCAAGGTAATGAAAAACCCGGAGGATGTCGAGGCGAGGGGTTACCTGCTGATCGCGAGCACCATGGCGGGCATGTCCTTCATCAACGCCTTCACCGGCGGGGTCCATGCCACAGCCCATGCCCTGGGCGCCATTTACGGGATTCCCCACGGTCTTGCCAACAGCATTATGCTGCCCCATCTGATGGCCTTCAATCTCGAAGAGAACCCGGCGCGCTTCGTACTGATAGCCGATGCCATGGGCATGAACATCGACGGCTTGACGCCAAAGGAAGCCGCCAAGGCTGCCGTTCAGGCGGTGAAGGATCTGCAGAAGACCTTGGGGCTGACGCAGACCCTGAAGGATTTCGGTGTTCCCGAAGGCCGCGATGCTCTCCAGCCTCTGATTGATCTTGCAATGGGGGATTCTCAGTTTCCCTACAACCCCCGCTACCTGGAAGAGGACGACGTGTATAATCTATTTTTGAAAGCCCGATAACTAAAGAAGGAGGATGAAATTATGAAGTACTGGAAAGACGAAACTGAACCGATCAAGGCGTTTGTTACCCTCTGGGAAACGCTGTCCAAGGACCCGGAATTCATCGAAGGCATGAAGAAGGTCAATCAGCTCATTTGGTTCGATTACACCGAGGACGGCCCCAACTGTTCTTTCTACGTGGATAGCCGCGACGGAAAGTTCATTGTTGGCTCTGGTAAGCCGGCCGAGGCACCACACCTCACGATGAGCCTCTCCGCCGACAACGCCCATCTGTCCTGGTCAAACAAGCTTAACCCCGTGATGGCCATCACCAGGGGGCAGATCAAGGTCAAGGGTTCCGCTACGGGACTGCTGAAGCTGGCCCCCAAGCTGAAAAAAGTGGCTGCGCACTATGAGCAGATCCTGAAGGATTTGGGCTGGGGAGACAAGATCGCGAAATAGGTCGTGCTCCCGGGTCGTCTTCATATCGAACAGTTCTTTTTCAGGCGGCTGGCGTTGCTTCACCAATAGTGGGGTAACGCATAGGGCCCACTGCCATGAAGACACTAGAGGTGCCTTTTTAACAGGACGGTTTCTGATCTAACGCCTATTTTACAGGAGCAGACTTATGAAAGGAAATACGGGAAAGGTCATCAATGTGGACCTGACGAGCGGCAATGTCAAGATTGAGACATTACCGGAAGAGTACTACAAAAAATACATCGGGGGCAGCGGCCTGGCTGCAAAGATTTTCTGGGAGCGGGGACGCTTCGATGTTGATCCCCTTGCCCCGGAAGCCATGTTGATCTTCATGAATGGGCCTTTTGCAGGCCTCAAGATCTCCGGCGCCAGCCGTAACAGTGTGGCCGGACGTTCGCCACTGACAGGGCACTGGGGCGATTCATCCTGCGGAGGCTATTTTGCTCCGGAACTCAGATATGCGGGGTATGATGGTCTCATCATCACCGGCAAATCGGTCGGTCCTGCTTATCTTTTGGTCAGGGATGATTCTGTCCAGATTCTCGATGCCGAAGAATACTGGGGCAGGGAAACAGAAGAGGTCACTGCGGCCCTGAAGAAGAAACTCGGCAAGGATCACCGAACCCTCGTGATCGGCCCCGCCGCGGAAAATCTTGTCAAGTATGCCATCATCCTGAACGACGGACATCACGCGACGGGCCGGGCTGGTTTCGGCGCCATCATGGGATCCAAGAATCTCAAGGCCATTGTGGTCAAGGCCTCCAAAAAGGACATTGAGGTAGCGAATAAGGCCGGATATGAAGCCTTCCGGAAAGACCTCAACAAACGGATCGTGGAGGCCTTGCCGGCAACCCTCCTACACACGGACGGGACGGCCGCGAACTTGATGGGCGGTGTATATTCCGGGGATGTCCCGGTGAAAAACTGGCAATCGAATTTCTGGGAGGAGGCTGCGGAAGCCCTTTCTGGAAGCACCCTGAGCGAGGCTTACCTGACGAAGCGCAGTGCTTGTGCCTTCTGCGGTATCGCCTGCAAGAGGATTGTGCAGGTCAAGGATGGTCCATTTGCCATACCGGAAGGGCCGGGACCGGAATATGAGACCATTGTTGCTTTTGGTACCCTGATCGGTTCCATCGATCTGGCGGCCACGTGCAAAGCGGGCCGTCTCTGCAACGATCTCGGCATGGATACCATCTCCGCCGGGGCCACCATCGCCTGGGCGATGGAAGCCTTCGAGAAGGGTGACCTGACGCTGGCCGAAACGGATGGTATTCCTCTGAAATGGGGAGACATGGAGACGGTGATTAATGTGGTTCTGCCGAAAATTGCCAAGAGGGAGGGCAAACTTGGTCAGCTCCTGGCCGACGGCAGCGTGGCCGCAGCAAAAAAAATCGGCAAGGGGCTGGAATACACGGTGCAAAGCAAGGGGCTCGAGGCGCCGATGCATGACCCGCGAGGCGGCGGACATGGCATAGCCCTTACCTACGCGATGAGTGCCAGAGGGGCCTGCCACGTAGCAGACCCCATGCTTTTTGTCGAGATGGGGGCCCGTTACTACCCCGAGATTGGGTTTGACTACGTCATGGAGCCTCGGACCGATGAGAACAAGCCGGAAGCGGCTGTCGTCTCCATCATCTTCGGTGCTTTGGAGAACAGTGCTTGCTGGTGCGCCTTTGCGGACGCCCTGAAAATTGAAGACTGGCTCAACCTGTTCAACAATGTGGCCGGATACGGCTGGGACACCGAGGAAATGCTGAGGGCTGGCCGCCGGGTCTTTTACCTGAAGCGGCTCATCAATTATCGTTACGGGCTCACGGCGGAAGATGACAATCTCACGCCGAGAATGCTGGAACCGGCCAGAGACGGAGAGCCGGAGGGCATCAAGATGAATTTCGAAGGGATGAAATCAAAATTCTACGGGCTGATGGGATTCGATCCGGTCAAGGGCATCCCGACAAAGGAAAAACTCGAGGAATACGATATGGCCGAGGAGGCCAAGAAGGTGTGGTGACGTCGGCCCCCAATCTGTCATGACAAGGGGCAGCGCCGTGGAATTATCTTTAGATCCTTTCAGGGAGTCCCCCTTTATCTGACAATTTATGGTTTACCGCCATATTCTCAAATGCTGATCGGGAGGGTGCAGATGGTCGGCAATAATATCTACATAAAAATTTCAACTTTAAGCAGCTTTTGAATACAAGGGGGAGCTACATGACAGAGAAGATCTATCAACCTGGAGAATGTTACAAGTATCAACTAATCCTCAAACATTTGCTTGAGACACCCCTCTTCTTTGCCCCGGATCAGCAGATTGTTTATAGAGATAAAGTTCGTCTCACATACAGAATGTTCAATGAGCGCATCCACAGATTAGCCAATGCACTAAGATTGCTGGGGGTCAAGACGGGTGATACGGTTTGTGTGTTTGATTACGACAGCCATCGTTATCTGGAATGTTTCTTTGCCATACCTATGATGGGAGCAGTTCTTCACACTCAGAATTGGCGGTTGTCACCGGAACAGATCCTTTACACAATGAATCACGCGGGGGATGATGTAGTCCTGATTCACGCGGACTTTTTACCTATCCTTGAGGCAATAAAGGATAAACTGACTACTGTCAAAAAGATTGTCTTGATCACCGATGATGATCAACGGCCGGCGACAAAGATAAATATCGATATAGAATATGAAGAGATGTTGCGGGGAGCATCCAGACAGTATGATTTTCCTGATTTAGATGAGTATACTAGGGCAACAACATTTTATACTACGGGAACAACGGGGGCTCCAAAAGGTGTCTACTTTTCCCACAGACAGCTTGTGCTTCATACACAAGCAGTCTTAATAGGCTTAGGCGCCTATGAATCGGTCGCCAGGTTCCGGTCAAACGATGTTTACATGCCGATTACCCCCTTGTTTCATGTCCACGCCTGGGGAATTCCCTATGCGGCAACCCTGCTGGGTGTGAAGCAGGTCTATCCCGGCAAATACGAGCCGGAGATGCTTATAAAGCTTATCTTGACAGAAAATGTCACTTTCTCCCACTGTGTTCCGACCATTCTTCATATGCTTGTGAGCAGTCCCGCAGTCAAGAAGCTGAACTTGTCCAATTGGAAGGTGATCATAGGTGGTTCGAGACTTCCAAAGGGACTGGCCAAGATAATAATGGACATGGGGATTCAGGTTTTTTCCGGTTATGGGATGTCGGAGACCTGCCCGGTAATCTCTCTGGCAACTCTCAAGCCGCACATGCTCGATTGGAACAAGGAGAATCAGATAGATAAATTGATCATGACAGGACTCCCAATACCTTTTGTATACGCGAGAATTGTAGATCATTCAGGAAAAGAGGTACCGCATAATGGCAAATCGACAGGCGAGCTAGCTTTAAGGGCACCGTGGCTTACGGAAACCTATTTCAAGGAACCTGAAAGGACAAAGGATTTATGGAAGGGTGGATGGCTTTATACGGGAGATGTCGCCAATATTGATCCTGCCGGGTACATACAGATTACGGATAGAAGCAAAGATGTAATCAAGACGGGGGGGGAATGGATTTCTTCTCTTGAGCTGGAGAATCTGATCAGCCAGCATGAGGCTGTGTCTGAAGCAGCAGCAATCGGTATCCCTGATGATAAATGGGGGGAGCGGCCTCTACTGATTATTGTCTTGAGGCCTGAATACAAAGACAAGGTAAGCAGTGAAGACTTGCAGAAATTCATGGCAAATTTCGCAAAAGAAGGCAAAATTCCGAAATATGGCGTACCAGATCGCTACCTGATTGTTGATGGGATTCCCAAGACCAGTGTGGGCAAGATTAATAAAATTCAATTGAGAAAATTATATGGTTAGGAGGACGAGAAATGGATTTTGAATTGACAGATGAACTGAAGATGTTGAAGGAGATGGCATATAAATTTGCCCTGGCCGAGTTTTCGGGGATATCCCATGAATGCGATGAGGGTGAGAAATATACTCCGGAGATCCGTAAGAAAGCCGCCGAAAATGGTCTTGTCGGAGCCTGGATTCCTGAAGCATACGGTGGTGCGGGGGCAGGTTTTTTAGGCAATGCCATCATAACCGAAGAACTGTCCAAGGTGGACATGGGTATTGGATTAAATGTTGTCGCTGCTACATTTGGCTGTGAGTCTATATTGCACTTCGGGTCGGAAGAACAAAAAAAGAAATATCTCCCTCCAGTATGCAGGGGGGAACAGGTCAGTGCCGGGGCCTTTACGGAACCTAATGCCGGTACCGATGTCGCAGGATACAGAGCGAAGGCTCTGAAAGACGGAAGTGACTATATCATTACTGGAAACAAGATGTTCATCACTAACGGGACTGTCTGCGATTTCATGGTTGCCCAGTGTATTACCAACCCGGAAGCAAAGAAACACAACAGTTTCAGTCTCATTGTAGTTCCTTCTGATACCACGGGAATAACCCGGAACAAGATCCACGGGAAGATGGGCATCCGTTCCAGTGACACGGCAGAAATTGCTTTTGAGGATGTGCGGGTTCCGCAGTCCAATCTGGTCGGCAAGGAAGGAAACGGCTTCCGCCAATTGATGCATTTCTTTGATACGACAAGGGTCATGGTTGCCAGCCAGGCCCTCGGTCTTGCTGAGGCCTGTCTGGAAACAAGCATCAAGTACGTCAAGGAAAGAACCGTCTTTGGAGCCGCTTTGGGTTCGTACCAGCTTACCCAGATGAAACTTACCGAAATGGCGATTAAGATAGAGGCGTTAAGAGGGCTAATCTACAAAGCAGCCTGGCTGGTCGATGAGGGCCGTCCTGACTATACGTTGGCGGCAATGGCAAAATACTTCGGCGGGCAGACAGCCGTGTTCTGTGCAAATTATGCAGTCGAACTTCACGGCGGGTATGGCTATATTGACGAGTACAACGTCCAGAAATGGTACCGGGATGCGAAGATTCTTGAGCTTTACGAAGGGACCAAGGAGGCTGAAATCATGACGATCGGCAGGGTGCTACAGGCAAGGTAGTGAAAATTGCCGGCAGCATCCGCCATATCGCAGGGTGATATGACAAGTTTTCCTCATGGAGGGGATAACGATTTCATAAAAATTTTAAGGAGAGAAACATGAAAGATGTTGTGATTGTATCGGGTTGCCGAACAGCGATTGGATCTTTTGGCGGCACTCTAAAAGATAGTAATGCGGCATTTATTGGAAGTGTGACCATGAAAGAGTCTATCAAGCGCGCAGGTATAGAACCCGCTATGATAGATGATGTTCGTTATGGTTGCTGCATGGAACCTGCTGATGCTCTAAACGTCGCACGCGTATCAGCCCTTATGGCTGGGATTCCTGAGACAGTCACCGCTGCCACTATCAACCGGGTCTGTGTATCAGGAATGGAAGCTGTCGTATCGGGTATGGCCATGATTAAATCCGGGTTGGCTGAAATCATTCTGGCTGGTGGTGTAGAGCACATGTCAGGTGTTCCTTATTCTGTCCCAGGAGCACGCTGGGGATGCCGTCTCCAGGATCAGGTCTTTGTGGATACCATGATCCATGCCTTACATTGCGGTTCACGATTGCTGCCAGGGCCTGAGAAAGGACCTCTTAAGGAAGGCATGCCCCTGGAGCTATTTAAGGGTAAACCATACATTATGGGACATACTGCGGAGTTTGTTGCGCAACTTTATAATATAAGCAGAGAAGAGTTGGACGAAGTAGCACTGCGCAGTCACAACAATGCTGAAAAGGCTACTAAAGAAGGCCATTTTCGTGAGGAAATCGTTCCGATTGAGATTCCTCAAAAGAAGGGTAAACCACCTGTGATCTTTGATATGGACGAACATTTTATGCCAAACTTGACCATGGAGAAACTGTCAGCTTTACCCCCTGCCTTTGTTCCCCAGATTGGTAAAGTAACAGCGGGGAATTCATCGGGTATTAATGACGGATCAAGCGGGATGATCATTATGTCTGCTGATAAGGCAAAGGAACTCGGGACCAGGCCAATCGCAAGAATAAAGGCTGTTGGTTACGGGGGATGTCATCCTTCGGTCATGGGTTTAAGCCCAACACCTGCAGTGCGTAACCTTCTACTGAAATCAGGATTGAAATTGGAGGATTTTGAGTTGTTAGAGGTGAATGAGGCATTCGCGGCCCAGTACATTGCATGCGAGAGAGAACTGGGACTAAAGAGGGAAATTACCAACGTTAATGGTTCCGGTATTGGACTCGGTCACCCTGTTGGTTCCACAGGATGCCGCATTATGGTCACTCTGATTCACGAGATGAAAAGGCGTGGAAAGACCCTTGGCTTGGCAACTATCTGTGGGGGCGGAGGTGTAGCCATGGCCACCGCTTTGGAGATGGTTTAGCCGGTAAGGTTATCTAGAACCAAATCTGTTGTTTGTACTATTAAAATTAATACGAGAGTAAATGCAATATGTAAAGACCTGATTATATTTTCTGAATGCTTGTATAGGAGTCAGAGATAAGATGATTGATATTTCAGGGATTTCTAAGTTGAAAATCCGTGTTCCCCTTATTGTATTTTTATGAATATTAATTGCTAAATAAGGAAAACCCAGAGAAAGGAGAAAGGATTATGAACAATAGCTATATCGTTATCCATATCAGGGCATCACCTGCACTACCAGGAGAAAGTCGTCGATATCGGTCCCATCCAGATGACTGCCGAGAAGGCGAAAACGCTTCCCCTGCCGCCGATCGTGGGAGGGGTCGCTCATGTGCGGCATTGTACTGCTGGTCATGGGAAGCAGGAAGGACTGATCAAAGACAATATATTTCAAGGACAGGGAGGTTAATATGAAGGACAAACGAAAAGCATACGAAGAAAAGATAGATGCAGAGTTGAAGGAATGGAACGCGCAGATCGCTCTGCTCAAGGCCAGGGCGGAGAAGGACAAAGCCGAGGTGAAGGTCGAATACAGCAAAGCCATCTTAGCTTTGCAGCGCAAGCAAAATGAAGCAAAAGCAAAGCTGGACGAGTTGAAGGCTGCCGGTGATGAAACATGGGAAGGCCTGAAGACAGGCGCGGAAAAGACCTGGGCTGAAGTCAAGACTGCCTTCCACGAGGCGACCTCTAGGCTTAAATAAGCGGGCTACTCAACTGATGAGCCCGGCAAGGCATTCCTCTCCGCGTACAGAAAGTTTCGCGAGCTTGGCATGAGAACTGACTCGGGAAACTCGGCACGGAAGGAGAAACAAAAAAAGGTGTGCATTGGACCTACGTCGTAGCACACACCAACAGGAAGGAGAACAGCCATGGACGATAAGATGATTGTCGTAATATTCGACAACGAGAAGAAGGCATATGAGGGTTCCAAGGCCCTCAGGGATTTGCATGCCGAGGGCAGCATTACGCTCTACGCGAGCGCCGTGATTGCGAAGGACGCAGGCGGTAAGGTGACCGTGAAAGAGGCGGCCGACCAGGGCCCGCTGGGGACCGGCGTCGGTCTGGTCACCGGGAGTTTGATCGGCCTGCTCGGTGGGCCCGTGGGCGTCGCTGTCGGTGCCTATGTCGGGACTCTCGGGGGTATGCTGTACGACTTGGCGAAAGTCGGAGTCGGCGATGACTTTCTAGATGAGGTCGGGAAACAGCTGAAGCCGGGCAAGGTGGCCGTGGTCGCCGAAGTCTGGGAGGAGTGGGTGATGCCAATCGATACCAGCATGGAGGCCGCCGGCGGCGTCGTCTTACGCCGGGCGCGGGGGGAAGTCCTGGACTACCAGATCGAGAGGGACGCAGCGTCACTTAAGGCAGAGTTTGCTGACCTGAAAGCTGAGTACGCTCGGGCGGACAAGGAGGCAAAGGCGAAGCTCCAAGCGAAGATCAACACGGCCAAAGCCAAGCTGCAAGCCACACAGGATCGGGCCAAGGCTGCGTTCGAAGCGACGAAACAGGAGATGGACGCGAAGATCAAGTCCTTGAAGGAGCAGATGGCCAAGGCACAGGCTGACACTAAGGCCAAGCTGCAGGCGCGTATTGCTGAGGTAAAGTCCGAGTACACACGGCGTTCCGACAAGCTGCGCCAAGCTTGGGAACTCACCAAGGAAGCACTGGCATAGTTAAGTTCTGTATTTGTGCTGCGGTTACTTCCTCACACAGCTCGTTTGTGGCCATTGATATACTCTGCCGCGCGCGGGGCATGGATGATGTTTGCCCTCGCCGTCCGGCAGATCCCGCAGCCAGTGGACTTACGGTGTGAGCCGACGCTGCAGCGAGTAAGTTGATAGTTGTACTAAACACAAATTAAAGGAGACATTGCAATGAACGAGATTGATGTTCTGATGGTCAAAATCCCCCCCGAGATGATTCAAAACTGGGGGTGGTTCCTGGCATTAGGCATCGGATTGGTGCTGCTGGGGATCGCCGCCGTTTTTCGGTCCGTGAAAGCCACGGTAGTCTCGATGTCGTTCTTAGGATGGCTGTTGTTGATTGCGGCCGGTATCGAGATTGTGCAGGCTTTCCTGGTAGGGAAGTGGGCAGGCCTGTTCCTGCATTTGCTGGCTGCGGTTCTCTTCGGAGTAACGGGCGTACTGTTTGTGAGGAGGCCGATGATAAGCGCCGAGGTTGCGACCCTTTTCATGGCCATGTTCTTCCTTATGTCCGGGCTGTATCAACTGGTCAGTTCGCTGGTGATTCATCTGCCGGGTTGGGGTTGGTACGCGTTGAACGGAATCATCACCTTTGTGCTGGGGGTTTTCGTCCTGGTGCAATGGCCGTTATCAGGCCTGTGGGCGATCGGCGTCTTCGTCGGAATCGATCTGATATTTTTCGGCTGGGCCTGGGTCGCGCTAGCGCTTAACCTGCACAAGATGTGAGCTGCCAGGCAAGGCTGGTCGTTTCAGTTTGCCATGGCCTGACCTTGTCCTCAAAGACGGCATGGAGGTAAATAATGAACCGGCATACGATTCCAGTGGGGCGCATTCTGGGTATCCCTATAGGGCTGGACTATTCCTGGTTTTTGATTTTCGGACTGATCACCTGGACGATGGCCGTTGGCTACTATCCGGCCGAATTCAAGGACTGGCCTGTAGCGCAGTATTGGCTGGTGGGCGCGGCAACAGCCATCATGCTTTTTGTGAGCGTGCTGTTGCACGAGTTGGGACATTCGGTGGTGGCGATGCACTACAAAGTCCCGGTGCGGAGCATCACGCTCTTTATCTTCGGTGGCGTATCCCAAATGGGCGCCGAACCACCCACTGCCGTCGCCGGATTCTGGATCGCAGTTGCTGGCCCCGTTGTCAGTTTTGCTTTAGCAGTTCTCTTCCGTCTGATGGAGCCTTTCTTCGCCGGTATTGCCCCGCTACTGGCCCTGTTTAAATATCTGGTCTATATCAATGTCGCGCTCGGCCTGTTCAATCTCATTCCCGGATTTCCCCTGGATGGTGGAGGCGTCTTTCGGTCCATTGTATGGGGCGTCACTCACAACATGCGCCGGGCTACTCTAATAGCCGCCAATGTGGGGCGATCCATCGCCTACCTCTTCATCTTTTTCGGCGTATGGCAAATGTTTGCCGGCAACTTCATCGATGGCATGTGGATCGCCTTCATAGGCTGGTTTCTGGAAAATGCCGCCAAAGGGCAGGTTCAGCAACTGGGGCTCCACGATATGCTGGCTGGACATAAGGTGTCCCAAGCAATGAATAGGCAATATGCAGCCATTCGTTCCGACATCAGTTTGCAACACCTCGTGGATGATCACATTTTGGCGAGCGGTCTCCGGAGCTTTGTGGTCAAACGGGGTGACGCAGTTGTCGGCTTGTTGACATTGCATCACATCAAGGAGATTCCACGTTCTGATTGGCCGACAATGACAGCCGCCAAGGCCATGATACCAGTCGAAAAGATGAAACAGGTGCGGCCCGATACGGAACTATGGAAAGCCCTGGAAGAGATGGACCGCGATGGAGTCAACCAGCTTCCAGTGATGGCAGATGGGCAAATTCGAGGCATGCTGAGCCGGGAGGATGTCGTCGGCTATCTTCGCACCTTGCGGGAACTTGGCGCTTAGCCTAGTGACCTGAATTTCGAGACGGCGCTGATGCAGCAGCTTTACTGCATTTATATATGTATAGGGAGCAGGGATTGGCTCGCTTGATCCGGGGCTGGAAGCTATTATTTGGCTTATCCCCGCAGTGATCAAATTCCTTGCTCCGCCCGGCCACCGAATCCGGAACGGCAATGAAGATGCCGTTGGACTGTCAAACTGAATAACTCTCAGAAAGGAGATAGGCTATGGAAGATATTAAACGCATACTTGTAGTTAGCAGGATAATAACGAAAGGCTGCCAAAAAGCTATTCATTATGGAATCTCTCTATCTAAAAAATATGGGGCGGAACTTTCCGTGCTTCATATAATGGATACATTCTGGCTGAGGGGATGGAGTGTGCCCATGATATCAATTGAAGAAGAATATAAAAAGGAACTGAAAAGAGCAAAGGAAGAACTGGATAACATGATTAACATGGAAAAAAAGAAGGGTATGGTGATTAAAGAGTTGCTTAAAGAAGGTGATCCGACAGAAGAGATATTGAAGGTCATTAAGGAAGAAAATATTGACCTCGCTATTTTGCTTGCCCATGAGGAAGGTCGTTTTGAGCACTTTCTTTTCGGACAGAGCAACGAGGAGATTATCCGTAAGATGCCATGCTCGATTCTGCTGGTCAAAAGAGACCAGAATGATTATCAAAGCGGTTAGGCATGATAGATACCGTTCTGACACTTGAAAAGCTTTCTGCGTCTAACAAATACTGGCGGGCATAATAATTCCGGGACTAATATTTGAAAACAATCATTCTAAAAGGAGACCTTGAGCATAAAGAATCGCCACAGGTTACAAAACAAACATCATTAGTTTAGCTGTGACATATCAAGAAAGGAGGCGCATTATGTTAAATTTACTTTCGCGGTATTGGTGGACTCTGGTAGTAAGAGGGATTTTTGCAATAATCTTTGGTATCCTTGCCTTTGTTTGGCCGGGGTTAACTCTGGCAGCCCTCGTCATTCTTTTTGGTGTCTACGTCTTTGTGGATGGTATTTTTGCCATAGTCAGTGCCATAGGAGGCTGGGGGGAGAGAGATGACCACTGGCTGCTTCTACTCGTGGGTCTTCTCGGTATCGGAATTGGAATCATGACTTTCAGGGCTCCGGGGATTACGACGACACTCCTACTCATGTTCATCGCGGCCTGGGCTCTCGCAACGGGAGTTCTGGAGGTCATCGCGGCAATCCGCCTGAGGAAAGAGATCGAGGGGGAATGGTGGCTGATCATAAGCGGTATTACTTCCATCGTGTTTGCGATTCTGTTGATGATCTTTCCTGATGCTGGGGCGCTCGGCCTCCTCTGGCTGATCGCAATCTACGCGATCGTTTTTGGGGTCACAATGATCATCGCGGGTGTCAACCTTCGCAGGCTCCGCTCCCGGTCCTAAGGAGCAATGGCAAGACCCTAGAGACCGAACGATCATCCGGATTCCGACGGTTTCCGAAAAATCATTCGGCTGCCTTCGAAAAAAAATAGAGCCTTGGGCAGGCGTAATAAGTTGCCTTGAAAGGAGGTGGTTGATATGGCTTGGGATATCGACCTGAGAAAGGTCAAAGAAAAGTGAGGGAGTACAGGTGTCAGAGTATCGACAGGGATTACGAAACTATTATTGGTATGAAACATAGATAAGGAGGAAAAAGATGAAAAAAGTTCTGGTGGTTATACTTGCTATGGCGGTAATGTCGTTCAGCTTTGGATTCAAGCAGGCTGAAGCACAGGCTCCGCCACCGGTGGCTGGTGGGGAGGTTCTCGTAGTTACAGAGATAATAGCAGTGGCAAACGGATGGAGCGTCAAGAAGCAGATTCTGGGCCACGATGTGTATAACGACAAAAACGAAAAGGTTGGCAAAGTGTATGACATCATCATTGCTCCGGACAAGGCAGTTTCTTACGCGATCATCGCAGCCGGCGGATTCCTGGGCATTGCCAAGCATGACGTGGCAATTTCTGTAAGTCAGTTCAAAATGCAGTACGGCAAGATTGTTCTGCCATGGGCGACCAAAGATGCCATCAAAGCGATGCCCATGTTCGAGTATGCTAAATAGAAATCGGTCCATCTGTCCTGCCTCAGAAGGCGGGACAGATGGAGATATCGAGCTCATCGTCAATCTGTAATTGAGTCTATCTCCTTTATCTTCTCGATATCCTTGAATCAGATTCTCAGAGACCGAAGGAGACTCGTAATCAGATTGGGGGAATCATGAACTGGACATTTGTATTGGACGATATTACGTTGTTGATAGGCCATATGAATGCCACGCCCGAGTTGGCCAACTTTTAACACAGCCTTTACCTGTTGAAAATGAAATGCTTATCAATTTAGAGGTGATTTTCTATGGCTCGCAGAGACGAAGAGGCAGGGAATTTCTTAGAGAAAGTAAGAAATATCGTCAAAGAAGGCAGTTTGGACCTATCGTCTGATGAAGGCTTAATACTTAATGCTTGTTTTGCGTATTCCTCAGCCTGATAACAAGCAAGGTGGTGAGGAAAGAAGTATTGAGGATGGCCAAAGGATCAAAGGAGGGGTGGGTTATTATTCCAGCACAAGCAACAAAAGAAGGAGGAAACCACAATGAAGAGCGATGTGGAATTGAAAAGAGACGTTTTGGAGGAACTTAAGTGGGAGCCGGGGATTAATCCCACGGCAATCGGGGTCAGTGTCAAGGACGGGATCGTGATGCTCAGCGGCTATGTGGATAGCTGGGTTCAGAAGCGGACGGCCGAGCGCGCTGTCAAACGAGTCTCTGGCGTCAAAGCCGTGGTTGAAGAGATCGAAGTCAGAATACCTGACTCCAGCGAGCGGACGGATGTAGATATCGCTCAGGCGGCAGAGGATGCATTGGCCTGGCACGTCTGGGCGCCGAAAGAGCGTATCAAGATGATTGTGGAAAACGGTCGGATCACTTTGGAAGGTCAGGTTGACTGGCAATTTCAGAAGGAGGCTGCTGAGAATGCAATAAACCATCTGACCGGTGTGAAGGAGGTTATAAACCGTATCGCCGTCAAACCGAAAATGTCGCCCACCGAGGTTAAGGCAAGGATCGAAGCAGCGCTCAGGCGCAATGCAGTCATTGATGCAGCACGGATCAATGTGACGGCCGCAGGCTCCAAAGTCACTTTAACCGGTAGTGTTAGTTCATTGGCAGAAAGAGACGAAGCCGGGCGGGCTGCCTGGTCCGCACCAGGTGTCTCTGACGTCGAGAATAAGATCACAATATTATAAGGGCTGGTTCCCAATTTTTCGATTGTCATAGGAGTGGTGGAGGGGATTCGGCGTGAGAATAAATTCCTGCCGAACCTGCTCGTTTCATTATTGCACACGAGTTATCGATGGTCTTGACCCATAGCATCTTTGTCCTTATACTTTATATTAATGAGATAAGTGCGTTCCAATCAACAATATGATATTCTATCACGGGAGGTAAACTTATGGCTTCAGTATTTTATTTTCACAACGGCCAGACTGCTGACACTATTCGAACATTGATTAAAGTTCTTGAAAACCTTGATGAGGACACATTCAAGTATCACTGCAATAAGGATAAGAATGATTTCTTCAACTGGCTCAGTACAGGCTTGAATGATGCAAAAGCAGCAGCAGCGATAGAAACGGCAAAGACAAGAAAGACAATGCTTAATAAGCTGAAGCAGATTAAGCACTAGATTCAAATTCATGCCGTAGACTTCTTTTCTCTTCAAAAGCAAAAAGCTCTTGAATAAAAGGTATAAGCCTTCCTGATAGTGTCGTCAGGTCTTTATCAAAAAAAGGAGGGACTCATGGAAGCTACATCGCAAGAAAAGCGTTCACTTGATAAAATCGTAGAAGAGCAGATCAAAAGATGGCAGATTGATCAGAAAAAGAAATACAAGAAAACGATACGGCCAGTCATCACCATGTCGCGGCTGCCAGGGGCAGGCGGGAATTCCATTGCACAGCGGCTTGCACAGGAGTTGAAAATCGATCTCTTCGACCGCGAGATTGTAGAAAAAATCGCAGAAAGCTCCAGGGTGAGCAAACTGATCGTTGAATCGCTTGATGAGCAGGACAGCTCAATTCTCAACGACTGGATCCGGGCTCTTGGCGAGAATCACATGTGGTCCTATGAATATCTGCAACATCTGACGAAAGTCGTGGGAGCCATTGGAGCGCACGGCCATGCCTTGATCGTCGGTCGCGGCGCAAGTTTCATCCTGCCGCAGGAGGTATGCCTGCGCCTCCTTGTCGTGGCGCCACTGCAGACGAGAATTGACAATGTAGCAAAGGCCTATGGAGTATCTGAAGCGGAAGCAAAGCGGAGGGTCCTGCTTACTGAATCCGACCGAAAAGCTTTTATCAGAAAATACTTCAATGAGGATCTGATGGATCCGCTCAACTTCGACCTTGTTCTAAACACGAAAAACTTGAGCATCGATGCCGCCGTGAATATTGTAAAAGAAGCATTCAACTTGCGGCAGTGGTATAATTACAATTTAAGGAAATTAACATAGAATATTTACGTCCTGCACGCCGTCGAGTCAAGGTGCAGTGGTTGAGTATAAATGTTGAGGGAGTATTAGGAAATTTGTTCACAACTCTGGCCAGGCAGAAAGGATTTTTTTAGATGAAAAACTTATCAGCGAAAATAAAAGAACAAGCATTGAAAGAAATTGAGATGTATTTTTGCAAACCTCCATACGATAGCAAACATGTTAGGTATCATCTTACGTCAGGTCTTTTTGAACAACAGTCGCTCATGAAATACGGTTTGACGCCTATTGAATTAATGAAGGAATTGAAAGTGACAAAATTGAGTAAGAAAGCAAAACAAGGGGCATTGAAAGATCTTAAAATGTATTTCGGTGAACCTCCAGTACTAAAGTCATTAAAAATAGACTTTCATCAGGTCTCTTGGAAATGCAGATTCTGGCAAAATATTTGATCACTGTTAACGAATTAATTAAAATAACAGGGCTTGAGGTATCAGATTAATCATAACTTAGATACTGTTTTATCCAAAATAGAGAATTTGGAATTTAATTTTGGCTGATGATAGGATACCGCTGATGTCAGCTCTTTGAAAAAGGATGGGGGCAATGCTTGGAAGATCAGATCAAGACGCAAAAGATTGGGTGGCCAAGGCAATAGCCTTTTACAAAACTTCTGAAAAAGCGACTGCTTTGGCTGAGTTCTCAAATTCCCAAGGCTCCTTTGTTCAGGATGATATGTACATTTTTGTTTTGAACCGCAAAGGAACTGTAATTTCGCATGGAATAGACGAAAAATATATAGGGCAAAACTTCATTGGCCTTCAAGATTCTGCGGGCAAAAAATTTGTCCGGGAGATCATCGACACCTGCAACGCGAAAGGTAGTGGCTTGGTAAATTACATATGGTATGATCCGGCAACCCAGGATGCGGAACTTAAAAGCGTGTATTTTGAGAAGGTCGATGACCTGATTTTTTGCAGCGGAGTCTATAAAGAAATATGGGATGGGCCTAAGTGGGTTACGGCATTACTACGAAATCCTTTACCTTTTTGAAGATTCATTCAGAAATAAATTTAGGGAGAATAATATGAAAAAAGAACATAAATTTTCTATCTGGTACGTCCTTATAGGTGTTTGGGTGGTTTTAATTATCCAGAGTTATATCGCCTCCATGTTTGCCGTTCAGACGATACCATACAGCCAGTTTTTAAATCTTCTCAAGGCGGGAAAGATTGTTGAAGTCGCTATTACGGCCAATCAGATTCAGGGCAAGATGAAAGTTGAAGGCGGCACGCCCGGTGAAACAAAGACCTTTAAAACCATCCGTGTCGATCCGGAATTGTCCACCATACTAGACCAGTACAAAGTAGTTTTCAAAGGAGAAATAGAATCGACTTTTCTCCGCGATATATTTTCCTGGGTCTTCCCCATTATACTTTTTGTAGGTATCTGGTACTTCTTCATGAAGAAAATGGGATCTCAGCAGGCAGGTTTCCTGACCCTCGGCAAAAACAAGGCAAAGATATATATGGAAAATGAATTGAACGTTACCTTCAAAGACGTCGCCGGTGTTGATGAAGCAAAACAGGAGTTGGTCGAAGTTGTCGAATTTTTGAAAAACCCGGGGAAATTTACCGAACTGGGCGGCAGGATACCCAAGGGCATCCTCCTCGTGGGCCCGCCGGGGACGGGAAAAACGCTTCTGGCCAAAGCCGTTGCCGGGGAGAGCGGCGTCCCCTTCTTCAGCCTCTCCGGATCGGAATTTGTGGAGATGTTCGTGGGACTGGGAGCGGCACGGGTGCGTGACCTTTTTGTCCAGGCCAAGGAGAAGGCCCCCTGTATCATCTTTATCGATGAACTCGACGCACTCGGAAAGGCCCGTGGTATCGGGACATTTGGGGGACACGATGAACGGGAACAAACGCTGAATCAGCTTCTGGCGGAAATGGACGGTTTTGATCCGAAGGTAGGGGTTATCCTCATGGCCGCCACAAACAGGCCGGAAATTCTGGACCCCGCCCTACTCAGGCCCGGCCGGTTCGACCGTCATGTCCTTGTGGACCGCCCCGATAAGACCGGACGGATGGAGATCCTGAAGGTTCACCTGAGAAATATAAAAGCAGCGGAAGACCTTGACTTGGAGAAACTGGCGAACATGACACCCGGAATGGCAGGAGCGGACCTCGCCAACCTGGTCAATGAAGCGGCACTCCTCGCCGTCAGAAGAGACAAGAAAGAAGTGGGGATGCCCGAATTCGAGGAGGCTGTCGAAAGGGTTGTGGCAGGACTCGAAAAGAAAAACCGTTTGATAAACCCCGATGAGAGGAAAACCGTAGCCTATCACGAGATGGGTCATGCGATTGTGGCCTTATCCCTCCCCGGTACCGATCCGGTCCAAAAGATCTCCATAATACCTCGCGGCATTGCCGCCCTCGGTTATACCATGCAGGTTCCTACAGGGGATCGTTTCCTCATGAGGAAGACCGAACTTCTCAACAAGGTCGCCTCTCTCCTAGGGGGCAGGGCGGCGGAAGAAATTATATTTGGAGACATTTCCACGGGCGCGCATAACGATCTCGCGAGAGCTACGGACATAACGAAGAGCATGATCAAGGAATACGGTATGAGCGACAAATTGGGTCAGGTATACTTCGCTCACGAGAAACGGCAGCAGTTCTTAGATGTAGGGCTGCAGGAGACTGGTGACTACAGCAACTCCACGGCAGAAGCCATCGACGAAGAAATAAAAACGATTATCAGCACGGAATATGCCAAAGCACTCGAGATTCTAAAAAGCAAGAAGGATATACTGCAAAAAGGCGCCGAATTGCTGCTTGAAAAGGAAAAGATAGAAGGGGCGGAGATAAAGGCTTTGATGGAAAATAAATAAAAGACCAATCGAAGAGCTTTCAATTACATTGCGCATAAGGGCACTTCTTTTGCGCTGGTTGCATTTACGGCGGATCAAACCAAACGAGGATTTACCTGTAAGGTAAGGATCAAGGAGACGGATGCAAGTGAACCTCTGATCACGTGTCGAAAAGCAGTAGACGATGTCAAAACCGAGGGGTTACGTAGTCTTGGGACAAGCTCAGACGATACCTGATTAGAGGCTGGGCGGTGTCCGGTATGGAGGCGGCATGAACTTGATTCAGGCGTTCATGTGCAACGTGGAACCTGTCGTTCCGATGATAGCGGAGAAATTCACATAGAGGACCCGCAAGAATGAGAGTGCCGATGCGGATCACAGGGGCGCACCTCCGGAAAACCAGGAGGCTCAAGCAGAAAACAAATCAATAGAGGAGGCTGTGACAACTAATGAAAAAAATGTTAGGAATGATGGTCGCTACAATGGTGGTGGCTGGTTTAATCGGAACTCTTATTACGGCGAGGTATGTCACAGCAGGAGAGACTGACCGAGACGGTCGTTTCATCGCCTATGCTGATGGGACGGTTCTGGACACAAGTACGAACCTTATGTGGGCGGCGAAGGACAACGGCTCAAACATTAACTGGAGTGACGCCAAGAGTTATTGCGAGAATTATCGTGGGGGCGGTTATAAGGATTGGCGGATGCCGACGCAGGATGAGCTGGCGGGGTTGTATGATGCGAGCAAAGCAAGCACAAATCCGCCGTCGGTAGGTTGCAGTGGCGGATATCATATCACTAAATTGATCCACCTGACATGCGGTATACCCTGGGCCTCGGAGACGCGCGGTTCCGACGCCGCTTACTTCTATTTCTACAATGGTGAGCGTCTCTGGACTCACCAGTCACTCGACTACAAAGCCCGCGCACTTCCGGTGCGTTCTGTCAAATAGGTTATTGAGCCACATAAAACACCAGACTCCTGTCTGGTGATTAGTGGCCATCCAGACGAGTGAGTATTTGGTATTATAGGGCATGAGATATCGTAAAAGTGCCCATGCTATCCAGGTCAAGCTGCTCCATGTACTTGAGGAAAGGGTCTTTCAGTGACTGAGAGGCAGCCAGATCCATGGATCTGGGGGTGCGCATCATCTCAGCCACAAACTCCTGTGCAGGGGCCTTCCATTCAAGGAACAGCAAATCTGGCAGATCGTCCTTACCAAATACGGCACCCCTCAACCGTCGTTGAGATAGTAGGAGAAGGTACCATCCAAAAGAGAGGTTAATCTAAAGACGAGGATGGATATCTCAAGTGTGGGTATCGGAACCAAAGCAATGCCCCAACATGTGTCGTTTTCCCATATTGCATGTGGTATAGATCAAGTTGATAATTGTTGACAATCCATTAACCCTTCATCGCCACAGGTGAGTTGAATGATCCACCAGCCATCCGATTTCTGGAGCATCCCACAGGCCGAGGTGCTGGCGGGGCTTGATACCCGGCAGGAAGGCTTGGAGAACGACGAGGCGAGGCGGCGACTGATTAACTACGGAGCCAATCTGCTCAAACCTCCAAAACGATCTGACACAGTCGCGCTGCTGATCTCCCAATTCAAGAGCCCCATTATCCTGACCCTTATTTTTGCCGCCCTGCTTTCTTTCTTTCTCCAGGATCATGTGGATGCCGCTATTATTCTTTTTATAGTTCTGGTGAGTGGCCTCCTGGGATTCTGGCAGGAACGGGGTGCCGTTGATGCCGTCGAAAAGCTCCTCTCCATTGTCAGAATCAAGACGACCGTTCTCCGTGATGGCGGCCTCAATGACATTCCCATAGAAGATGTCGTCCCAGGAGACATCGTCATCTTGGATGCAGGAGATGCGATACCGGCGGACAGCCTGATTTTAGAAGCAAAAGATCTCTTTGTGAACGAGGCAACCCTGACCGGTGAAACCTACCCCGTCGAGAAAGATACCGGTCTATTACCGGCGGAAACACCGCTCAGCGGGCGCGCCAACTGCCTCTTTATGGGAACCCATGTTATCAGCGGAACAGCCAAGGCCGTTGTTGTTCTCACGGGAACGCAGGCTGAGTTCGGCAAGATTTCTGAAAGACTGAAACTCAGAAATCAGGAAACAGAGTTTGAACACGGTGTACGGCATTTCGGATATCTGCTAATGGAAGTAACGATGGCGCTAGTTTTCGTGATTTTTGCCGTCAATGTATATTTCCATCGACCTGTCCTGGAATCCTTTCTTTTTTCGCTGGCCCTTGCGGTGGGGCTGACGCCTCAACTGCTGCCCGCCATTATTAGCATCAACCTGGCTCACGGCGCCAAGAAGATGGCACAGCAAAAGGTCATTGTGAAAAGGCTTGCTGCCATAGAGAATTTTGGCAGTATGGATGTGCTCTGCTCGGATAAGACGGGGACCCTGACAGAGGGAAAAGTAACTCTCCATTCCGTTCTGGATGTGGAAGGTAATCCCAGTGAACGGGTTTTCTTTCACGCCTATCTCAATGCCTTTTTTGAAAAAGGCTTCTCCAATCCAATTGACGAGGCCATCCGTTCATACAAAGAGCCCGATATCTCAGGATATAAAAAAACAGATGAGGTCCCTTATGACTTCATACGCAAGCGACTGAGTATTCTCGTTGCAAAGGACGGCAGGTATTTGATGGTCACTAAAGGGCCGATTCCGAATGTACTTGCCATTTGCAGCATGGCCGAGATGCCCTCAGGCTCCAAAGTGGATATAGTCGCAGCAAGAGGGCGGATTGAACAGAGGTTTGAAGAATTGAGCAGCAGTGGTTTTCGTCTTTTAGGGCTTGCCTATAAGGATATGGGCGTAAAGTCTGCAATTGACAAAGATTGTGAAGAAGATATGACATTCCTCGGATATCTCGTTTTCTGCGACCCGCCAAAAGCAGGGATCGCCGAAACGATTGACCGCCTCAGGCAACTCGGTGTTTCTCTGAAAATTATTTCAGGGGACAATCGCCTTGTCGCCGCGAAGGTGAGTCATGACGTGGGAATGGCGGATGCAAAAATTGTTACAGGAAGTGAACTCCGTGAAACAAGCAATGAGGCTCTTTTATCAAAGGTAACAGAGGCGGACATTTTCGCAGAGGTAGAACCAAATCAGAAAGAGCGTATTATCATCGCACTCAGGAAAGCAGGGCATGTGGTGGGATATATGGGAGACGGAATCAATGACGCTTCCGCCCTACATGCAGCGGATGTCGGCATTTCGGTGGACACCGCGGTTGATGTAGCCAAAGAATCCGCGGATATAGTACTCCTGGAAAAGAATCTGGCCGTCTTGATTCAGGGCGTGAGGGAAGGGAGGACAACGTTTGCCAACACTTTAAAATATGTCTTTATGGCGACCAGCGCCAATTTCGGGAATATGTTCAGCATGGCCGGGGCTTCGCTCTTTCTTTCCTTTCTTCCCTTGTTGCCGAAGCAGATACTGCTGACCAACCTGATGACGGATTTTCCGGAAATGACGATTGCCACGGACCATGTGGACAGTGAGATGGTGGACCAGCCCAGGAGGTGGAATATTGCCTTTATTCGGAAATTCATGTTTACCTTCGGCCTTGTCAGTTCAATTTTTGACTACCTCACCTTTGCAGTTCTGCTTCTTATTCTCCACGCTACACCGGAGCAATTCAGAACGGGGTGGTTCATGGAGTCCGTTATTTCTGCGTCCATCATTGTACTTGTAATCCGGAGCAGAAGGCCTTTCTACAAGAGCAGGCCGGGAAGGCTGCTCTCTGGTGCCACTATTGCTGTCGTTCTTGCCACTCTTATCTTACCTTTAACACCTCTCGGAGAGGTCTTCGGGTTTATACCCTTGCCTGTATCGTTTCTCATAATGATGGGTCTCATTGTGATGCTTTACATCCTGTCTGCGGAACTCGCAAAAAAGATATTTTATCAAAAGGTGAACCTCTAGGAATTTACGTATGAGCATGTCTGTAACAGGAAATCGGCTAAATTAAACAGATCGGGGCAGCATTCATCGGCTTATTTGCTACTATGTTTTACCGTTATCCCATAGCATAAGCTGCGAGGAATTAAACCACAGACCCTTCGACTTGCTTCACTCGCTCAGGGTCAATTCGACCACGACCTTTTTTTGCGGCGCTGCCTTGAAAAAGGGCAAGTCTCATTGAACTAACGGGCAGATCATGTCCGGGGAGGTGCAGGCTGATTATGAAGCTTCCGGAACATAAGACTAAAATTGTGGCCACCATTGGACCGGCATCAGAATCGCGAGAAGTCATGGAAGAGATGATACAGGCCGGCATGAATGTGGCCAGACTCAATTTCTCGCATGGCAATTTTGGCGGTCACAAACAGGTTATCGACAACCTCCGCGCCTCCGCCCGTGCAGCGGGACGACGAATCGCCATCATGGCCGATCTACCAGGTCCGAAGATAAGGATAGGCCATCTGGCCGATGAACCGGTTAATTTGAAGCCTGGGGCTTTTTTTACACTTACGACCAAAGACATTGTTGGAGATGCCACACGGGCTTCGGTTAGCTTTGACCATCTCCCGGAAGCGGTTAGTCCCGGCGATACCCTGTTTCTGAATGATGGTCTTATCCAGCTTGAAACAGCAAAAGTGGAGGCTAATGAGCTAATCTGCCGAGTCCTTGTAGGTGGAGAATTGCGCTCCCGCAAGGGACTCAACCTGCCCGGCATCGACCTCGGGATCAGCGCCTTCACCGATTACGACCGCGAATGCCTTAAATTTGCTCTTGAACAGGGAGTGGATGCGATCAGTCAGTCCTTTGTGGAAAGTGCTGCGGATGTTGTTGCTGTACGGGAGTACGCGGCTGAGTTGGGATACAACCCCTTCATAATTGCGAAAATTGAACGCGCAAGGGCATTGGAACACATCGACGATATCGTCGAAATAGCGGACGGCATCATGATCGCACGAGGAGACCTCGGTGTTGAAATACCCATTGAGCAGATTGCCATTGTTCAGAAGCGCCTCATGCACTGTGCAAACAGAGCGGGAAAACCAGTCATCACGGCCACGCAGATGTTGGAGTCTATGATGGCCAACCGACGCCCCACTCGAGCTGAGGCTACCGATGTGGCCAATGCGGTGCTTGACGGCACAGACTGCGTCATGCTTTCCGAAGAGTCGGCGATGGGCAAATATCCCGTGGATGCCGTAACCATGCTCGCGAAGATTGCCGCAGCAACAGAGCCATACCGTTTCCGCCACGGTCTCAAAGAGGCTCTCACAACCCATGAACGCACTGGCCCGGTCAGTGTCACGGATCTGATCGCCTTGAGCGTCGAGGCGGCTTTGGAGCGCATCACCCCCGCAGCCGTATTTGTTCCGATCCACAGCGGTACAACGGCGCGGTCCATAGCCCGGTTCAAGCTCCCTGTGTGGATCGTGGCGGTAAGTTCCGAGGAGGATTCCTGTCGTCGACTCCTGTTCACCAGTGGGGTCTATCCGGTGTGCGAGCCCGAGCATCCTGAAGACTGGAATTCTTATGTGAGGGATTGGTTGCGGACCCATGAGGTGGAGGGAGATCTCGTGATTCTGACCGAAGGACCGTCATCAAGACACCCAAAGGCAAACAACCGTATGGAGATTGTTGAACTCAGAAGTGAAACAAAAGAAGATGCGAAATGAAAGAGATCGTTTTGCTCCGTCATGGAGAAAGCGCCTGGAATAAGGAAAACCTCTTTACCGGGTGGACGGACGTGGATCTTTCGGAAAAGGGTTGCGGGGAGGCAAAAGAGGCCGGCCTATTCCTTAAAGGGCAGGGGTTTGTATTTGATATTGCCTTCACGTCCGTTTTGAAACGTGCCGTCCGGACGCTCTGGCTCGTTCTTGATAAGATGGACCTTATGTGGCTCCCCGTCCATCATGACTGGAGGTTAAACGAACGCCACTACGGGGCGCTGCAGGGACTCAATAAGGCCCAGACGGCAGAGAAATATGGGCAAGATCAGGTGAGGCTCTGGCGGCGAAGTTATGATGTCAGGCCCCCGGCTCTGGAAGAAAGCGATCCACGTTACCCGGGCCACGACCCCCGATACAAGGGACTCAAGAAAGTACAGCTGCCCTTAACGGAATCTCTGAAAGACACCGTAGAGCGCTTTCTCCCCTGTTGGCACGATCTTATCGTACCTGCGGTCCGTTCAGGGAAGAGAGTCCTCGTAAGCGCCCATGGGAACAGCCTTCGAGCCCTGGTAAAACATCTGGATGATATTCCCGATGATGTCATTCCTGGAGTGAATATTCCCACGGGTGTGCCTCTTGTATATGAGTTCGACGATGCTCTGAAACCGATACGACATTACTATCTCGGCGATCCTGAAAAGGTAAAGGAGGCGATTGCGGTAGCGGCAGTGCAGGCGAAGGTAAAAAAATAATCGGGAGGAAAATTTGTGAGCGTCCATGAGCTCGCCGATAAGCCGGTTCCGAGGGGCCTTTCCTCATTTTCCATGCACCTTCGTGACGCACTCACGTATAGCAAATAATAAATGGTAGAATTCTAACTTAACATGTGGCACAAATATCAGGGAAAGGTCGACTGTAAAATCATTTTAGAAGAATGGGTGCGAATAGGAGGTGAAAACATGTTTCGTAAAATCTTATTCCCTACTGATTTTTCCGACACATCTAAACAGGTAATACCCTATCTTAAATATTTACAGAGCATTGGAAAAATCACCGGAACTGAAGAGATAGTAATTCTGCATGTCGTGGATACATGTATACGATTTCCAGCTCTATGTGCAGCAGAAGAGTATTGCAAGACGATAGATAAAATGATGGTTCAAGCGGAAGATCAAGCGAGAGATGTGGCTAAAACTTTGAATGATGACGGAATCAAAACAAGCGTTCGAATTGAACAAGGATGGCCTTTAAGGGAGATCTTGAGGGTTGAAATTGAAGAGGATGTGGAGCTTATTGTAATTGGCTCTCATGGGAGAAGCAATATAGAAGAAATGCTTTTGGGGTCTGTCTCGGAAAATGTGATAAGAAAGGCGAAGTGCCCTGTACTTGTTGTGAAGCGACTTGCCCCCAGAACATCTACTAAATGTTAAGTTAGGGCAGGTAACTGGCGTAAGGTCGTAGATACAAGTCTGCCTGCGCCAGCTGATTTCTGTGAACCAGGAACAGAAAAAACTTTGCACAACCTCAACTACCGCGTCGCAGCACGCTCGATGGTGATCCTTATCAGAATCAATTAACTCCCTTCCATAATCCTTAAGGAGGGATTTCTACATTGCATGTGCTAAAATATAGAAAATACCAGGCTATGCTCTGGAAAGGAGAGTTTCATGAACGTATTGACAAGAAATAATCTGAAGTTACTGATAGAGATACGCCGAGGGCCATGTGTTTCAATTTTTATGCCAATGCACCGTTCGGCACCAGAAAAGCATCAGGATTTTATTCGGTTTAAGAATTTAGTTCGAGGGGCTGAGGAACAGTTGATTACACGAGGGATTCCCCCTCCGGAGGCAAAGGAGTTGCTGGAATCGACCCAGAAACTTTTGCAAGGTGATCTTTTCCATGAACACCAAAGCGACGGACTTGGGATGTTTCTCTCTCCGGAAGTGTTTCGCTGCTACTTTCTCCCGTTCGTTTTTAAGGAATCGGTGATTGTCACCGACCATTTCCACATCAGACCCCTTCTTCCTCTACTCAGTGGCGACGGACGATATTATATTTTGGCTCTCAGTCAAAACAAGGTCAGGTTGCTTCAAGGCACACATTACAGCGTAAACGAGGTTTCTCTGGCCGATGTTCCGACGAATCTTGCTGAGACCCTCAGGGATGACGATTCCTGGAAAGAGCTCCACATGCGTTCGGTCACATCAGTAGGACAGGGCAAACTTTCGTCTGTTACGTATGGGTCTGAGGTTGATAGCAAGGAGAATATCAAGCGATACTTTCGGAGGATTGATAAGGGCTTGCATGAGTTGATTAGGGACGAACGAGTGCCTTTAGTGTTGGCAGGGGTTGATTATCTTCACCCAATTTACAAAGAGGTGAATACTTATCCCCATTTGATGGAAGCCGGAATTGGGGGGAATCCCGAAAGGTTGAGTGCCAAGGAATTACAAGCACAGACTTGGACAGTCGTAAGACCTTACTTTCAGAAGGCGCAGCAAGAGGCAGTTGATCAGTATAAACAATTTATCAGTTCCGGGAGAGCTTCCAACCGTCTCAGAGAAATCCTTCCAGCGGCTTATCATGGACGGATCGAGTTATTATTTGCCATCCCAGATTTTCAGCAGTGGGGCACCTTTGATCCGAGCACTGATAAGATACACTTACACAAGAAAGAAAAAACCGGCGACGAGGATTTATTGGAGTCCGCCGTAATCCAGACCCTCCTGAACGGAGGTACGGTCTATGTGATCGAGCCAGGGAAAATGCCTGATACCGGATCGTTAGCTGCTGTGTTCCGCTATTAATCGTGTGATGCCACCTCTTCCTGAAGGGAGAGGCTTCCCGCTTCTCAGGCCGCGGCTTCCATGTCGGAAGTCTTACGCAGGCCTCGACGGGCAGAGACGGTGCAACCAGCCGTCTTTAAAGCTAAAATCGTTTGACCTTTTATGTTTTTGGCAGAGTTATGATCGCGATCGTGAAAAGACCTACATGCAGGACATGTCCAATACCGGATATTGTGGAAGTATGAGCGCCCAAGACCACTTTCCGAAATGGCCCTGACCGGTAGGATAAATGAATAATTTAGATTTGTATTGCCAATCCTCTCGGTAATACTCATAATACTTTTCCGAGGTACTTATGCAAAAAATCTTAAAATGGCAATATGACCAATTAATTAAGGAGCTTTTGCTTTTGCAGGAACACCAGGCTGATACGAGTTGCCCATGCGAGAGCGGTGGTGAAATGTGCGTGCACAAACATTTGATGGAAATCGAAGCATATGCCCAAGAAACCACCCCCATGGAACACAATAAAGAATATCGTAAAAAGCTCAAACAGTTGGAAAACGAAGCGCGGGAATTCAGGATGAATGAAGAAGCTGCGCTTCGGGGTGAAAAGATTAAATATCCTTTTGATCCTGTGGAATGGCCGCGAAAATGGCGCAAGGAATTTGAGGCATACAGCGTGATAAAGGCACCTGAAGCAAAAGAGAAGACGACTAAGAAATAAAACGACCTTTAGGAAGATACTGCGCTTTTTGGTCATATATCCCCCTCCGGTCAGGGGGCAGCCGAAATCACGCAGCGGGTGGGATACAATTACAAAATACTAGCAGAAAACATCGCAGCCATAAGCATGTATACTACTGATCGCAGATTCATAGATGGATCGATGCAAAGCAACTTCCATAAGCATTCACCTGAATGCTCCTTTACAATACCCCGTCCTCATGGACGCTGATCATACGGCATATTTCGGAAATCAAAATTCTTGAACAGTCAATCCTACGTGAGGGTGCCATGGACTGAATATTGAAACCCTGATTCTCAAGAAGTATGCGGGGTTTTTGCGTTTGAATGAATATAGACAAACATTTTTTAGGAGGACTTATGAAACTTACACGACCCGATGGAACCGAGTCTGAGGGCACAATTTCAAAAGCGCGGAATAAAGTTGTTACCATCTTTCTAGTTAGTGGTACAGGAGCAAAGGCAAAACAAGAACTTACGAAAATTACGCACTATGAATTGCGCGAGTGTGAAATTTTAGAAGCGACGGACGAAGAAAGAAAGCTGCTAAAAGAGGGTAATTTTAAATCAAAGGGCCTATAAATATAAGTAGTCCTCTGCAGGGCAGATTCTGTATTGCCTTGATATAAAAATATGATGGAAGATATTATTTACAACTATCACTTATTTTTGAATGACCAGTGACTGGGTTCCAAGTGCTTTCAGTCCATTCTATTGTTGAGTTTTTTGACATACAATTACCTCAGTTGATTGTATTAAATGACGAAGGAGTCATCCATGAAACCAGCTAACCCTCTTATCCTGACGATCAATGGCGGGTCGTCGAGCATCAAGTTCGCGCTGTTCGAGGCCAGTGACTCACTCCGACGGATTCTGGAGGGCGGGATTGAGCGGATTGGAATACCGGAAGCCACCTTGCGGGTGAAAGGTCTGAACCAGGCGGACAACTTTTCACGGTTAGTGACGGCGCCGGATCACATGGTGGCGGTGGCTGCTCTGATGGATTGGATCGAAGAACGCATCGGACGTGATGCGTTGACGGCAGTGGGGCATCGCGTGGTGCATGGCGGGCCGAAGTATAGCAAGCCGCAGCGAATCACGGCGGAAATGATTGAGGACCTTCACCGGCTCAGTGCATTTGATCCTGAGCATCTGCCGGAGGAGATCCTGTTGACCGAGGCGTTTCATCGCCGATTTCCTGACCTGCCCCAGGTGGCGTGTTTCGACACGGCTTTTCACCATGATCTGCCGCGCGTGGCCCGGTTATTGCCGATCCCGCGCCAGTACGAAGCGCACGGAGTGCGGCGGTACGGGTTTCACGGATTGTCGTATGCCTTTCTAATGGAAGAACTGGTCCGTCTGGCCGGAACGGAAGCGGCACAAGGCCGGGTAATCCTTGCCCACCTCGGCAATGGCGCGAGCCTGGCGGCGGTGCGTGACGGCAAACCCTTAGACACAAGCATGTGTTTCACCCCGGCAGCCGGGGTGCCGATGAGCACACGCTCGGGCGATCTCGATCCCGGATTGCTTTGGTATCTGGTGCGTACGGAGGGCCTCGATGCAAAACGATTCAATGAGATGGTCAATTTCCAGTCCGGGCTGCTCGGCGTATCGGAAACGAGTCCCGACATGCGTGACTTGCTCGACCGTGAAACTCAAGACGTGCGGGCGGCTGAAGCGGTTGCGCTGTTTTGTTACCAGGTCAAGAAATGGATCGGCGCATTCGCCGCCGCGTTAGGCGGACTGGATACGCTGGTGTTCGCCGGCGGCATCGGAGAAAATGCGCCCACGGTCCGTGCCCGGATTTGCGATGGGCTGGTATTTCTTGGAATAGAACTTGAAGAAAAGCGAAACGCAGCAAATGAGGGCGTGATTTCCGCGGCTGCCAGCCGGGTTGCTGTCCGCGTCATTCGCACGGACGAAGAACTGATGATTGCCGAGACGGTTTGCCGCGTTCTCGGCCTTGGCTCGAAAAAGGAAAATTGAACCATGAAGACAAATACTCTTTCCCCGGAACTGCTCCAGAAGATGGATGCCTACTGGCGAGCGGCCAACTATCTGTCGGTAGGCCAGATTTATCTCTACGACAATCCGCTGCTGAAGCGGCCGCTCGCGCTCGCGGATGTGAAGCACTTGCTGCTTGGACACTGGGGCACGACCCCCGGGCAGAACTTCATTTACGTGCATTTGAACCGGGTCATCAAAAAATACAACCTCGACATGATCTACGTCTCCGGCCCCGGACACGGAGGCCCGTCCGTTGTGGGCAACACTTATCTCGAAGGCACTTACAGCGAGATCTATCCCGACATCAGCCAGGATGAGGCCGGGCTTCGGAAGCTCTTTATTCAGTTTTCGTTTCCCGGAGGAATTCCCAGCCACGCATCGCCGGAGTGCCCAGGCTCGATCCACGAAGGCGGCGAGCTGGGGTACTCACTCAGCCATTCGTTCGGGGCAGTACTCGACAATCCTAATCTCGTAGTCGCCTGCGTCGTCGGCGACGGAGAGGCGGAGACGGGTCCGCTGGCCACGGCGTGGCATTCCAACAAGTTCCTCAATCCAGTAACCGACGGAGCGGTGCTGCCGATCCTGCATCTCAACGGCTACAAGATTTCCAACCCGACGCTCCTTGCCCGCATAACCCGCGAGGAATTGGAACAGCTGCTCCGCGGCTACGGTTGGACTCCCTACTTCGTCGAGGGCCACGAGCCCGCGCTGATGCATGAGGCCATGGCCGCGACGCTCGACACGGCGGTGGAGCAGATCAAAAAAATCCAGCAGGACGTCCGCGCCAAGAGTCATTCCGGGGGCAACTCCGCGCGTCCGCGCTGGCCGATGATCGTTCTAAATTCACCCAAGGGCTGGACGGGGCCGAAGACGGTCGATGGCCTGCAGGTTGAAGGCACCTTCCGGGCTCACCAGGTGCCGCTCTCCGACCCGGCCATCCATCCCGAGCACCTCAAGCTGTTGGAAGACTGGCTGAGGAGCTACCGGCCGCAGGAACTCTTCGATGACAAGGGCCGCCTGAAACCAGAACTGGCCGAGCTAGCGCCCAAGGGTGAACGCCGCATGGGCGCGAATCCCCACGCCAATGGCGGTAATCTGCTCCGCGACCTGCGGATGCCGGACTTCCGTGACTACGCGGAGGACGTACCCGCGCCGGGAGTGCAAGGCATCGGCGACACGCATGTACTCGGGCGTTTCCTGCGCGATGTGACGAATCTGAACAGCGAGCAGCGGAATTTTCGGGTATTTGGCCCTGACGAGACGCTCTCCAATGGCCTGGAAGCCCTCTTTGAAGTGACCAAACGCCAATGGAATGCCTCGACCGTGTCGAACGACGAATTTCTCGCGCCCACCGGGCGCGTGATGGAAATGCTCAGCGAGCACCAGTGCGAGGGCTGGCTAGAGGGCTACCTGCTCACCGGGCGGCATGGACTCTTCAACTGCTACGAGGCGTTCATTCATATCGTAGATTCGATGTTCAACCAGCACGCCAAGTGGCTGAAGGTAACGTCTCAGTTGCCGTGGCGGCGGAAGATCGCCTCGCTAAACTACCTGCTGGCCTCACATGTCTGGCGCCAGGATCACAACGGCTTCACACACCAGGATCCCGGTTTCATCGATCACGTCGTGAACAAAAAGGCCGAGGTCGTGCGTGTTTACTTTCCGCCGGATGCAAATTGCCTGCTGTCGGTGATGGATCACTGCCTGCGCAGCCGCCATTACGTCAACGTTGTGATCGCGGGCAAACACCCGGCGCCGCAGTGGCTGACAATGGACGCCGCCGTCAAGCACTGTACCGAGGGCATCGGCATCTGGCCGTGGGCAAGCAACGACCAGGGCGTCGCGCCCGACGTGGTCATGGCCTGCTGTGGCGACGTGCCCTCACTGGAGACACTTGCCGCCGTCTCCATTATGCGCGAACATCTGCCTGACCTGAAAATCAGGGTAGTCAATGTCGTTGACCTCATGAAGCTGGAGCCGCCTACCGAACACCCGCACGGGTTGAGCGACATAGATTTCGACGAGCTATTTACCAAGGACAAGCCGGTCATCTTCGCCTTCCATGCCTACCCATGGTTGATCCACCGGCTGACTTACCGTCGCACCAACCACGACAATATTCACGTCCGCGGTTACAAGGAAGAGGGCACTATTACAACGCCCTTCGACATGACGGTGTTGAACGATCTGGACCGTTTCCACCTCGTGATGGATACCATCGACCGCCTGCCGCAGACCGGCGAGAAGGGCGTCTACCTGAAGCAGCAGCTCAAGAACAAATTGATCGAGCACAAGCAATACATTGCAAAGCATGGCGAGGATCTGCCGGAAATCCGTAACTGGAAGTGGGGTAACCTCAAATGAATGCACAAGAGCTTATAGCCACTGCCGCACCTCTATTAACCTTGACACCTGTCAACATGACGCCGCAGATCGCCAAGTGCTCCTATGAACTCTACGTGCGGCAAGGCCGCCGCGAAAGCCACGCGGTTCAGGACCGGCTCCAGGCAGAACGAAAAATCCGGAAAGATTAAGGGGTACCTTTATGCCGATCCAACACCGCAGGATTCCTGCTTTACCTGAGCGCTCTCGTGCCCATCCCATTGCAGGTAAGATATGTCGTTCGTATCCCGTCGGACGGTATAATTTCTCCCGCGCTTGCCAGGGGGAAGCTCTGAACTTGACCATCACCACAGAAGACCCTCTTCCCGACAATGTTGAAGCGACCATCGTGACGACTCTGACCTCGAATGGTGGCAACACATGGATCGAATTCCCTTTTGTGCGTGCCGACGAGCGGACGCTGATGTGCCGCATTATGCCCGAACACCCTGGCCTCCACTGTTTTCGGGCCGAGTTCTCGCTTGATAGGGGCGCCACATGGCACCGGGACACAGTCCCCGACGCCTGGGTCCTGGTCGACCCGCCGCAGGTGGATGGTCTGCGTCTCTACACCATGATTCCCACCGTCTCCGGCACGGTGGCCGATTGGAAAGCCGATCTGAAACGCATTCTAAAGATGGGCTTCAATGCCGTTCATCTGCTGCCCGTAACAACTTTGGACACGTCCGAAAGTCCGTATGCGGCCAGAGACCTCTTTGATATTGACCAGAGCTACCTGATGGAAATGTCCCGGCAAGATGGCCTGTCGCAGTTAGAAGAATATGTCGAAGAAGCGAAGAGGCTCAACATTCGGCTGTGCTTTGACTTGGTCCTCAATCATGTGGGCGTACATAGTACGATAGCTCGTCGGGCGCCGGATTGGATCGTCCCGGACCATAATCAGCCGGATGGGTTCCAGCGCGCCCGGTATAGGTTCGAACAAGGCTGGCGCACCTGGAACGACCTCGTCTTGATCAACTACGAGCATCCGTCAGAAGCAATCCGCTCGGAAATCTGGGACTATATGACCGACTATGCTCTGTTCTGGGCGAAATACGCTAATGACACCGGAGGATTTGTGCGTTTCGACAACCTGCACAGCAGCGACCCCGATTTCGTTCAGGCGCTGACAGTATCACTAAAATCGGAGTATCCCGAAGTGGGTCTCCTCGCCGAGTATTTCACGGATGACCGCACGCTGCTGAAAACCGGATCACAGTGGGGCTTGAACCTCATCCTGGCGACGCCATGGAATTACAAATTTGTGCCTCAACTTCGCGAATACCTGAAATACATACACAGCCTTTCTGTGCACATCCGATACTTTATGCCGATCACATCACACGATTCCGGTGCGCCAACACAGGAGTTTGGGACAAGCGACTCGACGGTCCCTCGCTATGTTGCCGCCGCTTTGCTGGGCACCGGGGCCACTGGGATCCCACAAGGGGTGGAATTTGGTGAGAAGGAACGGATAAATTTTATCGGCAGGAAACCAAAGATGCTGTATCCCGCCGAGCCGAGGTTTGCACGGTTCATCGGCCGGGTCAACGCTATTCTCTCCGATTATCCGGCCTTCCGGCGCGGGGGAAACTGCCGGTTTGTCGATGACGGGCATCCCGCTATAATCGCGGCATTTCGTCGAGACGCAGGGACACAGGCGCTCGGATTTCTCGTGGTGTGCAATTTCGACACGTGCAGTCCGCAGCGCATCGCAATCGATCTCACGCCTGTGCTCGGAACAGCCGAGCCTATTCCATGCTGCGAGTTGTTAAGCGGCGAAACGAAGATCTTTCCGCACCAACTAGTGGAACTGCTGCTTCCGCCATGCTCAGCGAAGGTACTGAGGTTTTCCAGAAAGGACGCGATGGACGTCGAGGAGAAATGATGCTCATTGGCATAGCTGCAGACCATGGTGGGTTTGAGTTGAAAATGCAACTGACTGCGCCTTCGACAACCATGAGATGGTTGCGGGACCAGTCTCATTTGCCTCAAAGCGACTTTTATTTATGCACGGAACTGGGAAGATTCAACTTTGTGCTGAAGGCATGTTACTGTGATGAGGGATTGATCAGACTTAATTGAATGTTAGAAACACATGGTAAATATCTCCTCCTAATTCACATCTATTCTGCTATTATTGTCCCCAGTCAATGCATGTGTTAATGGGTTTTCGTAAGATGAGCAGAACACTAACAAACTCAAGAGGTGTTTAGCCATGACGAAATTGGCCATATTTGATGCGGATAAGAAAGGAATAGATATACTTTCAAAAGCTTTCGAAAAAACAGGATATGAATTGCGTTTTTTCCAAAAGCAGCTTGACATGGATTCAGTGTGTGACAATGAAGATATAGAAGGAATAGCGATGTTCGTTCGGCCCAAAATTACTTCCGTAATTCTTGACCATCTCCCACGCCTGAAAATAATTTCTACCATGTCCACAGGATATGATCATATTGATCTGCAAGCCTGCAAAGTCCGCAACGTGACAGTTTGTAATGCCCCCGATTATGCTGACAACACGGTGGCCGAGTATGCTTTCGGACTCATCGTTTCTCTTATGCGCAAATTTAAACCAACATTTGACCGCATAGATCGTGGGATATTTAGCCATGCGGGACTTGTGGGTACAGATATCAAAGGCAAAACACTTGGCCTTGTGGGTACGGGCCGAATCGGTTCTCATATGGCCCGTCTTGGGTATGCATACGGGATGAAGGTCATTGCTCACGACCTGAACCCCAAGATCGGTCTATCGGAAAAATACAGTGTAGCATTTAAGAGGATGGAAAATGTATTATCGGAGGCAGATGTAATAAGCTTACATGTCCCCTATAACTCTTCTACCCATCACATGATCAATGAGGAACGACTGCGTTTATTTAAACCTTCGGCCTTCCTTATAAACACATCCCGCGGGAAAGTGGTTGACACAAAGGCTTTGTCTGATGCCCTGCGTGAGGGACGACTGGCAGGTGCAGCCTTGGACACTTTTGAAGGGAGGGAAATGGAGATTATGATTGAAGAAGAGATGCTCAGGCGAGATGATCTAACGGCCATGGCATTGAGGCATGCCATGGATGAATTTTCGATTATGCAGTCGGAGCGAGTAATCATGACACCATACAATGCTTTCAACACAGAGGAAGCTTTGGAACGTATCCTGACTACAACAGCGGAAAATATCAAAGCATATTTCGGCGGACATCCACAGAACGTGGTCACAGGTTCGTGATAGTAAAATGAGCAAGCATATACGAAAGGAGGAGGAATCATGGTTCATGTATTGGTTCATCATAAGGTCAAGGATTATGCGCAATGGAAAGAGGTGTTTGATGAGCACGCAAAAGTGAGAAAAGAGTCGGGATCAAAAGGAGGACGAATATTCCGCAATGAGAAAAAGCCTAACAACGTAGCTATTCTTTTTGAGTGGGAGAACATGGCGAAGTCTCGAACTTTTTTCGAGTCGGGATTCCTAAAGAGCGTAATGGGACGGGCCGGAGTGATAGGCAAGCCGGAGATCTTTTTCGAGGTAGAGAAAGTGGAGGCATGAAGGCCCAAGACGCTTAGTGGGATGGAATCATGGAAGAGCAACAATACCTCCCAAGCATCACCACGCGACGCTCTTTTCGGGGCGTATTTATGGTCGTGCTGATCGGTTTTCTCATCACTGCAGCACACATTCCTCCCTGTGGACTGCACGAGGCATCGGCTTCCGGACAGAAACCACTCCTTTTTCTCGGCAATAAAGATTATCCGCCACTCGTCTATCTTGATGACAGTATTGCCAAGGGGGTGGAGGTCGACCTGGCAAAGGCGCTTGCCAAAGCGATGGGGCGGACGATCCAAATAGAACTGATGGATTGGCCGCTTGCCCAGGAAAAAGTTCTGAGGGGCGAAGCCGACGCGCTGTTGCTGATGGGCATGTCCAAAGAGGGGATGAGGCTCTTTGACTTTTCTCCAACGTTTACGCACGAGTTTGTACTATTCGTTCGAAGTAGTCATTTTTTCGAGCAACTTTACACATCGTTCGCGCCACCGGAGATTCGCGGCCCGAGCGACTTGACAGGAAAGACTATAGGGGTGCTTCGGGGCGGCATCCTTATAGAGATGTTGCAAACAAAGCACGGCGTCAATATCGTCCCCGTCGAGGACTACAAGGACGTTATAGAGATGTTGCAAACAAAGCACGGCGTCAATATCGTCCCCGTCGAGGACTACAAGGACGGTCTTGATCGCCTGGTAAGCGGAAGTATCGACGTGATGGCCGCCGACCGATGGGTGGCGGCCTATATCATCCAGGCCCATGGCATAAGGGGCGTTACTATTGCTGGAGGCCCTTTTGCGTTGGCGCAATCGGGCTTCGCAGTCAAGAAAGGAAACGTTACACTACTGAACGAGATCAACCTTGGGATTGAGAGACTCAGAGAAGATGGGACGATGTCAGAGATTCACAGAAAATGGCGTCCCGAGGAGATATTGTTTCTCCAGCGCGAGAGAGTTCGAATCATTGCCGAGCTGACAGTCGGCGTTTTTCTGATCATTCTACTCGGCATTATGGCACTGTGGGTCATCACACTGAAGAAACAGATCCGTGTTCGCAAAAGGGTGGAAGATGCTCTGCGCCAGCAAAGTGAGTTGCTTCGCGATTTGTCCGCAAGACTTTTGGAAGTCGAGGAAACCGAAAGGAAACGGCTGGCAGGGGAACTTCATGATCTGGTCGGGCGGAACCTCACTGCCCTTTGTATTAACCTTACTGCAATCCTTAATGCGATGCCTGCTGTCATATTACAGCCCGCATACTCGCGTTTGAATGAATCGCTGGTAATGGTGCAAGATACAATGGCGAGCATACGTGATGTCATATTGGAACTGCGACCATCCATGCTGGACGATTTTGGTTTGACGGCGGCCATACGCTGGTATGGAGAATTGTTCTCCAGACGAACAGGCTTGACAATAACCATGCATGTCGAGGATATCGTGCCCCGGCTGCCGGCACAGATAGAAAACAACCTGTTTCGCATTTTTCAGGAAGCTCTTACTAATGTTTTTAAACATGCAAATGCATCAGAGGTGACAGTCTCGATAGAAGAGGACAATTCCAATGTCAGGATGACTATAAATGACAATGGAATTGGTTTCGACACATCGTGCGGGGTAACTACCCCAAGAAGCAAAGGCTGGGGGCTCCTTATGATGACCGAGAGAGCTGTTGCGGCAGGGGCTAGCTTCTCCATCGAATCCCGACCTGGAAAAGGCACCAGGATCAGTATGGAGGTAAAACGGTGATTATCAGAATTCTCATCGCAGACGACCATCAAATAGTTCTTGACGGACTACGTCTCCTTCTGGAAGCGAAGGGAGATATCAAAGTTATAGGTGAAGCAGTAAACGGGAGGGAAGCGGTTCAGAAAACAATACAACTCAAACCTGATATTGTCATTATGGATATTGCCATGTCTGAATTAAATGGCATCGAGGCGACAAGACAAATCTATGAATTCTCGCCAGCTACCCGGGTTATCATTCTCTCGATGCACGCAACTGCTGAATACATAAATCGTGCGCTTAAAGCCGGGGCATGCGGCTACCTGCTGAAAGAATCCACAGGTACTGAACTGATTGATGCCGTACGGACCGTCTATGCGAGCCATCGCTACATGAGCCAGAAAATATCGGATATTTTAATCGATGATTATGTTGATCATCACGCTGAGAGCGTATCGGACGACCCCCTCGAATGCCTCAGCCCCAGGGAACGGGAAATCTTGCAGCTCGTTGCGGAAGGCAAATCAAGCGCTCAAATCGCCAATATCATTTTTCTTTCTCCCAAAACGGTCGAGACCTACCGCTCACGCCTGATGCAAAAGTTAGGAATAAAGAACTTTCCCGATCTCATTAAGTTTGCCATTCAAAAGGGATTGGTACCCCTTAAATAGTCCTGAATTAACATAGATGCATATTTTAATCTCCCGACGTCTTTTTTTAAACTCTCCCCACACAAAGTGTCAAACTCTCCCGACAGACAAAAAGATAAATATCTGTAATATTGATAGCGAATAGATGTTTCCTTATACAACTTCACGTTACGGAGAAATATCGCCGTCTTATTGAAACAGCTAACGAAGGCATCTGGTTACTTGATGCAGATTTAGATTTTCTTACTGCGAAACTGCCCCAGCTCCCCGTCTTTATTTCCAGTCGCTACAGTTAATCGTTAGGGGAGACTGATAACCAAATAGAGGAACATGATGAAGGAACAATCAAGGACGAAACAGGAACTTATCGAAGAGATATCAGTCTTAAAGCAGAGAATTCAGGAATTGGAAAAATCTGAAGCCGGACGCAAGCGGACCGAGGAGGCGCTGCGGGAGAGCGAGAGGAAATATAGGGAACTTGTGGAGAATGCAAACAGCATTATTCTTCGCATGGACACCACCGGAACGGTAACCTTTTTCAACGAATATGCCTCGCAATTTCTCGGGTTTTCTCAGGACGAGATCATTGGACGGAACGTGGTGGGGACGATCGTGCCCCCCACCGACAGCGCCGGCAAAGACCTCGCGCAGATGATTCTTGATATCGGGGTTAACCCCGAACAATACAAGAACAACGAGAACGAGAACATGTGCAAGGATGGAAAGAGGGACTGGGTGGCTTGGACCAACAAGCCCATCTTGGACAACCTTGGGCGATGTGCTGAGATACTGTGCATCGGGAACAACATCACCGAGCGCAAGCAGGCGGAGGAGGCGCTGCGGGAGAATGAAAAAAAATATCGAGCCCTCTACTCTGAATACCAGGCGCTTTTAAATGGAATCCCTGACACGCTCGTCTTGCTTTCTCCAGATTTAAAGATAGTTTGGGCAAATGAGGCTGCCGCTTCTCAATTTGACAGAAGCACTTCCGATATTGTCGGACAACACTGTTACCAATTTCGTCATAACCGGTCGGAACCATGTGAAAGCTGCCCGGTACAAAGGAGTTTCCATTCCGGAAAGCAGGAATTTCAAGAAAACGTCACCCCTGATGGAAGGATCTGGGAGTTGCGGACCATTCCTATTTCTTATGGTGAGGGAGAGACAAAAGTAGTAATTGAACTGGCCCGCAACATCACCGCACGCAAGCGGGCAGAGGAGGAGCGCAGAGCAAGCGAAGAGCGCTATCAGCAGATTGTACAATTTGCGCCAACCGCGATCTACGAAATCGATTTCCTGCAAAACAAATTCATCAGGGTGAATGCCTCTATGATTGATTACACCGGATATTCAAGGGATGAGCTTCTCTCCATGAACCCTGTTGACGTCCTTGCATATGAGAGCAGGAATCTATTTGCGGACAGGCTCAGGAAACACTTATCCGGTGAAACGGTTCCCGAAACCGTCACATTCAAAATCAGGAAAAAAAATGGGAAGGAGTTCTGGATGCTCTTCAATATCGGGCTTATTTATGAGGATGGAAGACCCCGAGGAGCCCACGTAGTGGCCCAGGACATCTCAGAATTGAAAAACAAAGAGGAGGAACTTAAAGAATCCCAGCAACGGCTTGCTGACATCATCGACTTCCTGCCGGATGCAACGGTTGTCATTGATATGGATAAGAAAATTATTGCCTGGAACCGGGCTATGGAAGAGATGACCGAGGTCAAGAAAGAGGATATGATCGGTCAGGATAGCCATGCAGGTGCAGTACCTTTCTATGGTGAGCGACGGCCGTATTTGTTGGATCTGATTGATACGAGCGATGAAGAACTCAAATCCAAATATCAGTACGTCAAGAGAAGAGGGAATACACTCTATGCAGAAACGCTTACACCTGTCTTGTATGAAGGAAAAGGGGCATACGTATGGGCGACGGGAACGCCGCTTTTCGACGCCCATGGAAACCGCATGGGCGCCATAGAATCAATACGCGACATTACCGACCGCAAGCGGGCGGAAGAGGCTCTTAAAGAATCCCAGCAGCAACTCTCAGACATCATCAATTTTCTCCCTGACGCGACTCTTGTTATTGATAAAGAAGGCAAGGTCATTGCCTGGAACAGGGCCATAGAGAAAATGACGGGAATTAAGGCGGCCGAGATGCTGGGCAAGGGTAATTACGAATATGCCCTGCCCTTTTATGGTGAAAGGAGGCCCATTCTCATCGACCTCGTCCTAAAGCCCCAGGAAGAAATTGAAGCAAAATATGTCATCACGGAGAGAGGAGATGCAGTCCTGGAGGGCGAAGCATACATGCCTGCACTCAGAGGAGGCGAGGTTTACCTTTTTGGAAAGGCGAGCATCCTGCGTGACTCGAAATGTAATATCATTGGCGCCATAGAATCAATAAGAGACATTACAGCACGAAGGCACTCAGAGGAAGCGCTGGTCCGGGCAGAGGCAAAATACAGGGCCATTTTTGAAAATACAGGTACTTCCACTGTTATACTTGAAGAAGACAATACCATTTCACTTGCAAACAAAAAAATTGAGAAACTTACCGGTTACATGCGGGAAGAAATCGAGGGTAAGAAAAAATGGATGGAATTTGTTGTGAAAGAGGATTTGGAATGGATGCTTGCTTTGCATAGCCTGCGCGAAGTCAATGCAACTGCTGCCAAGAATAACTATGAATTCTGCCTCGTAGATAGAAATGGTCAGGTAAAAGACATCTATCTCACCATCGATATGATCCCTGGTACAAAGAAGAGAGTTGCATCTCTTCTGGACATAACCAAACTGAAGTTACTCGAAAGCCAACTCCGCCAAGCCCAGAAGATAGAGGCCATCGGTACACTCGCCGGCGGCATCGCCCATGATTTTAACAATATTCTCAGCGCCGTTCTGGGTTATGCGGAAATGGCGCAGAGGGAACCAAAAGTTAGCGATCGACTCATGCGTTACCACGAGCAAATCTACAAGGCCGGAAAACGCGCAAAAGACCTCGTAAGTCAGATCCTCGCCTTCAGCCGTCAGAGCGACGAGGAATTGCGACCTTTGGGAATCAGCCCCATCGTCAAGGAGGTTTTGAAGTTCCTCAGGGCGTCTCTGCCTTCGACAATAAAGATTCACCATGATATACAATCCGACCGGGATACGGTCCTTGCCGATCCCACGCAAATCCATCGAATACTGATGAACCTCTGCACCAACGCGGCCCACGCCATGCACGAAGGAAAAGGCGAATTGATAGTTAGCTTATCCCCCGTCGAAATTAATCCCCGTAATGCTTCTACCATTAATCACGGCCTGAGCCCCGGCATGTATCTTCAACTCTCCGTCAGCGATACGGGACACGGTATAGATCCCGGAATCATGGACCGGATATTCGATCCCTTCTTTACCACCAAGACGCCGGGTGAAGGGACCGGTATGGGGCTTTCCGTGGTGCACGGCATCGTAAAAAGTTACAATGGGGCCATAACCGTTGAAAGCAAGGTGGGTAAAGGGACGACGTTCCACGTTTATTTCCCCCTGGTGATGGAAACGGAAGAGAAGTCTGAAGTTGAGGCTACAGTGCGTATCATCGGGGGCAAAGAGTGCATCCTTTTCGTGGATGATGAAGAATCTCTCGTTCAGCTTGGCAAGGACATATTGAGCGGTCTGGGATATGAGGTCGTCGGGAGGACGAGCAGCACGGAAGCCCTGGAGCTCTTCCGAGCCCGGCCTGACCGGTTTGACTTGGTGATCACCGACATGACCATGCCGAACATGACGGGCATCGAATTAGCCCGGGAAATTATGCGTATCCGGCCCGGCGTACCGGTCGTCCTCTGCACGGGATTCAGTGAAGTGATCACACCTGAAAAGGCGAAGGCTATGGGGATAAAAGAGTTCATCATGAAGCCCATCATCCAGCCCCAGATTTCAACAGCTATAAGACGCGCACTGGATCAAGATAAATAAAGAGGAGATTTAATGGGAAAGGTTTTGATCATTGACGACGATGTGCTCGGTTCAGGATTGCTACGCGATATGGTCATGGACATGGGACATGAGGTTGCCTCTGCCCTTACAGCAGAAGAGGGGATCAAGGCATTCACATCTCATAACTTCGATGTTGTCTTTCTGGATATACAGCTCCCTGACGTAAATGGACTTATGCTGTTACCTGACATTCATGCTATACCTGCCAGCCCCGAGGTTATTATCATAACAGGCTACGGCAGCCCCGATGGTGCTGAGCTCGCAATAAAAAACGGTGCCTGGGATTTCATCGAAAAACCCTTAGAGAGGAAATTGATAGAGCTCCCTTTAGTTCGCGCACTCCAGTACAGGGAGGCAAAAAAGGAGAAAAAAGCATCCCTGGTGCTGAAGAGGGAAGGAATCATCGGGAACAATCCAGCAATGGTAACCTGCATGGAACTCGTTGCCCAGGCAGCCGCCAGTTATGCCAATGTACTTATTACGGGTGAAACCGGAACCGGTAAAGAACTTTTCGCACATGCCATACACAATAACAGCTCACGGGCGGGCACACCCTTTGTTACTGTAGATTGCGCATCCCTTCCTCCCACTATCATTGAGAGCATCCTCTTTGGCCATGAAAAGGGCGCCTTTACAGGAGCTGATAGACTCCAGGAGGGCCTGATTAAACAGGCGGACGGAGGGACCCTCTTTCTTGACGAAGTTGGTGATCTTCCCCTTTCCGCACAGAAGGCTTTTCTTCGCGTCTTGCAGGAACACCGTTTCCGGCCCCTGGGAGCAAAACAGGAGACGAAAAGTGAATTCAGGGTAATAGCTGCAACCAACCGTGACCTTATCAAGATGGTTCAGGAGGGTAAGTTCAGGGAAGACCTGCTCTACCGCTTGCGCGCTTTTACCATTGAATTGCCGTTGCTGAGAGAGCATCCCGGGGATATCAAGGAACTTGCCTTTTACTATGTGGACAAAATCTGCACACGGCAGGGCACAGAGCTAAAAGGATTTTCCCCTGAATTTATCGAGGCCCTTCATGCCTATGAATGGCCTGGAAATGTTCGGGAACTGGTCAATGCCATGGAAGGTGCTGTCGCAGCCGCACTCCACGAGCCTATCCTGTATCCCAAACACCTTCCCACACACATACGTATACGTTTAGCCCGGAATGCTGTAAATAAAAAGGAAGACATCACCATACATCGTACGACAATGTGCACACTAAAGGAACACCGGGAATCTGTCCTCGTGAGAGAAGAACGAAAGTATCTCCAAGACCTTATGGACATGACCGGAGGAAAAATAAAACAGGCATGCGACATAGCCCGAATATCTCTGCCACGGATGTACCAGCTTATCAAAAAGTACAAGATTGAACAGGCTTATACTAAGTCAATTAAATATTCCGGATAGCCAGTTTGTATTGTTTCATCACACATTTTATAATCCTATCACACCTTTAATAATCACGTCACAAACACTTACCTGCCCATAACTACATAACTATTTGTAATGATGGAACACGTTGCAAGCAACACCACTGGCATGCTTGTTGCGATACGTGTGCGAAGCTAATTCTAAGGAGTGCATTACAGGATATGACATTGCTTATCTATACGACAAGGATGGAGGGCGCAGGAGAACGTCTTTTGCAGATCGTCGACACGGTAGTTTCCGGGGAAAATGTGAAAATCTACAGGACCGTCGATGGTCTTTCAAGAGGGCTCCGTCAGCCACGGAACGAAGTGACTTTGGCTATTCTCCTTGCCTCTTCCAAGGAGGATCTTATAAATCTCTTGTCGATCCGGGATCTTCTGTCAGACATGAAGATCATTCTCATATTACCCGACAGTGATCCGGAGACAGTTGCGAAAGGTCATATGCTGAGGCCGAGATTCTTAACTTATCGCGATAGCGATTTCGTCGATGTTGCCGCCGTTCTCAGCCTGATGGTCAGGAATCTGGGCGAAGACAAAAGCCTCGATATCCATACATGAAGGAGCGCAGGAAACGCGAATCTGATGAAAAATCAATTCCGGCATGGCCATGGGGGATGACAGTGTTTAGATACTCCTCGATATTACCGTAGTTCAAGGCTTGGAAGAAGTTTTCGTTTTAGGGAAAGGAAACGTAAATAGTTTATCAATAATAGTTTCTTAAGGAGGACAGGATAAATGAAAAAAAGAACGCTTGGTTTTAAACTGGTTGCGGGAGGCATCATTGCTGTAATGGTACCTCTTTTGGTTATTGGTATCTTTGCCGCTGTCAAGGCATCCGGGGCACTTGAAACTGCAGCGAAAGAACGTGCGATGACAGGTGCACACAATATTGCCGACATGGTACAGGAAGTACTCGCCGTGGAGTTAAAGGCTGCAAGTGAGATCGCCATGAGCAGCGACGCAGTCAACGCTGCCGCCAATGCCAATGTCGATGCTATGAAAAAGCAACTTGCCGATGCCATGGCGAAAATCGGGAAGGACTACGAAGCGATGATGGTAACCGATGCAAAAGGTGTTGTCGTTGCCGACGGCAACAATGGTGAATACAAGGGCCTCTCTCTTGCGGAACGGGATTATTTTCAGCATGCAAAGGGTGGAAAAGCAAACGTAGGTTCCGTCGTCAAATCGAAGAAGACGGGGGATCCTATCGCCGCCGTCTGTGCACCCATCATGAAAGACGGGAATTTTGTCGGCGCTGTTGTCCTCGCCCTTAAGATCGATTATCTTTCTGAAAAAGTCACGGAAAAAGTAGGCCAGACAGGGTACGGCTATATGGTCGACCAGACAGGACTTGCAATTGCCCACCCCGATAAGGCCAAGATCCTGTCTCTGAATATTACGACAGTAAACGGCATGGAAGAGATCTCTAAAGCGATGGTCGCGAAACAAAGAGGAGTTCATGATTATGTCTATCAAGGAACAAAAAAGATTGCGGGATTTGCCCCGGTAGAACTCACCGGCTGGAGTGTCTGTTTAACGCAGAATGCAGACGAGTTTCTGTCAGCAGCCCATTCAATCCGCAATTTCATAGTAATAATGGGTGGCGTTTTTCTCATTATAACAGTCATAGCCGTCGTATTTTTTGCCAGGAGCATTTCCTCGCCAATCAAGAATGCCGTAGACCAGATGGGCGAGGCAGCTACTCAGGTTGCCGCAGCCTCAACTCAGGTTTCTGCCTCCAGCCAATCCCTCGCCGAAGGTGCGTCCGAACAGGCTGCCGCCATCGAAGAAACTTCATCTTCGCTCGAAGAGATGTCTTCCATGACAAAACAGAATGCAGGGAACGCCGCCCAGGCAGACAGCCTCATGAAACAGGCAAACCAGGTGGTCCAGAAGGCGAATGATTCCATGGAAAGTCTGACCAGATCCATGAAAGAAATTACCGCGGCCAGCGAGGAGACATCAAAAATCATCAAGACCATTGATGAGATTGCTTTCCAGACCAATCTCCTGGCATTGAATGCCGCTGTGGAAGCAGCCCGGGCAGGAGAGGCGGGAGCCGGCTTTGCGGTAGTGGCTGAAGAGGTGAGAAATCTGGCCATGCGAGCGGCCGACGCCGCAAGAAACACCTCAACTTTGATTGAAGGTACGGTGAAGAGGATAAAAGACGGTTCTGATATGGTAACAAAAACGAATGAGGCATTTGCCGAGGTGGCCGTTAATGCATCCAAGGTGGGTGAACTGGTCGGTGAGATTGCGGCTGCATCCCAGGAACAGGCCCAGGGGATTGATCAGATCAACAAGGCTGTGGTGGAAATGGACAAGGTAACACAGCAGACAGCAGCTAATGCCGAAGAGTCTGCTTCTGCATCCGAGGAAATGAATGCCCAGGCAGAACAAATGAAAAGCATATCTTTAGTGCTGGTGAACATTATAGGTGGAAGCTCAAATGGTGCCAGGCCTGATAGCCAGGCAGACATTCAGGTGAAAAAAGGGATCAGCGGGATTCTATCTACAGTAACCCGCAAAAAAGAAACGGGCAAGGGAATTGTGTCCTATACAAAGGGCAAAGGAGTCCACCCCAACCAAGTGATCCCCATGGAGGAGGGTCAATTTAAGGATTTTTAATAGAGGCACTGGATTTCATAAATACAAATTTCTATAGAGGTAAGGGGTAGCAATTCTCTCCCTCCGTGAAGGTGTCCTGCCCCTGAGACTCTTTTTCGAAGACAAGCTGGCACTTGTACTTCTTGATAATTAAATAGCTTATAGGCCATGGCCATGTCTGGCCTGTTAGAAAGCTACCGGGTAAAAAAGGAATTATATTGACTGGCGGGTATGAGAAACTAATTACAGGACAGGACTTGAACTGATTCGTCAGGTTTTTAGTAATGTCATGAAAGAGATAATTTATGCAGAAACGAGAAGGAATTAATGCGTAATAATTGGCATCTTATTGAAACATATCGAACAACATTAAAACCAGAAATTTATTTCTTGTGCGCACGAATGGATGAGAACGCAATCACTGTTATTGAAGAAACGGTGGAAGAATATACTTTACAAGAGGATCGTGATCGGTATGGGGTAATTTTTGTATATTCCCCTTCAGGTTCACCGAATGCTGGTGTATTAAGCCTGACCACATCTGTTGAGGAGACCCCTCACCTATTTCAGACAAAGCTGATTGAATACTTGGAGAAAAAATTAGAAGATCACTAATCAATAAACTAGAAAAGACCAAGATAAATATCGATGTTTGTATTATCTTTTCCATCGGTATGGAAGAGATTATTGATTAATAAAAAGGTATTTTTCTCATCTGTGATCCAATCAAACATAAAAAACAAACAAATGGAGCTTCTTGATTCCTAAACACAATATAGGCAAGGACTAAATAACGCAGGAATGGAGGGCGAAAAAACAATGAAAGATGTACTGAAAGCAGCGGACCGGGAGGGAAAATATCTGACCTTTTCACTCGCGGCGGAGGAATACGGAATCAGTATCCTGAGGGTTAAGGAGATCATCGGAATGATGGCAATTACCGTGATCCCCCAGACACCGGCGTATGTTAAGGGAGTTATCAACCTCCGGGGAAAGGTAATCCCCGTGGTGGACCTCCGGTTGAAGTTTGGTATGGAGGAAATTAAATATACGGATCGGACATGTATCATCGTTGTTGAACTTCATGCAAATATCAGGATGGGCATAGTGGTGGACACCGTATCGGAGGTATTGAATGTCAAGGCAGCCGACATTGAAGAAACACCCTCTTTCGGGGCTGCCATGAATACAAATTACATCCTTGGCATGGCAAAAGCGGAAAGCGGCGTCAAGATCCTCCTCGATATCGACAAAGTAGTGAGCGCCCAGGAGACGGCAATTATTTGTGAGGCAGCATAAAGTCACCAACCGGTTTATATATTTGCTCCGTAATAGACAGAAAACCTCTAACAATTGAAGCCGGAAAGGCAAATATTTATATGAGCGAGGGATAAACATCCGGCTGCAGCCTCGGGGAAGGGTTGGGATACCCCCTCTTTTCAATCCTTCCCCTATATCGATTTTTTAGGATGTTTGAAAGCTCAATGCAGATGAATGAGATTTTGTTGATGTGATATCAAAGATTGAGAAGGGAATCATATACGACAAGCCTAACGGGGCATCATCAATGTTTACAGTGAGCCTGGTCATGGAACAACGTTTAACTATCCATCTACCGGGCTTCGGAAAAGGAAATGGTGACGGAGAGGGTGATTGAAGACACAGTCTTAAAGGGTACAGAGACGATCCTGCTGGTGGATGATGAAAATATAGTCCTGGAAGTAAGCAAGGAAATGCTGGAATTCCTGGGATACCGGATCTATGTTGCTAGAAGCGGACAGGAGGCGATCGCTGTTTATCGGGAAAAGAGGAATGACATTGACCTGGTGTTTCTGGACATGATCATGCCGGGGATATCGGGCGAGGAGATTTTTGATCGGCTCCGGGAAATAAATTCGGAGATCCTTGTTCTGCTGTCCAGCGGTTACAGCATCAACGGCCAGGCTCAACAGATCATGGACCGGGGCTGCAACGGTTTCCTCCAAAAGCCCTTTCAACTGCAAAAACTGGCCCGAAAGGTCAGGGAGATGCTGGACGGAAGAAGAAGAGCGATTACTGATGGCAATCGTCACTTCAATTCCATATTGAAAGTTATTGCTTCTTAGGTTACACCAATAACCGGCGTATTTCATTTTTTCATTGCTCGCTCGTGAGCATAATGGGATGAAAGCTGCTACATAAACGAATCGGTCACACCATAAAGGTATCAACAAAGCTATTTTCATTCTTTTTTTGTGAAGGCTGGCCGTCATGAATGTTTCAATAAATAACGGACGAGCCGTGGGCAACCTCCAGAGTAAGGGTGAAATTGATTGCCGGTTACAATGGTAATCCTCAAAAGGTGTTAATAACATAAGAAGATTGATGTTGCCGCTTTTGGTGGATCAATACGAATGCTAAAAGAGAGGATGGAGGAATAAGTAAACACTACTACCGACCTTGTCAGTGGCCTTGAAAGATGCGGCAAGCCTACGGAAAATGTCCTTCGCCTTGCCTGATAAGGGTTGAAACGGCTACTCCAAAATATTGTTCACCAACATTGTTCGTTCACATATTGTGTGGGGCCACCGCCCCCATACCCCAGCACTGACTATGTCAGTGGTTTTTACAGACAAATAAAGGAGATATCATCAACGAGGTTGCAAAAGTGACATGCAGTAAGGCTTGTGTAGAGGAGGCCGTGAATGCCTTACTTGGGGACGGTCAAAGAAGCGCTAAAAGGGAGACAAGGTAGCCCTCGTCGGTTTTGGGACGTTCTCTTTCGCCAAGAGATCTGCCAGAAAAAGGAGGAATCCACAGACTGGTGAAGCACTCAAAATTGTGGCAAGAAAGGTCCCTAAGTATACAGCCTGCAAGGCGTTAAAAGATTCTGTGAAATAATTTATAGTTATATAATCAGTCAGAAGAGAGTGGGAGGTGCTACCCACCCTCTTTTGTTGTGGAATAATCCTAAACTGTTATTACTCGGTATACAGAAATGAAGACCATAAGAGACGTGATTAAACCATATTTAATAGATGATCAAATTTTGTCAGTTAGAATCGTTGCCCCCATGGATTTAGATGACCCGGCAATCTTACGTATCATCGTTGAATATAAAAACGGTCACCGCAAAACGTCACTTTAGATGTTTTGACAATTCGTTATAATCATCAGGGAGGTTGTTATGAAGAACGCAAAACTGAGTGTTAAATTGGTTGGTGGATTTATGATTGTTGCTTGCCTGCTCTTGGTGGGCGGTTTTGCCGGTTGGTACAGTGTGACCCTGTTGAGTAACCACCTTGCGGAAGTCAACGATAGCAGGATTCCAGCTATGAGGGGACTCACAATGATCAGTGAATCCCATGCTTCGATACAGAATGGTGAACGCATGCTGCTGATTCACGAGTTTATCAAGGACGATAGCGAGAAAGCTCAACAGATGAACAATCTGGAGAAAGAATGGAAAATTGCGGAACAGGGTTTTAAGATGGTTGATCCCTTACCCCGGACACAGGAAGAGGCGGGTATCTGGGACAATTTGAAGTCTTCTTGGGAAAACTGGCGGAAGGAACACAGCCAGGTGATTGAGCTTCTTAATATGGGCAAACGGGAAGAAGCAGTCACACAATCTATGGGCAAGGTGAGAGAATCTGCTAAAAATATTGAGAAATTACTCAGTGAAATGGTTTCCGTTAATATGAAACTGGTGGAAGAAAAAAGTAAAACCTCTGCCCTCACCGTAAAATGGACGAAGATCGTGACTTCTGTAGGTACGGGCGTCGGCATTGTAGTGGCAATATTGCTGGGAATTTTCTTTGCTAATTACATCACACGACCCATCAATCAAATCATTAAACGTCTTACTGAGAGTGCGCAACAGATATCTTTGGCATCCGGTCAGGTTTCGACTGCCAGCCAGGCTCTTGCGGAGGGAGCATCCAGGCAGGCAGCCGCCGTTGAGGAAACATCCGCATCGCTTGAGGAGATGTCTTCCATGACGAAACATAATGCCGAAAATGCACAACAGGCCAGTTTGCTGATGTCCAATGACGCGAGGCAGAGTTACCGTGTAATCACCGATAAGATGACCTTGATGCAGGAAGTCATCAAAGCCAGTGTCAGTGCCAGCGAGGAAACAGCCAAGATCATCAAGACAATCGACGAAATCGCTTTTCAAACAAACCTGCTGGCCTTGAATGCAGCCGTTGAAGCAGCAAGGGCCGGTGAAATGGGCGCCAGCTTCGCGGTCGTAGCCGATGAAGTGCGGAACCTGGCTATGCGGGCGACGGAAGCGGCAAAAAACACGGAAGCCCTGATTGCTGACTCCACAGCGAAAATCCAGCAGGCGTCAACCCTGTTTGAAGAGATAAGCGGTGAGTTATCCAGCAACCGTCATATTGCAAGAAAGGTGACGGAACTTGTCGGAGAGATCGCGGCGGCATCTCAGGAGCAGGCCCAGGGCATTAATCAGATCAACAATGCCGTGGCCGAAATGGACAAAGTGGTTCAGCAGAATGCAACAAACGCAGAGGAATCTGCCAGTTCATCAGAGGAGATGAATGCCCAGGCAAGGCATTTGAATCATGTCGTCGGAGATCTTACAAATTTGGTTGGAGGAAACTCAAAGGGCATCGCAACTACACGGGTACTGGAATCTCCGGCTCATAGACGAAAATATTTAAGAATGAGGGAAAAAGGTGTAACAAAAACTCCATTGCTTCCACTGTCTAAAAAAGATCATTTCTAAAAAATTGTTCGATGCTGTTTATCAGCATGTTTACGATTCTTTTTTTTGTGCGGGTGAGAAGCGTTTATCAGGGACGGGTTGTCATTGACACTGTCATGAACGAGATGAAGTGGAAAAGTTAAATCTCCAACAGTACAAACAATAATCATTGGTCCTCGATAATTTAGCCTTTTGTACATTTGTAGCTGGAGACGTTTTCGGCGACTTTTTTCTGAAGAAGGTTTCGCTGAGTCGAGTGGCGCAGGGGAATTTCACCCCCCGCGCTCTCCTAGAACCGGACGTGACAGTCTCCCGTCATCCGGCTCCTATTGCCCAGCCTATGGTCTGATCCCAATCTGCCAGTGCGCAAATAACTCTGGATGCCGTTTTGCAATACCTCTCAGCCATTGTGCCGCCCTGCGCTGATGAAATCTAAACCTCTTGTACTTCCGCATCACCCACCGCACCAGACTCCTGTTTAGGATATTGAACACGCGGTAAAGTGCAGACTTATAGTACCGCCCATAGTAATTGACCCACCCCCTCAGAACCGGATTACAGAAAAGGGATAGTCCTCAAGGGTTTTCTCATTCCTCCTGTGTATGCGCCAGCTCCTCATGACTCCGCTAATCTCTCTGGTCGCCTTATTGATTACCGCGGGAATGAAGGCCACAAAATACCCTCCCAGTCTGTTCTTTGCCCTCCGTGGTCGAAACGTGTACCCAAGAAAGTCAAAGCTCTCGTTCTGTTAGCTGCCCCTCCGGTTATCATCTTTACAGTAGATGATCTTCGTCTTCTGTGGATGCAGCTCTAACCCGCACTTCATAAGCCTCCCTTCGATCTTCTCCTTGAGCCACTTGGCTTGTTTCTCGCTCACGCAGTGGACAATGATGTCATCTGCATAACGCTCAAACGGACTGCCCGGATTGTTCCGTTTCATCCATTCGTCGAATGCATAGTGCAGAAAGAGATTCGCCAGCAGAGGACTAGCTACCCCACCCTGAGGTGTGCCTTTGAGCCGACTCACGCAGGTACCGTTTTTCATTTGAGCAGGCGTTTTCAGCCACCTCTCAATATAGAGCAGTATCCACTTACTGTCGGTGTGCTTTCGCACCGCACGCATCATTAACCTATGATCCAGATTGTCAAAGAACCCTCTGATATCCAAATCTAAAACCCAATCCCGACGCATGCACCTCTGCCTGGCTACCCCCACTGCCTCGACAGCCGACTTCCCCGGTCTGTACCCGTATGAGTCCGGATGGAACCTCGGTTCTATCTCCGGCTCCAGGTACATCTTTACCACCATCTGCGCTATCCTATCTGCTACCGTCGGAATGCCAAGGGGTCTTTTCCCTCCGCTTTCCTTCGGTATCTCGACTAGGCGCACCGGCGGGGGAAAGTAGCTCCCTGACGACATCCGATTCCAGAGCTTATAGAGATTGCCCTTGAGCGATCTCTCAAACTCCTCGATCGTTTCCCCGTCTACTCCGGCAGCTCCTCTGTTTGCCTTTACCCTCCTGAAGGCATCCAGCACAATGTGTTTGGAAATACTGTACGGCTTTGCTTTACTCAACAGCTCCTCCCATTACTATGGTTGACCATAAAATAAAGCTGGGCAACGCAGCCCCTTCGCTCCATTCCCATTACAGGAACTTCATCACTACTACAGGCTACTCCGCCACTGTGTCCCGCATCGGTACTCTCATTCTTGTGGGGCCTCCACTTGAATTTCTCCCTTATCATCGGGACGACAGCTTCCCACGTTCCACACAAGAGCCTGGATCAGGTTCGCGCTACCTTTATGCCGGATGCCGTCCAGGCAGTAAACAGGTACCTCCTGGACTTATCCCGGAGTTTGGTAAGCCCCCGGTTTTGACATCGTCCATTCCATTTCGACACCTCAGAAGTAGTTCGCTTTCACTCGCCTCCCTGATCCTCACCTGACAGGGTCTTGCCCTGCCTTTTCCGTTAACGCTTACCACAATGGCTCTTTACCATCGCAGCTTAAGGCGGTTTGAAGCCTGCTCCTGCAAGCCGGCTTCGAGGGGCCTACCCTCATCTCTTGTGCAGCCTCGTGGCGCACTTACCAAGTGAAAGGTGGAAATGTTTAACGGCTTAATTTCTATTCAGGTAAGATGCGGACAGATTCCTGTACTACACAAACAGGAATTATAGCGAAACAAACCTGATTTCTATTGGTAATCATCGATGGGAATTTTTGATGGGAATTTTTCTTGACACACTACTCCCTTTTTCGCATATTGAGTTCATCCCAAAGCGAGCTCTTAACACTCACTGATGGAGACGGCATGGCTCAGGATGTCATAGCTGCCTATAGCTACAATCTTAGAACTACCTACTTGAGGGATATTGAGTCACCATATCTAAAAGTCAAAACCTCTAATGTCCAAATAGAGAATTCCGTCGCCCTTGGCATTTGCATCTATCGGCAGGATACATGACACCATTTAGGTAAATAGATAAAGACCTTCTTTTCTCAAGAATAATTCTTAATATTCTGGAAAATATAATCAAACTGGTATTTTGAAAATGAATCCCACAGCAATAATAATGGCCTTGCTAACATTTTTGTCGACGCTCCTCGGCGGATTCATAGTTTTAAAATTCAAAAAAAATATTTCGATTATATTTGCTTTTGCCGCAGGAAGTATCGTAACCGTTGCGCTAATGGAAATACTGCCTGAAAGCTTGGAAATTGCAAAAAAATCTGGAATCCCTGTCAAGTATATAATGGTATCTGTTGTGCTATCCTTCCTATTTTTCATATTTCTAGAGAAGTATTTCTCGGCCCATCCTATCCAAGGGATGGTTTCTGAAGGGCATGTTATGGGACCCATTGGTGCAGGAAGCCTTATTCTGCTAAGCTTTATAGATGGCCTGACCATGGGGATATCGTTTCAAGTGGGCTTCTCCCTTGGCATCTTCGTGGCCCTTGCAATAATAATACATGACCTGCCGGACGGCATTAACACAGTGGTCTTGATGCTCAAGAACGAACAGTCAGAAAACAAGGCATTGCTCTTTCTTTTTATGGATGGTCTCGCGCCTCTGCTTGGAGTTTTGCTCACCTCAGTCATAATATTTCCGCAAAAAATCCTTGCAATACTGCTGGCAGTTTTTGTGGGCGAGTTCACTTATGTGGGAGCTGCTAGTCTTCTCCCTGAAAGCCAAGAGCACAGCATCCTAAAAATTGCGGTAGCGGCAACTTTGGGTTTCCTTTTTATATTCATAATTACGACATTCATATAGAGACGTCCGTTTAAATCAACTGGGGGAAGGTCTTTGACGCCTTGGAATGGTTGGCTGCCACGGGCTCCCATGTGGCGAGAGAGGGGAGAACAGATGGTAAGACAGATTTTAATCTCTGAAACGTAGACTACTTGCTTTCAAATGGCAATCAGCGACCTATGGTAATGAAGAGACTTATAGGTAGATACCGTTCTTGTCAAGCTGAAATTGTTAGAAAGTTGGGATCGTACTTTTTCCCGGATTTCAGGACTCCAAAGATAACGTGAACCAGTTTTCTCATAATCGCGCAGACGATAACTTTCCCATTTTTGCCTTTATCTCTTAGACGGTTATAAAAAGCGATCATAACAGGATTACATTGGATTGACACCAACGCCGGCATATATAAGGCTTTTCTGAGCCTCACATGTCCGATTTTGCATAATCTGGGTTTGCCTTTAATAGATGATCCTGAGAGCGTTTCCTTCGGCGCGAGTCCGATGAATGCTACCATTTGACGAACATGGTTGAATTTTTCCAGGTCATCTAATTCTGCCAGGATGTGAGGAATGGTTGCCTTACCAATACCGGGAATAGAATCCAGCAATTCCTTCCTCCGCTTGAGATGTGGGTTTTGTTCTATCAGGTCGGCAATTTGTCGTCTGATTTTTTCAATCTCCTGATCCAAATAAGCTATATGTTCTTTGATCAAAAAAATGACAGATTCATGTGCCGTGCTGATCCGATTCTTCTCCTGACTTCGCATGTCAATCAGGCTATCAACCCGTCTGACGAGAGCCCTCAGGGATCTGATCTCCGGTGAAGGTGGAATCCATGTACCTGGTTTCATAGCCAGACAGAACCGGGCAATCAATGCAGCATCAATTTTATCCGTCTTGGTGCGAATCAGTTCACTCTGAGCAAACCCCTTGATGCGGGCGGGATTGACAATGCTGACAATGTGGCCGGCTTCATGAAGATAGATCGCTAAATCCTCTCCATAGTTGCCAGTGGCTTCCATACAGACATGGACCTTTTGAATACCCTGTTTCTCAAGCCAGAGCTTCAGTGTCTCAAAACCTTCCGCCGAATTCTTGCAGGTCTTATGTTTTGTCTTCCCATCTACAAGAAGTGCGGCATCGAATTTCTGTTTCGCGATATCTATCCCAAGAACCGATATTGACATAAAACACCCCTCTTAAATTATTAATTTGACCTCCTGTAAAATAGCTTCGTTCGAATCAACCTTGTAAGTGCAAACTCATTCCCTCTGAGAAGGTTTATGATACCGTACGAGTTATTGAACAAAGCAGTGGGAAGAG
>Ga0335070_10000252_pt1 | contig 62167 bp, 59 predicted proteins | sample Lox_Sample_13_FD_206722 | JGI IMG/M metagenome (GOLD analysis project Ga0335070, IMG submission 206722) | Soil microbial communities from Loxahatchee National Wildlife Refuge, Florida, United States - Lox_Sample_1.3 | ecosystem: Environmental > Terrestrial > Soil > Wetlands | place: USA...
GGCCTATGCGCAACTCAAGGTCGGACACTACGATCAGGCCCTCGAAACGTGCAGGCAAGTACATATGTCCGACTTGCGGGACCATAGTTTCGTGCACTTAGTCGCGGCGCTCATATATATACGCAAGGACCAATCCCGGGACGTGGTTGCAGAACTGAAGCAATATATCAGCGAAGATCCAGACGGATCTTACACTGCGGAAGCTCGCAGAGCCATAGCAAACCTCGGGAAGTCTCGTGGCGCATTCGCGACAAGCGCTCCAATCATCCCGCCCTAGTTCAGATGCGCTGACTTTCGAATTTTCGTAAAGGAATTTGAGGAGCGCGGACGGATGGGGGGAACACTTTGGTTTCCAGCCAGTGCGCGCCGCCTCCACCCAGAATATAGGCAGTCCAATTGCGGACTGCCTTTGGCTGGGCTTGCATCATTGCCGGCACGCTGCGGCTCCGCCCTGCTTGTACACCTTGCCTTCTTTCATCACGAACTCCAGATTCTCCAGCAAGCCAATTTTGTTTAGAGGATCGCCACTTACCGCGATCAGGTCGGCATATTTTCCCGGCTTGATCGACCCGATCTCGCTCGAATGTCCCAGCAGATCCGCTACCGGCCGTTGCCTACCGGAAACGATGTTCCCGTCCGCAGGGATTAAGCGGCGCAAGTCCGTTTGTTGGGTGCTGCCGTTTTGCTACTGGCTGTGGAGAAGGTAAGCGTGTTCCAGGGGAAGCCGGCCGTCGATCTTCCAGACGTCAATGCTGCTATTGATGGAATACACATTAACCAGCGCGACGGCGCCAGGATTCGACTGCAGCATTTTCAGGGCCTCATCATCGCTTGCCACAACCACGAAAACGACCCGGCCGCGGTTGGCTGCTTCGATGGACCTGCGAAAATCGCCAGTCGTGAGGGATAACAGCTTCTCGGCAACTACCCTCATCTCGGGCGAGGAAGGATCGGTGAGCACGACGAGGAGATCACGCCCATCGCTCCATTTGTGAGTCGTCTTGATGATCTTTACCAGATCGGAGGAATTGACGGCCGCGGTACGGCTGTTCTTGAGCGAAACCAGGGCCACATCCGCCGCAGGCGCGAAGCTGCCGAAGGCAATAACGGCGAGAGCCACTAGACCGTACCGGCTCATCCGGGATAGGAGTTTTCGCGGTATCTTCATTGCGGCCTGAACCTTTGCGCGATCTGCCAATCCTGGAGCGTGGTCGAATAGTCGGCTCTCAACAGCGCTCGGGTTTCACCGGCTTCGGCAACGTTCCCGGACGCGGCCTGCAACTCGGCGAGCTTTGCCATGGAGATGGCGTTCTCGGGGTCCTGCTCAAGTTCTTCGATGGCAGCACGGGCTTTATTTTGGGCAGCCAGCAGGGCTCCGTTGGCCCCATGGTAAGCACGTTCGACGGCGTTCGTGTGGCTGGTCTGAAACATCTTGTCAAGCCGAGCGACGGCGTAGCGGGCGGTCGCTGGCTTGCGGGACACTGCGGCCAGCTGGGCCCTCAGCTCAAGAGAGCGGGAAAGTAGACGAGTGCGTTTCGCTCCTGAAACATGTCCGGGCTGGGTCAAGGCGAGATCGGCGGCGTTGAGCTGCTTGATGGCGGCAGCTGGCGATTCTGCAAGAAGAGCGAGGTTTTGATGAATCAGGCTCTCGTAATCGCGGAGCTGGTATTTCGAGGCCTCCAAAAGCACTGGCGCGAATTCCAGCCGTGCCTGTCTGCCATTGCCTTCGCGGGCATAGGTGATCGCCGACTGAATCTCGATATCGAGCCTCTGCTGTGGCAGGGTGACCATGGCCAGAGCCTTGGTGTATTCCAGACGAGCGCGATCTTCGTCACCGAGCAGGGCGTAATCATCGCCCAGGCCTTTCTGCGACGTATAGAACGTGGGATCCACCTGCAGCGCATGGCGATACTCAGCGAGCGACTCCTCCAAACGACCCGCGCCCTGCAGGATCTCAGCCATCGAATCGTAGGGATTTGGATCCTTAGGTTCGAGCTCGATATAACGCTTGAGATAGGACAATGCCTCGTCGTACTTGTTCATGGTGGCGAGTTGATACGCCAGCGTGTTCAAAGCGCCCGCAAAGTCGGGTTCAATCTCCAGCGCGCGCCGGGTCAGACGAACTGCACCAGCGCTGTCGCCTTGGGAACGCACCCAAAGTCCTGCCTCATAGTTCAGTTGGGCATCGCGCGGGCACATCGCGATCAGGTCGTTCATCGCCCGGATGGCTTCCAGAAAGCGTCCATCTTCTGTCGAAGTCACCCATTTCATCAGGAGCTTGTCACCGGGTGAGGCATTCTTGCTGGCAAGCCGTGCCCTCACAGCTGCCCGCTTCGCCTCGGGAGTGTCCGTGCCCAGCAGCACGATGTAAGACCAGGCACGGGCAAAGCCAGCGTCTTTCCTGGTAGCCTCACGGAATTTGTCCAAAGCTTGCTCCGTGTGAAAGTCGTAGCGCAGTTGCAGCCCATCTTCGAACAACTTCGCGGCTTCGGCGGATTTCGTGGATTTAGGCAGGCATACAGAGCTAGCCGGCGATGCGTCGGACGGTGCGGCAACGGCTTGAGAACCCTGTGCGAATGTGGGCACCGGGCCGGCCAAGAGGGAAGCCAGGACGGCAAGCGCCGCCAGGAGCAATCCGAGACGGGACGCTACGGAACGCAAACAAATATCCATAATTCGGACTCTAGCGCCCAATCGGATTGCTACGGAAGATTACGGAAGTGCGGAAGTTGCGGCCGGAGCGGAGCAAACCGTTGCCGACCCACGAATTCACGTGTTCACAAGCCTCCGTATCCTCTGTGGTCAAGCTCTTGGCGTATACCCAATCAGACTCGGAGGCAACACCGATCATTCGACGCGTTAACTCCGCCTGCTAGAATCACCCGCAGACAACTCGTCGGTTCCGAGGACTCATTACTTGACCACCAGTCACTCCGATTTAAAGAAGCAGGGCTTCTCCACACGCGCCATTCACGCCGGACAAGAACCTGAGCCAGCCACGGGCGCAGTCAACGTTCCCATCTACGCCTCTTCGACCTACGTCCAGGAAGAAATCGGCAAGCACAAAGGCTACGAATATTCTCGCGTCTCGAACCCCACACGCGACCGCCTCGAGACCAATCTTGCCGCGCTCGAGGGCGGAGTTGCCTCCAAGGTCTTCGCCAGCGGCATGGCCGCAATCAACGCAGTCGGGAGCATGCTCAAAGCCGGAGACCACGTTGTCGCCGGCCATAATCTTTATGGCGGAACTCCACGCCTCTTCAACCAGGTTTTAGCCAATTTTGGCCTGACGTTCACGTATGTGGACACATCTGACCTCAACGCTGTCGAAAATGCGCTGCAAAAGAACACACGTCTTGTCTTCCTTGAAACGCCGACGAATCCTCTGATGGAACTATGTGATCTCCGGGCGGTCAGCGAGGTAGCCCATCGCCACGGCGCCGAAGTCGTCGTCGACAACACCTTCATGTCGCCCTTCTTCCAGCGCCCGATCGACCTCGGCGCAGACATGGTCATCCATTCGACCACAAAGTTCCTCAACGGCCACAGCGATGGCTTAGGCGGAGTCGTTGTTTGCACAAAACAGGAACAGGCCGACAAGCTCGCCTTTCTGCAAAAGTGCGCAGGTGCGATCATGTCGCCGTTCGAGTGCTGGCTGATTCTGCGTGGCGTCAAGACGCTGGCCGTCCGCATGTTGCAGCATGACAGCAATGGCCGCAAGGTAGCCGCCTATCTTTCAAAGCACGGCAAAGTGAAGAAAGTCTTCTATCCCGGCTTGTCCACCCATCCGCAGTACGACCTGGCAAAGAAGCAGATGAGCGGCTTCGGCTCGATGATCTCTTTCGAAACAGGTTCCCTCGCGAACGCCAACAAGATGCTGCGCAAGGTGCGAGTCTGCTCGCTTGGAGAGTCGCTGGGGGGAGTCGAAACGTTAATTTCGCATCCCGCCACGATGACGCACGCTGCGCTCGGCGAAGAAGGCCGCGCCAAAATCGGTATCACCGATGGCATGGTTCGCATCTCGGTTGGCATCGAAGACATAGAAGACATCGTCGCCGATCTGGAGCAAGCGCTCGCCGCAATTTAGGCCAGTTGGTAGAAGCCACGAGTTAGGAAGGATGCAGGCGTTAACCCTGTGGTTCTCGGATTTGCGAAGTAGACAGCGCTCTACTCAACCGAATCGTCAATCCACTTCAAATACGCCGAGTTTCCATCGGTCACCGCGAACGCAATGCACTCGGGAACATCATAGGAATGCAACCCCGCAATCGCGTCGCGCAACGAAGCAAAAGCCTTCTCAGTGGTCTTGATCACCAGCAGATGCTCGCTCGAACTCTCGATCTCGCCTTTCCACCGGTAAATCGATTCAATGTTGGGAACTATATTGACGCAAGCAGCGAGCTTCCGCTCCACCAGCGCCTGAGCAATCTCGCGCGCCTCTTCCAGCGAGCCGCAAGTTGAAAGAACAACCCGTTTGTCGGTCATATAATCAGACTTTAACTATGAGAGTTCGGTTGCAGGCATTCAAACTCTACTCCGGAATGTGTCCGGACGAAAGGTCGGTGACTCGGTGACGGTGACCGGTTGCTTAGACCTTGAAGCTATTTTTATGAGGCACTCATGACGACCCAAATCAAATTTGGTACCTCCGGTTGGCGAGCGGTGATGGCCGATGAATTCACCTTCGCCAACGTCCAGCGTGCGCTGCACGGCATCTCCCGCTACGTAGCATCGCAAAAGCCGAGCGGCGCGAAGGTCATTGTCGGCCGCGACCCACGTTTCCTCGGCGAGACCTTCTGCGGAATGACTGCCGATATCCTCTCGAGCTATGGCATCACGCCTCTCGTGATCGCCGAGCCCGCCCCAACGCCGACGATTTCCTACGCGGTGATCCAGAACAAAGCCGATGGTGCGATTAACTTCACTGCCTCGCACAATCCTCCCGAATACAACGGAATCAAGTTCTCCACGCCCGACGGCGCACCTGCGCTGCCCGAAGCGACGAAGGCGATTGAGGCGGAAATCGCCGCGTTCGATCAGAAGCCGCAAGCTCCGAACGCGAACCAGGCTACCGCGCAATCGATCGATCCACGCGGCATATACCTCAAGCGACTTGGCGAACTTGTCGACCTTTCAGCGATCAGGAAGTCGGGAGTAAAGATCGCCTTCGATCCCATGTGGGGCGCGGCTCGCGGCTATTCCGATGGCCTGCTTCGGGATGCGGGCATTACAGTCTCAAGCGTGCACGATTTCCGTGACGTGCTCTTCGGCGGGCACGCTCCTGAACCCGACGACCATCTTCTCGAAGATCTACGCCACGAAATGAAGAAAACTGGTGCGGCGATCGGCATTGCCACCGATGGCGACGCGGATCGCTTCGGCATCGTCGATCAGGATCGCACTTTCCTCCAACCCAACTACGTCATTGCGTTACTTTTCGATTACCTCGTGGAAACACGCGGCTGGAAAAATGGCGTCGGCAAATCGGTCGCAACGACGAATCTCATTAATGCCCTCGCCGATCATCACAAGGTCGAACTCCACGAAACACCGGTTGGTTTTAAGTACATCGGCGAACTCATCAAGCACGACAAAATCCTCATTGGCGGCGAGGAAAGCGCGGGTCTCTCAATTCGTGGTCACGTTCCCGAAAAAGACGGAGTGCTTGCCGGACTTCTCTGCTGCGAGATGGTCGCAAGGCGTGGTGCGTCGCTCGGCAAACAGCTACAGGATGTGTTTAACGAAGTTGGTTCCTTTTATCCGGTGCGCGAGAACTTCCGCTTGACGCCCGAGGTGAAACAGAAGTTTACTGAGAAGTTACGTAGCGATCCGCACGAATTTTCTGGCAGCAAAGTTGCCAGGGTTGTTCGTACAGACGGACTCAAACTGGTTCTGGCCGACGGCTCGTGGGTGTGTTACCGGCTGTCAGGCACAGAGCCAGTTGTACGTGTCTACAGCGAGGCACGGAGCAGGGAAGGGCTTGCCAAGTTGAGTGCGGCAGCCAAAACATGGATCTTCGAATAGACGGATCTTTGGCTAGATGGATCTTCGTGTAGAAAGTTCGCGCGCCACGAATCGCCAATCCGGCGAGCTGCGCCTCAGTCCGCTGGCGCGAGCCCGTATCCTTACGCGCCCCGAAGACAGCATCCGAGCAGTCATGGAGCAGGCTCCGCGCGCGGAGGCTGTAGCTGCCCGCTGGATCGAGCGAACTCGTCCACAGTGGACGTGGCTCGTCTGCGAGTGGCGTCGGCTAGGCGTCGCGCTGGTGGTCCTTATAGTCGGTGGGTTTGTCCTACACGCGATGCTCGGCCCGAACGGGATCGTCGTTTACCGCCAAAAGCGCGCCGAAATGCAGGATCTGCAGAGTGAAGTTGACCGCCTGCAAAAAGAGAATACGCAGTACGCCGACCGCATCAAGCAGCTGAAATCCGATCCCAACGCGATTGAGAAAGAAGCCCGCGAGCAACTGCATTACACGCGCAAAGGCGAGGTTGTCTTTGTCGCGCCGGTACCGCCGCCGAAGCCACCACTGGGCCGCGCCCAAAAGTAGAAAGCAAGCTTCAAGCTCTCAGTTCCAAGCTAACCGGACCTTGGAGCTGTTGTGATACATTTCCAGAGACACATTACGTGTGGGGCTATTTGAAGGAGGATGGTATGCGGAAAATTGTGTTGTTATTTATGGCTTTCGCCCTGGTTCTGCTAGTGGCTTCCGTCTCGTTTGCGGGCGATTCGCAAACGGTCAATGGCTGGATCAGCGACTCCAAATGCGGCGCTAAGGGAGCGAACGCCTCAGCTGAAGCGTGCACCAAGAAGTGCATTGAGGCTGGCGCAGCCCCGGTCGTAGTGACCGACAGCAATCAGAAAGTTCTGCAGGTTGAGAATCCTGATTCTCTCAAGGATCACTGGGGTCATCACGTTGCCGTCACCGGGCATGTCACCGGCGACAAAATTCACGTTGATAGCGTGAAGATGCTGTAGGAAATTGGCCTGACGGAAATTACAGGGCGAGATCAGTGTCTCGCCCTTTTTCATTTCCAGTAGGAAAAAGCTATAACCACAGGGTACACAGGGTTACACAGCTTGAGCACTTACCGCACGACGCCTTCCAGCGGCGAACTCGCCGTTGCGTAGAGCTTCTTCGGCATCCTTCCTGCCAGATATGATTGCCTTCCCGCAATGACCGCATGCTTCATGGCTTCAGCCATCAGCACGGGCTCCTGGGCGCCCGCGATGCCCGTGTTCATCAGCACGCCGTCATAGCCGAGTTCCATTGCGATCGTCGCGTCTGACGCTGTTCCGACTCCTGCGTCGACGATCAGGGGAACGCCCGTGATCATTTCGCGCAGGATGCGAAGGTTCGCGGCGTTTTGAATTCCAAGACCGCTGCCGATCGGTGCGCCGAGCGGCATGACCGCGGCTGCGCCGGCATCGACCAGGCGCTTGGCGAAGACAATATCGTCCGATGTGTAGGCCATTACGGTGAAGCCCTCTTTCACCAGCGTCCGCGTGGCTTCAAGCGTGGCTTGAACGTCGGGGAAGAGCGTCGCTTGATCGCCGATCACCTCGAGTTTTACCCAGTCGGAGAGCCCCGCTTCGCGCGCCAGTCGCGCCGTGCGGATCGTTTCCTCGGCGGTGTAACAGCCCGCAGTGTTGGGCAACAGGAAGTACTTGTTGGGATCTATGTAATCGAGAAGCGATTCCTTGCTGCGGTCAAGGTTCACGCGGCGCACCGCTACCGTTACGACTTCAGCGCCGCTTGCTTCCAAAGCCCGCGCGGTTTCCTGAAACGATCTGTACTTGCCAGTCCCGACCAACAGGCGAGACTGAAACTGTTTCCCGGCAATGATCAATGAGTCCGTCATGAGAATATTGTACGGCGGCGAGGGCAGAAATGGCGGTAATCTGCGATTGGTGCCGATTACAGATTGCAGAAGTCAGACTGAAAAAGCATTCAATCTCGGCTAAGAGCTCCGCTCGCTTCCGCATCAGCGTACATCTGATCAATCCGTTCTTTGTACCGGGTTTCAATTCCGCGCCGGCGAACTTTGAAGGTATGCGTCAATGTCCCGTCGGCCCATGAGAATTCGTCCGGCACGAGCAATACCCGCTTCAGCTTTTCAAAGCGTGCCAGCTTTTGATTGATCTCTTCGACCAGGCCCTCATAAAGGCCCTGCACCTTGGGTTGAGCGACAAGTTCGTCGTGGCTTGCGAAGGGAACTTTGTTCGTCCGCGCCCAGTCCTCAAGAACCGGGAAGTGTGGAGCGATGAGGACGAAGGGGAATTTTCGCCTGTCTCCCAACACGACCGCCGTCCCGATCAGAGGGTTCAGCTTCAGCGCGTTCTCGATCGGTTGCGGCGCCACGAATTTTCCCCCCGAAGTCTTGATCAGGTCCTTCTTGCGGTCCGTGATCGAAAGGAAGCCGTCACTGTCGATGTTGCCGATGTCGCCGGTCTTGAACCATCCATCTGAGAAAGCATTCTGTGATTCCTCCAGCCGGTTCCAATATCCTGCGAAGACAGAAGGCCCGCGCACGAGTACCTCGCCGTCCTCGGCAATACGCACCTCGATGTTCGCCAATGGCTTGCCCACCGTGCCGAGCTTGTTTGCGTTCGGCGTGTTTACCGCGATTACCGGAGACGTTTCCGTTAGCCCGTAACCTTCGTGGATCGGAATGCCGATGTCGGCAAACCACTCGGCCAACTCGCGTCCGAGCGGCGCTCCTCCCGAAATGAACTCCTCCGCCTTGCCGCCCATGGCGGCGCGAACCTTCGAGAAGACGAGGCGATTGGCGAGCTTCCACTGAAACGCTGCAGGCTGTTTTTCAGTCAGGATTTCGTCTCGATGCTCTCGTCCCACTGCGATCGCCCACTTGTAAATTGCGCTCTTCGGAAACGCCGATGCCTTCAAAATCACCTGCTGGCGAATCTTTTCGTAAACCCGTGGCACGCCGACAAATATGGACGGCCGTACCTCCGAAAGCACTGCAGGCAGTTGCGCAATCTCCGGGCAGTAGGCAAGCGTCACGCCGCGCTGCAAAAGCGCGAAGTCTACATGCCGCGCCGTCACGTGCGAGAGCGGCAGGAAAGACACGCTGACCTCATCCTTCTCGCGGAGATTAAATCCATCGAGCGAGCAGGAGATGTTCGACGCCATGTTGCCGTGTGTCAGCATCACGCCTTTCGAGACGCCGGTTGTGCCTGAGGTATAGATAATCGTCGCGAGATCGGATGGCAAGATCTTCTGCGACCCTACATCGAAATCCGCATCGGGAGTCGTTGGGCCCTGCGCCATCAACTCTCGCATGGCAACCGCATCACCCCAAGCCTCATCATCCATTATCAGGATTCGCTCGATGCGGGCCTGGCCGCGCACGCTCTGAATCTTATCCAGCTGACTCTTCGTTGAGACGGCGACGATTCGCGCTCCCGAATCATTGAGAATGAAGGCACACTGCTCGGCCGTCTGCGTCGCGTAAATCGGAACCGTGATTGCCCCCAGCGCCAGCGCTGCAAAGTCGGTGATCGTCCACTCCGGGCGGTTCTCGCTGAGAATGGCGACACGGTCTCCCTTATGAACTCCCCATGAGGCCAGCGCCAGGCTCACGCCCACTACGTGGCGGTACATCTCCTCCGCAGAGATCGCCTTCCACCCCTGAGCATCGCGATGCAGCATGACCCGCTCGCGGCGGCTCAGATGAACATTCGAAAGGATGTCGTTCAGGGTTTGGATGCTCATTGTTGGGACCCGGTCCGGGGGTATTCTAGTCCTCGACGAAAAGAAACAGCAGTGACAAACCAGATGTTGTGTGACGAAGGTCGCCGGGGAAATTGCGTGTGATGCAAAGTGGTTCCCTCGCCTTTTGCCGCGGCCGAAACCTTTGACCGTATCCTCGCTGCAAGGTAGGCTTAGTGCCATCTCCATGGAGGGGTATCCATGAAACAAAAACTTTGTCGGATTGTTGCCGGGGTGTGCTTGCTGGCGGCCACGTTGATGTCTTCGATGGCCGTCGCAGAGGACAAAAAGCCGGCCGCCGAGCCAATGAAACTCAAAGTTGGAGACGTCGCTCCCGACTTCAAGCTTCAGTACTTCACTGGCTCGGATCTCAAGGATGTCTCGCTCAGCCAGTATCGCGGCAAGAGCAACGTCGTCCTCGCCTTCTATATTTTTGCTTTCACCGGTGGTTGAACTGCGCAGATGAAGGCCTTCCAGCAGAACTTGCAGAAGTTGGAAGCCGCCGACACCCAGGTTCTGGGTGTGAGCATGGACAGCCCCTTCGCCAACAAAGCCTTTGCCGACCAGATCGGTGTGACGTTTCCCCTCCTCAGTGATTGGGGCGGCGACGTAACCCGCCAGTACGGCATTTACCTCGACAAATACAAAGCGGCACGCCGTATCAACTTCCTGATCGGGAAGGATGGCAAGATCCTGGAAGAACAGATCGACAAAGACGCGATCGATCCGACCAAGATCGTCGATGCCTGCGAGCGCAAGAAGGTCAGCCGGTAGTGGACGTTTTGGCGTCGCTGTTTTGCAAGACCGAGGGAGTCCTGTCCTAACGTCGCGCTCTTTGCGACGTTAGGGTGGGACTTCCGGCCAGCAGGCCGTTAAGTGCGACGGTTTCCCAAGCGGCAACTTTCAGCAGTATCTCGGGCGCTTCCTTCTTGCGCACCAGGCGCGCGGCAGCGTAACCTCGTTTGGGTTGGTTTTGACGTACTATTTCTGCACACTTTTTGGCTAGGGGGAGAGCAAAAGGATATGCAACTCAGGATGAGCACGCGTACTGTGGGTGGCGCGATGATCGTGGATTGCAGCGGGCGCCTGGTTTTCGGCGAGGAATCGGCCAGCCTGCGAGAGACTGTCAAGAAGGTATTGGCTCAATCGCCCAGAGTTGTTCTGAATCTGCACGAGGTGACCTACATCGATAGCGGCGGGCTCGGAACGCTGGTCTCCATCTTCACGACTGCGCAACATGCGGGTGCCGCCATCAAACTCGCCAGCTTAAGCCAGCGCGTCGGGGACCTGCTTCACCTCACCAAGCTGGTCACGATTTTCGAGGTTTACGACAACGAGGAAGCGGCCGCGCGGTCATTCAACTAGAGCATCGAGGCCTCGCCAGAGGCCTCAAACGTTCTCACCGTCAATTGAGATCGCTGAAGATCAGCGGCGTGCCGACGCCAAACCCATTTTGGCCGTCAACCAGCACAATTGTTCGAATTTGCAGTGCGCTTGGCGTATACGACGTAGGGTTCAGAATGGGAGTGTGGCCGCCATGTGTCGTGACCACCAGCCACCAGGTCCCCGAGGGCTCCGCGATGTAAGTGCTTGCTTGCCCATAGGTAACGGTTGCGTTAGGCGGGGGAGGATTCGGTCCTGTGACGATGCCCACATTGCCTACTACATAAATATCGAGTTGCTGGCCGCCGAGATTGTTGGATGCATCAAGGACGCGGAACTCAAAATTTCCAGTGGCCGGGACGGCGTTATTGTCTGTGAATGGCTGCGCAACGTAGGGATTCGTTGTGTTGTTGCCCATCAGCATCACGGTGTACTGTGTGCGGCCATTCAGGCTCAGAGCGCTGTCAATGATTGGCGTGCCATTGACCGAATCGCCCTTGGGAAAAACCGCCAGCGTATTGCTTCCGGAGGAAACCTTCTGATAGGCGTCCTTTCCTGGTGGATTGATGTTGGTGAACTGCACACCCGAAAACTGCAGCGATCCGTTCATCGTGATGTCGAAGCCGCCAGTTACCTGGTAGTCATAATTAGCGATGGCGTTGATCACGCGGTAGGAGGTGCCTCCTGAGCTGCAACTGATGGCGAACAGGGCCAACGCCACTACTGCCCCAGCCAGGCACAGGGCTTTCCACAGACGGGTCATAGACACTCTCTCCAGAACAGTTTGATTGCGTTCCACTCGTGTGATGCCGGTATGGTAATTGCTAGTTCCGCGCGACTCTGTAAAGTTTTGTAGAAGCGACTCCAGATTACCATGAGGAAAGCGGGATAGATCGATGGCAAGGAGACAAAAACCGGCGAAGCGAAAGCCAGCACCGCAAGTGATGGCGGGGAAGAAGGATATCGTGGAAGTCAAATCGGCCGCGTCGCGTCGGGCGAGCATCGTGAGCCTGATTCGCGGTCTGCCGATAGGAACGGTTTCATCGTATGGCGCCATCGCCCGCGCTGCGGGATGGCCTGGCGCCGCCCGGCAAGTCGTCCGCATCTTGCGTCAGGTTCCTGGCCTGCCGTGGCAGCGTGTGGTGGGTTCGGGCGGAGCCATCAAGCTACCGGGAGAAAATGGAGCCGAGCAGCGATTCCGCCTGCGAATGGAAGGAGTCACGTTCCGTGGCGCGCGCGTCGACATGAAACGTCATGAATTTAAATTTCCGCGCGTAAGAGGCCACAAGAAACGAGCTGACTAGGATGACTGCGTGCTGCGGTTGGCGCGCTCTCCTCAAGCCGCCGCCTCCGTGTGGATCGGGTGTTCAAACAGAATATCGATCTGATCGCCCAGCATGGTCGATGATCCGCGGATTACTCCGGTCGGCACCTCTAGCACCGAAGAAGCAAGTATCCGTACCGCCGCCAGCCTCCACGGTTTCAGGTCCTCCTCAAGGTGAACGACCCTACGATCGCGGTCGAGATAAACGGCATCGATGGCAAAGCGCATGGCGAAAGTGTGAATACCGCGCGAGGGTTTGATCCAGAGTCCGCGCCCAGGAGGAAAAGTCGAGCCCTTTGTCCCCATGAGACCGCAAAAGCGAGACCAATGTGTGTCGGCGATCACCAAGTCAGTAGCAAGATACGTGGAGCGCGTGCGGTTGAAGGCGTAGGCTCTGCCGCCATCGGTTGGGGGGCTCATTTGTGCGTGACTGGCATGAGCAGTCGCAGCAACTGAATCACAGCTGGACCCACGGTCACGAAAATCAGCGACGGCATCACGAACAGAACGAGGGGGATGATCATCTTCACCGTCGTTTTGGCGGCTTGTTCTTCCGCGCGCTGTCGCCGTTCAGTGCGCAGCGAATCCGAGTGCACGCGTAGCGCCTGCGCAACGCTGGTGCCGAAGCGGTCTGTCTGAATCAGCGTTCCCACCAGCGCACGTACGTCTTCAACGCCGGTGCGGGCTGCCAGATTCCGGAGCGCCTCGACACGAGGTTTTCCGGCCCGCGTCTCAAGATCGAAAAGATGAAACTCCGCGCCGAGTTCGGGATGCGCGTAACTTAGATCGCCTCCCACCCGCATAAGCGCCTGATCTAGCGGCAGGCCCGCCTCCACACAGATTACGGTGAGGTCAAGCGCATCGGGCAGCGCGAGGCGGATTCTCTTTTGCCGCTCCTGCATCTGCCGTTTGAGTAGGAACCGTGGAATGAAAAAGCCGAAACCGAACAGTCCTGCCAGCAGAAACGGCGAGTTGAACCCGGAAATCGAGAAGGCAACCAGGAAGCCGATGGCGGCAAACAGAACCCGGAGCCCGCGATAGATCGAGACATGGCGCGCATCGCGGTAGCCGGCCTGAATCAGCCAGGCGCGCGTCTTGGAAACGTCGGTTGGGGAAATGGGCAGAGCTCGACTCAGCGGGTCGAGCGCCTGTTGGAAGCGTTCCGCTATCGGGGGCTTCTCGCGCTCTTTGGGACGTTGCCAGCCAATCTCCCGCAGCCGGGCACCCAATACCGACGATGGCGCCAGCGTAGCTGCTGCAAACGCAAACACGACGACCGTGATCGTCAGGAACACAAGAATCGCGAGAAGCAGCTCTCCACTCATACTTGAATCCTGATGATCTTGCGGATCACAAAATAGCCCATGGTTTGCAGCGTGACCCCAGCCACGACCAGCGTATGGCCCAGAGGATCGGAGAAGAGCGGTTCGATGAAACCGCGGTTCAAAACCAGCATAAACGCGACAATGGTTGGCGGCAGCGCCATCAGGAGCATCATGGTCAAGCGTCCTTGTGCCGTGTGTACCCGCACCTGCCGCAGCACCTTGAAGCGTTCGCGGATCATGTAGGAGAGATTGTCCAGAATTTCGGCCAGGTTGCCGCCGGTCTCGCGCTGCAGCATCACCGCAGTGACAAAGAACTTCACGTCAACCAGCGGAACGCGCTGGGTCAGATTGATGAGCGCGTCGCGCACCGGCAGGCCGAACTTTTGTTCCTCGTAGAGCTGTCGAAACTCGCTGGCCACGGGCTCGGCAATTTCGGTGGCTATCAGTTCAAGGGCCGTTGTGAAGGCATGGCCCGCTCGAACGGCGCGGGCAAGCGTGTCAATCGCTTCGGGGAATTTCTCTTCGAACTTCTGAAAGCGCTTGGTCCGCATGTGCGACGCATAACCGTAGGGCAGAAAAAATCCAAGAACCAGTCCAGCCCAACCAAACATCAGATTGCCGCCAGCGGCGATGGCGGCGACTGCGAGCACGACGGCGGCGACACCCGAGGCAATTAGAAAATTGCCCGCCCGAATATTCACGGAGCCCTGCTCGAGCATTTTCTGGAGCAGCGAAACCCGCTCCGAACGCCGCAGCAGCGTATCGAACGCCGGAATGCGGCTGAGCATCTCGTCGCGCAGCAGGGCCAGTTCGAGCGGGCTGCCGGAGTTTTCGGCGGTCGTGAGGCGGTCGCGCAGGACGCGTGCCTGCGCCTTGCGCTGATCAAGCAGCGACATCACCGCGAACGCCAGCACCGTCACCACGAAAAAGATGAGGAAGGCGATTAGGTACATCATGGGCTTTAGAGGCTTAGAAACAAGTATAGCCTGCGCTTCAGCCGGACGCAGCGAAAGTTCGTTTCTCCGGGAACCGCAGAATTAAAAGAAACTCGGGAAGAAAAAACTTTAAAAGGTTGCAACGAAACAGGAAACCTAGACTTCAAGTCGAGCCTCAAACAAAGCAGGGTTAAGCCGGCACCCGGCCGTGGCCAGCCGTTCGGCGAAAAATGGAGCCCGACCGGTGGAGCGGAAGACGCCGCGTACGCGTCCGCTTTCGTCGACACCAGTGCGCTCGAAGATGAAGACGTCCTGCATGGTGATGGATTGGTTTTCCATCCCGGTGATCTCGGAGACGGTGAGCACTTTTCGTGAGCCATCCGACAGGCGGGCGATCTGTACGACCGCATGAATTGCACTGGCCACCTGCTGCCGCACCGCATGCTCGGGAATGCTGAGATTAGCCATCGAGACCATGTTCTCGATGCGGTTCAACGCGTCGCGCGGTGAGTTGGCGTGCACGGTGGTCAACGAGCCTTCGTGGCCGGTGTTCATGGCTTGCAACATGTCAAAGGCTTCCTCGCCGCGCACCTCGCCCACCACAATGCGGTCGGGCCGCATACGCAGACTGTTGATGACCAGTTGCCGCATTCGCACTGCGCCCTTGCCTTCGATATTCGGCGGGCGCGTTTCGAGGCGTACCACGTGCTCCTGTTTGAGCTGCAATTCCGCCGCGTCTTCAATTGTGACAATGCGTTCGGAGTTCGGAATGTAGCCCGAGAGAACGTTGAGGAGCGTGGTTTTTCCTGCGCCAGTTCCGCCGGAGATGAGCAAATTCAATCTCCCCTTCACCATTGCTGACAGCAGATCCAGCATCTGCTCGGTCAGCGTCCGGTTCTCGATCATATTGCGTGCGGTGACGGGGTCGCGTCCGAACCGGCGGATCGAGAGGCACGCGCCATCGAGCGCCAACGGCGGAATGATCGCGTTGACACGCGAGCCATCCTGCAGGCGGGCATCCACCATCGGAGAGGACTCATCGACGCGCCGCCCAATGCGCGACACGATCCGGTCGATAATCTGCATCAGGTGCTGGTTGTCTTTGAATGACAGGCCGGTGATTTCCAGTTTGCCTGCGCGCTCCACGTAGACCCGGTCGTAGCGGTTTACCAGGATGTCGGAGACCGTGGGGTCCTTCAGGAGAGGCTCGAGCGGCCCGAGTCCAAAGATTTCGTCCAGAATCTCGCGCGAAAGCCTTTCGCGTTCCGCAAAGCTCAGCGGCACGGCCTCGCTGTTGACGGAATTACGAATGAGGACGAGGACTTCTTCCCGCGCGGCGTCGCCGGTGGTGCGGCCTAGTTTTTCCAGATCCAGGCGATCGAGGATCTTCCGGTGCAGGTCGGCTTTAACCTGCTGGTACTCGCTGCGCTCGAAGGCTTGGAGGTTGGCCATGGGTGACTAATCCCATTCTAAGCTACGAAACAAAGTATCAATCTATTCCGAGTACACGAAAGTTTTCTCTGACTCTCCTCGCCCGCTTTCATGCTGGCGTAGCAGGTTGCTGGACGGCAGACCAAAGGCGCCGGCCAGCTTTACACTTCGGCCAGTTCTTCTTCCAATAACTGCTTGTTGTAGAGGTCCGTGTAATAGCCGTTGAGGGCGATTAGTTCGTCGTGGGTGCCTAGCTCTACGATCTGCCCCTGGTGGAGGACCGCAATGCGGTCGGCGTTGCGGACGGTTGAGACACGGTGGGAGATGAAGATGGTGGTGCGTCCGCGCATGAGGTCGCGGAGGTGGTTGAGGATTTTGTCTTCGGTGTGGGTATCGACGCTGGAGAGGGCGTCGTCGAGGATGAGAATGCGCGGGCTGCGCATGAGGGCGCGAGCGATGGCGGTGCGCTGTTTTTGGCCCCCTGAGAGGGTGATACCACGCTCGCCGACGGTGGTGAGGTAGGAGTCGGGGAAGTCTTCGATGTCGTGGGCGATGCTGGCGGCTTCGGCGGCTTGATGGATTTCAGCGTCGGTCGCGGTGGGGACGCCGAAGGCGATGTTTTCGCGGATGGTGTCTGAGAAGAGGAAGGTTTCCTGCGGGACGAACCCAATGTTGCGGCGTAGCTCGGCCAGGGGGAATTCGCGGATGGGGCGGTCGTCAATGAGGACGGTACCGGGAGCGGCGTCGTAGATGCGGGGAATAAGGTTCACAAGTGTCGTCTTGCCGGAGCCTGTGGGACCGACGATTGCCAGGCTGGAGCCGGCGGGGATGGTCAGGTCGACATCGCGGAGCACTTTTACTCCGTTGTAGGCGAAGTTGAGATTGCGAAATTCGATGGCACCTTGAATCGAGCTTCGAGCTTCGAGCTGTGAGCTTCGAGCGGGCGAGCTAAGAGCTTTGAGCTCTGAGCTTTGAGCGATCTCTTCCGTGGAGGCGATCATGGGCTTGCTCGTGGCTCGCGGCTCGTGACTCGAAGCTCCTTCATCCGCGATCTCTGGCGCGGCGTTCAGTATTTCATTGATTCTCCCCAGCGACGCTGTTCCTCTTTGAAAAATATTAATGACCCAGCCAAGGGCGATCACCGGCCAGGTTAGTAGTGCCATGTACTGGGTGAAGGCTACGAATTGGCCTACCGTGATTTTGTGAAGGAGGACTTCGCGTCCGCCGAGCCAGAGGACGATGACTACCGCGGCGCCTAGCATGAGTTCCAGCGAAGGCCAGAGCATTCCCATGATGCGCACCAGGCCCAGGCTCCGGCGGATGTATTCGTTATTGGCGTTTTCGAAGGCGTCAATTTCGGCCTGCTCCTGCACGTAGGCGCGGATGACGCGGGCGCCGGAGAAGTTCTCCTGGGCGCGGGCCGAAATGTCAGAGAACATGGCCTGAATGCGCTCGAAGCGCTCGTGAATGCGGCGCCCGAAGTACTGAATGATGATGCTGGCGACGGGCAACGGTAGGAAAGCGAAGAGAGTGAGGCGCGGGCTGAGGCGCATCATGTAAAAAAGGGCGAAGACAGTCATGAGCAGGGTGTTGGCCGAGTACATGACTGCGGGGCCGAGGAGATTGCGCACGGCGTTGAGGTCGTTGGTGGCGCGGGCCATGATGTCGCCGGTTCGATTGCGCTGGTAATACGAGTAGGAAAGCCGCTCGAGATGGAAAAAGAGGTCGTTGCGCAGATCGAATTCGATGTCGCGCGAAATGCCGATCAGGATGTACCGGGTGGCGAACTGGAAGATGCCTTTTACGGCGTAGATAGCGAGGAAGATAAGTGCGTAGAACGCAAGGCGGCGGGCGGAGGCGGTCTTGGTCAGATCGTCGACGGCCCGTTGCGTGATGCGAGGAGCCTGGACGGCGATGCCCTGGGTTAGCACCACGCAGACAGCGCCGACGACGAGGCCGCGCCAGTATCGCTTGAGATAAGGGATCAGGGGGCGCAGGCGGTCGGGGAACATGACTGAGTAGATGAGATTGTAGCAGCGGGAGATGCGGCTTCGAGGTGGTAGTGGTTAGTCGCGGGTGCTAGTTTTTCTTTCGGCGGCTGGAGCGGAGCGGATGCGGGCTCGAGTCGAAGAAGATGTAGGTGGCCGTTGCCAGGGCTGCCATCCAGACGAAAAGGACGATTGCGGTGGCTATCACGCTGGAGTAAAGGAGGTCGGCTTCGGCCATATTCTGGTTAACCCCGGTCTGCGCGTGTCAGTTCGACGCTCATGCGCAAGGCCAAAAAAAATACCGGGCGGGGAGAGCTTGCGAGCCACCTTGTTCCCGCCCGGGCTAGGAGAGAGCCTTTGAGGAGGAAAATCGTTTAGTCTTCCGGCGGAGGCGGCATGTGGTCGCGCATGTGCGATTCGTGCTCGGCCTCCAGTTGCTGATATTTTGTTTTCTGGTCTGCGGTCAGCACCTGCAGCATCTCAGACTGGATGCGGGCGTGCTGGACCTCGATCTCAATCATGACTTGGGCGTTCTGCGTAGCGAGGGCGCGGGTCTTAGCTTCGTCAAAAAGGCCGCTCGCCTGAAGCGTCCGCATGGCTTCGTGACCTTGTTTCATCTGCTGCATGAGGGGTTGGAGCGCGGGCTTCTCTTTCGCCCAGATGGACTTGATCTGGTCTTGCTGTGCGCTGGAAAGGTCCAGCTTGTCGGCGTAGAAGCCGAGAATATGTTCGAAGTGACCGTCGAGCCCGCCATGATGCATGTGCTGGGCGACGAGCGCGGTCGCGCCAAGAAGGAATGCGGCGGCGACAGCAAGAGCAAGAAATTTGGCTGACTTCATCAATAAGCTCCTGTGAGTCCGGAGGCAGCCGGAAGCGGTAGGGTAATCAAAGCATTCTTTTCGCGGGGAAAGAGTAAAGAGTCGGTCAAGTGGAGTAAAGATTTGTAAAGAAGCTCCCAACTCCAAGCTCCAAGGGAAGGCCTATGGGCGCAAATGGTGCGGCGGACTGCGACGCTCCGGAGCTTGGAGCCTGTTCTTACAATTCTTTACCGCTGATGGCCGTGCCGAGGTGTTAGATGAGTAGAAGGATGGAACACATACTGGTCGTCGACGACGATGTTGAGTTGTGCACGCTGGTCGAGGAGTATCTAACAGCCGAGGGGTTCAGCCTGAAGGCGGTGCACGACGGCGAGCGCGGGCTGCAGGCGGCACAGACAAATGAATTCGCGCTGGTTGTGCTTGATGTGATGCTGCCAGGTATCAATGGCTTTGAGGTCCTGCGGCGGATTCGCAGCGTGTCGAAGATTCCGGTGCTGCTGTTAACGGCGCGGGGCGAGGATGTGGATCGGATTGTGGGGCTGGAGATTGGGGCCGATGACTACTTGCCGAAGCCGTTTAATCCGCGGGAGTTGGTGGCGCGAATTCGTGCCATTCTGCGGCGGACCAAGCCTACAAAAGCGGCGGACGCGGCGCCGGAGATTCTGACGGTAGGCGATGTGGAGTTAGATCCTGCAACGCGAACGGTGATACGGGCGGGCCAGCCTGTGGATCTGACTTCGGTCGAGTTCAATTTGCTTGAAGTCTTGTTGCGCGAGGCGGGGCGCGTGGTGACTCGGGAAAGGTTGGTGAATGCCGTGCTAAGCAGGAAATTCATGCCGTTCGATCGCAGCATCGATATGCACGTCAGCAAAGTGCGGCGGAAGTTGGGAGACTCGGATGAGAACGGGGACCACATAAAGACCATTCGAGGAGTCGGATACATGTTCGCGCGGCCGCATGTAGTAAAGGTGGAGGGGAAAGGGAAGAAATAGGCGGTGCTGGTCATAGATACGGGGTCATCGGTCGGCGGTCAGCGGTCACAGGCCAAAGCGGAAATTTAGGTTCCCCGGTGACCGGTCACCTGTGACCCTTGACCCAGGACTATCGCGGCATAGAAAGAGAAGAGCGGCGTTTTAGAAAGTTGTTTTGAACAGAAACAGATGAAGAGCCTTTTCCTACGGATATTTATTTCGTTCTGGGCGGCACAGGCGCTCTTCATCATTCTTGCCATCCTGATCACCATTGCCTTCAATCACAGACCCCGCGGGATTGAAAGCCGCGGGCAGGAGGTAATTGCGGAAACCGTCAACGCCTATCAAACGGGCGGTGAGGCGGCAGCGCGGACTTACCTCGAGGGTGTGCGAAACAATGAGCGGGTGCGAGCCTTCGTTTTCGACGAACACGGGCAGGAATTGGCCGGAAGGCATGTGCCCCCCTGGATTGAGGACGCACGGCGTAATGTGCAATTCCATCATGGCTGGCTGGACAACTTGCTACCGGACCGGATCAATCGGCAGGGGCTGACCCTGGACGGAAAACGCTACACGCTTGTGATCGAGGTGCCGCCAGGGCCGCGCGTCTTCTTTGGTCCGCATGAAATTCCCGGGCTGGGCATTCTGATCTTTGTGGTGTCGTCTGGACTCGTGTGCTATTTGCTGGCGCGCTCGGTGACCAGCCCGGTGACACGACTTCGGCAGGCGGCGCAAAGCCTGGCGGCTGGAAATTTGAGTGCGCGGACCGGGGCGCCGGATGGTAAGTCGAGCGACGAGATCGGGGAGTTGATGCTCGATTTCGATCGCATGGCCGAACGGCTGGAGACGCTGGTCGACTCGCAGTCACGACTGCTGAAAGACGTCTCGCACGAATTACGTTCGCCGCTCGCGCGACTGAGCGTCGCCCTTGGATTGGCGCGACAGCGGCAGACACCGGAGATCGAGGCGCAGCTTGACCGAATTGAACTCGAAGCAGACCGGTTGAATCAGCTCATTCAGAGGCTACTGACGATTGCGCGGCTGGAATCAGGAGCGGACGGGCTGCGCAGGACGAGTCTGTCGCTGCGCGAACTGGTGGAGCAGGTGGCACACGATGCCGAGTATGAGAATGCGGGACGTCAGTGCCGCGTGACTACGGACACGGAAGACGAGTTTCTAATCGAGGGGGACCCGGATCTCCTGCGGAGTGCGGTGGAGAACGTCGTGAGAAATGCAACGCGGTACACGGCACCTGGAACCACAGTGGAGGCACGGCTAGGACGGGAAAGGAGCGCGAAGGGCGAAGAGATGGTCCTTCAGGTTTCCGACTCCGGTCCGGGAGTTCCAACGGCGTCACTGACCAAAATTTTCGAGCCCTTTTACCGCGCGGACGACGCGCGCAACCGGCAGACGGGCGGGGCGGGATTGGGATTATCAATCGCAGACCGGGCAATCCGGTTACATGGCGGACGCATCAGCGCATCCAACCGAAGGGAGGGTGGGCTGGAGGTGGAGATACGGATTCCGGTGAACGGGGGCGATGGTATCGGGTCACCGGGCGACCGGGCCACCGGGTGATCTGAAATCGCGGGACTTTTGCTTTTTGATGACCCGATCAGTGGGTGATGAGATGACCCGATTGCGTGGTTCGCTCCTTGCTCTTCCCGTCTATTCCTGATACACAAATATATTTCACGCAGATTGAGGTCACTGGTGACAGTTCACCGGTCACCGGGGTAGAGGCCTGCGGGATGCAGGCCGTTTGGGTCAGGTATTGATCCTAGGAGAGTGGATGTTAAAGAAAACAGGCGTAGTAATGGCGGTGCTGGGGATAGCTACCCTAAACACGTTTCTGATGAGTTGCGGCAGCGGAAGTAATCGGCCATCGGGACTCTTGTATGTGGTGAGCCAATCGCTCTCCAACATCAGTTCGTACGCGGTGAACCTGAACAACGGAAACCTGTCTCTCATCACCAATAATCTAGCTGATACGTGTGCCGATTCTTCATGCGGGCTGCCGCTGACGATGTCGCTGGATCCGAGCGGGGCTACGGCATTTGTGCTGAGTCAGGGTGCGATCTCCGGGTACACGGTGAATTCGGGTGGGAGCCTTTCGCAACCAACGACAGCGGCGACTATGCCGAGCGGCCAAACCGCGTTGGCGATGGCATCAACGGCGGCTGGCGACATGATGGCCGTGATCAGTACGGGAGGGCCGAATCCGACGGACTGCCTTCAAAACGGACAGGCCTACGATCCGGACACAAACGATTGCCCCCTGATCTCGATTTACAGCACGAACCCAGGTTCGACAAGTGTTACACTCACGGGGAATGAGTGTTCGGCCCTGAGCGGGCCTTGCCCGTACGTTCTCAGCCGGATGCCAACATCGGTGTCCATCCTCAATTTCACTTTTCCGAACCAACCCTCAAAAACATTGCTCTTGGTGAGCAGCAATCATGATCTGACTTCGGCGCATAATGACAGCGAAGTGAGCATGTTTTTTGTCGACTCGTCCGGAAATCTGACGGAGCAGTCCTCATCTCCGTATTCGGCGCAAGCCCCCAATCCGTTGTCGGTGAAAGCCGTAAACACGAATCCTTCCGGTCAGAACATCGGTGGGGTGTTCGTTTATGTGGGAAACCAGGCGGCAGTGACGGGATCAGTGAGTTCGTGGGAAGTCTGTACCCAGGCTGACTCAGTTTGCAGCCAGCAGGATGTGGATAACGGAAACATGAGGGCCATCGGCAAGGTCATGTCGGTGGGCCAGAATCCGACGTCGATACTGGTCGATCCGACGAACACGTTCATGTATGTGGCGTGCTACGTGGGCAACAATGTTTATGCTTTCAGGATGACGACTGGGACAGGAATTCTCACGGCGCTCTCTCCAGCATTGGAGCCGACCGGTGCTGGACCTGTGGCGTTGGCGATGCACGCCAGCGTTAATAACACGAACGAATTTCTATATGTCGCGAACAACACCGCCAGCACGATTTCCGGCTACACGGTAAACCTTACGAGTGGTGCTCTCAGCAATCCGATGGCACCGTTCATCTTCACGCCGGGCAACCCGTACGGGATCGCGGGAAGGTGAAGGGATTTGTAATTTGCGATTGGTAATTGAAAATCGCTTTGTTTGCGGCTTAGTTTCCTTGCAAGGGCACCCAATCGTCTACGTTGGCATGCGCAGGATGAGATAGCCGCCAATGAAGCCGAAAACGAGATTTGGAGACCAAGCTGCTACCGTTGGCGGCAGCTGACTCAGATTTCCCATTGCCTCAAACAAGCCTGATATCGTCCAATACACAACTCCAATCCCTATTGCGGTGGCCACGCCTGCCAAGGCTCCGCGCTTGCCCGCCGATAGCGCAAACGGAATCGCCAGAATGGCCATCACTAGCGTGATAAGCGGGTAGGCAATCTTCTTCTGCAGTTGCACGCGCAGGCGCACCACGTCGAAGCCGCTTTGCTCGAGATCGTGAATGTAGCTGCGCAGTTCGTCATAGTTCATTTCTGACGATTGCTTCACTTCCTTCTTGAAATAGGCGGGCGGCTCGGCGAATTGCGGGAAGGTGGTGGCGTCGAACTTCCTGTAATCTTCGATTGCGGCACCTTTCAGGCTCCGGTCCCAACCCTGTTCATAGACCCAGCGGTTCATCTGACCAGACCAGCGAGCCCGCGTCGCGGAGACACGATGCGTGATCTGGAGCGTGTGCGGATCGAACTGAAAGACGGAAATGCCGCCGAAGGTGTCACGGTCGGGATCGAAGAGCTGGTAGTAGTAGATGTCGGAGTGCTGGCCGAAAATCCATTTGCGATCGGGACGCAGGTAGGTTTGCGGCGGCTTACCCTTGATGCGGTTGCGGAGTTCGTCCTGACGCTTGTTGGTGTAGGGAAGATAGAACTGATCCGACACAAAGAGAACGCCGGCGAGCATGGCTGAGGAGATGATGACCGGAATAATGATCCGATAGAGGCTGATACCAGTGGCTTTAATGGCGGTGATTTCGTTAGAGCGCTGAAGGAGTCCAAACGTGACCAGGACTGCGAGCAGCATACTCATGGGAGCAATTGGATAGTAAAGAAAATAGGGCGTGACGTTGAGCAGGTATTCGCCGACAGTGAGGACGGAGATGCTGTTGCGCAGGATGTCCCCGAGCAGCTCGAAAAGCGTGAACACGAGCAGCAACATGATGAAGGCGCCGCCGATCATGCCGAGATAAAGCAGGAAATCGCGCAGGACGTAGTCGTCGAGGATCGTTGGGAATTGGAGATTGAACAGGCGCCAGCTCTTCGGGCCGCGGCGCGACCCGGGACGATGACTGCGACGGTCCTTAACAAATGGCGCGGCGCCGAGCGTCTGAGAGTCACGAGAGCTATTCGTGCTTGAGCCTGGTAGGCCGCCGGGGCTTCCATTGCCGGAGATAGCAAGCGATGCGTCCGTGTCGACGTTCTTAGGTTTTCGGAACCGAGCCCACGAGAGGCTGATGGGGCGGCGTTCGGATTGCCATAACAGGAACCCTCCGCCGACGAGGAAGAGAACATCCGCGAGCCAGACACCACCCGGCGGCGAGAGGCGCGCCTGACGGGCGAGGGAGACGCCAATCAACGAAAGCGAGTAATACAGAAAGACGAGAAGAATCGTGAGAACGAACCCGCTCGATTTCCCGCCTTTTTTCGACGAAAGGCCAAGTGGAATTCCGACCATGGCGAGGACGAGACAGGCGGTGGGAAGGGCGAAGCGGCGGTGGAACTCGATCAGAGTCCATCGGCGGGTGCTGGCGTCGGAGGTGCGGGCCACACGCAGCAACTCCGATACTTTCATCGCGCCAAGGGTGGCCGGTTCCGCTTGTTGACTATTCGACGACGGCGGAATCTGGATCGGGATGTCCGTCGTGTCGAAGGTAGAGATCTGATAGCGGTCGGGATTGATCGGGTCCGTCTCGTGGGTCGAACCGTTTGTGAGGTGAAGATCGAGCGAGTCCGCTCCCTGACTGACAAGCAGGCCTTCTTTGGCAAGAGTGATGCGGGGAGCGGACGGGTTCGAGAGATCGGCGAGGAAGACTCCCTTCCACACGGCGCCCCCGGACATTGCCTTCACGTCCTCGACGTAAAGAACGACCTTGGGAAACCCTTCGTAAAAGACTCGCGGCTGAACTTCAAAGGAAACCTGTGACGAGCGGAGACGGTTCTGAAGCTCGTCAAGCGAGGCGAGCGAACGCGGCGCGAGATAAACGCTGTTGGCGAGCGCTAGCAGCCAAGCGACAACGACGAAGATCGAGCAGATGCGCAGGAAGGACCAGACGCTCAGGCCGCTGGCGCGCATGGCGGTGACTTCGCTGTCGGCGGAGAGACGGCTCAGGCCAATCAGGATGCCGACGAGTACGCCCATTGGGACGGTGTAGGTGAGGGCGACCGGGACCGTATAGAAGAAGATTTGCGCAATACTCGGCAGAGGTGCGCTGTTGCGGACGACGAGCTCGAGGATGCGGCCTAAGTCGCGCGTGAAAAGAATGAAGGTAAAGACGGCGGCGCCGATCAGGGCGTGGGATACAATTTCTCCCAGAATGTAGCGGGTGAGGATCCGCATCCGCAAAGCTCTAGCTGATGCGAGGATAGCACGAAGAGAGAATTGCTAGTGGCTAGTTACGCGTTTCGAGTCTTGCGCTGGCGCGGGTCTTGCCGGCGCTACGAATACAAGAAAGGGCATCCTTGACGCAGGATGCCCTTTTGTCGGGGAAGGGAGATTGGTTATTTGCCCGTGCCGGTTAGAGCGACGGACTGCGGGCTGTCGGAAGCGTTATCGGTGAAGTTGACGCTACCGGTACGTGTTCCAGTTTGAGTCGGAGTAAAGCTGACCTTGATCTCGCAGGTTCCGCCAGCATGCACAACGCTGCCGTTCACGCAAGGAGTTACCTTCTTGGTCTGCTTTACCGGGACGAGCGCGAAGTCGCCGGTGATGGCGATCGTGCTGATGTTCAGATCGGCGTTTCCGGTGTTAGTTAGAACGACTTTCTTCTTGCCCACCGTCTGGCCCACCAGGATCTTGCCAAACTTCAACGAGGTTGGAGCGAGGCTGACTGCCGGACCACCGCCGCCACCGCCGCAGCCCGCGAAGCTGAACGATCCGACTTGGGTGCTCCAGTCGAATGTGGCCGTAGTCTTGTAGTACTCGGTCGTGTACCAGAAGGTGCAGCCGTCCTGGTCGATACGCATGGAGCTGTAATCACCCCAGCGGTTCGAAGTGTCTGATTGCGAACCGGCGCCGGCCACAAGTTGCAACTCGGGCTCAAGAGTGCCAGCCGCATCTGTGGGCACGCGACCCGCCACGTAGACCGACGGATACATGGCCGTGCCACCCGGGCAGGTGTCGCCGCACGACTCGCTGTAGCCGACGAGGATGTCCCCCGCCTTGTCGCGGGTAAGTGAGCCCATCCAACGCCAATTGCCGTCGGGCGCCCAAGTGCCCTGTTGGAAGACGCTGATACCGCTGGTAGTGACCACGCTCTGGGGGGCGGTGATTTCCATCCAGCGCACGCCGTTTTGGCCACCCGATGCAGTCACGTCCCAGTTCACCAGCCAGTGCTGCGAACCGGAACTGGCGTCGTTCGAATAGGCGAAGCGGTACATCATGCGGTCGCCCAGTGAATCGGCCTTGTCGGTGATGCCCTTTTGCGGAACGCAGGCGCCGCCGTAGTTGCCGTTGCAGGCGGGAGTGAAGCTGGTAATCGGAAGCAATTGCGAGTTGCCGTCGCCGGTGAAGGTCGCGCCCTTTGACCAGTCGCCGGTATTGTTGATATGGGCAGAGTAGAGGGAGACGTGAGAGGTATCCACGTCACCCAAGCTGCCGATGAAGAACTGATCCTGCCCCGAGGGCGGGCCAGTAAGCGAGTCCTGATCGGCGGGCAGCAGGCTGTCTTCGCTGGCGGTGTACTGGTGACAGATCTGTTCGGCAGACGTATCGCCGGAGAGCATCTTTGAGCGGTTGTAGACGCAAACCAGCGGGCCCTTGAAGGAGCCGCCAGTGGGACCGAAGTTATTCTGCGCCTGGCCGTAGTTCGTCGGCCAGATACCCCACTTTGGATAATCCGGGAAGCCGTTGCCGGGGATGCCGAACTGATAGAGGAAGTAAGTGCCATTCGCGTCGTTGGTGGTGGAAATCGCGACGCAGACAGCATACGGAGAACCGAAGACGTTCTGGGTCAGGAGCCAGCGATGTGCGGCGACGTCCCACTGGGCAATGATGTCGCCGTCATTGTGCGTTTTGCAGAGGGGAGATCCGGACAGACCTGACCAGAGGGTGTTGCCTTCAACGGCAGGACCGCAGGTGTAGGGCGAGGTCTTGGAGCAAACGGTGTAAGAGGTGTTGACCCACTGCACGACTTGGGCATCGCCGACGGCCATGTTCGTGTCGGGGGGAGCGTCAGGCACGGTGTAGTTTGGAAAGCCGTTGCCGACTCCCAGGAAATTGGCGCCGATGCTGTAATTGGTTTGCGGGCCATTCGGATAATTCTGTTCGGAGGAGTCGACCATACCGCCGGTGGCACGCTTGGCAATGCGCCGCACGGGGTTCGCCTCATGAAAGCCATAGGAGGGAGTCTGGGGCATCTTGGCGAGCTCGTCCAAACGCGCTGAGACGCCGAATGCTTGAGGATGGTTGACTTTGTCCTGGGCAACTAGCGGCAGGCTGCAACACAGCACAGCGCCGGCTAGACACAACATCACAGTGCTACGCTTTCTAGTCATGATTTTTGGTGGGTCCTTTGAACAGCATTCTTCGCGTGGAGAAGCGAATATCGATGCAGTTAACCATACTCTGTAACAGAAAACAACTATTAACGCCGTAGTTAACTGAAATAGTTTTCACCCCTGCTGCAGCGGATTTCCGCATTGTTGAATTTGAATAAGAGAAACGTTGGGTTAACCAACTTGCAACCATACGCGAGGCGTCGCGCGCGGGGGCTGGGGCTGGCCATCGTGAAAACTACCGATAATCGTCGTGATACACTCCGGTTTCCTTCGCAGCGGAACCTGGAGTGTGAGTTTATGCCCCCAGTCAAGCCGAAGCTGTTTGCGAAGAGCTTCATAGCGAAGGCAATCCAGAGCTCATGTTTCCACATAGGGTCCCCAAACACATCCCAAAGAGAATGCCCTGGCACGGCCGGGTATTGGCTGCTCACTTTGCAAGCGGGCTTGGCGCGCTGGTGTTGTTGATGTGCTGCGCACGGAGCGTGCCGGCCCAGCGCACTACCGTGGAAAAAAACGGGGTCGGCGGGAGAATCGAGACCGACTTCAACGCCGGCGGCAAGGCGACTGAGATGCGCACGATTGGCCCCGATGGCAAAGTCCAGCAGAAGGTCAATTACGAATACCTACCCGGGTATTACGTGCCACAGCAGACTGACACGACGTATTGGCCGAATGGCAAACTTCGCAAGGTCTCGCGCCACACGTACGACGAGAGCGCGAACTTCACGGGTGAATTTATCCAGGTGTTCGACGAAGAAGGAAAACAAATATCTGGCCACAGGCTGACGCACGATCCGCAGAGAGGGACTTATCGATGCGCAGACTGGAATGCCACCGCGCAAGACTATCGGGCGATCCCGTGCCCTTCGGGCGAGGAAGAAGGCGGTGGAGGTGGTGGCGACGAACCGAGAAAATTCACCTATGACGAAGTGATGAAGCACCTCGAAGCGGCCCGAAAAGAGGCGGCTCGCAAGAAGGCCGGAACGCCCCAGCCTGGATCACCTCCGACGCGCGAAGTAGGGCTGATTTTGCCAGCGCACTTCCGCCACGGCGAGAGGATATCGGGAATCATCACTGAGAATCCGAAGCAATACGATGACGTGCCGGAGGTGACGGTCACGCGGATTCGGGTGCCCTTTGGTGCCAGTGGGGAATCATCTCGGCTGGCGGGTTGGAGGTTCGAGGCGCCGGACGAGCAACCGCGGCAGGCGGATGGGCCGATCACACTCACAGTACCGAGTAACGGACCACTGACCGTCACGCTTCGGGAACGGGTAGATCGAGCGCATCTAATAACGCAAACACTTATATTTCCGCAAGCCTCCGCCCATGGATTGCATGCTCCGGGTAAATTCGAGGCCCCGGCGTTATGCGTGAAGGGCGAGCTATGCGTCGTGCGAGGTGCGTTCGGTGGAGACGGCAGTAATACCTTTGCAGCATTCGAAGACCGGCCCGCCACCATCGTTGCGGAGACGACAGACTCCGCCTATTTGAGTATTCCTGAAGCTACCGACGCTGGATCGCGCCCGCTATTCATCTCGGAGGGCCCGGAGGAGAACATAAGAGTCGTCGCGTTTCCGGTGGTCGTGGCCAGGTTGCTAATTCGAAATAACGGACGGGAAGTGCAGCCGGGCGAGACGGTCATCACCTTCCCGACGCTTGAGGGTCCTTCCGCGTTGGCGGACCCGGTGTGGGAAGTTCGAGATTATTCAGCGGAGAAGATGGAAATTGCTCGAAAATTAGTTCCCGGATTCAGACCGAACGCGGAGCCATGCGAAGGTCGGGAGAAGGAAGCGAAAGGCGAGCACCAGTCGGAAGAGACAAAAGACTCGGAAGACAGCGACGAGGAGAGTGCGAAACAGAAAGATGATGAAGGACGAATTCTCCTCGTGCTCAAGAATCTTGCACCGCAGCAAACTACTTTCCACAACTCGCACAATGAGACCGCCGTTTTTTGTCTTGGCGATGAGGCGTTCCAGCGAGGCGATTTTAAATATGACCTGAGAGTGGATGCGCGGAAGGCGGGCAAAATTGCAGTGAAGGGCTCTGTGATTCCATTTCTCGCCCCTGTTGCTGGACAGGAATTGCGAGTCAAAGAGCCGCAGTAGACAGGGTCGAAAGACACTTCAGCCCTTGAGGGTTCAACTTCGGTTAGTCATTTCTTGACTCGATTTTCAAGTTCGATTTTTCTTCGGGTTATCTCCCTGGATTCGATCTTCTTCTCAGCGAGCAGCGCTCGCAGCTTGGTGATCAGGTCGATCAGTTTTCTTGAATTATTTTCGGCAGCGATCTTCGAACACAATTCCCGGATACCTTCGGCTTGCATAGCGCGGAAATTCTACGGAACCCGAGGATCAATGTCTCTACAGGACCCTCTCTAGCGCTTTAGTGGTGGGGAGGGGTAATTTCACGTCCTTCGAATTCAGCCTCGTTTGAGAAACACTGCGGCGAGTGGAGGCAGTGTCAACCTTAGCGTGAACGGCCGCCCGTGCGTAGATTCTGCTATAGCCTCCGTTCCGCCCATATTGCCGATGCCGCTCCCCGTGTATTCGATGGCGTCGCTGTTGAGGAGTTCGCGCCAATATCCACCGTAGGGAACGCCAACCATATAGCCGAGGCGCGGGACCGGCGTGAAATTGCAGACGACCAGAACGCAGTCCTCCTCATGCTGGCCCTTGCGTAAGAGCGAGACGATGCTTGTCGGTGCGTCGTTGCAGTCAACCCATTCGAAGCCACGGGGATCGTTGTCGAACCAGTGCATCGCCTGCTCGCGCGAGTAGAGCTTGTTGAGCTGCTCAACCCAGGTCATCAGGCCGCTGTGTACCGGAAATTGCAGAACACCCCAATCGAGGCTTCGGTCATGCGACCACTCGGCGACCTGGCCGAACTCTCCACCCATGAAGAGCAGCTTCTTTCCAGGCTGCGCAAACATGTATGCAAAGAGGAGGCGCAGGTTAGCGAACTTCTGCCATTCGTCCCCGGGCATTTTGCCGATCAGCGAGCCCTTGCCGTGCACGACTTCATCGTGGCTCAGCGGCAACACGAAATTTTCGTGGAATGAATACAGCATGCGGAAGGTGAGTTTGTTGTGGTGATACTGGCGATGGATCGGGTTCTGCTGGAAGTATTTCAGGGTGTCGTGCATCCAGCCCATATCCCACTTGAAGCCGAAGCCGAGCCCGCCAAGATGCGTGGGGCGGGAGACCATTGGGTATGAGGTCGACTCCTCGGCGTAAGTCTGAATATCGGGGTGCTCGCCGTAAGCTTCGAGGTTGAAGCGGCGGAGAAAGTCGATGGCCTCGAGATTTTCGCGGCCGCCATAACGGTTGGGAATCCACTCGCCTTCTTTGCGCGAATAGTCCAGGTAGAGCATAGAGGCGACAGCGTCAACACGAAGGCCGTCGGCGTGGTACTTGTCGAGCCAGAACATCGCGCTCGAGAGTAGAAAGCTGCGGACCTCAGTACGGCCGTAGTTAAAGATGAAAGTCTTCCAGTCAGGATGGAAGCCCTGGCGCGTGTCGGAGTGCTCGAAGAGATGCGTACCGTCGAAGAAGGCGAGTCCGTGGCCGTCGGAAGGGAAGTGCGATGGCACCCAGTCGAGGATGACGCCGATGTTGCGCTGATGCAGGTAGTCGACCAGGTACATGAAATCCTGCGGTGTGCCGTAGCGTGCGGTAGGCGCGAAGTATCCGGTGGTCTGATAGCCCCAGGATCCGTAGAACGGGTGCTCCATGACGGGAAGCAATTCAACATGGGTGAAGCCCATCTTGTTGACGTGGTCGGCGAGTTTGGGCGCTATCTCGCGATAGGTGAGAGAGCGGTTGCCTTCTTCCGGGACCCGCATCCATGAACCGAGGTGGACTTCGTAGATGGAAACGGGTGCGTGAGTGGAGTTGAGCGCACCACGCCGCTCGATGTAGGCGCCATCGTTCCAGCTGTAGTTAAGATCCCAGACGACGGAGGCGGTCAAAGGAGGCTTCTCGTCGAGAATGGCGACCGGATCGGCCCGCTCGCTCTCATAGCCGAGTTGGGTTGAGGTGATTTGAAATTTGTAGAGGGAGCCCTTGCCGACGCCGGGAATAAAGCCTTCCCAGATCCCCGACGAGCCGCGAGCACGTAGGTGATGCGTGGTGGGATTCCAGTTGTTGAAGCTCCCGATCACCGAGACTTGGTGGGCGTTCGGCGCCCACACGCTAAAAACCGTGCCTCGAATGCCGTTTGCATCGTGGAGATGCGCCCCCATTTTTTCGTAAATCCTGTAATGGCTCCCCTCATTGAAGAGGTAGAAGTCTTCGGGCGAGAGCAGGGTAACGTCGTAACGAACGAGCGCACCTTCTTCCGAGGTAATTTTTGGCGTCATAGATCAGCTTAGTGTAGCCGAATTGTCACAGGATGACGTTCGTACCTTATGCCATACTGGATTTTTTGCCGATACTTTAAGTGGAAAACCTTATCCCATGCCGAAAGTTCGTGTAGTCGTTCTTTGGCACCAGCACCAGCCTTTTTACAAAGATCTGGTTACGGGGCAGTATCGCTTGCCCTGGACGCGCTTGCACGCTCTGAAGGATTACTACGGGATGGTGAAGCTGCTGGACGAGTTCCCGAATGTCCACCAGACCTTCAACCTGGTGCCATCGCTAGTTCAGCAGATCGACGATTATGCTTCAGGCGATGCGCAAGATCCGTTTTTACAGGTCGCGGCAAAGCCCGCGAAGGACCTGACGTTGGAAGAGCGCCGGTTCGCCTTGCAGTATCTGTTTCACGCGCATCCGACGAATGTGATCGGCCGCTATCCGCGCTATGCGGAGTTGTTCGAAAAGTGGCGAAGCGCGGGGGCGGTGGCGGAGAAGGCGGAAAAGTACTTTCTGCCCCAGGACTTCACCGATTTGCAGGTTCTGTCGCAGATCGGGTGGTTTGACGAGTTCTTCCTTGAAGAGAAGAATGTTTTTTCTCTGATCCGCAAGGGACGGAATTTTTCGCTCGATGATCAGCGGTTCGTGATTGCGCGCGAGCGTGATTTGCTGGCGCGGGTCTTGCCGGCGCACGCTGAGGCTGCGCGCAAGGGCTCGATCGAGATTTCTACCTCACCCTTCTATCACCCAATTTTGCCGCTGGTCTGCGACACGCAAATGGGTGCGGTTTCGACTGCAGGACTGCCCTTACCGCGCAATCGTTATCGACATCCTGAGGATGCGCGCGAGCAATTGCAACGTGGGCTGAACCTGCACGAAAAGACCTTTGGGTTGAAGCCGCAGGGTGTGTGGCCTTCGGAGGGAAGCGTCTCGGAGGAGGTGCTCGGGATCGCTCACAAACTCGGCGTCAAGTGGATGGCGACCGATGAAGGCGTGTTAGGAAGAAGTCTGGGATTATTTTTCTCCCGAGATGGATACGGGTATCTGAATTCCGATCTCGCGCACCGGCTTTATACGATTTACCGCTACGAGAACGCCGGTGCGGAGATGAACCTGATATTCCGCGATCACACGCTGAGTGATTTGATTGGATTTGTCTACTCAGGCATGCCGCCGCAGGACGCGGCGAACAACCTCATCCACAAGATTAAAGAATCGGCTAAACCTATTGTCAACGCTGGTCATGATGCGATGGTTCCCATCATTCTCGACGGCGAGAACGCGTGGGAGTATTACCCGCAGTCGGGCCGCGAATTCTTGCGGCGGTTCTACGATGCACTTCAGCACGATCCGCAGATTGAAGCGGTGACGGTGAGCGAGGCCATCGCTCGGCACCAGAACAAGGCGGAGCTGAAGTCACTGGTGCCTGGGTCGTGGATCAATGCCAACTTTAACGTCTGGATCGGCGCGCCGGAGGATAACAAGGCCTGGGATTACCTATACGAGGCGCGCGAGTTTTTCGCGCAAAGTGCCCCGGGTGCGAGCGATCCACAGCGGAAGCTGGCATGGGAAGAGATTCTGATCGCGGAGGGGAGCGATTGGAACTGGTGGTACGGGCCGGAGCATCACTCGGCAAACGATCGCGACTTCGACGAGCTTTATCGAAAGCACCTGTCCAACGTTTACCAGGCGCTGGGAGGAGTGCCGCCGGATTATCTGGCGCAGCCGATTACCGGCCAGGTGTCACGGCCGGAGTTCACACCGCAGAGCGCGTATATTCATCCGCGCATTACGGGGGATATGGTGCGGTATTTCGAGTGGATGGGCGCAGCCGGACACACGGCTGACAAGCGCTCCGGCTCCATGCACGGAAAGCAGTTCTTGATGGACGGCGTGTACGCCGGGATCGACGAGAAGTTTGTTTATGGGCGGCTGGATTTCGCGGGGGCGGTTCCTCAGGATCCTTTTGAGTTGGTGGTCAATGTGGAGTCGTGGGCGAATCATGGGACGAGCCCTCGTCGCGAGCTGCGACTTGATGTGAGCGTAAACGAGAAGAAGATTCAGTCGTGGAAGGTGACGCAGACTTACGAGGGGGAGATTGCCGGCTCGGAAAAGGCGGGTCGTGAATCCGCAGAGGACGCGCCCCGGGTGGCGATGGTGCGGGTGTTTGAATTCCGGCTGCCGTTAACGTGGCTGCTGGCGGCGCCGCTGGAGTTGGAGAAGATTCGCGGGGCGCAGAGTGCTGAGTCGCTGACTACGCGACTGCGGGTCCGTTTCAGTCTCTGGAAAAATCGGCTGCCGGTGGATGCGCTGCCGTTGGAAGGGTGGGTTGAGCTGGAACTCCTGGCGGAGGAAGATTTGATGGCGGCGGGAGGCTGAGGCGCGGCACCCTGTCCGCTTACCGCTCAATGCTTACAGCTTGCGTCCATCGTCCGTTGTCCTTGGTCCTTCGCAAACCCCTTAAGTTCTGCCGCTAGATAGTTCTTGCGAAGGACCAAGGACGAAAAGCTAAGGACGATTTTCCTATTGCCCCCCAGCAGCGGCGCTGGTCATCACCATGGGGCGATTCAGTTCCATTACCAGCTCTGTGCCAGCGGGCAGCGTCGCCGAGCGATGCTTGCCGAGCCAATGGCTGACTGTGATCGTCGCCGCGACGGCTCCACCGATGAAGACACCTTTGGCGCCGCCGATGAGGCCGCCGATCAGCATGCCTCCACCAGTGCCCATGCCGATTTCGGTCAGGTCTTTGCCGTCATGTCCGGCGCCTTTGTATTGGCCTTCCGTATTGACGTCGGTGCCGTGTCCGCGATCGGTGTCGACGAGCGTGGCGTTCAGCATGAAGCGCTGGCCGTCGGGGAGGGTGAGGTTCTCGGGAAAGATGGCAATCGTAGGCTTACCGGAGATGCGGCGCGGCTCGGTGGATTTGGTGACGCGGCCTTCCACCGTGGTGCCGACGGGAATAACGGTCTTGCCGTCCATGACGACGGGTTCGGTCACCCGTGCGGAAAACGGGTCGCCAGCTTTCGAACTGAAGGTCGCGAGCGTGGTGTCGAGTTTCATTTTGACGGCCGTGCCGGTGGGCAGGGAAGTCTGCGCAGCGGCGAGTGCAGCGATAAGCCAGAAGCATGTCAAAGCGAAGAGTCTTTTCATGGAGCCTCCTAAATCTTGTGCCGGCTTGACGGCATGATTTCGTACGAACCCGAGCCCGACTTTCTAAGCCTGAATTTTCCCTACGGCCGCGAGCACATCGTTCATCGGCGCGCGGTCGTGCTGGTTTGCGCCCCGATAGATGAAGCGGACCGTGCCCCCGCGATCGACGACCAGCGTGGCAGGGTGCGCGATGTTGAACGCATCGAGCGCCAGCGGATTGTGCAGGCCATACGCCCTAATCACCGTGCGATCCTCATCGAGCAAGAACGGCCAGGAAACCGGATGCTTCTGCAAACACGTTCCCGGCTTCCACACGCCGTCACGTTTCTCAGCGGCGATAAACGCTACCTGCGCACCAGCCGCCCCGATTTCCGCTTTGAGCGACTCGAACTGAGCCATGCGCTTGACGCAATTCGGTCACCACGTACCGCGCAGAAACTCTAGAATCAGCGGTCTTTGATCCTGCGCGAGAAAGTTGCCCAGCGTGAACACGCCTTCGCGATTCGCCGCAGGGAGCGCAAAGTCCGGCGCCTTTGAGTCGATTTTGAGAGTGTCAGTGCGGTCCTTCATACGACAATCGACGTGAATCGACTTTAAGTCAGGTGAAACTGCGGAACAATAACGGGCGTGGTACGGGGAGTTTCGATTAGGGATCCGAATAGAGCGCTACCACGAAGGGCACGAAGGAGCACCGAGGATTCAGGGGACTTTACGTGAATGCCATGGATCCGAACAAGAGCGATGTTCATTGCTCACAATTCTGCGCGCCTGGCTCCGATATAATTTTCGTTTTCAACTCTCGAACGACTTATTGAGTGCAAATTCATTCTTGAAAGGAAGCTCTCATGCCCCTCACCTCAATTGCTGAAGTTCGCGGACGGCAGGTTCTGGATTCTCGCGGCAACCCCACGGTTGAAGCCGAAATTTTTCTGGATGGCGGAGCGACGGCGCGCGCCATTGTGCCGAGCGGCGCATCGACCGGCGAGCACGAGGCCGTTGAACTGCGTGACGGCGATGAGAAGGTTTACAAGGGTAAGGGGGTGCTGAAGGCGGTCGAGAATGTGAACGGGGAGATTGCGGAGGCGGTGGCCGGGATGGATGCCGCGAATCAGCGCGCGCTCGACGGCAAGATGATTGAGCTGGACGGCACGGACAATAAAGGACGGCTGGGCGCGAACGCGATTCTGGCGGTGTCGATGGCGGCGGCGCGGGCGGCGGCGAATGCCTGCGAGCTGCCCCTGTATCGCTATCTGGGAGGTGCGGCGGCCAACGTGTTGCCGACGCCGATGATGAATATCCTGAATGGCGGCGCGCACGCCGACAACAATGTCGACTTCCAGGAATTCATGGTGATGCCGGTCGGGGCGCCGTCATTTTCTGAGGCGCTGCGCTGGGGCGTCGAGGTGTTCCATACGCTGAAGGGCGTGCTGAAGAAGCGCGGATACAACACGGCTGTGGGTGACGAGGGCGGATTCGCGCCATCGGTGAAGTCGAATGTCGAGGCGATTGAAGTGGTGCTGGAGGCGATCACACAGGCCGGGTACAAGCCGGGCCAGGAAATTGCAATCGCGCTCGATCCGGCGGCGAGCGAGTTCTTTCAGGATGGCAAGTATGTATTCAAGAAATCGGATAAGTCGATGAAGAGTTCCGATGATATGGTGCGGTTCTGGGCGAAGTGGGCGAACGATTATCCGATTGTGTCGCTCGAAGATGGACTCTCGGAGAACGACTGGGAAGGCTGGGCGAACCTGACGAAGGAACTTGGCGGGAAGATTCAGTTGGTGGGTGACGACATTTTCGTGACCAACATCGACATCTTCGAGAAGGGAATTGAGCAGGGGATTGCAAACTCGATTCTGATCAAGCTCAACCAGATCGGCACGGTAAGCGAGACGCTGGATGCGATTGACCTCGGTCGGCGGAATGGGTACGCATCGGTGATTTCGCATCGTTCAGGCGAAACGGAGGACGCGTTCATTGCCGATCTCGCGGTGGCCACAGGAGCAGGACAGATTAAGACGGGTTCAGCCTCACGTACGGATCGCATTGCGAAGTACAACCAGTTGCTGCGGATCGAGGAAGAGTTGGGGGATGCGGCGGCGTTCTTGGGGATCAGGGCGTTGAATTATAACGGGTGACGAGGATAGGAATTCGGGAAAGGGTAAGGAAACATGATCAACGACCTTTTGCTGGCTGAATTCGACGAAGAAGCCAAGAAAACGCGCGCGCTGCTGGAGCGAGTCCCCATGAAAGCAGACTTCAATCCACATCCGAAGTCGATGCCTCTGGGCAAACTGGCTCCGCATGTGGCGGAGTTGCCCGGATTTGGGCATACGATCCTGACGACGCCGGAACTGGAATTTGGGGCGGGGCCGGCGCGGCCGCGGCCCGCATTTGAATCGCCGGAGCAACTCGCAAAGGCATTTGACGAGGGCGCGGAGAGGGTGCGGGCGGCGCTCAAGCAAACTTCCGATGCGGCATGGAACGAGCCATGGAAGCTCAGCTTTGGCGGCAAGACGATCTTTGCCGGATCGAAGTTCCTCGCGTACCGGCAGATGTTCATGAACCACCTGGTGCATCATCGGGCGCAGCTTGGAGTCTATCTGCGATTAAACGATGTGCCGCTGCCGGCTACCTACGGACCGTCGGCGGATGACCGGATGGGATTCTAAATCGGAAGATTTCCCATCTGGGGAGATTCGCGCGAATCTACGTGAACGTGAATTTGATTTAGCTAGAAGCTAGGAGCTGATTTTGCGTCCTAAACCACTCATCCTTATCATCCTCGACGGCTGGGGATACCGCGCCGAAACCAAAGCCAATGCCATCGCGCTTGCGCGCAAGCCTACCTATGATCGCCTGCTGCGCGAATATCCGAACACGCTGATTCACACTTCGGGACCATTCGTGGGTCTGCCGGAGGGGCAGATGGGGAACAGCGAAGTGGGGCACCTCAACATTGGTGCCGGGCGAATCGTGCACATGGACATCACGCGCATCGATTTGATGGTTCAGAACGGTGAGTTCTTTAAACACCCGGTGCTGCTCGATGCCATGAAGCATGCGAAGACGGGCGGGCACAAGCTGCATTTGTTCGGGCTAGTTTCGGATGGCGGCGTCCACTCGCGGCAGGAGCATCTTTATGCCCTGATCAAGATGGCAAAACAGCAGGGGCTGGAGCGCGTATTTGTGCATGCCTTCATGGATGGCCGCGATACGTTGCCCACGAACGGCGCCGGGTATCTCGAACAGCTCCAGCAGAAGATGCGCGAGTACAACTGCGGCAAGATTGCGACGGTGAATGGCCGCTACTACGCAATGGACCGTGACCGGCGCTGGGAGCGCGTTGCGAAGGCTTACGACAACATGGTTTATGGCAAGGCCGAGGGCGGCGCGTTCGTGGATGCGGTGCAGGGGATGAAGGAGTCTTACAACAAGGGCGTGACGGATGAGTTCGTCGTGCCGTTTTTCGTGGAAGATTCGAAAGCCGCGGGCGGGGGCGCTCGCGCTGCCTCGACCATCGGCGATGACGATGCCTGTATCTGCTTCAACTTCCGCGCCGACCGCGTACGGGAGATCACACGTGCTCTTTGCCGCAACAGCAACCTGAACAAAAAGGGCGGGAGCGATTTGCCGGGAGCGCCGGAGCTCGATGCAATCATTCCGCGCGACCGCGTACCGCGCAATCTGCACTACGTCTGCATGACGCAGTACGACAAGAATTTTGCACTGCCGGTAGTGATTCCGCCGGAGTCGATGGCGAACATTCTGGCGAATGTGATGGGCGGCATGAACATGCGCAACCTGCGCGTCGCGGAGACGGAGAAGTATGCGCACGTTACGTATTTTTTCAATGGTGGAGTGGAGCAGCCGTTCCCCGGAGAAGATCGTGTCCTGGTGCCATCACCGAAGGTTGCCACCTATGATCTGAAACCTGAGATGAGCGCCCAGAGGATTGCCGAGGCCGTAGTGAAAGCCACGAATGACGGGACGTTTGACGTAATCATCGTCAATTTTGCGAACGCTGACATGGTTGGGCATTCCGGGAAGATAGAACCGACAGTGAAGGCCGTTGAGACGGTGGATGCGTGCCTGGGCGAGATCGAAAAGGCTGTGCGGGCGCGCGGTGGGGCGATGCTTATCACCGCTGATCATGGAAATGCCGAGATGATGATCGATCCGGTGACGGGCGGGCCGCATACGGCCCATACGACCAACCCGGTGCCGTTCATTGTGATTGCAGAAGACGCGAGCAAGTACACACTGAAGCCGAATGGGTCTCTGCGGGACATTTCTCCGACGATCCTTGGAATGTTGGGGATCAACGAGCCTAAGGAAATGACGGGCGCGGATCTGCGGGTGAAGAGGATCGAGTAAGCCGATCGGATTATCGGGTCATCAGGCCATCGGGTCGTCTAAGTTCGGATGTGCCTGTCGCCGCTTCATCAGTTTTATTAAACCGGAGTTCCAGCGCTTAAACAGGTGGCGACTTTACGATCGGCTGCTGAACGAACTGTTGCTGACTCGTCCGAGCATAGGGTCTTCGGCGAAGGCCGCAATTAGTGGAATCCGCGCAAATTCACCCCCCTCATAAACAAGAGAGTCGTACCTGCGTCACAGACCAGCTACGCAAGTTGGCGGTAGATTGTGGGATCGTGGGTGGACTTTCTGTATTCGGCGAGGCGCTCGCCCTCGGCTTGGCATCGGGTCCGGCGTGCATTGCTTCTTGTGGGCAGGTGTTGGTTCCGTCGATGCTGGCGGAGCATTCGGGAACGCGGGTCACTACCCGGTATCTCGCTATCTTTCTCGGCACACGGCTTGCCGGATATCTGATATTTGCCGCGGCCGCATGGGAGGCCAGATCGTTGGTTACGTTGTCTGCGCCGACGCGAGTTGTTCTCTTTGCGCTCATTCACATGGTGCTGGCTTGCGTTCTGCTCCGCTACGCATGCGTTGTCGGCCGCACTTGCACGCACGCTGCTGCTCAGGCGCAACTTGTGACCATCGGCTCTCCGCAAGGTCATATTCCCGGCGCGGCGGTTTTGGGATTTCTCACCGGCATCAGCCTTTGCCCTCCATTCGTGGCGGCGGGCGTACGAGCGGCCGAGACAGCCAATCTCGCCGCCGCGGTTCTTTTCTTCCTGGTGTTTTTTGTGGGCACGACGGTTTGGTTCCTTCCGTTCGCAGGCATGGGATGGATCAAACGCAACGAAGCCGTCACCACGGTCGCGCGCATGGCCATGGTGCTTATTGCGCTCTACTACCTCGTCATTGGATTTAGCACAGTGATCGGGATTCGATATGGCTACTAACGCTCCTCTACCGCTCGTGCACGAATTGCGCGGGACGGCCAAGTCTCTTCTGCTGACCTTGCCGATGGCGATCTGGTCCGCGCTCATGTTTACCGGCTGGTTTCCGGAGCCCAATCGTTCGGAGCAGATTGGCGGCGGGATCACGGTGATCTTCATGGTCTCTCTCTTCTTCATGATGATGCGGACCAGCGCGACCTATCGCTGGCGGCGGTGGTTCTTCGTGGCGATGGGTCTGCTGTTTCCGGTGGGATTTATCGACAATGTGTTGGTGATGCGCGGCACGATGGGAATTCCAATCGAGGAAATGATCGCCGGACGCACGCCCTTCTGCTTTCTGCCGATTCCAATGCTGATTCTTCCGGCAGCGTTGACGAAGACCGTTGTTTTTCCTGGGTCGATCTTGCCCGGCGGAGGCATGTCCGGCGCGGGTATGGCGGCGATGGCTGGATTATGGCTCGCCATGACGATTGTGGTCGGCAAGGGATGGTGCAGCTATGTGTGTTTCTTCGGCGGAATCGAGGAGGGCGTGGCGGCAGTGCCGTCAAAGGCGAAGATCCCGAAGATCGATCCGCGCTGGCGTTACGGCCCATGGGCCGTGCTGCTGGTGATGGTGTTAATGTCGCTGGCACTCTTTGAGCCGGCTTATTGCATGTGGCTTTGTCCGTTCAAAGCCGTTTCTGAGTATGTGGCGGCCCGCAATACGTTGGGGCTGGTGCAAAACGGAATCTTTATGGTTGCGTTCGCCGCACTGGTTCTCGTTTTGCCCTGGCTGACCAAGAAGCGGACGCAGTGCAGTTTTCTTTGCCCATTCGGCGCGTTTCAGTCGATTTTCAATAAGACAAGTGTCTTTGATATCAAAATTGATCGCGGGCGCTGCGTTCCCTGTGTGCTCTGTCAGAAGAGTTGCCCGACTCTTTCGCTGAACGATGAATCGATCACCAAGGGCGAGACGCTGATGTCATGCATGAAGTGCGGGGCATGTGTGGACACGTGTCCGAGAGACGCGGTCGTCTGGCATATCCGCGGGACAGAGGTGGCGTTCAAACCCGAACGTGCGCGAGTGATGTTTTTGTACGCCGCATGGGCCATGGCTATCATGTTTGGAGGCAGCGTTATTGCCCAAGGGTTAGCGACGATTCTGCACGTGGTAATTTAAGTGGCTCACAAGCCGCCTGAAGTGAACGAATACGCAATGAATGATACGCAGCAAGGAGGCTCCTTATGAAACCGCCAACCGCGAAATTCGGCTACGTGGCTGCATGGTTGACTGTGTTCGTCGCTGCGTTGGTCCCGTTTGTGCTGAGTGGAGCCTTCGGCAAAGGGTTTGCCAGCCTGGGACTACATGTCTCAGAGATGTACAGCGGAGGGCCCACGGTGCGGATGGTCCAAATGGCTGGCTATGCCATCAATGTTCACCGACTGGTTGCTCCGAAAATGCTCCAGCGAGAAAAAGCATTCGTGCAGCTGGAGTGGAGGCCGGTGAGCGCGCTGCCGCCACGAGTCTCCGACCTCGTGGACATTGACGGCGACGGCAAGCCGGACGTGCGCGTGATGTTTGACGTCCCCAAAGATCCAAAAGCGTGCCTGAGAGTGAACGTCGAGCCGCTCAATCCGCGCTACGAAGCGATGCACAACGTCGCGAAGTTGAAGTTCTCCGAACTCATTGTGCGCGTTGATGATGCAGTGCTGGTGCGGGTGCCGCTGGCGCGTTAAGGCGGGTCGGCCTATCGAGCGTTGGCATCGCACAACCGGAAGATATCGTGGCCCTCGGCCATGCACACGCGCGAACTTTACGCCCTGTCGGGCATCCGGAATAATTCCCCAACTTTACGAACGGCGCGAAAGTGCGCATGGGGAGGCTTTCCATTGAGATATCAAGTAGTGATTGCAAAGTAGCTCGATGACAGCTCGGCGGAGGCGATACGTCCGCTGTATCTTCACCTTGTCTCTCGATCCAGCCACTTCTCCACGCGCACAGGACGCCACTGCTCCAGGGCGTCCAACAATCCTTCAACGGAATCCCGGGCCAGAATCAGTTTGCGGTTTTCTGCTTTCAAGAACCCCTCGTCTACTGCATGGTCCAGCATTTGCAGCAGCGGTGAATAGAAATTCAAGGCGTTCAGCAGCCCGCAGGGCTTGGCGTGAAGTCCAAGTTGAGACCACGTGAGCACTTCGAAGAACTCCTCCAATGTGCCGAAGCCGCCGGGCATTGCGATGAAAGCGTCGGATAAGTCCGCCATGAGCGCTTTGCGTTCGTGCATTGAACGCACAACGTGGAGCGTGGTCAGGCCTGTGTGCCCAACCTCGCGCGCCATCAGATTATCGGGAATCACGCCGATCGCTTTGCCGCCTGCGGTCAGGACCGCATCCGCCAAGGCTCCCATCAGGCCGACCTTGCCGCCACCAAAGACAAGTTCGATACCGCGCCGAACTAGTCCTCGACCCATTTCTTCAGCAGCAGCCCGGTACTCGGTCCGACCGCCGGTGCTCGACGCGCAGAAAACGCAGATTCGTTTCACTCAATCATTCTAAGAGCTGCCCGCTCCGATGGCAGACACAACCGTGTGGCCTTCTCATAGAATTGCAATATGAGAGACCTGAAGGGTCGAGCCGCTCTCGTGACCGGAGGGAGCCGCGGGATTGGTGCCGCAGTCACTCTCGCGCTCGCGAAGGCTGGCGCTGATGTCGCCGTCAACTATCGCGAGCGAGACGATGCGGCCAAAGCGGTGTGCGGAGAAATCAGAGGCATGGGGAGAAAAGCAATCGCGGTTCAAGCCGATGTGTCGGTTGCCGCTGACGTTAAGCGAATGGTCGCTGAAGTGGAATCACTCCTCGGTGGCATCGACATTCTTGTTAACAACGCGGGGATAGCTCGTCCGCGCAGGCTGGAGGAGATTACAGAGTCGGAATGGGACGAAGTACTCTCCGTCAATCTCAAATCAGTGTTCTTGGTGACGCAGGGAGTGGTCGGTGGCATGAGGCATAAAAAATGGGGGCGGATCATTAATTTGTCGTCCGTTGCCGCTCAAACTGGCGGTGCGGTGGGAGCGCACTATGCTGCTTCCAAGGCGGGGATTATTGGGCTGACTCACTCCTGTGCGGCGGCGCTTGTGAAAGAAGGGATTACGGTAAACGCGATCGCGCCGGCGCTCATTGAAACCGACATGGTGACAAGTAATCCGAACGCGAGCCCCGCGCTGATTCCGATGGGACATTTCGGGGCGGCGGACGATGTCGCGTCGGTAGCGGTAATGCTGGCGTTAAATGACTACATGACCGGGCAGACGATTTCGGTCAACGGCGGATGGTACATGAGCTAGCCCCCGGAACGGCTGTTCAAGGACAGAAACCGCAGCTTCGCTGGATGGTAGTGAGGCTGCACAGTTCAACGCCCGGACTCAGGTAAGTTTCCTTCACAGGCTCGTCATGGGTCAGATCCGTGCTGAGATATTTTTTGTTGTCGTCAGAGAAGACCGTCACCACGATCGAATTCGGCCCAAGGCGATTTTGTGCCTCGAGAGCCGCGAGAAAGTTGCACCCGGAAGAGATTCCAACTGCAAGCCCGAGTGTCGAGGCAAGTTTCTGGGCCATGATGATGGAATCGCCGTCAGGTATGGGTATGATTTCGTCGAGCTCTGACAGGTCCACGATGGCCGGGATAAATTCGTCCGAGATCCCCTGGATGCGATGCTTGCCGGTTTTGTGGCCGGTGGAAAGCGTCGGGGACTCGGCCGGTTCTACCGCATGAATCTTGATCTTGGGATTGCGGCGGCGAAGGAATCGTCCAACGCCCATCACTGTCCCGCCGGTTCCGACGCCCGCAACAAAGGCATCAGCGTGAACTCCCGCCCCGTCGAGCTGCGCCTGAATCTCCGGGCCGGTTGAGGTTTCGTGGGCTTCACAGTTGAACTGGTTGGAAAACTGGCAGGGGAGAAAGACATCGGAGCGTCCGGCGGCGAATCGCTCTGCCATGTGGATGCTGCCTACGAATCCACCTTGGTCATGGCTAACCGACACGATGGCTGCACCATAGCTGCGAATCAGGTCCTTGCGCTCGTGGCTCATCCAGTCCGGCATGAAAATGGTGACGGGGTGGCCGAGAGCGCGCCCGAGTGCGGCAAAGGAGATTCCTGTGTTGCCGCTGGTTGCCTCGGCTATGGTGCTGCCGGCAAGAAGCTGCCCCGTGGCGCGCGCCTTTGTCAGGATGTGGAGCGCCATGCGGTCCTTGATGCTCCCGGTCAGGTTGAACTGCTCGCACTTCGCGAAAATCGTGCGATGACTGCCCTGAAACTCAAAGTGAATACCCAACAAAGGCGTATTTCCGACAAGACGTGAAAGGGAACGTAGTTTGTCGTTCGAGTCACCTGCCGAATGCGCCAATGGGTCGATTCCCAATGCTAGATTCATCATTTTGTGGGTGCCGCGAAGCCGCCGGTAATTACAGGGCTCGATCTCTCGAGATCAATATAACCCTGCCTAGACAAGTTCGGTGTGACGGTGCTCACGTCGCCGCATGAATGGACAGGCGTAATTGTCTGAAGTTGAGTTCAGGTTGCCGTAGGGCGATTGTAATGCGATTTGGCTGCCCCCCAGGGATTCGAACCCCGATATGCTGATCCAGAGTCAGCTGTCCTAGCCGTTGAACGAGGGGGCAGCAAGAGGCACGGCTGAACTTGATTTTATGGTGCCAACCGAATAGCGGTCAACAGAATCGCGGCGGGAAACAGTACAAAAGTTCGACGCTTGCGCGATAGAATTTCTGCAGACTACTCAGATTCAGATTTCCAGGATTGAATTCATGTCCATCGACCTTCAAGCTCCAATCACTGACTCGACCGAACTTGCCCGCCGAACTCTTGACCCCGAGCAGTGCGCGTTGATCGTTGTCGATATTCAAGAGAAGCTCCTTCCTCCGATCTGGGAAAAAGAGCGTCTCGTGCGAAATGCGCAGCTGTTGATCCGGCTCGCGGGAATTCTTGGAATTCCTGCGCTCGTGACCACGCAGTACAGCAAAGGGCTCGGCGCAACTGTGCCTGAAGTTTCTTCGCTTCTCCCGGATAGCCCAAGCATCGACAAGCTTATGTTTTCCTGCTTTGGAAGCGATGCTTTTTGCAGCCTGTTGAAGTGCTTGCCCGGGCAGCGCACCACGGCGCTGCTCTGCGGCATGGAAACTCACATTTGCGTGATGCAAACGGCTCTGGGTGCGCTGCGGGAAGGATATCTTGTTCACGTCGCTTCAGACGCGGTCGGTTCTCGTACAGAACTCAACTGGCGGATTGGACTCGAAAGGATGCGCGCGGCCGGCGCGATTCTTTCTTCAACGGAAATGATGATCTACGAGTTGCTGCGGTCATCCGGCGCACCGGCATTCAAAGAATTGTTACCGTATCTGAAGGGATAGCTTGTGAGCTATGAGCTATCAGCAGCCTAATCCTGCATAGGGCAGGTGAGCCGCTATCGCAGCTGATGGGGCAGGCCAAAGTTCATGGCTCATAGCCCAAAATCTAACTCGCCGCTGCATCTTTCTGCTTTACGCGAACAACCGTGATCTTTGAGAAACCTTCTTCGAACGTTGGCGGCTTTAGCTTGGCAGCCATTTTGCGCATGATTGCTTCTGGCACGGCGCGCCCGCGTCGCTGATGGCGCTCCAAGCAGACTTCCAGCGGCACATCAAAGTAGAGTCCCTGCACATCATAGCCGTAGTCTTTAGCAAGCTTGATCCAGCTGTGCCGGTCGTGCGGCGTCAGGTTCGTGGCGTCAACGTAACTCATCGGTCGGCGGGCGATCAGCCGCGCCTTCAACATCGAGCGCAGGTTTGAGAAGACCAGATCCTGAAATCGCTGCTCCTGCTCGTCGTCGAACAAAAGCTCGCGCAGCAGATCGCTGGACAGAGGACGAATGCTGTGGCGTTTGAACCAAGAGCTCTTTCCGGAACCTGGCAGGCCAATCGATAAAACCACGGTTCCCTTACTCGGCCGGACGGGCGGCGCGGGGGCGGGACCTGCTGACGCCCCTTGTGCGACCGCGGGTGGCTGCTCTGCGCTCAGAGGTTGAGGGACAACAACAGAGGTCGCGTCAGGAATAGAAACATCTCCCACACCTTCCGGAGTAAGAGGTTCTTCCTCGGAGGTTACTTCGGAGACGTCCGGCTTAGGGATCGAAACCTCTGCGGCTTCTCTACGGGCCGGCGTGCTCACAGGCCTCGTCGCCGGCGCGGAGCGTGGCGATTCGCCGCGGCCTCCTCGCTTTCGGCGCCGACGTGAAGGACGAGTCGCACGACCCTCATTTCGGACGGCTTCGGCTAACGGCAGTTCAGGCGCGCCGCGAGTGCCAAGCTGGAAATCGGCTTGTGTTTCACGCCCACTTGTAGTGCGCTCCTGAACCGGATGTTGCGCTATCCTGGGCGGAGTGGAACGCTGAGGTGCAGGCTCGGGGCCTGCCTGCTCCACCGGTTTTTCGCCAATCTCGCTCTCGAAGTATTTCGGCTGCAACGGCTCGGGGACGTTCTGCGGCCGCTCCTTTGACCCTTCAGAAGCTTTCTTGCGGCGCTTTCCGCGTCCGCTCATCCATTTCCGCATATAGCGCTTGTAGCACAATGCCCTGTGCGGCGGCAATCGGACCCCGTAGCGGGGGGGATACCTTCCGTGCTCCGAGCCACGAGTTTCGGGCCAGGAGCAAACCACTTCACCCGAAGCGCTGGTTCCTCCCTGTAACTCCGTGTACCCTGTGGTTTAAGCTTTTTTTCGACCGCGGACGAAAACCGTCCCGGATTATGTTTACCCGAGCCGCGCGCTTGCTTAAAGCTCGTAGCTCACAGCTCGGAGCTAGATGATGAACCCACACGCTGCGCCCGCCGTCCTTGAACTACCCGCGGTTCCGCTCACCATTGAAGGCTATGCCACGCTCCATCAGATGATGCGTTTCCGGTGGACTGCATGGCGCGAACTCAACGAGGGGCACAGGCGAGAGATCGCAGGCGAAGCTACCGAAGTCCTCTCCAAAATGGAGTCCAGGCAGAGCGGCCAGTCCGCGCTCTTTTCTCTCATCGGTCACAAGGGCGATCTGATGTTCGTCCACTTCCGCGACAACTTCGCCGAGCTGAACCAGGCTGAACTCGATGTCGCCCGCCTCCGTTTGAACGACTTCGTTGAGCCTACAACTTCCTATCTCTCGGTCATCGAACTTGGGCTTTATGAGTCCAGTCTCAAGACCTACAAGCAGCTTTCGGGTAGTGGCATCGAACCACACTCCGAAGAATGGAATAAGGCTATCGCCGAAACGATTGCCCGCCAGAAAGAGGCAATGCGGCCGCGGCTGTTTCCATCTATGCCTTCCAACCGGTACATCTGTTTTTATCCGATGAATCGTCTGCGTGGCGAGGACAAGAACTGGTACACGCTCCCGATGGAAGAGCGGCAGCGTCAAATGAATGAGCATGGGCTTGTGGGCCGGCGCTACGCGGGCGAAGTGAAGCAGATCATCACCGGGTCGATTGGATTCGACGACTGGGAGTGGGGAGTCGACCTCTTCGCTGATGACCCCTTGGTGTTCAAGAAGCTGATCTACGAGATGCGCTTCGATCAGGTCAGTGCGGTCTATGCCCTATTTGGCAGTTTCTTCGTAGGGCTGCGCTGCCCGGCAAACAGACTTCACGATCTGCTGGAAGGAAACCTTCCGGAGGCGCCGGCACCGGGGAAGTAGACTCCTCCCACATGCGGTACCAGCCGCCGACTGCAAGCGACGAATGACCAATAGTAGCCACAACCCAACCATAGGAGTCCTCGCGCTGCAGGGTGACTTTGACGCGCACCGCCGTAGGCTCGAGGAGCTAGGGGCGAAGGTCGTTCTGGTGAAGAAGCCAGACCAGCTTGATGAGATTGAAGGACTGATCATTCCTGGAGGCGAATCGAGCACTTTGCTGAAGCTTCTGGGTCAAACCGGATTTGAGAAGCTTAAACAATTTGTACGGACAAAGCCCGCGTTTGGGACATGTGCGGGAGCAATCCTGCTTGCTGCCCAGGTCATCAATCCACCACAAGAAAGTCTTGGAGCGCTCGATATCACCATCCGCCGGAACGCTTATGGCAGGCAGATTAATAGTTCAATAAGGGAAGGGAAATTCCTGCAGCAAAACACTGAGATGGTTTTTATTCGCGCACCAAAAATTGAACGTGTGGGAGATGGGGTCGAGGTGATCGGTACGGAGGGCCAAGATGCCGTATTGGTGAGGCGCGGCGAAACGCTGGCCGCAACTTTTCATCCCGAGCTAAGCGAGGACCCCAGCATCCACCAGTATTTTCTGGACCTCGTTGCAGGCAGACGAGGCAGGCCTAAACAATGAAGCAAACTAGGAATGCTGGAAGAACTGCGGAATGTGAAGACATAGGACGCTGCAAGTAGTGGGGTTAGCTAACGACAGATTGTAAGAACTATCGCGTCAGCCGTCGGCGAATCCATGTGGCAAGTCCCACCAATCCACCGCCCAACGCTGCCAGAACGCCAGGTTCCGGAGCAGCCGCCTTCAAAACGTGTGGTGAGGCGAATGAACTTCCGGCTAGAGCTAACACCACCATGAAAACAGACATAACTCCAAAGGCCCGATTAAGCACGAGAGACCCCCCACTCAACCTCCTCGCAAGGATGGTTCCATTGCGTGTGGATTTCAAAAACCTTTACAAACCCTCTTTGTCTAGCGGATTTATTGACATTTGTAGAGCTTACGGACCGGTGGTCACAATGGCCGAGATGGACTGCTGCGCAAGGATTTTCACTCTTTTGCCGACTGTGTTCTGCTAGTTCATGCCGGGCACGGCCTGGCAATCCGTTATCCTGTCACATCTACCTCAACCGTCATGGAAGCTCCTGAACTCGAAATCAGCCCTGTCGGCCTGCGCTCCTACCTGCGCCTGCTACGCTGCAACGCCAATCTTCGCTATCTATGGGGCGCGCAGGTGGTCAGCGAGATCGGGGACTGGTTTTACACCCTCGCGATCTACAACCTACTTTTGCAGTTGACCGGGCGGGCCAGTTCCGTGGCTCTGGCCTTGGTGCTCCAGGTACTGCCGCAGACGTTGATCGGACCCTCCGCGGGTGTCGCCAACGACCGCCTGCGGCGCAAGCACGTCATGATTGCTGCTGACCTGGGACGAATGGTGATCGTCTTCTTCATGCTGTTCGTGCGGTCGCGTGAGATGGTTTGGGTCGTCTATCCGCTGCTGGTTGCGGAGACTCTGCTGGCGGCCTTCTTTGAGCCAGCGCGCAATTCGGTGATTCCCAACATCGTCGCCCGCCGGGATGTCGTGCTCGCCAACACGCTGTCTTCCGCGACGTGGTCCGTGAACCTCATGCTCGGCTCGACGGCTGGAGGAGTTGTTGCGGCGCTATTTGGGCGCGACGCAGTTTTCATCTTTAACGCACTCTCATTTCTCATTTCAGCACTCCTGATTTTGAGAATGCATTTTGCCGAGCCCCATGCCGAGGGCACGCACCCATTCCGGCTGGGCGAGCTCGTCGATTTTTCTCCAATGCTGGAGGGGATCCGCTACGTCCGCTCTCAAGTTCGGCTGCGCTCGACGATCCTCGTGAAGGCCGGCAACCTGATCATCGGTCCCAGTTGGGTGCTATTCACCGTGATGGGACAACGAGAATTTCCGGTGCGCTGGCATGGACTCGATCCGGCACGGGGCGCATTTCTCGGCATGAGTTTGTTACTCGGAGCGCGCGGCATTGGAGCACTTCTTGGTCCCCTTCTTGCCGCTACATGGGCTGGACAGGTGCGCGAGCGGCTTGAACGGGCGATTCTCTATGCGTACTTAGCCACCGCCGTCGGTTATGGACTGCTCAGCGTTGCGGGGCACCTTTGGCAGGCGTGTCTTTGTGTGACGATTGCGCATGTCGGCGGCGCTATCGTGTGGGTGTTCTCGACTACGCTTTTGCAGTTGCAAACGGACGACAAGTTTCGTGGGCGGGTCTTTGCCGCTGACCTCGGGCTGTGCATGTTCACGATTGCCAGTGGAGCCTACGTCGCAGGAAGGTTTGTGGATTGGGGCTTCACCGCGCGCCACGTGGCTGGAGCGGCCGGAGCGTTGATGTTGATTCCCGCAAGCTTGTGGGCGCTGGCAGTGCGCAAGAATGCTGAGTCTGTGTAGCGCGGGCGCCCCCGCCCGCGTGATGGTTTGATTAATGTTTGCGCGAGCCCGGTTGCGTTCTATGCCCGCGCCAGTCTATCGATCTTTGCCGCCAGGATAAAGTCCGACTCCGTCAGTCCGTTGACCTTATGAGTCCACGTCGTGACCTCGACCTTACCCCACGAAAGCATCATGTCGGGATGGTGACCCTGTTCCTCGGCGATGGCCCCTATGCGATTGACGAACTCGAGCGCAGACTTGAAGTCCGGAAACTTGTAGGTACGCACAATGTGATGCTCGTCGATCACACTCCAATGCGCGAATTCCGGAAGCTCGCGATGCATCTCTACGAGTTCTTTCCCTTTGATTGGAGGAACCGCTCCACGGCATGGAACGCAGGTTTTATCGGCAAGTGATGTCATTGCAAACGACCCCGCAAAAATCGTAGCACCTTTCCCAGTTGCAGCCCTGTCTCCCTGCGCCAAGTTCGCGAAACTTCCGCTGCCAATCTTGCATCTGAGTGCTTTACTTGACGGAAAATACTTCTGCCCGCCGCGACTGCCAAACCGGCCATGAATCCATGGGTCATCGCCATTTCGGTGATGCTCGCCACTTTTATGGAGGTGCTCGATACCTCCATCGCCGCGGTTGCGCTTCCGTATATCGCGGGCAGCCTCTCGGCGACGAACGACGAGGCCACTTGGGTTCTGACCAGCTATCTCGTGGCCAACGCTATCGTGCTTCCCGCCAGCGGCTGGCTTTCGCTACGCTTCGGGCGCAAACGCTTTCTGATCTCTTGCATCATCATTTTCACGATCTCGTCATTTCTCTGCGGAGCCTCGACCAGCCTTGCAATGATTCTGATTGCGCGCGCCATTCAAGGCGCGGGAGGCGGCGCGCTGCAACCACTCGCGCAGTCGATTTTGCTGGAAACTTCTCCACCCGAGAAGCGCGGCGTTGCCATGGCCGTGTTTGCGCTAGGTGTCGTTGTTGCCCCCGTGCTCGGACCGACACTGGGGGGATGGCTCACCGACGCGTACTCATGGAGATGGGCTTTCTACATCAACATTCCGGTTGGGATTTTTGCAACGTTCATGATCTCGCGGTATGTGGAGGACCCACCATATGTGAAGAACGCGACGCCGGGCCGGCTGGATGCCATTGGTCTGGGTTTTCTCGCGGTTTGGCTGGGCTGCCTCCAGATCATCCTTGACAAGGGACAGGAAGACGATTGGCTCGGAGCGATCTGGATTCGTTGGGCGGCGGCGATCCTGATTGTCTGTTTTATCGCTTTTATCGTTCGCGAGCTGATTCACGACAAGCCCCTGGTCGATTTACGGGTCTTTCGGCATCGAAACTTCGCGCTTGGGTGCGTCCTGATTGGGCTTTTTGGAGCTTCCATCTACGGCACCATCACCCTGCTTCCGCTCTTCTACCAGGAACTGCTCGGCTACACGGCGCTGGCCGCGGGTATGGCCGTCAGTCCGCGCGGGATCGGAGCCATTCTCGCGATGCCGATCATTGGCACTCTCACCGCCAAGATCGACAACCGCTGGCTGATTGCATTCGGCTTCTTGCTATTTGGATTCAGTAGCCTACGTTTCGGCAGTGCGGACCTTTCAATCGGGCAGTGGACCTTGTTGTGGGCGATCGTGATTAGCGGCTTCGGCTCTGGATGCGTCTTCGTTCCGCTTTCGACGACGACCATGGCTGGGCTTCCCAACGAAGAGATCGGTAATGCCGCTGGCCTCTATAACCTGCTGCGCAACATCGGTGGCAGCATCGGGATCGCAATTGTTAACACGCTCGTCATCCGGCACGCGCAACTGCATCGCACTGAGCTTTCCCACAATCTGAGTCCGACCAATCCTCAGTTTCAAGGGCTGGTGCAACAGGCGAAAGACCATTTGATTTCACAGGGGGCTTCGGCCCCGGACGCACTGTCGCGCGCTTATGCGTTGGTGAATGGAACACTGAACGGGCAAGCCCGCCTTTGGTCTTATGTCGACGATTTTCGCTACATGGCACTCGTGTGCTTCATCTGCATTCCGATCGTGTTTGCGCTCAAGAAAGCGAAAGGAAAGGGAGCGGTCGAGACAGGACATTAAAGGCGGAGAGTTCGTCTCGAAATCTCTGCCTCTTGGATCGCCTGTGAGTGAACAATCAACGCCCTGAAGAAACGAACACTAGAACGGAATGTCCTCATCGGTGATCGCAGAACCGCCGCCGCCCGCAGGTGCGTGCTCGTGCTCGGGAACGCTCTGATCGAAATTGTTTCCGCCTGAGGCCCCCGCTCCGCGAGATCCGCCGGAGTATTCGCCGCCGCCCTCGCCGCGTCCGCCGAGGAGAACCAGATCGTTCGCGACGACTTCGGTCATGTATTTCTTTTGTCCGGACTGTTTGTCATCCCACGAGCGCGTTTGCAGGCGGCCTTCGATGTACACCTTACCGCCTTTCTTCAGATATTCTCCGGCGATCTCGGCCAGCCGTTGCCAAAGCACGACGTTGTGCCACTCGGTGCGGTCCTGCCAGTTGCCGTCCTTGCCCTTGAATCGCTCGTTCGTGGCCAGCGTAATCTTCGCGACAGGCGTGCCCTGCGGGGTGTACTTCACCTCAGGGTCTTTTCCCAGATTCCCAATCAAAATAACTTTGTTGACGCTCTTCATGATGGCAACTCCTTCCGAGACGCTCAATATAACAGAATCAGCATGGGCGTCGCGTGTGCGGTGCGCACAGCAAATTTGTGATGAATCGGGGGCGCCCGGGCCTACACAAAGATCTTGAATAGCATGAAGTATACGATCACTCCGGTGACGGAAACATAAAGCCAGAGAGGATAGGTCCAGCGCGCAATCACCCGATGCCGGTCGTAGCGTCCGCGCAAGCCGCGGGAGAGGGTGATCAGCACCAAAGGTACGATTACCATGGCGAGGACGGTGTGCGAAAGAAGAATTACAAAGTAAACAGGCCGAGCCCATCCTGTCCCATGGAAGTGCACGACGCCCCCGTGCCCGGGCCAGTGGTAGTACAGATAGGAGATCAGGAACAGGCAAGAGGTTGCGAACGCCGCAATCATCGCCGCGCGGTGCGCTGCCATTTTGCCCCGCAGGATCAGACGATGGCCGATGACCAGGAGCAGCGCGCTGCATCCGTTGAGGGTGGCGTTGATCTTAGGGAAAATGGAATAGTCAGTCATGAGAGAACAGTTGTACGAGCAGGGAAGGCTGGTTGGCAAGACGAGGAACGTCAGAGGTTAGAGGTCAGAGGTTAAAACCTAACCTGAAACGGCAACAGTACAAGTTCGCAGCCAATATTCGTCGACACAACCGAATACAAAGGGCTTATTCTGCAATCATACTTCTGACTTCTGTAATCGAGGTCTTTCACCTCTGACCTCCCACCTCTGACCTCGATTCACCCCCTGATTACATATAGAATGTCTACAAATGTCCGATGTGGGCACACCGCAGTCGGAGTCTCCCGCGCCTGCGCCACAAAACGTGTCGCGGCCGTTGCCCGTACTGGCTGTCTGGGCGCGCGATCTCCTCATCTCGCTGGCCATCTCTGCTTTCATCATCATCTTTCTCTACCAACCGGTGAAGGTTGAGGGCACGAGCATGATGCCCGGCCTCGAAGATCAGGAGCGCATTTTCGTCAACAAGTTTGTTTACCGCTGGGAACCCATCCAGCGCGGCGACATCGTGGTCTTTCGCTACCCGCGTGACACCAGTAAAAGCTATATCAAGCGTGTGATTGGAATCGCCGGCGACCACGTGCGCATCGAAAGCGGCCAGGTTCTTGTCAACGACGTTGGCCTCGATGAAGACTATGTGCCCAACGAGTATGCCGATGCCCGTTCCTACCCGGAAATCACCGTGCCCGTGGGAACGTATTTCGTCCTGGGCGACCATCGGACGATGTCGCAAGATAGCCGCGACTTTGGCCCTGTCGATGAGCGTTTGATCTACGGCAAAGCCGTGTTTGGCTATTGGCCAATGGATAAATTGGGGCGGTTGCGATAGGCGCTATGTCGTCGCGCATGCCTGCCACCACTCCGAGGAGGTTAAACATTACCACCGGCCATCACCGGTAAGGCGTGCCTTCGGCAGCACCTAAGAACCTCGAACACAATTGACACCCGGCCCGCATCTCACAAACAATAGACGCATAATCCCCTTAACTGGAGAGAATATAGATGCCGGAACAAGGCGAGCACCCGAACGTGTATCACCCCGAGGGTGGGGGGAACGTAGGTAAGTGGATCCTTTTGGCGCTGGCGATCATTTTTGTGGCCGGTTCAGTGTTCTTCGGCTACGAGATGCATACCAAACTCAACAAGCTCACTGACGATCAAACAGCGAGCCAGCAGCAGATTGCCAACCTGACCAAGCGCATGCAGTCAGCCGAAGCCGATGCCGAGGCGTTGGGCGAAAAGATCGGCGTGACCAAGAAAGAAATGGTGGAACGAGCGGCCGAGTTGCAGCATATGCAGGCGGCTTCCGCGGCGAAACTGGCTCAGCAAGAGAAGCAGGACGTTAGCGCAATCGGAACCGAAGTCGGCAGCGTCAAGAATGACGTTGGCGGAGTGAAGACCGACCTCGGGACCACGAAAGCGTCGCTGGAAGAAACAAAAGCTCAGTTACAGCACACGATCGGCGACCTCGGGGTGCAAAGTGGCCTCATCGCCAATACACGCGGCGATTTGGAGGTTCTCAAGCACAAGGGAGACCGCCAGTATTACGAGTTCACGCTCCTGAAAGGCGCGAAGCCGCAGGCGATCTCGACAGTCACTTTGCAGCTCAAGAAGACTGATCCCAAGCGCGGGAAATACAACCTCAACGTCACGGCCGACGATAAGACGATCGAGAAAAAAGACAGAACGCAGAGCGAGCCGGTGCAGTTCTACACCGGCCGCGACCACATGCTCTATGAGCTCGTGGTCTGGACGGTCGACAAGAACAAGATCACGGGCTACCTGAGCACGCCGAAGAATGCGCCTGTGCCGATTACGGCGACGCCGCAGTAACGGCTTTCAGCACGATCTGATTTGAAGGGCACGGCCTTGGGCCGTGCCATTTTCTGTTTCGAGAAAATGACCCTACCGAGCGTACATACCCTCCTTGAGATCGCTCTTCGTACCGGCGTTATCTACATGCTCGTCCTCATCGGCATCCGGATCAGCGGCAAGCGCGAGGTCGGGCAGATGACCCCATTCGATCTCACCTTGCTGCTCTTATTATCCAACTCGGTTCAGAATGCGATGACAGGACCCGACACGTCGTTGGCCGGGGGCGCGGTCGCGGCGATAACCCTTTTGATCCTGAACTACCTGGTCGCGGAAGTGTCAGGAGGGAATCGGCGGTTTCGCAAGCTCATCCAGGGCCAGCCAAGTCTGCTCGTGCACGATGGGCAGCTCATTGAGGCTCACATGGCGAAAGAGCATGTCAGCATGGATGAACTGGAACGTTCGCTGCGCGAGCATGGGGTCGCGAGTTATAAGGAAGCCGCGCTAGCCGTGCTGGAAGTGGACGGTTCGATCAGCGTGTTGAAGTACGACGACATTGAACCCAGCGCTGCGACTCATCTCAACCGGCGGCGTTTTCTAAAGAAACAGTAGTGATCTGTTCAGCGAGGGGCGACGCCATAGGCAGACGTGCGGAATGGGAAAGAGGCCAACGCCGCGCCCAAAAAATCAGGGAGGCGTTCGCCTCCCTGAACACATTAGAAAAGTGCTGCCTCGCTAGTCGCTGCTCGGTTTCCTTGGTTTGAGATCGCAAGCCTCACGAACGCGGCCCAGGTCAAGGCCTGCCGGAGAAAACTCGGCGATCTGCCGGCCACTGCGCGTGGGCAGCGCAATGTTGAATACCTGCGAACCGATCAAGCCTCGCGTCGTGTCTTTGTCCATGGACAAGAAGTGCCCGCGCAGCCAGTTCCAGCCCTTGTAATAGTGCGATCCGTCGACGCGCACCTCGACTTCGAGCTGAGGTTGTCCCCACCAGCCGGGACGATTCGGCGGAGGCAGCCGAACACCGGGATTGAAGTCCGCCAGCTTGAGCTTGCCGTTATCGCAAATCAGATTGACGCGCGGCTTGTAGCTGTTGTCTTCGCGGAAATAGTTGTTCGACTGCAGTTCGAAGCGCACCTTCTTGTGGCCAGTCATCTTGTCAGTGGAGTGGAATTCGAGCCAGTTGCCGCCGGCATTAACTCCATCAGATTCATCCTGATTGGGAGACATGGAACCGGTTTGGGCGCAGGCCAAAGACGCCCAAGCAAGCAGCGCAATAAACGCTAAAAGGGCCTTTCCGGCAACACCGGAAGAGCCTGATCCATAGAAAACGCTAGATTTCGCCAAGATTTCCTCCCGAATTCTCAACCTCTAGTATAGGAAACCCCAATACCCTGAAAAAGTTGTATAGGAAGCACCCCTGCGGCTGGACGAGAGCTCGATCTCGAGCATGTTTGCCTGGCGACCTGTTTCTTGCCCGTGACAGAAGTCATATCTGGGATAAGGGTCAGACACTACGCTGGATTTGCGCACTACGGAGATTGAGCATGTCAGCGCACCCGCAACATGTAGTCTTAGGGTATCGTCGTGAATTGCGTTCACGACACGAACCGGAAATGAACGACAACGAGAGACTGGCGGACGCGGCCCGGAAGATCCGCATCCGCGCTCTGATTGTTCCCCGCGAGCATGGCGCTTGGGGGCTTCTTTTCATCCCACTTTTTACTGGCTTGGCGGCCGGCGTCGCGCCCGCGTATCACATAGGCTGGCTTTTGTTGTTCACTCTCGCGGCGTTCTTTTTGTTCTGGCTGCGCACGCCAGTTGAGAGTCTGGTCGGTTCGGGTGTGATCACGGCGTACTCGTCGGCTGAACGACGCGCTGTTGCGGTCGCAAGCGCGTTGCTGGTCAGCGCCTCGATCATTTGCCTCGCCGTGCTGCTCTGGGGAGGCCGTAATTCTGAACTGATACGTATTGGCCTCATCGCCGCCATGGCGCTTGGGCTACAGACATCCCTGCGCCGGTTTGGCCGAGCCGCACGCATGTCCTCGCAACTCACCGGAGCCGTCGCACTCACGGCCACCGCTCCTGCCGCGTACTACCTCGGCACCGGCCGCCTCGGAGTCCCGGCGCTAACGCTGTGGATTGCCAACTGGCTCTTCGCCTGGAACCAGATCCACTTCGTGCAATTGCGCATCCACGCTTCGCGTGCTGAAGGTCTGGCCGGGAAGATTGCCGTGGGCAAGTATTTCCTAGCGGGCCAGTTGATGCTATCAGCTGCTCTTGTGTCAGCAGCAGTCGCCAGATTTGTTTCTCCATTACTCATCCTCGCGTTCGTTCCCGCGCTTGTCCGGGGCACAAGTTGGTTTCTTCGTGCGCCTGAGCCCCTGAACGTTAAAAAGCTCGGCTGGTCAGAGATGAAGCAGGGAATTGCCTTCGGAATTCTGCTAGCCGCTGCGACGCTGCTTCACTAGAGCCGGTTCGCCCTCGCCATAGTCGCGATGCCAGTTCCAACTCGTACCGTACAATGGTCTCGACATACGATGCCCGGATGGCGAAACTGGCAGACGCACGGGACGTAATAACGGGAAGTTTGGTGTTGACATTCCGGCGTACTTTGTTGTAGCGTGGCGTCCCTGTTCTCTAATGGACAGGTGCTGTAGCTCCTACAGGGGTACTTCCCCGAAGCACATTCAATCTTGCCGGGGTGATAACTCTCCCGGTAATTTTGCGCCCACTTAAGTCTCTGGACGTTCTCAACGTTTTGAGGTGGCCGATGGTCCGGAAAAGCGTACGCCTGCGAAGGTTCCTTCAAGTCCTCCTTTGCCTTGTGGCGCTGCTGATCTCAGGCAGCAATCTGTTCGCAAACTCAGCTCCCACCACCTCTCGTAACGGGCGGTCGAGTGAGCAGGGCAAGAACGTCAGCGCGGCGGTTGCTGCCCGCTTCCTGGAGCAATCCAGCTGGGGACCGACGGCGGCCACGATCGCCCAAGTACAGCAGGGCGACCTGCCAACCTACCTGCAGCAACAGTTCACTGCCCCAATCTCTACCTATGTGACACCAGGTTCAGACGACAAGATCGACTTTGTGCAAAATCAGTTCTTCGTCAACGCCATTCAGGGGCAAGACCAACTCCGCCAGCGAGTTTCATTCGCACTCGCGGAGATCATCGTCATCTCGGGCATTGGACCCAACATCAAGAGTCCCTCCGCGTTTTCCCTGTGGATGAACATGCTTCAGAACGACGCCTTCGGGAATTTCTTCAACATCATTAACGACGTGACGCTCAGTCCGGGCATGGGCTCGTACCTGAACATGGCGAACAACAACGGTTGCAGCACACGCTGCCGCCCCAACGAGAACTATGCGCGCGAAATCCTGCAACTCTTCACCATTGGCTTGTACCAGTTGAATCCCGATGGGACGCCGATGCTCGACAAGAACGGAGATCTGATCCCGACGTATGGACAGGATGAGATCGACGGCTTCGGACAGCTCTTTACGGGCTGGACTTATCCTCCCGAGCCGGGCAAGACCGCACACTTTTTTGACGGGCCCTACTATAGCAGCCCGATGCTGTCTTTCCAAAAACACTACAGCAAGGCGTCCAAGGCTTTGCTCAACGGTTTTGTCATCCCGGGCGGCGGCGATATCCAGGCTGATCTCACCACCGGCCTGCAAAACATCTTCAATCATCCAAACGTTGGCCCATTTATTTGCCAGCAACTGATCGAAAAGCTCGTCACGAGTAACCCCATTCCTGCTTACGTTTCGCGTTGCACCCAGGTCTTCGACAACGACGGCACGGGAGTGCGGGGCAACATGCAGGCAGTCATCTCGGAGATTCTTCTCGATTCTGAGGCCCGACGCGGCGATGATCCCTCGCAGTTGCAGCCCTCCGACGGCCACTTGCGCGAGCCACTGCTCCACATGCTGGCGTCGATGCGGGCGGTGAACGCAACGACCGACGGCGTCAATCTGAGCAACTACGGCAGCGGCATGCTGCAGGCGCCATTCCTATCGCCGAGCGTTTTCAACTTCTATCCCCCTGACTTTCACCTGGCGGGAACGGGACTGGTAGGGCCGGAATTTGACATTCTGAATGCCAATACCACGTTCGCACGAATCAACTTCATCAACGACCTGATCTACGGTACGGTTGGGCCGCACACCACCATCGACATCTCGTCCTATGTCAACGCGGCCGGGAATGTCACAAATCTGCTCAACTTGGTAAACACCAACCTGATGCATGGCGCTATGCCCAGCGACATGTTGTCCACCCTTTCCGCCACGCTATCGTCGGGTGCCTTCGCCGGCAATACGCAGGTTGCGGAGGCGGCGCTGTATCTGGTCTTAAGCTCATCCCAGTTTCAAGTAGAACACTAATGCCAGGAGCCTTTTGGAGGGAGTATGCCTAGAATTACGCGGCGCGGTTTTCTAAGAACATCCTGCTGCACCGCGGCAGCGGCGGGGATAGCGGCCTCCAGCCTTAACCGGCTTGGCATGATGAGCGCGTACGCTCAGGGTTCCGACTACAAGGCATTGGTCTGCATTTTCATGTTCGGTGGTAACGACGCTAACAACATGATCATTCCTTATGACAGCGCCGGCTATGCCAACTATGCGCAAATCCGCAACAATCTTGCTATTGACCAGAGTATCCTTCTGCCCATTCAGCCCAAGAGTCAAAGTCTGCCGTTCGCCCTTCATCCCAAGTGCCCGAATATTCAGGGTCTGTTCAATTCCGGTCAGATCGCGGCGGTCGTGAATACCGGCGTTCTGCCGCAGCCGACAACCCGGGACCAATACCTGAACGGTCAAGTCCCGATCCCCGTAAGCCTGTTCTCGCACCAGGACCAGCAAATTCAAATGCAGACTGACACTCTGCAATACGCGACCGTTCCTACTGTCGGTTGGGGCGGGTTGATGGCCGATCAGATTCAGGCTATTTATGGCGGCAATTTCCCGATTCTGATTTCTCTGGCCGGCGTCAACGTCTTTGCCCAGGGTCTGGTTGCCAAGCCGCTTCAGACGAGCGGCGATCCAACCCTGTCGCTAACGGGCTATTCCGGCTCCGGCGCCGATAATGCGCGCCTGAACGCGTTCCAGTCGCTCTTGACCTTCGGCGACGGGTTGACTCTGATTCAGTCGGCAAGCGGGATAACGTCGACCGCTCTTCAGAATGCCCAGAACCTGGCAGCCGCGTTGGCGGGGGGTACACCGCTCAAGACAAAATTCCCCAAGAACCCGCTGGCGGTCCAACTGAAGGAAGTGGCGCAGATCATTCAGGTGCGGTCCGCCCTCGGGTTGTCGCGCCAAATCTTCTTCGTTTCGCTCGGCGGTTTCGATACCCACAGCGCCCAGATCGTCACGCAAGCCAAACTCATGCTCCAGCTCGACGAGTCCCTCGGCGCCTTCTATCAGGCGACGAACGAGCTCGGCATTCCGCAGCAGGTGCTGACTTACACGATGTCGGACTTCGCTAGGACCTTCCAGCCGGACAGCACTTCAGGCAGCGATCACGCCTGGGGTAGCCACCACCTGGTCATGGGCGGCGCCGTGGCCGGTCGAGATTTCTACGGTACCTTTCCGACTCTGGCCTTGGGCGGGCCGGATGACGCCACCAATCAAGGCCGCTGGATTCCCACCACCCCACTCGATCAGTACGGCGCGACCTTGGCGCAGTGGTTCGGTGTACCAACCGGAAGCCTGCAGTCAATATTCCCGAACCTTAAGAACTTCACGACTCAGACTCTCGGCTTCTTGCCGGGGACGGAACAAAAAGACGGACGTCGCATGCGGATCTGATGGCCGTAGGTGGAGGCGGGCTTTACTGATTTGATTTTTCCGTCGCGATGTTATCGAAAAAGTGCGCCGCGAAAGGCGATGGACCTCAGCGGGTGAGACTCGCGTCCGCGGGGAGTTGGCAGGAATCCCTCACATAGCCGACATCGAACCGGAAGGGCGAGAAATATAGCGCCAAAGGGTCTTTCGTACCATCCGGACATCCCCTGCACTTGAGAAATCAGGACCGCTGCACAAGCATATCGACGCACGAAGCCACATTAGCGCTATCTAATGCGACTCAAAAAATTCAGGAACGTAGATGTGTTCGTTGGGTACCTCTCGAATTGCGATACTGCTGCGGGCTCAACTGACACCAAAACTGACACCGGCGGTGTTGTGGAGGTCCCGGTCCAGCAGGATAGTGTCCAGTAACTGCTATAGAATGCGAGTGTTGCATCCGCTAGCCCGGATGGCGAAACTGGCAGACGCACGGGACTTAAAATCCCGGGTCCAGAAATGGACGTACCGGTTCAATTCCGGTTCCGGGCACCATTTCTTCAATTTGAGATTCGCACCGGTTCTACAGTCTTTACCCGATGTCACAACCGGTGTCGTTCCGATATACAAAACTGCAGCTGTATATGGCGCCCTCCCCTGACCTGCCCCCCGTTTCTAGTCCAGGGATAATGAGACCTTCTCCGCATTTTGTTCGCCCCGCAGCGTAGCGGGGATTGGGGTCTGGGGCAAGGGGCCGGCGTTTGAGGCCTCTTGCC
>Ga0335070_10000253_pt1 | contig 62125 bp, 29 predicted proteins | sample Lox_Sample_13_FD_206722 | JGI IMG/M metagenome (GOLD analysis project Ga0335070, IMG submission 206722) | Soil microbial communities from Loxahatchee National Wildlife Refuge, Florida, United States - Lox_Sample_1.3 | ecosystem: Environmental > Terrestrial > Soil > Wetlands | place: USA...
CGCGTTCGGGCTCGCGGATCGTGAGGAGGAAAACTGGGGCCAGCAGTACCCCGATGCCACCCAATAGCATGAAGGCCGTGCGCCAGGTGAACGCGGTCGTGAGATAGCCGCCGAGCAAGTACCCGAGAGCGCTCCCGATCGGGATGCCGAGCGAATAGAACCCGAGCACGCGCGCCCGGGAGGCGGGGCGAAAGTAATCGGCGATGAGCGCATAGGCCGGCGCCACCCCTCCCGCCTCCCCTACTCCGACCCCGAGCCGCGCGAGGAACAGGACCAGGAAACTGTGGGCAAAGCCGGTGAGCGCCGTGAACAGACTCCAGCAGAGCAGCGCCATCGTCATGATGCGCACGCGATTGCCACGGTCCGCCCACCAGCCGACCGGGATCCCGAGGGCTGTATAAAAGAGTGCGAAGGCCGTGCCTCCGAGTAGCCCGAGCTGACTGTCGCTCAGGTGGAGCTCCGCCTTGATCGGCCCCGCCAGGATTCCGAGTACGATCCGGTCGATGAAATTCGTTATATAGACGAGGGTCAGGAACCCGAGCACATAGAGCGCGTAAGCGCCGCGGCGCTCGCTCGCGGATGTCTGCGCGGATAAGGCTGTCGGCGGTTGAATCATGGCGGGCGGCACGCAATTCTACCCACCCTTCTCGGATCGCGGCTGGTAGACATGGGGCGTGACGGAATCGAACCGTCGACCAGCGGATTAAAAGACGCCCTTCCTCCTCTTCACGACTCTAAGCGACACATCGACCCTCAAACTAACTCATTGATTTCGGAAACTGCTGACGCAGGCAACACTGCGTCAAGAGGTGTGTCATGGTGCCGCTGCGAGTGAGCCAGTGCACTGAATTTGCACTGAGCGACAAGCGGATCTTCGTTCTCGACATGCATTTGGTCCGAGCCGCTTTGCGACAGTCCGTGGTGTGTGACCAGCAGACTTTCGATTAGCCCGTGGCTCTCGCGGAACGATATTTCATCACCGAGAAGAACAGTTGCCGGTGTTTGCCTGCCCGCGCGATGCTCGCCGATCCAAGAGCGACCAGTATGTACAGCACATTGAGAGCCGCGAGCGTGTTGGGGATGTGCCGCGTCCGTCGTGCTGCGGCCACGACGTCTTTTGCCGTCACCCCGCGCGTTCCGCCCATGCGCTGCCGCACGTAGTCCACAGCGTCCGTGTCGATCACATTGAAGTAACCGGAGCTGCGCCGTGCCTTCGAGAGTGCAAAAGAAAGCACGAAGAAATAGCGTTGGGCCTCGAACACATGGTAGGTCTGACGGACCGCCTTCACGCGGCCACGGTATTTGAGGCCGCGCTGCAGTGTTCGGATGTTCATAGTACCCCCTCGTTCTTGTCAGCAGCTCGTTTGCTGACTTGAGCGGACTCTACTCCTCAGCGGTACGATTCGCGTTCCCTTCGGTCTGTCGACCTAAGACAGGTATCCGCGAATGCCGATAATCCCTAATTCTCTCTTAAATTGCGTTTTCTACTTATACCGAAACAAGGCTGATGCGAGCGCAGGCATCAACGCTGGAGGAACTGGCTTCTTCCTCGCGCTCCCCACAGAGGATCGCCTCGGTCACTACTACGGAGTAACCAACTGCACGTTGCGGTGAGAGATGGATTCCTTTGCTTTCGCGTTAACACGACGAGTGGTACCGACGTACTTGAATTTGATCCTGCTGACTGGGTTTTTGAACCGCACAAGGATGAGGTTGCTATCGTTCCCCTAGACATCAGACAGCCCTTGCAGGTTGCAATGTTCATAGGCGCCACAGCCAGCAAGAGCATAAAGTTGTACGATGAATACATCGAGGGCATGAGCGCCATGACGTGTGTAGTTCCAGCTTGGCGGATCGCCGAGCTGTTGAATCACCGGGCCCTGAAGAAGCAACGTGATGATGAAGCGGCCGCGAGAGCCAAGAGCATCGCCCTGCGCACCGTTAGCAGCGCAGTTCGCCTGAGTGCCTCCTCATCCATGCCGCCAGCGTGACGTAAATCGCCACGGGTGACATCAGCCATTTCCAGTGCGATCACGCAGAAATTGCCCCTTGGACCGAACTGACTCATCCAGTACCGACGCAATCTATGAACTGCATGGACGCGCGGACTAGGCCATCCGCACCACTTGCGCGTGCGGGTGCTCGCTCACGTCAAGAAGCTAGACGATTGCTTCGGGCACTTCCTGGTGAGAGTGAGTTGCGTCTGCGGTGCCTCCTGGCACATCGAGCCCGAGAGGCGCTGGCGCGCCTAGTCGGCTGGTCAACGACTGTCAATCAGGGGGCGCACCAGATGCGGTGGTCACGGTGCGGAAAGAAGGCCGCGGAGGTTGTGGCTGTGGCGAAGCCCCGGCTGCGTAGCATCCCAAAGAGCACGAGCGGATCCAGCCCGTCAGGCACCTTGTGACTTAGAGAAAGCAATCGACCCAAAACGCGCCTTCCTCGAAGCGGAAACCCTGGCCACCCTTGGGTAGCGCGGCCGTGACGGCCGGCTTGACGATATTGTTGGTTAGCTGCGCCTCAATCTGGTCGCTGCGCACCAGCGCAGCCTCAGAGGCGAGCTTCTGCAGCAGCGGGATGCGCGGCACCTCCGTGCCCTTCGTCGGGTCGTCTGGATCCTCCGTTCCGTAGACCCCAGCCTCGGTCGAGCACATCGCCGCAAAGGCGCGCGCATGGTCACCCATGGCGGCGAGCGCCGCCTTCGGCGTCGCATTGCCACTGCCGTGATGCCCGACCTTGTAGAAACTGATGCTCGAGAGGATGCTGGCGGCATCACTCACGACGGTGCCCGTACCTTGCTTATCGGGTTTGTCCGTATCAAAAAGCCAGTGCTCCCAGTTGCCTCCCTGCGCATCACCGACGAAAAGCAGCGGTTTGCCACCGAACTCGAAGAGGATCACGAGGCTCTGGTTATTGAGGAAGGAGTTGAGCTGCTTTGCGGCCGTGAGCGCCGTTGTTGGCTGACTCTGCTCGATCACTCGTTCGAGACGTAGGCGGGCCTGACTCGCCTCCGCGAGTGAGACGGGTCCCCAAGACCTTCGGGTGGGTCCGACAAACTCCCGCACCCCTTCGGTCGCGATTTGGGTCGATTTATGCGATGAGGCGCGCGTGAATGGGTCGACCTCCCACGACGGCTCAAAGGGATCGAGCGGCGCCCCGTCCACGCTCCCGTCCGCGGCGCCCGTCGCGGCCAGGTATTGCCCAACGCCTTTCTGCAGGTCCATGAGTTTCATGAGATCCAGGTCGGCAATCGGCGGCGGGCCAAGAACGGTGGCCGTAAGACCCGCATCTGCGAGCGTCTTCGGAAGCTCGGGCTTGTTGCCGCCCTGATAGTACTGCGGCGTCACCCCGGTGAAGCTGTGCTTCAAGACGTTCAAGGCGGCGGCGTTGGAGCCCTTGCCGCTCTCTCCCGTCGCGTTCTCCATGTACTTGCGCGCGGTCTGGTACTCCTCGGCGGCCGCAGCGCCCAAGCTCGTCAGGTGCTGTCGCAACGCTACGGCCGTGCGAGTCAGCTCCGCCTGAAATTTCATCGCGACGGGAGAGTATTCCGATTCCCAGATCGGCATCCACACCGCCTCTACCTTGAGCGCCTTGAAGGTGTCGGCGCAGCGCCCGAAGCCTGCAATATGATCCGCATGTCGATGAGTCATGACGATCAACGCGACTTCGCCTGCGGTTTCCTGCGCCATGTTCGCAACCGCCGCTTCGATCGTGCCGATGTCTCCGGTCTGACTGGTGCCCTTGAACACCCCGCAGTCGATGATGAGATGAGCGGGCGCACTCCCTGGGCGATTGAGAGATACCAGGAAGAAGTCGCCGAAGCCCACTCGGTACATCCGGATGCGAATACCCGCCTCCCCCGCCGCCGGCCGCCAGGCAAATGCCGTCGTTCCGCCGGCGCCCGCCGGCCCCGTCGGCGCGGATCGGGTCTGAGGTTCCGGACTCGAGGCCGGTTTCTGCTTGGGAGACCGCTTCGCTTTGGCGCGTCCGCTGGGGCGCACCGGGCGCGAGGAGCGTTTTCGCGCGGACTTCGGTGGGCTGCGGCGCGTGCGTTTTGCCATCTTAGGTTCCTGCGTGAATGCGGGCCAGATTGAGGCGGAGACTGCTCGGCGGGCCACCAGGCCGGAAGCCTTGCTCATTCAGGAACGCAGCCTGCCGCTGCGCGCGCTCTCGACCCTCCGGCCCGTGCATGGGCTTGGCGATCGCATAGCGCAGGAATGCTCTGTCTTTGTCCCCGCCACCTCCCGCTGTGCCGTGGGTCGAAATGACGAGCGTCGTGCCGCCCCGCATGGGAAAACCGCCCGCGGCAGGATCCGCGTCCCGGGTTTGCACCACCTCGACAATGAGGTCCCATCGGATGCTGCCGCTCACATCCACGCGGTAGAGTGGATGGAAGGATGGAAGCCTGAAGGGTAGCTGCGGATGAAGCTTCAGGAGCGACCTGTTCGCGTCGATGAATGTCGTGAGGGCCTTGGCGGTGCGTCCCTGTTCGAGATAGCTGAGACCGAGCGGCCCTCCGAAGGGGAGATCGTCCACTTCGATGCTGTCATCGAAGGGTTGCCAACAGAGGCTTCCGAGCGAAAAGAAAGAGGCGTCGCCCGGCAGGAGATTCCGGCGGCGAAAGGCCTGCATCCAGGCATCCCCGATGGCGTCGGCGTCCGAGGGATCGAAGTCCGTCTCAGAGGTCAGGACGGCTCTCAAAAAGTCGCCGAACGTCACGTCGACGGGTGCCAAATAATCGAGCGAGCGCACGCACATCCGAAAGAATTGATCCGCAGTCCGCGTCGCCTCTTCGCACAGCGCGTCCGCGAGCGGGTCCGGGAGATCATCGCGTTGAGTACCGCCGGCGGCGCGGAAAACTCGAAAGTGCCGGGCGGCGCGCGTGAGGTACACGGTAAAAAATGCCTCAAACACGGCAGCGACCAAAATTGACCCGCGCTCGTGGCAATCCATGGGCTCGCGCAGCTCCTGGATTGTCACCGGTTTGCCAATGGCTGAGCGCAACCCCTGCTGCATTCCACGCGCCTCGCCAAACTGGGCCGCAAGCTCAATGAGAGGGTTCACGGCATCGCCACCGCCGAGCCAGGATTGGGAGGCGAGATCAGCAAGCGGATCGCCTTTGAGCGCGGGGGTGTAAAGGCGTCCCCCGGTCCGCTTGATGGCATCGAGCAGCACCTCTCGGTGCGAGAAGTGCCTGAAGAGGGCGGCGAGATCTGCGAACGCTTCGTGGAAGGCCGGCACGTCCTCGTTGGTCTGTTCGAGAAAGTGCATGCGCAGGCCGTCGATGATCGCATGCGTCATCTCATGAACGATGATGTCATGCGCGAGACACGTAAATACGGTTTGCCCCGGCAGATTGTGTCCGGCGTCCGTGAAGCCGGCCTGGAAATAGCCGAAGAGGATGCCGTGCGCCTCGGGACTATAGAACGCGTTGGGATCGCGCATCGCATGCGGGTAGAGGACGAGGGTCAGAATATCCTCCGGAAGCCAGCCTCGCTTCTCAACTCGCAGCGGCCGCTCCGCCCGTCTCCAGTGGACCCGCCGCCCGAGCGCGCTCTCAAAGTGCTCGACAGTGTCGCTCGCGACCGCGTACACCATCTGCTGGTGAAATCGTGGGTCGGATTCCGACGGAGTCAGCCCGTTTGGTATGAGGATGAACGGGTCATCGAGGTCCACCGCCTCGTAGTATTTCTTGCGAGTGCCGTCGTAGTCGACGACGGCGATCTGATCATGCGCGCCGCTCAAGTCGACGGGACCAGGACCCAGGCGTCGGTAACGAACCTCCAGCTGCATCTCGTTACCGAGCAGACGTCCGCGGCTCGGATCGAAAGCGAACACACGCAGAGGACGCCGTGCCGGTGGGCGCAGTTTAGTGGACGAAGGCTGCATTACTCCTCCCGGATGGCTCCCGCGTGCCGAATCGATCCGCTGCGGGCACCGCCAATTGACTCATCCGACCACGCCCCGCAGCGAATCGAAGGGCGATGCCGCGCGCCTTCGAAGACCGCCGAGAACGATTCTCTTATCAATTACTGTACGCTCGGACTCTGGCATCTCAGTTTCAGCGCCGTCTCCCTGCGTTTCTCTGCGCCGCACGGAAGTCGACTCAGGACAGGCGGTACGCGTACGGCGAAGCCCAGTCCCGATCAAATACGTATTGCAGCGTTCGCACGAGACCTGGGTGATCGGTATTGAAGCTGCAACCCGCCGTGGACGTGAAATAGTCCCATGTCATGTTGGACGTGCCGATGTTGATTCGGCGATCAGTCACTATGTACTTGGTGTGATTCACCCGGCTATGCCCGGGATATGCTCTATGGATCCCTGCCGTATCATCCCAGCCGGGGACGATGAACAGTTTGATTTCGAGTTGCCCCGCGCTGAAGTGTTCATCTGCGCGACCGGCGTCCGCGGCTTGCTGAAGCGAGCGCAGCATAGGGGCAATCATTGGCGCGGTGTGAGCCCACTTGCTGACCAGCAGCCGCACATACACCTTGCGTGTGAGCACAGCTGAAAGAATCGCATCAACGAGGATTGGCCACCATACGGGTGTATCTGCTGGGGTGCGCACACCACCCTCTAGGGGCGAAACATCCTGTGCGGTTCGGGTATACAGCCCAGCGGGGGCGAAATCCATTGCACTGATACACACGGAGCGGCGTGCGTCGTGAATCGTATGGATGAGCCCTGTGCCGTCGTAGGCCCGGCCCGGTCCCAACACCTCCGGAGGACAGCCGGCTAAGAAAGCACCCCCCACCTCGCGATTGAGCTCAACCCTCAGCGGGTCGCCAATATTGTGCCGGCTGCCATACCTGTCTTGCGCAAGAGGCGACGGCTCGCGGGCATCTTCGGGCACCAGTGCGGACCAGCGCGGTACGCACCTCGTGACGCGCGCAGTGCGGTCAAAGACTTCCATGGTGGACGGCTGAAGGTGACTGAAGACGGACCAGCCTTCGAAATAGGCAACGGCATCGGTTGCGAGCTCCGGGGAATTCTCAACGGCAATGCCCATCTCCTTCACCTGCATGATCGACTTCCAGTCCATGTTCGCGGACCCGAGGTAGAGGTGCCGCTCATCAAATATCCATAGCTTCTGATGCATGATCCCCGAGCCGCCGTACCACGCGTCCATGTCGACCGGCAGGACCTCCACAACCTTCGGGAACGCCTCCCTCAACGCGGCGGACTCTGATTTCGTCGAAGCGGAGAAGCCAGGGCTCTCCAGAATGCGGATCCGTACTCCTCGCGCTGCTGCCTCTCGCAAGGCCTGAAGCAGCGCACGACCGGGACCGGCGCCCATCGCTTCGAACTGCTCCATGCTGAAACCGGACTCGTCCACGCTCGTCGGATCCGGCAGCAAGTTCCAATACATGGCGGTAAGGTCGATCGTGCTACGTGCCCGCTGCGTCAATTCCAAGAGCACATCTTCCGTATACCGTACGCCTAGCGTGCCTCGCAGATCCTCGAGTCCCTTGGGGATCGATTCGACGAGATACGCGCGAGCTACTCCGAGATCGTCGGCGCCAAGGCATTCCTCAGAGCTTTGCATGGTCCCTCGTCCCTCAACCATACTCGAGCAAGGCGTCGCAATCCGAAGTAACGCCGTCACCCCTTGTGAGACGGGAGTCTCGAGACAATGTCATCCGCGGTCCGCAGTGCGAGCGCCGACAACGTGAGCGTCGGATTCGCGGTGCCCACCGTCGGAAACGTCCCGCTTCCGACTAGGTAAAGGTTTGGGTGATCATGCGAGCGCTGCATCGAATCGACGACTGATGTCTTGGGATCAATGCCCATTCGATACGTGCCCATGACGTGTCCGGCGCCACCGTAGGTTAGTTGCTCGGCCTTGCCGTCGATCGCCATGTCGAACCCCGCGGGATCGTTGCAACCACGTTCGGTGAAGTCGATCGCCCCCAGCTTCTTGAAGATCACCTTCCTCATGCGAACGGCCGCCACAAACCCTCGTCGCGTATAGTCAGAAAGATCATAGGAAATCCGCGGACGTGGCAAACCCAAGCCATCGGAAAGCGACGACAGCGTGACCCGATTGTTCGGATCCGGACTCTGCTCGATCGGGAATGCAATCCGAAACTGACGTGAAATGAGGTTGCCCAGGGTTCTAGTAAGATCAGCCCCAAAAAGCGCACTGTTATCCGCCAGTTGACTGAAGTCCTTCTGGTTGAGGCCGCTGCAGTTCATCCCAGTGATGAAATCGAGCGTCGTTACATTCGGATCAGACCCGAATTGAGCACCCCCGCCGACCAGGGAATTCCATCCCTCGTTCCCCAAGCTTATTCGGAAGGCGGCGCGATCGCTGCGGAAGGGGCCGTCGCATAGATCCCCGATGGCGGATGTCACCAGCGGACCACGATAGGGAAATACGGGTTGCGGCAGCAGACCCCAGCCGAGATATTGGGGGTGATCCATGAGGTGACGTCCGACCATGTCACTACTGTTAGCGACGCCATTTGGAGTCTGCCCGTTGTTCCTGGACATGAGCAGGAGTCGCGGTGTCTCAATACCGTTCGCGGCGATCACATAGATCGTGGCTTTGAGGCAGCCGGCCCCAGTCCGCGGCCCACCCTCCTGGTCGTACGTAATATAGTTGATGCCGCTGACGGCGCCGTTTTCCAGCAGGATCTCGGTGGCGACCGCGTGGTGGATCAGTCTCGCGCCGCTGTTCAGCGCCTCATTCAAGGTAATCGTCGGATCGTACTTGGCCTGGATTGGGCAGATGGGAATGCAGTTGGTATTGCCAGCGCAGGCACGACGATTCCGATACGGCTGAGAATTACGGGCTGCCGGGAGGCTGCGTACCCTGAGCGCCGTCACCGGCTTCCCCGTCCCGAGAAAGGTGGTATCCACGTCGGACAGGTCCGCAAGAGCCTGCCCTACACGCTGATCGAACAACGAGGGTGGGATCCTCGGCATCGGATAGTTGTAGTTTGGCGAGAAGCTGAGATTGGCAAAGTGCTGCTCCTCGACATCGCCAGCCACACCGAGCTCGGCCTCTGCTCTCTCGTAGTACGAGAGCTTCTGCGGCCCTGTACGGATGGCAAGATCCTCGTACTTGATAGGCCAGTCCGGGAACGGAAAGTCCTTTTGGTCCTTGCCGTAAGTCGTCTTCATCAGAAAATCGTTAGGCACCAGGCGCGGCGTAAGCCCCATCCAGTGCGATGTACCCCCGGCAAGGCGTTCGTAAGTGCTCTTGAAGGGCAGCTTGCTACCTCTCTGGTCAAGATACGCTTGCTGAGGATCCTGCCAATTGGAGCCCGTTGTCAGCGACGACGGCCTGCCGGCGGCGACCCTCGCGGGATCAACGAACTGGTTCTTCGAGTCAAGCAGTGCGGGAGGATACGGACTCTCGGGCACTTTGCGGCTAGCCTCATAAAAGCTCTTCATAAACGCGTTGAAATTCGGTTGGACACCCGGGCCCGCCTCGAGAACTACGACTTTGAGTCCCTTCTGACTCAATTCATTGGCGATGAACGATCCCGCAAAGCCCGACCCCACGACCGCCACATCGCACGTGATGCAACTGTCCACCATGACGGGCCTCAGAATTTCGAAGGGTTGAAGAGGGGTAGCGCACCGCCATTCGACCCATTCGGATCGTGGGGGTCGCGCGACCAGTAACCAAACTGCAGATTGCTATAACCCATTGGGTGGGCGCCGGCGATGAGCCACACCAAGCCCTGGGTGTACGCCTTGGCGGAGACCACCGTGGATGAGAATGGACGGCGACTACCCGGTGCGGCGTTATTCTTCAGGTCGCCCGGGTCATACCACGAGCCGAGGTACCACAGCAGAACAATGCTCCGTGCCAGCGCCTTTGTATCGTCCCCACTGCCGTTGACCCTGGCGATGATGTTGGCCGACGAAGTGCTGTTGTCTTTCGCAATCTGCAGCAGACTGCGAAATGCAGACGGTTTGGCGTGTCCGTTGATCCACGCAAAATAGGCATCCTTGATGTTGACCGGGTCGACTCCAGGATTCGAACCCGACAACTCAGGTGCCAGCGTGAGTCTGTCTATTCCCGTGAGAGCATCAGACAGCAACAGAAAGTTCAGCATGTCGGTATTCGGGTCGGGTGCTTGTGCGTAAGCCGCAGTTGCGACCGGCAGGACGGCTGCCATTGCGGTTGCTGCCAGCGTTCCGGCGACCACGGCCCGACGTGAGACCGGTCCGACCTGAGAGAGAGGCTCGGGGGTTTCGGCATCAACTGCGCGAAGATGATCCATCGACATTCTCCCGGGGTGAGCTCGCGCTACTTGGCTTTTTCCAGCATGTAGGTGAAATCAGATTGATTCAGATTCGGCCTGCCCGGCTGCGGATTTGACGCGCTCTCTTGAAAGCTCACGGCGTTACTGTGACAGGCGATGCAGCTCGAGGAAGCGAGCGGGACGTCTCCCTGGCTATAGGTCTCAAGCGTCGAGTTCGCCAAGAACGTCGGTGCCGGCGAACACGTCATGTCCGGCTGCTTGAAGAAGTCAGTCTTGGGATCAGGGGAGCCCGGGCTTTTTGCCTGCTGACTCGTGCAGCTGAACGCGCTGGGCCATTGCGTGCTGATCAACATGTAGTTCTTCCAGACGCTGTTGGATAGCATGCTCTGGAAAATGGCATTCATATTCTTGGCGGCGTTCGTCAGCGGCGTCTCACGGACGATCTGACTCTTGAAGGAGTCATCGCTTCTGAACCGCAACTCTAACGCTGGATCGGGATCCCAGGGTGTCGGCGGCGTCGCGTTCTCAGCGCAATCGCCTTTGCAATTGACACTGAAGAAACTGTACGGACCGCGGAGCTTGTGGGCGGTGACCTCATCCCTCGCGGGCACATTCTGGACGTGCTCGAATGAAGTCCAGATCCATTGCGGGCGACTCACTGTCTTATGCACCGCGTGGAACCCAACAAGGCCCAGAGTCTCCTTTAGGCACCGCTGCGTCGCTGGGGGCGGAGTCAGAACCAGCGCGTCGACCATGTGAAAGTTCTTGGCCTGAACTTCACCGGGCGACAATATCCTCCACGATACCTTCAGCATGAAGGCACCCAGCTCGCCCTTCGCATTCAGTCCAGCCGGAAAGTCCACCGACAGGGTGGTATTGGCGGCCTGACCAGCCTTGGTGTTCAGATGATTCGCCATGATGTAGTTGAACATCTGCCGATTCATCAGTATGTCGAAGATCGCGTAGTGGCCGTGCTGGTCGATCAACGGGCCCGTCTTGAACGGTTCGTTGAAGCTTTCCTCGATCATTTTCACAATCATTCTTTGCGGAAACTGCCGATGCAGGGCGCTGCATTCCTGAGGCACCAGCCGCTCGCGCTCGGCCTCCATACCCGCTCTATCCGTCGGCCACTTGGGCGGCAGCTGATCGGCCGGCAACATGACATCGAGCAATTGCTTAAAGCTATTCATGTCCTCCCACAAGGTTGGGGCGCCCGCCTGAGCTTGCTCGATCGGGGTCCCGTCAGCGGGGGCATTCAGTGCGATAAAGGTGCGCCAAGAGTAAAAGTCGAAGCCCCGCTGCAGGTTATCCAGCCCGATTGGCTGCTTAAGAACCTCATCGACCTCCTGTCCGCTCGTATTAACACTCTCCTGACAGGGCAGACCGACGCTAAAGATCAAGTCGCGATTCGCCACGCTGCTCCGGAGAACGTCCCGCGGGAGATCGGAGCCACTCAACGGGCCCACGAAAGGGTCCTTCTGACCATTCAAGGGATCCTTGTCCACGGGCACATTTTTCCGCACCGCGGCACCGGTGCAGTGCAGGCCTCCCGGAGTCGCCGCAGAGGCCGCGGGTGCGGTTGGCGCTGCCGTTTGAGAAAAAGATTGCGTTGAGAACACCGACAGCGCAACCAAGCAAGTCGCGGCTGCGGGCGCGACAGGAAGCAACGGTCTGCGCGTTCTCTCACGCGGCGCAGCAATCCTGGTGCCGCGTACCCGTCCGCCTTCTGTGACCTCTTTGTCCGTCGTCCCGCACGGGCGCACGGTCAACACCACGCTGTCGGCCATTGGAGAACCCCCCTCGTTCCCTATCTCCAACTGGGGCAACCTCGGACGCTCTAGCCCTTATTCTTGCTATCTGTCGTATAGCTTAGTCCGCTCTCAGTGACGGCAGGATGAACCCGTGCGATTCCGATCATTGCTGCAATGCATGACTAGGGATCTGGTACCTCGTCGGCGAGCGTGACGTCGTTCCCGGCGCGAAACGAACCCTGTCTCGCATCCATCACAACTCGACAGTGGCAGAAGAATCCTTCCGGAGGTTTCTCGAGCACTCAACGGTGGCGACAGAGTGTCCGCAGCCTGGTGGGGCTGAGATTGGCAACCGGCTCGAGAAAGTACTCATTTGATGACGGCCGGTGCCATCAAGCTGTGGGCGGACTTCTACAAGGAGCTGGCTGTCGCGGTGTCCTTCTTTCTCGGAGTCATCGCCCCTCTTACAGCCTTGATCATAGGCCTCGCGACTTGGGGCATCGCAAGATGGCGGATCAGTTCCGCTGGGGTGCATGAACCCAAGCGTCCCGTTCCGCTCTGAGGTCTGCTTGCGAAGGCGGGGTGGCGTCTTCCACGCCCCCGCGCTGCGGGTCGCTCCGGACGCCCGCCTAGAACGGTCCGGCTCAAAGGGCTTGTGTAGCCACTCATGGCGCATCGATCCGGCGTTCCGTCCCCAGACGCTACCGCGCCGCACAAGAACCAGCGGCCACTAAAGGCTCAATCTCGGGCAATGAAAGAACCTGCGGCCGAAGCCAAAACGGCCGGGGCGGCCTGTTTTTCGTGGTTCAGGATCCGCGTCTCTCATCGAGCGTCGGCGCGCTCGTTCGCGGTCAGACTGCCCCTTCGGAATAAAAAGGGCGTTTCAGGCTCGTGGGAGTGAGACGGCCCTCAGATCGAGGAGAAAAAGCATGGCAAGCGCACCAACCTTCGCCGCCAACGCACCTGTTGCCACCGGCTGACCGGGAAAGCTATTACGGGTCGGGCTCTCGGGATCCTGATCAACGAGCGCAAGCTGATGAGTCTCTCGAGGCTACAGCTCGTCATCTGGACCGCCGTCAGAGCAGTACGCACTTGGAACACGAGTCGCTTCTGATCCTCGGGGTCCGGGAGGCGCTCAGCCGCGAGCTCCGTCGCTCGAAGATTGAGATACGTCCCGGCGAGCCGGAGACGCCCCTCCTGCGTCCTGATCCTACCATCCTCGCACGAATGCAACGGCGCTCTTTCCCGGCCGAGGGTCATCGATGGGGAAATTGTTGCCGATCGCTTGCAGGGCCCCCACCTTCCGCGCGTCGTCCATCGCAATGTTGGCGAGCAACTGCGGTGCCAGACGCAGATAGTTCCCGTCAGGAAGCATCTGCGCGACCTGGAAATCCGCCACTTCGTTGACCCCGTCCATCAGGAGATCGACCAGGTGGGGCGCCCATTGCGCCAACCCCCAGCTCTCCTCTCCTTCCAAATGGAAGGGGAAGAAACCCGTTCCGATCGACAGCATTTTGATCGTCTCAAACGGAATGCTGACCGATAGCCGCGGATCCTGGGTCTGGGCGAGCGCACACATGCCCGGATTGTTGGCGAATACGCCACCGTCCACAAATCCGTCAGAGGACGCAAAGTAGGTCGGGGCAGCCGACGTACGCATCGCCACCCGAGACGCTCGCTCCCGGTCATCGCCGCTACCATCCTTCGTCGGCAGGTTGTGGAATATCTTCGCCTTCCAGCGACGCTTGGCAGCATCTTGCTGCGCAAGATCATCCAGGTCGAACGCGGTGATGACCACGTGTCCGCGCTCGTCCTCGTCACGACGAAGCTGACCCAACTGCAGCGCCGGGTCGAGAATGCTTTCAACGACTTTCTGGCGATTGTCGCTATCGTATTTGGGACCGATCACGTCGCCTATGTCCTTGATTTCGTGCCATAGGCTGCGCTCAAAGACGTGCGGACCCTGCCTCATGTAGGTATCCAAGAGCTGACTGGCAGTAAAGCCCTTGGCGAGTCCCAGTGCGATGAGTCCCCCCGTAGATGTACCGGCAAACATGTTGATCCTGTCTCGCCAGCCGGGTACCGCGGCATCGAGGTTTTCCAGAATCGCCAAGGAGATGATCCCCCTGAGCCCTCCGCCGTCGATCGAGAGAATTCGGTAGGGTGCGATTTTCGGACTTGCCATCGTCGTTCTCCTGATTTCCGCCTTCGCGGTCGCTGGCGGGGTGAGTTTGCGCCCCTCAGCGCGCCGGCTTGTTGTCCTTACGCGAGCCATGGCTGCCTAGAGTTCCCAGAGAGCTTTCATCGCCAGCCAGAAGGACGGGCAGGCGGGTGTCCCTCGGCTCGTCGGCGCGGTGGTCTAAGAGCTTGCACGGCCATTACCTAACTGCCCTGAGATGTCTCCCAATCTCACCTGATCGCCATCAGGAGGGCAGAGCTTCCGTCGTCGGGCGCCGGGCGTTCCCGCACCGCAGCCTGCTGATCGCATCACCGAATCCCGACTCAGGCGCCGACCGTCACCGTGATGGCCTCTCCAGGCTCTCGGGACCGAAGGGATGCGGATAAAGCTCAGGCAGCTTGAGGGTCTCGTGAACCCCTGCTGCACTCGCGAGATGCACCAAGGCATAGGGATTGAATTCGTGCAGCACGCTCCGGCATGAGCCGCAAGGCGGAGTGACTGTGGTGTCGTCACCGTACACGAGAAGCTCGCGGATATTCCTAAATCCGGCCGCAACCGCGGCCGCGATGGCATTGCGCTCCGCGCACAAGGTCTCACCGCTGGCCGCGTTCTCGACATTGCAGCCTGAGAACACCCGGGCATCACCCCCTGCGACGGCTAGGACGGCGGCCCCGACAGGAAAGTCCGAGTACTCGGCATACGCGTTCTGCCGCGCGGCGGCAGCGGCCCGGAAGAGCTGTTGGACCATCCCGGAAGCCGCATGATCCGCTCCCGCAGCAGCGGGTGCCTCCGCGCTCGGCGCAGGAGACCTCGAAGGGGGCCTCGCTTCGCGTTTCGACTTCGCGAGGAGCAATGCCACTCCGATCACCGAGACCGCCAGGGCGATCATGGCGACCTCCGCAGCGTTCCGGGTGTTCCACCAGTCTCCGTTGGTGTTCACGGAACTGATCCCGGTGTGGATCGCCCAGGGCATCGGCCCGGCCAGAACGCCGAGCGCATAGAAGCAGCACATCCAGATCACCACGCTGCGTCCCGGGATGTACTTGGCCATCTGAATGCTGATGAACGGTGGCCAAGTCTCGTGGCGATGGGCCTTGAGCGCCAGCTCAAAATCCTTGCCGGCGTCGAAGTTCGCGCGCAGCAACCGGTGATAGACACTGACGTCGATGAGCCAGATCGACAACGTCGCGAAGCTCGAGAGGAGTCCGATTCCGAGGAGAAGGAGGCTCACACGGCGGAACCGAGTGGAAGGCGACTCCGGCGGCGCCGCACCCGGACTCAGCGACGGCGTGGCCGGCGATATCGCGCTCGCGGTCACGGTTGGGCCGGACGATCCGGGCGGTACAGCACCCCCTGCCGGCATGACCACCTGGACCGTCACCGCATCCTTCGCCGGGGTTTCATTGACGATGAAGTACCCCATGGCGGCATAGGCCGCGAGGATGAGTGTCAGGGCCAGCTGCCGATATTGAAATTGGAGCGTATTGAACTCGCGGCACCCCTTGGCGATGTCCGATTGAACAGACCATGCCTGTCCGAAAGTTGGAATGCCGTTCTGGCTTGTGCCCATCACTGCACCCTCCCGCCTTTCATCACGTCTCGTCGGTCTCACTCGCGAAGCCGTGATTATCGACCTTACGGGAGATCGGCGGTTTACCGAACCGGCTCCTGAAGGTTTCCTGAGAGCAAACCCCCTGTGGCGCAGTGCAGCACTTAATAGACAGGCTCCCGGGGGTGAGATCGGTGGATCGGTGGGTACAGAGACTCTTAGAGAGTCTCGCGACTAAAGGATGTCTCGTGTGGCCCTCCACCGTCGCGGCGCGTTACTAGCCAGGGGAGCAGCGGGACCCGTCACAAGAAACGATTGAGAACGATCGGGTAGTGTCGTGTGGCCGACTGATCTCAACATGCCTGCGCTTAAGGCCCTGCTCTGGTAACTCCAGCCGGCCCAGCCACCGACATCAAGGCGCCGGTTCGTGAACAGCTCAGCAAGATGGGCTACACGATCGTCGTAAACGTTGGAGATCAACCGAGCGACCCGGCAGGCGGATTTTCGGAGCGAACATTCCTCCTTCCAAATCCGTTCTATCGGATAAAGTAAGCGGGTTTCGGTCGTCTATGACCTGCCCCGAGCGTGCGCCTGGCAGAACCTGCGAAACCTGACAGTGGCCCGTTTCAAGGTGGTCACGGCTTGTGGGACCAGGCAGGCCGTTTCCAGATGCACCGCATCCACTGGCGACGAGCAGAGGAGTAATGAGCAATGGCAACACGTATGACGGGAGGGCCGCGGCGGCGCGCCTCCAACGTGCTTACGCGGGACGATGTACGGGCGCTTTTTCGGTTGATGTCCACGGTCGTTTACGACCCAAAGAAAGAAGAGGACATTGCGTATACCGGCAAGGCGCTGGCTTCGTGGTTCGAAGCATACGGCGATCATCTGTTGAAACTTCTGGGTCAGTGGGATGAGCTTTCAGAGGCGCTACAGAGTGACGATGCTTTGTCGCGCGCGCATCGCCTGCACAATCGGTTGCGCCAGATCGCGACTGCCGAACCCCTGGTCGGGATATCCGGGCGGCAACTGCGAAGCATTCAGGATCCGCAGGCACACGAAGTCCGAAGCCTGATTCTCGGCAAGGGCATGGAAATCTAATGTTGGGGAGACTGAATACCTGCCAACTGTTGCCGGAGAGCCAGGATGTACCGTATACCGAACCGCCCAAATCCATCGCACTCTACGTCGACGCAACGAAATGGATCGTCGGGCTGGCAACCGGCTCTTTCCTCCTCACCGGCCCTGTCTTAGCGAGCCAGCCGCAAGAGCTTTTCATGCGCGTCTTGGCTGGTCTCGCCATTCTCGCGATGGCGGTTGCGGCAGGACTCGGAGTGCGGGCGCTGCAGTGCTACACGCGCCTCGCCAACTTGATCGAGTTCCACGCCGTGAGGAAACCATTCGAAGTAGAGATGCGAAATAATGGTTATGAGGAAGTGCGCTGGGTAACGAAAGATCGTTTGACACGTAGCAAGCAGGTAGTTCAATGGCTCACACGAGCAAACGCTTCATATGAGTGCATGACGGGATGCTTTGCACTCGGCCTTTTTCTTTATGTAGCCTACGGTGCCGTCTACATGGCTAATTATAAGAAGGCTGTTTCCGTCGACTTTTTACCGGCAGCCGGTTTCAGCGGTCCGGTTCTCGGTATCGTTCACGATTCAGCTTCCAATACTGATTGTGTTGTTGTGAGGTCGAGGTCTGTTGTGACCTGCCAACCAGTTCCATAGAAACGACCGTCGGTTTTGACCACTACAGGAACGCTTGGGCGAAGGAGCTATCGCAGCCTACTGCCGTACGAGTTGCGCACCTTAACCCACGGGTGACGACGGCTGAAGTACTGCGTATGGCCAGCGTCCATAGCCACGCTGTTTGGATGATCCACGCTGTGCGCTAGCTTCCCCACACCAGAGGGCCGGTCTACATTTCTGCACAGTATCCCCAGAAACTTCGACAACCGGTCGGACCTCGCAGCCGTTTGTGCCTGCGGCCGCCAATGCGGAACCTCGCCCGAGAATCGAGTCCAACTAACTGTCGAAACTCGCAAGGAAGTCCCTGTCTTCCGGAACCTGGCGGCATCTACAGGAGTGCTGCATTGCAAGAACGCTGTCTCGATGCGCGTTTCCTTCAGCTAACTGTCGTGAAACTGACGGGTATCCCATATGGGCTAGTTGTTAATGGCTGCGCGCAATGCGATGGCTTCCGTCCTCAGCACGCAAACGGAGTGGCCGGTACGAGATTTGGTGCGCTGGCGGCATCGGTACTCAGCATCAAACGAAGTTGATCTCGACTGCGCTTTTCCGCAGCCTTCTGCCCGCCGTGTTGGTTCTTTACCCGACTATCAAATCCTCGAGGCCGAGAGCAAACTCGTAGTGGGGACACGGGGCCAGTCAGGCGACTCCCGAGTCATTCCTCGAGGCGGTGGCCAGGTCGTACTTGATGCGTCTAAGATCCCAAATCGTACGTGGCGGCCTATTTGTCGCAGCGCTGATTGCATCCGCTGTACTGGGTGCCGTCGTGAGCCAACGCATCACACGCGGTGACCCCGGCCTGGCCTCGAGCGATCAACCGCTGGAGATCAAAGATCTAATCACGCGGGTGCGCGAGGAACTCACCGCACATGAGCTCGAGATGCGGCAACACCAGGACTTAGCGCTGTTTCGGCTCAAAGAGTTCCAAATGGAGATTAACTACGTCATCCGTACAGGCTCTACCGTGAAGGCCGAAGTGGTTGGAGTAGGTACGGATCTGGGCGTCAATCGCGAGCGAGTGCAAAAACTTGTGCTGCATTGGGACGTGTGCCCAGAGCACGTACGCTCGACAGTCGCGGCCTCGACAGGACCTCCACCAGCATCCACAACGCCGGGCGCTGCAACGCCGATTGTCGTCGGACCGGTGCGGGCGGCTGAGCTGACGGCCGTCTCAAGTACTGGCTCGAACATTGGAGCGCTAGAAAATGAGAAATGCAACTGACAAGGTTTGGTTGGTCACTATGTCGGTGTTGGTAAGCCTACTGGGGCGAGTCACGTCTGCGCAGGCGCAAGAGTGGTGGGTGTCGCTTGCGGGACAGTCGAACGAATTGATCGAGGTCACCGTGTCCACGCTGCAGGTCCCTAAGGGTCGAGTGCTGGGCTACGTCGCGTTCAGCGTAGACTTTCGGGATTCGAACAACACGAGCCTTGGAGGCCGTCAATATTCTTTTTTGGACGGTCAGGTGCCTTCGATCGTTGGGGGCCAGATCTACACGCGCTATTTCATCCACGGCATCAGTGGGGCATCCGGAGTGATCGGCGAAAACCTGACTTTCGACGCACACTCCAGCGGCGGAGACGCACTCACCGTCCTGAACAGCGCGAACAAGACGCCGCCACAACCAGCCACCTCGCAAGTACCGAGCACAGGAACGTATACGCTCACTAAGTACGACCGCTGTCAGAGCTACGCCCACGAGGCAGAATTGCAGAACCAACAGAACCTGGCTGAGCATTGCGGCTTTGCGGGATCACGCTGGGATTCGCGCTTCGGCTACCACTACAATTGGTGTCTCACGGTCTCTGACACTGCAGCGAATAACGAAAGCAATGCGCGCGCTCAAATGCTGAGTGGCTGTAAGAAACGCTGAGCCCCGTCGCCAGCCCAGAGTTGGAGCAGCAAATGCGGTGCCCTGGTAGCTTGTAAGTGGGGTCAGCCGATGGCGATCGAGCTTTGGGGCATCCTCTCCGTTCGAGATCATCTGGTTGAGCGCCCATTGCTGGCCGATGTTCTGCTCTACGATCACTTGGTCGCCGACGCGACGCTGAACCGGCCGGAGGCCTCGCAACGACTCGGGGCAGGAGCGATATTTCACGACGCCACCCTCTGGTGGAAGTGCTAATGCCGGACGCGCGCCCCATCTCGGAGATCGGCTCGGGCGTCACTAGTTCGAGAACCGCGGGCGACGTACCCTCGCGGGCGCCCTACTCCGATCCGGCCGTCAGCGTTCCCCAGCTGAGCCTTCCAAAGGGTGGTGGCGCGGTACGTGGAATCGGAGAAAAGTTTACGGCCAACCCGGTGACCGGCACTGGCTCCATGGTCGTTCCACTCTTCGCGAGCCCCGGTCGGGACGGTTTCGGGCCGCAGCTTTCCCTCTCCTATGACTCGGGCGCCGGCAACGGCGCGTTCGGCATGGGATGGCGTCTCGAGCTCCCGTCGATCACGCGCAAGACGGATAAGGGGCTTCCTCGCTACCTCGAGCCACGGGAGTTCGACGTCTTTATCCTGTCCGGCAGTGAGGATCTGGTTCCCCAATTTGCGCGGAATTCGGACGGTACCCTACGCCTCGACACCCAGGATCGCTTGCAGTTCGATGACGAGGTACGCCAGGGCTATCAGGTCCGCCGCTATCGGCCGCGCATCGAAGGTCTGTTCGCACGGATCGAGCGATGGTCAAGGATCGGTGATGGCGATACTCACTGGAGGTCGATCTCCAAGGATAATGTCCTCACCGTCTATGGCCGTACGGCGGATTCGCGCATTGCGAACCCCGCGGACCAGACGCAGGTGTTCAGCTGGCTGATTTGCGAGAGCTACGACTCCCGCGGCAACGCGGTCGTCTACGAGTATGTCGGCGAGGATGCCGCATCGGTTGATCTGACGCAGTCGAACGAGCGCAACCGAGTCCGGACGGCCAACAAGTACTTGAGGTCCGTTCGCTACGGCAACCAGGTGCCGATCCTGATCGATACGTCCCTGCCGAGCGCGCGCCCCTCGCACGTGCCCGCACCGGACTTCACCCGTGCGAGTTGGATGTTCGAGCTGGTGTTCGACTACGACGAGGGACGTTACTCGGAAGCGCCCCCAGACTCGGACGGGCGCGTATTCGCGAAGGCGCAGCTCACGCCGGCTGGCTCGCCGGCCTGGACGGCGCGCCGGGACCCGTTCTCAACATATCGCGCCGCATTCGAGATCCGCTGCTATCGACTGTGCCGCCGGGTCCTCATGTTCCATCATTTCCCAGCAGAGCTCGGGACGGCGGATTGTCTGGTGCGCGCGACGGAACTGTCGTACTCGGAGGCGACAAACGGCTCCTTCGTTCAGGCGATCCGGCAGTCCGGCTACAAGCGCCAGGCGGACGGGACCTATCTAAAGCGGTCGCTACCTGACCTTCAATTCCGCTACTCCATCAGTCCGCTGGATGACGGCAGTTACGCGCTTCTCCAGTTGCAGACGGTGGATGCTCAGAGCCTTGCGGATCTGCCGTGCGGCATCGATCAACGTAAGTACGAATGGGTTGACCTCGATGGCGAGGGGATTGCGGGGATACTGACGGAGCAGGCCGACGCCTGGTTCTACAAGGCAAATCAAGGTGGGGGCAGTCTCGCGCCCATGGAGCGCCACTTCCGCCAACCGTCCTTTAGCGAGGCGCGTGGTGGTGCGCAGCTTCTGGACGTTGCGGGAACGGGCGTTCTCGATCTGGTGCAGTTACGCGGGCCAGTCCCGGGTTTCTTCCCGAGAACGCCTCTGGCAGGTTGGCGAAGCTTCCGTCCCTTTGCCCGACTTCCACAGATTGACTGGCGCGACCCGAACCTGCGGTTCGTCGATCTGACAGGGGACGGACTCGCGGACGTGCTGATCACAAGCGACCAGCCGTTCGGCACGTGGTACGAATCCCTCGGAGAGGAGGGATTCGCAACGCCGGGAAGAATGCTCCTCGCCGACGATGAGGAGGAAGGTCCCCGTCTGGTATTTGCCGACGGCACGCAGGGCATCTTTCTGGCGGACATGTCGGGTGACGGCCTGTCCGACCTGGTGCGCATCCGGCAGGGGGAAGTGAGTTACTGGCCGAACCTCGGTTACGGCCGGTTCGGACCTCGGGTCCTGCTCGACAACGTACCCTGTTTCGACGATCTGCAATCCTTCGATCCGCGCCGCGTGCGCCTGACGGACACCGATGGCTCGGGTCCCATCGACATCGTGTATCTGGGACGGGACGCGATACGCGTCTACCTCAATCAACACGGCAACAGTCTCTCCGACGCCCGGGTGCTGACCAGCGTCCCCGTCGCGGACGACCTGGCCACCGTTTCCGTCACGGACTTCCTCGGCCGGGGGACCGCCTGCCTGCTGTGGTCCTCCCCGTTGCCGGGGGACAAGCGTACCTCGCTGCGGTACCTGGATTTGATGAACGGCGTCAAGCCTCATCTGCTCGTCTCCGCGGTGAACAATCTTGGAATCGAGACCACACTCGAATACACCTCGTCCACCCAGTTCTATCTGGCCGATAAGGCGGCAGGGACGCCCTGGGTGACACGCCTACCGTTCCCGGTGCACGTGCTGACACGCGTGGAGGTCCGGGACGTGATCAGTGCCAGCCTCTTCGTTACTCGGTATGCGTATCACCATGGATACTTCGACGGCATCGAGCGAGAGTTCCGGGGATTCGGGCGGGTCGACCAATGGGACAGCGAGGAATTCGAAGTGCCCCCGGCTGGTCAGGGCGCTTCGACCGCATCGAACACTGACCCCGCGTTCTACCTGCCGCCGGTTTTGACCAAGACCTGGTTTCACACGGGAGTGGACCCCGGCGGCGACAGGGTCTCGCTGCACTATGAGCACGAGTACTTCCGGGAGGGGGACCCCGACACGGGCCAGAGCCAGCTAAGCAACGCCGAGTTCGAGGCACTGCTCTTGCCGGACACCGTGCTCCCAGCGGACTTGCCTCCCGGGGAGACCCGCGAGGCGATGCGGTCGCTCAAGGGGGCGATGCTCCGGCAGGAAGTCTACAGCCTGGATGATACCGACGCCGCGGCACGCCCCTACTCCGTATCGGAGCGCAACTACACGGTCGAGCTGCTCCAGAGGCGCGGGATGAACCGCCACTCGGTCTTCTTCACTCACGCGCGGGAGACCATTGATTATCACTACGAGCGCAAGGTGTTTTCCGTCGTCAACGGACAAATCACGGCCTCCCCCACGAACAGTCCGCAGGAACGCCGACTCGCCGACCCCCGCGTCCTGCATTCGATGGTGCTGCAGACCGACGAGTACGGGAATGTCGAGCAGTCGCTCGCAATCGCGTACGGACGCCGTTTCGACGAGCCCGATCCCGTGCTTACCAACACCGACCGCGCCGAGCAGAAGCGACTTCGCATCACCCTTACAGACGCGAGCTTCGCCCACTTCGCCGCTGGCGTCGACTCCCTGCCGGACGCCTATCGGATACCGATCGAAGCTGAGACCCGCACCTACGAACTCGTCAATTTCGCCGCTGCTTATCAGGCCGCGAACCCCGCGTTTTCAATCCACCCCGACACCACGACTCTGTTTGACTTCACGGCGGCGGCTAAGCTGCTCGCCGCACCGAACGACGGTGCCGTCGATATCCCCTATGAGGACGTCACGGCGAGCCAGGCGCCGGCCGGAAAATTGGCACGCCGCCGCATCAAGAACCTGCGTACCCTCTATCGTAGCGACGACCTCACCCAGCTCCTCGCCTTGCAGGTGCTCGAACCGCTCGCGCTGCCCGGAGAGACCTACCGCCTCGCGTTCACGTCCGCTCTCGTGTCGTCGGTCTATCAGCGCACCCTGCAGGGGCAGCCAGTCGAGGCGTTGCTCCCGACACCGGCCTCGGTTCTGGAAACCGATGCTTCGCACTTCGCGGACCGCGGAGGCTACGTGCATTTCGGCGGGGACAACGACTGGTGGGTGCCTTCGGGCCGCCTCTTCTATCACACCAATCTCACAGCGAGCGCCGCTGTCGAGTTGTCCGAAGGCTCAGCCCATTTCTTCCGCGTGCGCGCGATCGTGGATCCGTTCGGCCAGGCCACTGAGATCGCCTACGACAAGGACTTGCTCGTCACGCAGACGATCGACGCCGTGGGCAACGTGATTCAGGCCGCCCACGAGTACCGCGTGCTACAGCCCCAGCAGGTGACGGACCCGAACGGCAACCAGTCCTTCGCGGCATTCGATGCACTCGGCTTGCCGGTAGCTTCGGCGCTCGGGGGCAAGAGTGGGCAGGGGATCGGTGACTCGCTCTCCGACTTCACGGACTTCGATGCCGACCCGACGCTTACACAGCTGCAGGCCTTCGTGGCCGATCCGTTAGGTAAGGCGGCCTCGCTTCTCAAGAGCGCCACGCGACGCTTCGTATACGACCTCGACCGATACCAACGCTGCGCACAACCTCCGTTTGCTTCGACTCTCGCCCGCGAGACGCATGTGAGCGACTTGCAGGGCGGGACGACGAATATTCAGGTGGGGTTCGTCTATTCCGACGGCCTAGGTCGGGACCTGCAGTCGAAGATCCAAGCGGAGGCTGGACTTGCACCACAGCGCGCGCCCGCAACAACGACGCCGACGGGCGATTCCGCTCCGGGTACGCTGGCACGCGACGGCGGCGGGTCGCTCGTCGAGGCTGAGACGACGCCGCGCTGGGTCGGAAAGGGTCGCACTGTCTACAACAATAAAGGCAAGCCCGTAAAGCAATACGAGCCGTTCTTCAGCAGCACCGCTCTCTACGAGCCCGAAACGGACATGACCGACTCCGGGGTAACACCCATTCTGTTCTACGATCCCCTCGAGCGCGTGATCGCGACGCTGCATCCCGACCGCAGCTACGACAAGGCTCTGTTCGATCCCTGGCAACAGACCAGGTGGGACGCCAATGACACCGTAGCGCTGAATGCGCGAACCGACCCAGATACGGCGTCGTTACTCGCCCGCCTGCCGAGTGCCGACTACCCATCCACCTGGTACGCGGACCACACCTCTTCTTCTACCGCGAACGACGGTGACAAGGACGCCGCGGCGAAGGCGGTAGCCCACGCAGGCACTCCCGCGGTGAGCTTTCTGGACTCCCTGGCCCGGCCCTTCCTCGTCATCGCCGACAACGGCGTCGACTCGGGCGGCAACCCCCTCAAGTTCAAGACGCTGACGTCGCTCGACATCGAGGGGAACCAGCGAGCGATCACTGATGCGCTGGGACGGGTCATCGCGCGTTACGACTACGACATGATAAGCCGCCGCGTGCATGAGGCGAGCATGGAGTCGGGCGAGAGATGGAGCCTGTCGGACGTGTCGGGCAAGGAGATCCGGCGATGGGACAGCCGGGGCCACAACTTCACTAACCAGTACGATGAAGCACGACGCTTGATCGGACGCATCGTACGCGGGACCGCGACTAGTTCCGATGCTCGCACTGTCGGCCGAGATGTCCTGTATGAGAAGACGGAGTATGGAGAGAAACTGCTGGATGCCGCCACATTCAACCTGCGTGCTCGCGTGCTGCGGCACTCCGATACAGCCGGAATCGTCTCGAATCGGCTCAAGAATCCCAATAGCAATCAGGACGAAGCGTACGACTTCAAGGGAAATCCGCTGCGCAGCGGCCGTCAGCTCGTGAGCGATCCGCGGCCCTTGCCCGATTGGTCCAATCCGCCGGCGCTCGACGGCGTCACCTACGTGCAATGCAACCGTTTCGATGCACTCAACCGGGTCATTCAGACCGTCGTACCGCACAGCGATCAGGCCGGGTCGGCCTGCCACGTCATCCGGCAGGTTTTCAACGAGGCCAACCTCATAGAGCGTATCGACACCTGGATCGGCGAGACCGTGGAGCCGCTCGCATTGCTAGACCCGAAATCGGATCCGCCGAGCGCACCTGGCGTCAGCAATATCGACTACAACGCCAGAGGCCAGCGCGTGCTGATCGAGTATGGGAACGCGGTGAGCACGAGCTACGGATACGACCCACGTACGTTCCGGCTCGTTCAGCTCATCACTACGCGGCCGAAAGCTGCTTTTCCCGGCGACTGCCCCGCGGCGCCGCCCGCAGGCTGGGCCGGGTGTCAAGCTCAGAGCCTCACCTACAGCTACGACCCGATGGGTAACGTTACGCGTATCAGGGATTTGGCGCAGCAGACGATCTATTTTCGAAACAAGCGTGTCGAACCGAGCGCGGACTACACCTATGATCCTCTGTACCGGCTGATCAACGCCGCCGGGCGCGAGCATTTGGGGCAAGTCGGCGGGAGTCCCATTCCTCACTCCTACAACGATGCACCGCGGCTTGCCATCGATTGGTCGGGGAACGACGGCAATGCGATGGGCACCTACGAAGAAGACTATGACTACGACGCCGTCGGAAATTTCCTTAAGATGGCACACGCGGGTACCGACCCCGCGAATGCGGGCTGGGTACGCACGTACGCCTACACCGAGACGAGCCAGATCGACGCCACGGCCCGCAGCAATCGCGTCACCTCAACCACGATCGGATCGACCAGCGAGATCTACAGCCAGGGCGGAAACGGCTACGACCCGCACGGCAACATGCTCAAGCTCCCTCAGCTGCAGTCCATGCAGTGGGACTTCAACGACAGGCTGCTGTGCACCCAGCAAGCGGCCTCCAGCGACGGAACGGGTGCCCAGTCTCAGGCCGACCAGACCTACTATGTCTACGACTCCGCGGGCAACCGGGTGCGCAAAGCCACGGTGAGCGCGGCCGGCTCCATCGACGCGGAGCGCATCTATCTCGGCAGTTCAGAAACGTATCACTCCCAGGGCACGCAGTCCGTCTCTCGCGACACCGTCCACCTGATGCACGAAACACAACGCATCGCGTTGATCGAGGTCACCTCGACTGGCAACAATGGGGCCCCGGAACAGCTCGTGCGCTACCAGCACGGCAACCATCTAGGGTCTGCGTTGCTCGAGCTTGACGATAACGGGCAGATCATTTCCTACGAGGAATACTCCCCCTACGGCAGCACGACCTATCAGGCCGTCAGTTCGACGATTAAGGCAGCGGCCAAACGCTATCGCTACACCGGCAAGGAGCGCGATGAAGAGACTGGACTCAACTACCATTCCGCGCGGTACTACGCGCCGTGGCTGGGGAGATGGGTAAGCTGCGACCCAGCGGGACCGATCGACGGGAGTAACCACTATTGGTTCACCCGTGACAATTCAATTCGCCTGGTCGACCCTGCGGGAACCGATTCCCGGCCGCCTCAGAGAGACAGCGACACCAACGTACCAGTCTTGAAGCCACCACAATCGGTACCGTACCAGCTGGGAACAGACCTTCCCGTCGACTCGTCTACGATTCGCGGTGCAATAGGCAGGCATGCCGATGTCGTCTCAAAACTCAGAGACTGGGCCGCAACGCTTACGAGCGATGGCAGCACGATAAACCCGGTTCAGAGCATCATTGATCGCGCAGCGACCGCCTACGCAGCGCAATTGCGGGATTACGATGCGCGCGTCGAAGGGATGTTGGGGCCAGGGCCTGCGAGCGGTTTGGCGCGCGCCGCGCTGGACCGACCATTTGGGTCATGGTTCGGCGAGAGTGATCGGCAGGCAAGACACTATTCGAAGGGCGAGCAGCTGATTTCGGAGTTTCGAACCGAGCTCGGACGCGCTGCGAGATTGCAAGGCTCGGACCCTGGCGCACAGCTCTTTGCCGTAATCGCTCGAGCCAACCGCACGATCGATCCTCGCGGGGCATGGACGGCCGCGGCGGCGCAGGGACTCTCGTACGGCATCGCCGCTCGCTCCGGGATTTTTGCAGGTGTATCCAACCAGTACGCAACCCGCCACGGGTGGGGTGCGCCACCGCTCACTTACTCGCAGGGATTCAATGTCGGCGTCAGCGGCAAGACTCCCCTTGTCCTTGGAAACTACAGCGACGCGGCATTTAGACGATTCATATCCGGCGCCCAACTGGGAAACGCCAGCTACCTAGTGGTCGATCGTCCCAACTGGTCACCAAATTTCAACGCCGGTGTCGTGCGTGGAGCTATAGAAGCGGGTCGCCCGGTGATTTTTGTTACGCCATTTACCGAAGCGAGTCTAGCTAAGACATATGGACTAGAAGCGGCGCAGATACTTGGTACTCCCATTCAGTAGCGGGCATTTTGGCAGCTGCACTATGCGCGACCGCCATGTGAGGAAATCCAATGAAAGCTAAGGCACGGGGTGGTGCACGACACCTCGCGGTCGAACGGGTTCAGCGTGCTCTGGCGCAAGCGGGCCACCCAATCGGCCCCGAAGAAGTGGCTCAAAAGCGCTTCGGCCCTTCCACGCTCGCGGCGCTGCAAGCTTTTCAAGCACAGCACGGATTGCGCAAGAGCAAGTCGCTCAATCAGGCCACCCTTGACATTCTTCTTGCCATCGAACGACGGATGACCGCCAACCGAGCGGGCAGTTCTACGCCGCAGGCCACGGACGCGCGCCGAGGCAATGTGTCCGGCTCGTTGGTCGACGGCGATGGCGCACCGATCGCGAAGGCGGCCGTTGAATTGTTCTCCAGGCAGCTGCGAAAGGAACAAAGGCTCGGCAGAGCCACCACTAGCCAAGAGGGAACCTACTCGATCGACTACCGGCGCCCTTCCGCGCTCAATCTTGTCGTGCGCGCGTACGGACCTGAAGAGAAAGTCATCGCAGAGTCACCGCTGCTCTTTGCAGCTCCGACAGCCATCGAAATCGATCTGACGACCGCCGCCGACGGCGTCGCCCGGCAGCCGTCGCGCCTCGTGACCGTTCAGACAAAGGTCGGGGCTCAGCTTCACGGGGCGGCCCTCGAGAGCTTGCAGGAGAACAAGCAGACTCACGACATCAGCTTCGTCGCTTCCTCAGCGTCTGTCCCCTTTACCGACGTGGCCAATCTCTACATCGCGCGCCGCCTAAGTGTCGCGAACTCTCTGGCCGAAGCCACTCTCTTCGGGCTATTCGCCCAGGGCGTGCCCGCAACGTTGCGGGGTGCGCTGCTCAACCTCCCGGACGCCGGCATCGACGAGACGTTCACGACGCAGGTGATGCGCGGCGTTCTTGCGCAGAACCGCGACCAGCTGACCGGTGCGCTGAACTCCGCGATGAGCGCCAATGTCATTCCGGCTTCCTACGGCGCGATCCGGGACAAGGAGCTGTCGACGCTCGACGCTGTGAGAGTAAAGAGCGTAGCGTCGGCGCCCTTCCTGCGGGGAAAGACACCGCTCAGCGATCTCCTGGCGGCGGGCTCGGTGAGCGCCGCGGCAAGCACCGCGTTCATGGAGGCCTATGCAAACAGCGCCAACCTCGACGCCACCTGGAAACTGCTGCGGTCGGACAAGACGCTAAAGCCTGGGGATCTGACGACCCTGCAAACCACGCTATCGGCCGGAGAGCTGCTGGGGGGCAATCTCCCACTGGTCAAGGACACGCTGAGTCGCCTCGCGCAGGGATCACTCCCATCCCTGCCCGCTCTGGCCACGCTGGATCAGGGTGACTGGGCCGCTCGGATCGGGGCCGTCGATCCGGAGGCGAAGAGCATTCCCCCGGTGCTTCCGACTGAGACAGTGCAACAGCGCATCGCCCGGCTCTCCAAGGCCTTGGCCGACCGTTTCTCACGCCGCTTCGCCGCGGTGGCCTTTGGCGCGGCACTGGGCAAGTCGCAGACCTCCGCATTCACCACCAAGAAGGAACTGGCAGGGATACTGACGGCGAGCGCCAATTTCAATTTGAAGACCTCCCACATTGATCGCTACGTCCGCGACAACAAGGTGGCGATCTCGCCGGGAGCCCTGGCGGAGCTGAAGGTCGCGCAGCGGCTGTACCGCCTGTCGCCGCACTACGCCACCGTCGAGGCGCTGAAGCAGGCTGGGTACCTCTCGGCACGAAGCATCTACGAGAAGGGGAGAGCGCCGTTTCTCGCACAGATGACAAACGCGCTCGGGAGCGCCCGCCTCGCCAGCGCGGCCTACGAGCGGGCCAAGGCGACCCACGCTGCAGCCCTGACCGCGTTTGGGACCTTCAACGCTTCCATGAGTCCGACGGCCCTCGCCGCAGTGGGACCCGTCGCTCCGGACCCTAGCGTGCTGGTCGATCTGCCAACGCTTCAGGCGCTTTTTGGCTCGCTCGACTTCTGCCAGTGCTCGGACTGTCGATCCGTCCTGAGCCCTGCGGCGTACCTTGTCGACCTGCTGCAGTTCCTGGGTCAACGCGTCGCCGACAAAGTGATGTACCAGACGGCTCGCGACGCGCTATTCGGACGACGGCCCGATCTCCAGTACATCGCCCTCAACTGCAACAACACCAACGTCAGGCTTCCCTATATTGATGTTGCGAACGAGATATTTGAGGGTGCAATTGCCCCCCCCACACCCCCGGTCACGGTGATCGACACGACGGGGACGTCCGAGGAGCGGCGTGCGCTGCCGCAGAACCTGTCTGCAGCCGCTTATACGGCCACCGCCTCGGCGGTGTATCCGTTCGTTCTGCCGTTTGATCTGCCGTTTACGCGGACATCGGCCTATCTGGCGGGGCTCGGCTCCTCCCGCGCGGCAGTCCTGTCCCTGTTTCGGGGTACGCCTGTCGGCTCGATCGACGTGGGAATCGCCTGTGCGAGCCTCGGTATCAACCCGGCAATGCAGGCGGTCATTAATGGCAGCGACGGACATCAGCTGTGGGAGCGCTGGGGCCTTGCCCAGAACCCGACATGCGTCATCGACCCCAAGACAAGGGAGCCATATACACCCACGCCGGGCGACTGGATCGCCGCGCTCAACAGGGTCCCCGTTCTCATGGCGCGGTCCAGTCTCACGCTCGACCAGCTGCGGCAGCTGCTGGAAGTGCGATGGGTAACGGCAGGTGGCGTCACGCTGCAGCTCGGAGTGGTGACGACCAACGGCCAGCAGATCGAGACCTGTGACACGGATGCGATGACGTTCACTGGCCTCACCTCGGCAGTGCTCGACCGCGCCCAGAGGTTCCTAAGACTATGGACTGCATCCGGGATCACGCTGTGGGAGCTGGACTGGGCACTCGATCTCGCCGCGGGTGGCACCCTGGATGACAACTTCCTCACGTTCCTGGGTGGCGCCCTCGCCGTCCGCACCGCGCTGAACCTGCCGTTGCAGGAGGCACTTAGCTTCTGGGGGCCGATGTCAACGCGCGATGTGACCAATCACCTCGGTGACGAGGATGTCGTGGCCCACTCGACCTACTCGTCGGTCTTCCGCAGCCCCACGCTCCGGGTCGCCTGGGGCGCGGGCGCTCCGAATCCGGTATTCGTCGATGCGAGCTCGCTCTCGGGTAGTCCCATCACTTTCCCCACCGGCACGGTCCTCACACCCGCTCAAGCAGCGAACGCCAACGCCATCACGGCCGCACTCTCCCTGAGCTCAAACGACATAAGCGCAATTCTGACGTTCACCGGAGCCACAAACACGCTCTCGCTCGCGACGTTGAACGTGCTGCTGAGATACGCCCGCCTCGCCTCGGCGCTGAGCCTGGACATCGACGATCTCATCCTGTGGATCCAGCTCACGGGTGGCAAGCCTTTCGATGGCACTCCCAATGACACCTTGGAGTTCCTCCGGCGTCTCAAGCTGCTCAGAGCCATGACTCTGACGGTGCGCGACCTCGACTATCTCCTGCGGCACCAGTCTGCCTCCCAGACTGCTCTGGCGTTTACGACAACGCAGAGCACTGCTGTCCTGCAGACGATCAGGGACGCGGTCGCAAAGCTTGTGCAACCCGATCCGGTCGCCGTGCAAACGCTGGTCGTTCAGTCGCTGGTTGCAGCGACGGGGGCGAGCTCGAGCATCGTGGAGCCCGTGGTGCAGAAGACCGGAATTCTGCCTCTGAGCAGCGCCACGATTGCTCAGCTCATTGCGCAGGGAACGTCGGTTAATCCGACCCTATTCCCCGCTCTTATCAACGCCTTTACGACGGTGGCGAAGGCTGCTGCACTCTTCAACGGACTGCACGCTACGGAAGCCGAGTTCAACTTTCTTCTGGCGAACGCAGGAGTCTTCAACTGGTTGGACGCCGGGGCTCTACCCGTGGCCTCCACCGCAGCGTCACCCTATAGGGCTTTCGAGGCCTTCCTGCGCGCCTTGCAGCTCAACGGGCGCCAGCCCGCGCTCACTCCCAAGTTATTCGACGTCCTGGCGAAGTGGATTGCGGCCACGCCCGCCAGCGTGGCTGCCGCCATTGATGCCGATTTCGCATTCTCCCTCGACTCGAATATCTCCGACGTCTCCGCGATTGCGGCCGCTCTGGGCGCAACGGCACCGAGCCTGACCGCGGCCACGCAGTCTGGGTCTCTTGCCGATGTGGCGCTGCTCAGCGCGCTCGCCTCGGCACTGGACGTGTCGAGCCGCTATAAGATCAGTGGAGCCACTCTCGTTCAGCTCGCCGCGGTACCCGCAACGCCCGACACTGCCGCTGCTGCCACCGGCGTGTTCCAATCCCAATACGCCGCCAGGACCTGGCTCGGAGCCGTACAGATCGTCGAAGACAAGCTGCGCCAATCCCGGCGTGACGCGCTCGTTGCCTACCTGTTGGCCAAGGGCGCCTCGACGGTGATCGCAGCGAGCAATGCTGCCCCCATTGTCCTCACCACCGGCGCACCCCACGGACTGCAGACGGGAATGCAGGTGTCGATCTCCGGCGTGACCGGGAACACGGCCGCCAATGGAACAGCCACGATCACCGTTATCACCCCTACCTCCTTCTCGCTGAACGGTAGCGCCGGGAACGCACCTTGGGCCGGGGGCGGCACGGTCGCGCTGCTGCCCGTGGGCGCTACCGTCAGCGGCGCCTCGAACGCCACGCCGATCAGCATTACCACTACCGCGCCACACGGATTCCAGACCGGCGCGAAAGTCACGATTGACGGCGCGCAGGGGAACACGGCGGCGAATGGAACCTTCACTATCACCGTCACGAGCCCCACGACGTTCACTCTAGATGACAGCGTTGGCAACGGCGCCTGGACCGCCGGGGGCAGCGCGGCGCTGGCGATGACGTTCTTCCTGCAGACGCTCGATGACGTGTACAACTGTTACCTCATCGATCCGGGGATGTGCGCGTGCTCCGTCACCACGCGCTTGCTGCAGGCTTCTCTCAGCGTGCAGCAGTTCGTGCAGCAATGCTTCCTCAATCTCGTTCCCCAGGTGAAGATCGACTCAACCTGGGATCCATGGTCCTGGATGTCGCAATTCCGCCTGTGGCAGGCCAACCGACAGGTCTTCCTGTATCCGGAGAACTACCTTCTCCCGGAGCTGAGGATGGACAAGTCGCCGTTCTTCGCAGACCTGGAGAACGACCTGCGGCAGACCAACTGCGATGCAGCGGCCGCGACGACAGCGTTCGAAAGCTACCTGCGCAAGCTCGTGGAGGTATCCCGTCTGGTCGTTGGGGCGCACTACCACGAGCTCAAGCCCGACGGAACACACGTCCTGCACGTGTTTGCTCACACCCGGGGAACTCCACCCAAGTGGTACTACCGCACCCGCTCGGAGATAGGGCCGGGCCAGGGAACCTGGAGTCCTTGGCAACCCGTTCCACTCGACATCGCCTCGGATCATCTGTTGCCCACCATCTGGGATCAGCGGTTGTATCTGGTATGGCCGACCTTCAAGAAGGTCTCGGAGAAGCCCGCCGACCAGACCGTACCGACGACAGGCTCTGGATCGCCCAGCCCCGCCACCGTGCCGCCCGCCAGGACCTTCTGGGCGATTTCGTTTGCGTTCAGCGAACTCAGAGCCGGGCAGTGGCAACCCAAGAGGAGCCTCGCCGAGAAGATGTACTTCAACCTCGAGGATCCTCCGGTCGCCTTCACGTTCAAGGCCTATCAGGACCCTCAATTCAACCTCCGGATCGAGGCCTACTACAACTACGCCACGGTTGATAACCTCGCCGTGAAGGGCACTTTACAAAGCGGTGTATTCAAGGCTTCGAAGCAACCTTACCTGAGCTATGACCAGGTGACCCCCATGATCGGTCTCGGCATTCTCCCGATGCCGGATGCCGCGCTCGCCGTCCAGGAGATTCCTCTCTACGCAACACCGCCGCCGTGGCCCGACATCGAGATCGTGCCGGACTCGTCGGTGGTCGATCTGAGTGAGGAGCCCAGCTACCCTCTGATCAACGTCGGCTATACATTCGGCGGCAGCCTGCTGGGCCCACCGCCTTATCACTACGCGGCGCAAGATCTCATCTACCGGACCTACCAGGCTCCGAATCCCGGCTCCGTTCCGCTGACCGTATTTACTTCGACCGCGACACTCACGCTGCTCGGATCCATCGTCAACCCGCGGATGATCGTCCCCCAGCAGGACAGCATCTTCGATTCGCAAGACCCCTTCTTCATCTCCGACCCGAATCGCACCTTCTTCGTCGAGCCGCACTACTTCACGACCTCGAATCCCCCACAGGAGATCACTACCCTCGGGTCGCGCATGACCTGGACGACCAGCTTCGCACTGTCCCCCTTCTACCATCCTTACGCCACCACGTTTCTGCGCGAGCTCGAGATCGGAGGCGTCAACCGCCTCATGGAGCGCGACCTGCAGCTGAAGCCAGAAACCCGATCCGGATGGTCCGCTCTGACGAGCGGTAAGTTTCAGGCGCTGTACGCCCCCTCTGCGGCAGTCACAGCGCCGTTCCCCCTGGAGGAAGTCGAGTTCGACATTGGCGGCACCTACTCGATGTACAACTGGGAGGTCTTCTACTTTGCACCGATGTTCGTCGTGGCCCAGCTCATGCAGAACGGCCAGTACCAGGACGCCATGACCTGGATCGAGCACATCATCAATCCGACTGATTCAAGCGGCGACCCCACGCCAGCCCGGTACTGGCAGACAAAACCGTTCAACCAGATGCACGCGCAGGACTGGCTCGCCCAGCAGATCGACCAGATTCTGGCGAACGAATCGATCGCGTCCAACAGTCAGGCCATCGCGGACTGGATCGCTCATCCCTACGACCCACACCGGGTCGCGGAGCTGCGACCGGCAGCCTATGCAAAGGCCGCCGTAATGAAGCTGCTGGACAACCTCATCGCCTGGGCGAGATCGTACTACGCGCAGTACACCGCCGAGACCGTGGGGGCCGCAGAACAGTTGCTGCAGCTCGCCTCTCTCATTCTCGGGCCCAAGCCCGAAGAGGTGCGGGTGTCCAATCAGAACCAGCCGTCGAACCCCGACCAGACCACCTACGCGTTGGTACAGTCGCTTCTGACGAGCTCTGCATTTTCCGATCCTCTGGTGGACATAGAGAACCTCATTCTCACGCCTGTCGTTCCCCTGCAGCCGGACGACTCAGCGACGCCGTCAGCGCCCCTCCCGCAGCTTCCGACCGGAGGCGTCAAGGCGCCGTTCTTCTGCATTCCGCCCAACGATCAACTGCTCTCTTACTGGGAAACGGTGAGCGGGCTGCTCTACAACATCCGCCACTGCCTGAACATGCAGGGAGTCCCGCAACCGCTGCCGCTATACGCGCCCCCGATCAACCCGCTCGATCTCATACAACGACAGCTGGGTGGCGTTGACAACCTGAGCGCCCCGGCATTTGCCCCGATCTATCGGTTTGCGACCTACCTTCAGAAGGCCGTGGAGCTCGCCAGCGATGTCCGCTCCTACGGCGCGCTGGTGCTTGCGGCCCTGGAGAAGAAGGACGCCGAGGCCCTCGCGCTGCTGCGCGCGAACCAAGAACTCGACATCCAGACCAAAATGCTGGACGTCAAGAACCTGCAGGTGACGGAGGCGCAGGACCAGATCGCCGCGCTCAACAACCAGCGGGCCGTCGTTCAGGTCCGGCAGCAGTACTACTCGACCGTCAAGTTCATTAATCCCTGGGAGGCTGGCGCGCTCGAGCTGCAGGCCGCCGCACTGATCAACAACGGAATGTCCGTCGTCCTCGACCTGACCGCGAGCATTGCGCACCTCGTGCCGACATTCTCGTTTGGCGTCGAGGGCTTTGGCGGCTCGCCCGCGGCAACTGCGAGCTACGGGGGCAGCAACATCGCCTCGGCCGCGTCCGCATGGGCAGGGGTTGCACGGACGGTGGCCTCCATCCTCTCCGAGGCCGGCGCGATGAGCGCCACAATGGGTTCCTACCAGAGGCGTCAGGACGAATGGACGTTGCAGCTGAATCTCGCTAACGCGGAGATCACGCAGCTCAACAGCCAAATTGCCGCGGCAACTGACCGTTTGGGCGTCGTAACGAACGAACAGTCCATTCAGGTCCGGCAGATCGCGAACGCCCAGGCGGTTAGCGACTTTCTGACTGGAAAGTATACGAATGCCCAGCTCTACGACTGGCTGCTCGGCCAGCTCACGGCCGCCCACACTCAGGCCTATCAGCTGGCGGTCAACCTGGCGATGCAGGCTCAGGCCGCGTATCGGTTCGAGCTGGGTAATCGGGATACGTTTATTCAGACGGGGTACTGGGACGGTCAGCATCGCGGACTCACCGCAGGTGAGAGCCTGCTACTCGATGTGCGTCGCATGGAGGCGCAGTATCTGACGCAAAATGCGCTCGAGCTCGAGCTGACCAAGAACGTCTCGCTTGCGCTGACCCAGCCGACCGCTCTGCTGCAGCTTCTGCAGACCGGAACCTGCCAGTTCTCGATAGACGAATCGCTCCTCGACGCCGACCACCCGGGCCTGTACTTCCGCAGGCTGCGCCATGTCGCGATCACGATCCCCCATGTCAGTGGCCCCTACACCGGGCTCAACGCGATCTTAACGCTGAACAGCGCTGCCATCCGTGTGAAGCCGCCCACCAACCCATACACACCGGCGGCGGCCACTGCCATCCCCGCCACGGCTGACTTCGTGGTCTCCAATGTTCCCGCCACGGCAATGATTGCTACCAGCACGGGTCAGAACGACTCTGGGCGCAGCGAAGCAAGCGCAAGGGCGGACGACCGCCTCCTGCAGTTCGAGTGTCTGGGCGCCATTAGCACCTGGACACTGCAGCTCGACCCGCGCGACAACCAGGTCGATCTCTCGACCGTATCCGACGCGATCATCACGACGGTGTATACGGCGCGCGCCGGTGGTGATGCGCAGGCCGTACGGGCGGGAATCAAACCCCAGAATGCACGGGCCGCACTGATCAGTGTCCGGCACACATTCAGTAACGCCTACAGTCGCTTTTTCAACCCAGACAGCTCCGCCACGCAGCAGGTACTCACGCTTCCGTTGCCCAAGACGGTGTTCCCGTTCTCCAATCTCGGCGAACCCAAGATGACCTCGATCGATGTCTATTTCGCCCTGGCGCAACCCGCTCCCGGCGGCACCACGGTGGCATGCACATTCGGCCCTGTTGCAGGCGCGGCCAGCAATTCACAGCTGACCATCGTCCCGGGAAATACAGGCGCAGGCGGCCCTATTCCTGCCTTGGGTATGAATGCCCCAATCGGCCCGCCCATCGCACCGCAGCCATTTGCACTGACCGTGCGCAGCGCTGACGTACCGCCGGCTCTTGCCGTCACGCGAAACACGCAGACGCTCCTGGATCCCGCCAAGATCGAGGATATTCTGCTCATCGTCGGCTATTCCATCAGCTGACAATGCTTTCTTCGACGGACATCTCGCGAATCGTGTCCCGGATCGTTGAGGGGTACCGACCGCTCGTTGTTGGCACGTTTGGTTCCTATGCGATCGGACGTCCCCACGAGGGAAGCGATCTCGACCTGTTCATCATAAAACAGACCGCGCACGGCACACTGGAACGCAGGTTGGTCGTTCGCCGTCTGCTCGTGGATTTCCTCCATCCGCTGGACATCCACGTATTCACCCCAGCCGAGTTCGAAGAGTCAGCGGGCGAGGCGCACTCCTTCGTTCGCACCATCGTCGAGCAGGCCTGCATCTACCACTGGGCGAGTGAAAGCGCGGGCGTTGTCCCGTCGCTGGAGCGAATTCAGTGCATTAATGGAACAAGGTCTAGATGACGTGGGGGCTTGTGCGTAGAGAGTGTCCTTGCCCATGCCGCCTGCGACTCGGAGAGTTGCACGAAGGTTTCTATCTCCGATCTCATTGAACCCACCGTCGTTTTATACGGTGCTGGAATGATCGAGACCTGCCGGGCTCTCAGGGTTCGGCCCGTTCCGGTGCCCCTCTCATCGTCTGACACTTGCCGCGAGGGCGCGAGCTGAGGGAGGTGAATTGGCGAACGGCGCTAATACCGTAGAGCTTAAGCATGCGGTTGACGCCGTCCCATTGCTGGTCAGATGCGAAGGAAGGGGTCATTGACGATACTGCGTCTCTCACGGCCTCGCTCGAAGGGATCCGTTCTGGCTGCATATCGGCGCGATAGCCAGTAGATTGCGTGCATGGGGCGCTTTCAGATCGTAATCCTTGGAAAGCGTCCGAGCGGAGCGGGACCGGGCGTCGGGCGCATGACCCTCGGACGCTTTGCCACCGCGGTACTCGTGATACTGCTCGCGGTTCTGACCGCCGTGGTCCTCGTCGTCGCGCTGGTGCTCGGCTACCTCCTCGTCGGTCTGATTGTGGCGGCGTTGATTCTTGCCGTAATCGGGGCACTGGTGCGCGGCGCGTTCCGCTGGCTGCGGCACTGAGGAGTCAAGCGGTCGGCGCCACCTCAGGAGCGCTGCGGAACAGCGACGATCCGGTCAAAGGCGAGTCCGCTCTGGCCCTCGCCGCGGCCGGTCTGCTTGCGCACGCGCAACCAAGTATAGACGGCGCCGCCCGTCCAGCGCGCCCGCTGGAAGGACTGCGTGGCACGGGTCCCGGCGCGCGGCACCTCCTCCTCGTACAGGAAGTACGGCTGGGCGGGATCTTGGTCGAGGCCCTCGCGCAGGAGGACGGTCTTCGGCTGCACCTTGATCGGCGGATCTGGATCACCTGCGATGATGCGCGGGAGTGCCGCACGCTGGAGTTGGATCCGGCGGTTGCTCCCGGGCACGTGGACGGGGATGAAGGGGATCCAGTTCTCGGGCACCGTGGTCATTACTCGGTAGCGGATGGTCGCCGCGGCGGGCGGCGGCGGGGGCGCCGCAGCGAGGAGTCCCTCGTAGAAGGCGCGCGTCTCGCGGGCCGACTCGAGCCCGGGCTTCGTATCGCCGGTCAGGAGCGGGACAACGGATTCGATGCCCCACACCATGTTGGCAGCCTCGTCTCGCACCAGAAGGATTTCCTCGGTAAGCGCGCTCTCCTGGATCTTGGGTAGGGTCGGCAGCAGCAGCAGGCTCGTGTCCGCCGACGCGTCCGGCTCCCCGCCCTCCACGTTGACCGTGAACAGGCTCCAGCGTTGCCACGCGGCGTCCGGGCCACGATCGGCGGCGTCGATCCAGAAGCGCTCGCCGAACACGTTGGTCACGACGCAACCACGAATGGTCGCAATGGCGCCGTTCGGGAGCGTGAACGGGATGACGAACCAGTCGTTGGAGTAGACCAGGGCGAACTCCATGAAGAGGAGTTTGGCGAGGTCGGTGGTAGCGGCATCGATGTCACCGAAATTGGTCTTCTGGTCCTCGAAGGCCCACCAGCGCGTGTTCGGCATGCCGGCAAACGAGACGGGCACCGGAATCGTGGTATGCGGCGTGGCCGGCGGCAGGCCGGTCACGTCGGATCCTGGCACCGGATCGAGAGCGGGCGCGGCGGCCGCGACGTCGACGCTGTACCAGTCGAGCCGCCCCGAGTAGTACTCATCCGCCGCGTACACCTTCTCGCCCGCCGGCACCGGCGCGGACGCGGCGAACTGATACTCCATGCGCTCCGGGATCCAGGCATCCTCGGACCTCGCAGGCGGTTGCAGGAGGAGCCGCCGGAACCAGGCCAGCCAGCGCCCCGCCGCGGTGTCGATCGGTCCCTTGTCGGCGTTTGCGACGGCGATCCCGTCGTAGGCGTGCCTCCCGGGCGCGCCGGTCAGATACACGTAGAGTGCGCCCCCATCCATCGCGTGGCCCGAAACCGCCGCCAGCGTCTGCCACACCTCGGCATGCGCGACGCGCTCCGCGTCGGCCTTCTTGGTGGGATCAGGCGCCGGGATCGAGTAGCCGTCGATAAACTCCTGGCGATAGCCGATCGGCTGGATGAAGGCCAGCCAGCGGCCTCCCATGAGGAGCCGCAGGTCGAGCGTGAGCGGAACGCGGCGCTGCTCGACGGTGGCTTCCAGCGGGACGCCGTAGTCGAAGGGGCCGGCGGCCGCCCCGTCCGGGCGGTACTTGGTGAGGCGCGTGGTGTCGATCTGGAGCTTGGCGAACACGGGGGAGCCCGCGTCGGCGCCGCGGAACTCGCCCATCTGCCACTGCTTGCTCAGCATCCAGAGCGCATCGCGCACCTCCGCCCGCAGCGCGCGCTCGAAGCTCACGGTGCGCGGCCGACCCTCCAGGCGGTTGAAGGTGGTGACGGTCGGGAAGAGACGCTGCTCGACGGCTTGCTTGAGATTCGCAACGGCGATCGTGCTAGGCATGGGCAGACACCTGCATCTTCCGGAACACGCCGTTCGCGGCGGCGAGCGCTGTGCTGATCGTGATCCCGTAGAGCGTGACGGCCATGACGGTCGCCGGCAGGAAGCGCGCCCCGGCCAGGGCGTCGATCTGCCCAGGCTCGACCGCCCGCATGTGCGCCAGGTCGAGCGTCTCTTGGAGCGCGCCCACCAGATCCGCCCACTGCCAGCTCCCATCCGCCTTCGCGGGCGTCACGAGCAGCATTGATTGCGGAGGCTCGCTGTCGGGGCGATCGAAGTTGAAGGTGATCCCGGTATCGCGATCGGGCGCGGGGATGACTTCGGTCCATTCATCGAGCAGCAGCCCGCACTGCTTTGCGGCCGGATCGAAGGGTGTCGCGTAGTGCGCGCTGTAGAGCAGCCGATCGCTGTCGAGAACATAGTCGGACGGGTACGGGAGCGCGACCCAGGAGCCCGTGGCCTCGAAGGGGAACTGCACCGGGACAAGCTCCCTCTCGGGGCGTCCGAGGGCGCCCATGAGAAGCACGGCCTGCTCCCACTGACGCATGTTCCCGCGCACGCGCGCCACGCCGTCGAGCCATTCGTTGATTGGAAAATCCACGCCCGCGACACCTGTGAGGTAAGCGGTCAGTCCCCCGGCGGTTGAGTACGCATACGCGTTGGCCCACTCGGCCGCCTGGGCGGAGGCGAGCCCAAACTCAGGCAGCAGCCGGAAGTCAGCACCGAAGAGCGCCACCGCTGCCGCGGTGAGGGCATTCACGCGCGCGATACCCGAAGCCGCGGCGTCGTACTCCGCGAGGCGGGCCGCCACCGTGGTGCTGCGCCGGACGATCTCCTTCGACAGCGCCTCGAGCTTCCGGGCCAGGTCCTCGGTCTCGACGATCGCGGAATCCTCGACCGGCTTGAGATCGAGGGGCTGCGGATCGAGGTCCGCCGTGGCGATCGCCGCGACCGCGGCCAGGGTACCGGCGACGGTACCGGCGGGCGCATCGAGGATCAGCTGGAACTGGTCGCGGCGAGCGACGAAGGTGGCGCGCCTGGCATCGAGGGCGGCGCGCATCGTCGCAGGTGCGGGCGGCACCGGGGCGATGACCGTGCTGATGAGCACTTCGGCCTCGCGCAAGGCCGTGAAGCGCGGGATGTCGCCCGTCGCCACTGGAAGCGCATCGTACGCCGCGAGACGCGCATCGAAGTCGGTCAGCGATCCGTTCCAGCGTTTGACGAGCGCCCGCACCCGCGCCATGAGATCCGAGAACGCGCGCTGCTTCCAGGCGTAAGCGGCGCCCCAGCCCGCGAGGGGGACGCCGAGGAGCGCCGCGCGGTGAAGGAGCTCGACCGCGTTCTTGACCCGATCGTCCACGCCCGCGATCAGCGCGGCGCGGTTCGCGGTCTCGTCGCTCAGCAGGAGCTCGAGCGCGGCCAAATACGCGGCCACGTCACCGCGGAGCGCATCGAGGAGCGCCGCGGGCACACCGATGCGCGCCCGGTCGATGGCCACGTCGGCATCCGCCTCGGGCGATGCCTCCCCGTGCAGCAGCGCGTCCGTCGCGCGCAGCGGCCGGGCGGCGCCGATCAGCGTGCGCAGCCGTCGCACGAGCGCTCCGAGCTCAAAGACGCTGCGCTTGCCGGCGGGTGCGGCCAGGTACTCGATCTCCAGCACGGCGTCGGGACGCGGGGAGTCGGTGGCGATCACGTAGCGCAACACGCGGTCGTCGAGTTCCTCCATGGCCTGGACGTCGTCGATCTTGACGAGCCTCAGCAGATCCAGAGGGCGCAGCGCGAGATCGGAGAGTCGCACGACGCGCTCGCGCCGATTACCCGTGGCCGGATCGGTCCAGCCCACCGTGCAGGCGACGTCAGCGGCGGCGGGCAAAACGCCCTCGAGCCACGCGTCGAGCGCCGGCTCGGCGAGCGCGCGCGGCGTCGCCCCGGCGGGTGCTGCGAGGCCCGTCTGCAGATGCAGCGCCACGCGCTCGGTGAGCGTGATGCCGCGCGGGGGCGTCTGCACGACCTCGGGCTCGGGCGGGAAATTGCCAGAGGAGTACGCATCGAGCGTTGCTCCGATGCGGTCGAAGTTGCCCTGCACGGCCTGATGCACGCCCTCGGCCAGCGCGAGGTCGGCAATCGCGTCGTAGGCGTCGAGGAGTCGCTGCACCTCGGCGTTGATGGCGCCGGCCTCGACGGGTCCGGCGAAGGGCAGCTGCGCGTCGAGACCGAAGGGGTAAGTCGCCTGGCGCGTCGCGCGGACGTGCTCGAGGAGCTTCAGGGCGTCCATCACGTTGCGCGCTTCAACGGCCTCGATCGGGATGGTGGGATCCGTCTTCGTGGCGGCGAGCGCCTCCGCCACGAGCGGAAACGCCTTGCGCAGCGGATAGATGAACCGGTCGACCTCGATCGATCCGTGGTCGTCGTGCAGGCCGCGCTCGAAGCGGTAGCCGAGGAGCGCCCCGAGCGACTGGCCGTTGCGTACGCCTTCGAGCAGCGAGAGCGCAAGACGCACCCGGTCCGATGAGAGGTTCACGGACATCGTGTCCGGGTTCTGCTGCGTGGCGTTCGCGAGGTACCCGGCGCGCAGCACGGCTGCCGTGCGCGCGTGGACCAGCGAGGGCGCATGAACATAGCCCCCGTTCTTCGGGTCCTGCAGGATCGGCGCCGCTCCCGGAAAGAGCGCGGCCACGGCCGGCGGAATCTGCGCCGGCACGAGTGCGGCTTCGCGCGGCCGCAGGTCCTCGAGCCAGCCGTAGGCGCCGAGGTAAGTCCCCGGACGCCCCCGCTTGGCATCCCCTGCGGCGGGCTGGCCACCATCGACCCCCCCGCCTCCCGCGCCGCGGATCTGCTCGAGCTGGTACGCCACGAGACCGAGCAGCCAGGCGTCATAGCGGTAGCTGCAGCAGTCGATGTGCTCGGCAAAGAGTCGTTCGAGCGCGGCGGTGGGCAGATCCTCGAGGCGCGTCAGCGCATCGATCTGATCATTGAGCTCGCGCGTATCGAGGAGAAGAGCGAGGTTCTGCGTAATGTACTGAGCGATGAGGAGACTCGGAGAACCGGTGATCGAGGGCTCCGTCCTGTAGAGCGCGGCGAAGCGGCTCTCGCTCTTGAGCGCACTCGCTCCCCCGGCGCCGCCGGTACCGGTGGCGATGTGCACGAAGGCCGGCTCGGGCTTCAGCGCGAGGAGACCCGCGCTGTCCAGGACGCCGGCGCTGCGGTGCAGGCGGTAGCTGCTGTCGTAGTAGCCGAGCAGCAGTGCGTGGCGCAGATAGAGGTAGAGCAGCGCCTCGGGCGAGCGGTTGTCGATGAAGCCCTGCTCCTGGTTCAGCGCGTCGAGCGAGGTGCTGGCCGCCAGAATCAGCCATTGCAAATAGTTTTTCCCGTCGGTGGTGTACACCCGCACCGGGTCGGTCTCCGAGAGCGGGCGATCGTCCACCACCGGGCCGACGGACTGGGCTTCCCGGAAAAAGTACTGCTTGAGGAGATCGGGCTTCTGCCCCGTGTAGCCCAGGCGCTGCAGGAGCGCGACCGCGGGCGCATCGAGCCCCATCGACAGCACGCTCTCCCAGAAGGCGGGACCGAAGCCACCGAGGTTGGCGATGTTGTAGATCTGATCGATGGTCTCGGCATAGCGCGCGTAGTACTCCACCGACGTTGGGTGCAGCCCGACGATGCCGAGCAGCGTCTTTTGGGCGTCACCGCCCTGACCCACGCGCGGCACCTGCGTGGCCAGCGTCGTCCAGTCGGTGCCGATGACGCGCAGCAGCTCGAGGAGCTGCGCGAGGTACCCTCGAGGGATCGGAAGCAGACGATCGCCGCGCTTGGCGTCGAGCCAGGCGATGCGAGAGAACGCGGTCGTCGGCAGGATGCCGTAGGGCTGGCCGCCGATGCGAAGCGTCGGCACGGCGCCGCGGCCGCGGACGTAGCCGGTAAAAAACGCGCGCGTCTGCTCGACGGCATCGTCGGAGAAGATCGGGGTCAGCAGCTTATCCATCCAGTAGCCGAGCGTCGCGGGCCAGAGCGCCCGCTGCATTGCCCGCGCTTCGAGCTGGTCGCGGCCATCCGCGCCGTGCACGCGGGCGAAAAGGGCCGCATCCACACCGATGGACTCCGCGATCACCTGCCCGTCGCGCTTCTTGAGCGGATCGGGATCCGGAGTGAAGAGCGGCAGGTGCGCGCGATCATCGAAGCTCACATCCGGATCGTCGAAGCGCGTGTATCCAGTGCCCTTGCCGGTCGTGTTATGAGTGGGCGTCCCCTGGGGCACGAGCGCGAGACCGCTGCGTCCGTCGCGGTGGTGCGCGAGGAGTTCCGCGAGTGCGGCGGCACCCGCCTCCGCCGTGACGCCGAGCTCGAGACCGAGAACGAGCAAGCGATCGAAGCCCGCCTCAACGTCGGCGGGCGAGAGGTCGACTCGAATGCCCATGCCGGCCGCGACCGCCCGGTCGAAGTCCGTGAGCCAGAGCAGCTCGTCGGGCACGAAGAGGTCGGGCCCATCCGGTGCGGGATCGGGGCGTATGGTCTCGGAGGGATCGGCGGAGGGATCGGGACCGACATACAGGGGCAGCGTCACGGGGGCGCCCATCGTCGAGAACACCTGCTCGCCGGCGCGGTACCCGAGCGCCACGAATCGATCGGCGAGACGATTGACGCGGGGCGCGAGCGTCCAGGGCGCCTCCTTGATCGGAGGATCGGGCGGGAAGATGACGAAGGCCGCGGAAACCGCGACGTCCGAGCGCTTCAGGGGCGGCAGGGGCTTGTCCGTCAAATTGTAGGGCGCGTAGCCCTGCACGAGCGCCGCCGCGCGGTTGACGCCGACTGCGCCCTCGAGGGCGGCCCGCGCGGCGCTCACGCCCGCGCCGTCGTCGCCCGCCCGCCACACCGCCGGCCAATACGTGCCGATCGCGCCGGCCTCAGCCGCACCCAGAGGCGCCTGAGTGGGGATGACGAGGAGGATATCCGTGGGCTTCACCTTGGTCGGCGAGGCGGGCGGCATGATGGGTTGGTAATGGTCGAGGAGGTACGCCGCGCGCCCGCTTCCGTGCGCCGTCACGAGTCTGCGCCAGGCGGCGCGCTCGTCGTCCTCGATACCGCCCGCCCGCCACATTCCCTGCCAGTACGCTTTCGCGTTCGCGAGTTCCACGGTCGACAGGTCGGGCTCGAAAGTATCAATGGAGCAGTCATCCGGAAAAATGCGAATGAGAAGCTGCGGACCTGCCGCCGCGGCGGCGCCGACGGCGGGCGGGCTGCGCGCGGCCCCGGCGATGGCGGCCTCGGGAACGGGTCCACCCCCACCCGACGCGACGTTGACGAAGCGCGTTTCCAGGCGCACCGGCATGAGGAGGAAGGGCGAGTCGTCGCTCAGACGTCCGACGTCGAGGCGCGGATCCGTAAAGGGGGCGAACCCGCGGAGCGCTGCCGCGGCGGCATCGCTCGCCCGGGCGTAGGCGGCCTTGCGGGCCTGCACTTGGGCGGTCGCTGCAGCGATCTGCGCGTCGAGGTCCGCGAGGGCCGCCGCGCCCTGGCGGGTCTGAGTGTCGGTGCGTCGGGTGAGGCTGGCGCGCTCGGCCTCCAGTGCCCGCTGGCGGGCTACCGCTGCCCTAGTCTCGCGCTGCGCGGCCTCCTGCGCCGCGCGCGCATCGGCGAGCTGCCGACGACCCGGGTCGAAGTCCGTCATGGTGATGTCCCCGCGCCGAGCATCTCACTCCCATGAATCGCCACCATGACGGGCGCGCGGTAGAGGATGTAGGCCCACCGGGCGGCGCTCGGAGAGGCGGCGTTGGCCTTCGTGTCGTCGTCGAACTGCGGCTGCTTCTTCTCCGGGTCGGCGAGCGGCGGAGCCGTCAGCGGCGCGGGCGTCAGGGCGCCGGCGTTGAGGAATGCGCCGCCCCCCGCATCGTCCCAGGTCACTTCCTCCAGGATCTCGGGATTCCCGGCGTCGCGCGTCAGCTCCAGACCGAAGCGCGGCTCGCCTGGGCGCTCCTTGATGACGAAGAACCAGCCCGCGTCGTCGTTGCGGTTCGTGCCGTCGCCCCCCTTGACTTCGGGAATCGTCAGATCGAAGCCGAAGAAGTAGATGTCGGGATCGACCTTGGCCTCAAACATCGGCGTGCGCACGATGGTGCGCGGCGGCTTGTCCTCGAGGTCGGGGGGGATGTCCACCAGCCCCCGCGGCACGGTCAGATCGATCGAGCCGTCGGGATTGAACTGCTCCCATTTGGCGCGCTGCGCGTAGATCACCGCCGTCGGGTACCTCTTGAGGAGCTCGCCGCGGATCACGAGCACCGCGTCGGCGGCCGCGCCCGAGCGGTTGTTGTGCGTGCCGAGCGTCGACTCGGGTGCCCAGCGGTGCAGCTCCGGGATGTCGTAGAGCTTCTCCTTGAGCGCCTGGTCGGTCAATTGATCGGGGTTGAAGGAGCTGCGCGGGTCCCAGAACTGGCGGAAATAGCTGCCGCGCTGATCGGTGGGAAACTCCCGCCAGAGGAGCTTGCGGGCGAACTCGTGGTTCAGCCCCACCATGTAGGCTTCGATGAAGCGCTGGTTCGTCTCGATCAACGTGATGCTGTTAGGCTTGATCAGGTGGATGTTCGGCAGGAACTTCTCGCCCGTGCCGCCCTTCAGGGGTTGGTACATCGGCAGGTCGATCTTCGGATACGCCATGACCTCGCCGAACCGGTCCCCGAGCTGCGCGCGAATCCAGGATGGGATGGAGATGACCGAAAGCCCGCGCCGCGGGATCGTGGTCGCCGGGTTGATGGCGGTCATCGTGGTCGCGACCGCTGCGGCGATGTCGAAGCCGGTCGGCGCGACGACGGCTCCCACCGCCTTGCTGACATCGATCAGTGTGAAGCTGTCTCGCAGTGCCGTCTTGAAGCGCGCCGCCGTGGGACTGTCGCTGCCGCTCGTGTGCGCCTGGACGCCGGAGCCCGGCGCCGACAGCGTGAAATCCGGACTCTTGGGCAGCAGGTCGACCGTGGCGGGTTTCTGCCCGGCCTCGCTGATCGCGAGTGCGGGCGCGTCCGCAGTCCGCCAGCGGCTGAGCAGGCGGTAGAGATAGACGCCCGCCGCCACTGCGGCGATCGCAAGCACGATCCCGAAGGAACCGAGGAAAAAGAAAAGCAACGCGACGAGCAGCGACACGATGAGGATCGTGATCGGCAGGGTGGGGAAGCGCCGCAGCCAGTCCCGGACCAGGGGCGGAATCCCCACGGGTTCGGCCGCCGGAGAGACCCGATCGACGGTGGGTGTGCCGGCGGGCGGCTGCTTGGGCGGCGCTGCGCTCACCTCGCGACTCGCAACGCGCCTCAGCAGCGTCGCGGGCGTGAGCGCGGCGGTGAACGGAAGCGCACGCATGAGGCGTGCGCCGGGTCGCACGACGCGCCGCATGGCGGTCGAGGTGTAGGCCGGCGTCACGAGGCTCGTCGACCGTGCCTGCGCCAGGGTCACCCCATTCAGCAGGATTCGGGACGAGAGCGGCGCAGTCAGCGCGAGGGTGTGCTCCTCATTCGCCGCGGCGAGCGGTGTCAGGTGCCGGTCGTACCAGCGCAGCGAGACCTCGCGCGCGAGCAGCAGCCGTCGGATGCGCGTGTTCGCCGCGAGCACGTCCCCGATCTGCTCCCAGGCGGCGTTCATGTAGTCTTCGGCATTCTCCTCCACCACGTCGCTGCCGAAACCGGCTGGGACGCGCCAGCGTGGGTCGAGGTTGAGCGCGTGCACCCAGTTCGTCCGATTGGGCGCGGGGGTGCCGTCGCGCTGCGTGAGGAGCCGCTGGGTGAGCGCATGCCACCTGCCGTACAGGGGAGCTGTGATCAGCGGGTCGGCATCATTCTGCACGGCTGGGCCCAGGCCCGAGGTGGCGTTGGCGTTCGCCGCGGTCTGCGCCGCGTACTCGTCCGGGAGGTTGATGAACGCGGCGAGTGCCTTCTCGAATGGGTGCGGGTAGGGCTGGTCCCATTTGTCGTACTTGTTGCGCTCCTTCTTGTCATCATCCGTCAGGTCGTCGGCGGGCACCTGCAGCGCCCCACCGAGTCGCAGCACGCCCTGGAGCTCGGGGTTCGTGATCCCGGGCAGGTTCGCGCCGGGGTTGAGCACGTCCATCTCCCGCGTGCCGACACGCTTGTCCACCGGCTGCGGCGAGAGCAGGCGCACCAGGTACTCGAAGTCGCCGTGCGTCCCGGTCCTGAAGTACCAGCGGTAGTAGATCGGGAAGTTATTGGGCTCGAGCTGCTGCCCATACGCGGCCCACGCGGAGGCGGTGGCGTTCGGGGCCTTCGTGGGATCGAGTCCTAGCCCCGCGAGCCGCCCGGTCTCGAACACCGGCACGACGAAGGCATGGTACGCGGTGTCGTCCTTCAGCCGGCGCGGGCATATCAGGCGCGAGTACGCGAGGTCCGGGTTCGCGTCGAGGATCGACTGCACGCGGGGCAGGACCGCGCTCATGTCGGGGGAGACGATCTCGCCGTCGGAACCGGCCAGGCTCTGGTTGAAGTGAACGTGCGACCACGCCCAGAGGTCCCCCGCGGGTGGAAATACCGTGAGATCGTCCACGGTGATGTAGGGGAGCGGGCGGCTGGCCGGGTTCCTCCCCTCCTTGAACTCCCCCTCTGCCAGGACGACGAGTGCGATCCAGGGCCGGAGCTTCAGCCCGTCGGGGCGTGCCGGGGTGTAGCGCCAGGGGAAATCCTCGTCGTAGAAATCGATGGCGGCGAGGTAGTTGGCCTCGAAGTTCGAGATGAGCGGATGGGGCTCCGTGCGCACGACCGCCCGCGGATCGATTCCGACGATGTCGCCCGGCCCAAAAAGGGCTATGTCCTGGGCCACCGTCTGCGCCAGCGGCGCTCCGCCGGCCACGGGCTCTCCGGAGAGCGTCAGTGAGACCTGGATCGAGGCCCGCGTCTTCACCGCCGGATCGCCGTCGGCGGACGTGATGATGTTGGCCACGCCCGAGCGCAGCCAGGGCAGGAACGAATAGGTCGCGACCGGCTTCACGCCCACCTCCCATCGCGCGGCCTGGCGGCCGCCGAGATCGAGCGCTTCACCCCGCGCGCCTCAGCTCTCATGCGGCCACCTCGAACTGAGGCAGCACGTGTAGCGTGCCGGCGAGCGACGGATCGCTGGATACTGTGCGCGCGATGAAGTCCGTGGCGGCCATCTGGCTCGTGAAGCTCTCCGTCGCGCCCGCGTAGGCGCGGTTGTCGGACTGACTGGCGACGACAAAGCTCTCCGGCGCGACCTTGACCGCGTCCGCGAAGGGGTGCGTCAGCGCCTGGCCGTATGCGGAGAACGCATTGCGCGTCACGCTCGACCCGCGCAGGAAGTGCATGAAGAGCGAATTGACCAGGAGGTAGAAGCGCTGTCGCGCGCGGCGCAGCTTCGTGTCGATGATCGTCAGGTCATAGCGCACGACGCGCGTGAGCGCGGTCCCGGAGGCGAGCGCCGAGCCGCCCACGGTGAGCTCGATGCCGCCGTGCTGTGGTACGTACGCGGCCTCCGAGAGCCTCGTGGCATCGTCGCCGTCCTTGAACTGCGCGGGGGCGAACTGCTCGTCCACGTCCCGCAGCTTGCTGAGGGGACCGGGCGAGGCGGTGAGCGTGAAGCGGCGCGCGTCGCTCGGCTTCTGGCTGCCGACCTTGTCGAGCGAGAGATCGAGCGGGATCGCGCGCTGGCTCACGTGCAGCGTCCCAACGGGGTGCAGAACGAAGGCCGCCTCGCTCGGGTCGAGCTGCCGTAGTGAGACGAGCAGGTTGTTGCGGCTGGGGAGCAGCGCACGCCAGTTGCTCTGCTTGCCAAGCTCGCCCACCAGAATCGGCATGACGGGCACGGGCGGGAGCGAGGTGTCGCGGCTATCGCCCCAGGTGAAGTCGATCCCGATGTCGATCGAGAAGAAGAAGAATGAGAGGGAGGCCGTGCCGTGCGCGTGCCAGGGGGCGGGCCCCTCGAGGGTCAGGTCGATCCCGACCCCATAGACACCGATGCCAAACACCTTGACGGAGAAGGAAGTGGAGATCTCGACCGAGAAATGGAACGGCGAGAACTGGATCAGCGCGTCGAACCCGGAGTGGCCTTCTAGGCTGCACGCGGAGAAGCCGAAGAAGTACTCCGAGTGCGAGCCGAACTGAACGGTGTTCGTCGTGACCGCGAAGTAGCCGTCGCAGCGGATGCGCGCGTACGACTCGTTGATGATGTCGAGCTCGATGCGCCGCGGCGCGGGGAACGGAAGCGGGGGCGGATTGAACTTCGGATGGAAGCCGCCGACGGAAAGGACGAAGTTGGCATCTGCCCCGAATCCGAACAGCACCCCCATCTCCCCTTCGATGGTGATGAAGAGGACGCGGGAATCAAAAAGCGCGGCGAAGAAGTAGAGACGCGACTTGTCGAACTCGATCACGCCCGTGAAGTTCACCTGCAGGACGATGAGCGCGATCTCGTCCGCCGGCAGTGCGATCTTGAGCACCCCGAGCAGCGCTGCATTCCCCGGAATCTCGATCATGATCCCGAGTGAGAGACTGACGAGCGTCGGCTCGCCCCAGCCGAGCTTCGCCATGGGTCCGATGAGGAACGTGCCCGGCTGCGGCGGAAAAATGCGCCGCAGGTCACTCAGGATGCGCTGCGCGTTCGCGACGACGTCGTGCGGAAACATGATGCTCTCGATCGCATCCGTGCGCACGCCATCGAGTAGCGGCTGCAACAGCATGGTGCGATTGAGGCCGAGCAACCCGCCCACGGCGAGCAGCGTGAACCCGAAGCCGAGCTGGATCCCGGGCCCGAAGTCCGCGGTGATGATGACCAGCAGCGAGAAGCCGCTCGAACCGTCGGGGAGCTTCGTGTTGATCAGCCCGATGGCGTGCAGCGCCAGGAAATCGGCGAAGACCAGCTCGATCGCGCCGGCGTACTCGCCGCGATCCGCATCGATGTAGAGGAAGCCGCCGCCCTTGACGACTCCCGTATCGAGCGAAAGTCCGACCCCGTTCGGCGGCTTGAAGGCGAGGTCGAGCTGCGCGGGACCCACGTTGCCGCCCCCGGGCGGGAACGTGGCGGTGGCGGTGAGCCCGACGCGGTCGATGACGGCGGCGAGCGGACCGAGCGAACCCTTGGCGCCGACAGATGTCTCGAGCGAGAGCGCGCCCCCGGCTGCCGCGAAGCGCAGGAACAGGTACTCGAGCGAGACCGGCCCGATGTCTACGTGCAACGGAATGCTGAGCTCGAGCCCCGCCTGCCCCTGGACGTAGATCCCGAGCGTCCGCGACCAGCCGAGGCCGAAATCGAAGTCCGTCGTCACGTTGCCGGGAAGCAGCGTGCTCAGGAATCCGTCGGCTCCTTTGAGCGAAATGATCAGCTTGCCCGTCTTGAGCCCGGCCTCCACCTGCGGGTCGAGCTCTCCCGCCTTGGTACGCGAGAGCCCGGTCGTCAGGTACATCTCCCGGGCCTCGACGCGCGACCCGCCCGGGAAGGCGAGTATCGTGAAGGGGGCTTCCCCGTCCAGCTTCCGGTACGACAGCGTGGCGATCAGTTGGCCGTCCGTGACGGGCGTGCGCGGTCCATCGTAGCCAGCCGTGAGCTGCGGCGTCTGCCCCGGTCGCCACGCGAGAGCGATACCGGCCGAGGCATCGAGCGTCGCGCTCAACGTGACCGAGAGGTTGGGCCGCAGGGCGTACGTCAGCTTATCGAGCGACCCGGAAGCATTGAGCGCGATCGCGAGGCCCTGCAGCTCTCCCGGGTTCGCCTTGGGAATCGTCGTGATCCCGGCGGAGAGCTTCGCCACGCCCGTATCGAACAGGATCAACTCGATGATGCGGTCGGAGGAAGCAGCCGCGTTGGGCACGCCCGGCGCCACCGCCGCCAGGAGCCCGGGCGAGGGATAGTCGATGAGCGCCGGGTGGCCCAACGCCATGGACAAGGAGTAGAGCGCGTCCTGCAGCGGCTGCACGTTGAGGCTGGGCGTACCCCAGCCGTACACGGTCTGAAAGTGCTGGACGGGGTCGGACATGAGCGACCCGATCCGGTCCCAGCGCATCCGGCGGAGCGTCACCTGCGGCTGGAACGTCGCGGGGTTCGCTGTCAGGTCGGTGACCTCGAGAAGCCCGAGCAAGCGAAGGACACGAGCCGTACCCGGAAGGCGGCGAAGCAACTCCCCCGCCACGAGCACATCGATCAACCGCGAGGCGAACTGATCCTTGAAGTCGGTCGCGGCCTCGAAGGCGGGCGGCAGCTGAGCGCCGAGCGCGGCCGGCAGGTCAGCGAAGGCCTGCACCAGCCTGATGAGCGCCGCGACGCATTGCCCCGCAGCGGTCGCCACATCCGCCTCGCTCGCGCCGGTATCCACCGCGGCCTGCAGCTGATCGACGTCGTGCACCAGCGTCGTCACCGCGTCCTTGAGGCCGAGCAGCGCGGGAGGGACGGGGTCGGGCAGCGCCCAGCCAAGCTGCGCGACAAGCGCCTTGACTCCCGGCCCTGGTGCGCCTGATTCGAGCGGCTGCAGGAGCTGGCGCAGGATCGCGCCGGTCGCGGATGCGGCCTTCTCGATGGTGCCGAACACGTCGCTCACCGGCGTGCACCGCGGCGCGGCGTGATCTGGCGCGGGGCGGGACTCATGGCTTCAGCTTCGGCCGGAAGACCGGGATCTTGGTCGCAGGTCCGTCGGAGTAGAAGCCTGGCACCATGGATCCATCGGGCACGAGATCGTCAAGAAAGACCGTGCCGCCCGGATTCGGTGCGGCGAGGTAGGTCGCCCAGCCGCCGCTGAGGTGCGGGACCGAGAGCGGCAGGTAGATCGACTCCTGGAAGTCCGGATCGTGGTCACCCGGCCCGAGTGGGGGCGCCTGCATTCCCGGGACGAAGCGAATCGACTTGGGCACATGCGCCAGCGCCAGGTTCATGGTTATCGGTGGGTCGCCCGCATCTTGCAGCTGCGCAAGCCTGATTCTGAACCACCAAGCCCCGTCCACTTGCAGGGCCGGCAGCGGCGCGGAGCTTGAGCGCTTGAAGGTCTCATTGAACGGGGCCCAGCGCACGATATGGAAGGGTATGTTCATCCGCTTCATGTGGAGGCTGTCGCCCAACCCCAGCGACACCCCCTCTTCCACCTTCCGCCTGAACGCCACGAACGCGCTCTTGATCTCCGAGGCCAACTCATCGAGGAAGTGCGCCTCCGCGAACTCAGATTCTCCGTGGCCGGCGAGCATCAGCGTGTATCCATCAGGCATCACGCGCGTGACTATCGAGTTTTCCAGCCCGAACGCGCTCCCCAGCATGTTGCGCACGAAGGCGCTGTTCCACAGAATGAGGTGATCGCCGATCTGCAGCTCATCCTTCTCGAGGGCCGCGCCGTCAAACCAGTTCGCCCCATTTGCCATCAGCCACGCCGGGTCCGGAGGCACGGTGCGCGGGATGATCGGCCGCAGTGTCACTCCGCCCGCGGCCGCGGCGTCGAAGTCTGTGTCCGAGTTGGTGCGACGCTTGCGCGCGAACCGCAGCGCCTCCACGTGCAGAAACGCGAGCATCATGTCGCAATACATCCAGCTGCGCTGCCAGAAATCCTCGAAGTCCGCGTTCATGGTCGGCGAGGCCGGGATGACATGCTCGAGGGCCGCCGACAGCGGGCCGGCCCCCGTGTACGTGAGCACGTAGGGACTGTCGCTCACGGTCCAGTCGCGTGCAGCCGCGTCGCGCCAGCGCGTCCAGTGTGGCGCGAAGTACACCCGGCTTTCCGCTTTCTCCTCCCGCCACGTGGGCGCGAGCCCCGGGATAGTGAGCCCCACTGCACCGAGCGCGTTGGCGAAGATGGGTGTGCGACTCGCGTCGAACTCGTCCACCCAGGGATACTCGAACATCGCGGTGCGCTGCTGGTCCTTCCAATCCGACGCCGCAGCGCCGATTTTCCACCCACCCGGCCCAGTCCCGTCGTGCAACATCATGATCTCTACGGCTCTCAGCCGCCGATCCACGAATTCCAGCAGAGGTACCTTCTGCAGCGCCGGTGCGAGGGTCGAGTCTCCCCCGCCCCACACGCCGTCCTGCACAGCACCCGCGCGCCACACAATCTGCGCCACGCGCTGCTTGCGATCGGAGTGAAAGCGCGCAGCGTTGGTGGATACGACGCTCGGTCCATCCCCTACCTGGCGCTTTGCCGCGTCGTCGAGGTCCCGGTGTGCGGGCGCCTTTGTGTCCGGATCGAGCGCCGCCGCCGTGGTATCGATGAACGCCCCCAGCGCGTCCATCTCCGCTCCTATGCGCGCCGACAGGCTGGGAAACCCGTTCTCGTTTGCCCAGCTCGAGTTCTTGCTGGTCAGGTACTTTACGCGCCGCTCCAGGTAGTGCGAAAAGGAGGTCCCTGCCTTTGTCATGCGGCCCGCAAACGCCGCGCTCGCCGACAGCGCCGCCACGATCTTCGCGATCTGATCGGCCGTTACGCCCCCGCCGCACCCGCCGAGCATGAGCGTCAGCAGCACGAGTCCAGTCAGCGGAACAAGGCGAGCTGGCAATCGATGCGAGGCGGGACGGCGCGCGGAGGCACCGTCGAGGGTTAGCTCGCGTGAGCCGCAGGAGTCTGAGCCAACAACGAAGCGGGGGGGTCTCGCCCCTACCGGCGCGGCGGCGCAAGAGTCCGCCAGCCCAGGGTGCCCCGATTTCCACAGCAACGATACCCGGGCGAACTGCTCGGGTGGAGCACCGTTCCTCAGCGCCTCCAAGCCCGCCCCCTTTCGCCGCTTCTGGCCGCCTCTTACAGGCGTGGACAAACCGACGTGTCGGTCAGGGCATCGTCGGCAATATTTTGAACCTGAGCGGTACGCGAGTCCAGAGAACGAGCGAGCGCCACGAGGCAGGTGACGGCGAAGCAAGAAAGATTTTGTTCCGCCGTGAGATGTTTTCGCGAGTCGCTACAGGAAAGGCCCGCTGAGTTCATTCCCCGGGATGATTGCCACACCGAGCACTTGCGACCGCGCTGAGGGCTCCAGTACCCTTCATGAGTCCTTACCATCCTTACGGGCGAAAGCTGAAAGGTGCCGCAAGGAAATCGTTGTTCGCCGAAACGATGGCGCTGCTAATGCCGGCAGCTCGACGGACCCGCGCGACTCTGGATGATGCGTCAAAGCAGCCCGTCGTCCGCCGGTGTCGACAGCGCGCCGCGGTTCGACGAGGCCCTGCCGGTCTCTTAAGATGAGCGCGAACACGGAAGCCGGCCCGGCCACGTCGCAGGGCGCGCAAACGCCCCAAGGGGCGCAGCCGAGCGTCGACGTCGCGTGCACCGCAGGGCGCGTGAGTCCCGGTGCCGAGGCCGAGCGGCCGTGCATCATGGTGACCGTGTCGCCGTCCGGCGCTGACCTGACCGCCGCGCATGCGCCGCTCAATCACGCGGAGACGATCGCACAGTCGATGATCTGGCCGCTCGTCGTACTGGTGATTGCCGTCCTCTATCGCCGTTCAATCGGCGCCCTGATCACGACGCTGCTGGGCCGCGTCCGCTCCATTTCCGTGGCTGGCGTCACGCTGGAGCTCTCCACCGAAGCGGGGCCTTCGGTGTTCGCCAATAGTGGCGCGGTGGACATTCGTGCGGCCGGAACCGAGCACAGCGTGACCGACAGCACGCTCGCCGGCTTCTATCAGCAGCTGAAGGACCCCGGTGAAGTGGCGTTCGCCGTGGTCGATCTCGGATACGGCCACGCGTGGCTCAGCTCCCGTCTCTACATCCTCTCGGTCATCTTGGCTCGCATGAAGGGGCTGCGTGCGCTGGTGTTCGTTGAACAGCAGAACGATCAGCCCTCGCGCTTCGTCGGCGTGTGCCCGGCGGACGCAATCCGCTGGCGTCTGGCTCGATCTTTTCCGCGGTACGAAGCCGCCCTCGCGGCCGGTGAAACCCGTGTCTGGTACGGAACGAATCCTCCCGTCAGCAACGTCTTCACCGGCGCAAGCATCGTGAACGACCGTGGTGCATTCGATCAGGCAGAGCGGGCGGCTGAACTGTTGCGCGGTTTTCTGGCGGCAGTTCAGAGCCCAGTTCGCCCGGCGACGTCACCTCCGCAGGAGGCGTGGGAACAGCTGACGATCGGGCCACCGACGACCGCGCCGCCGGTTACTTTCTTCGAGCAGGCGGTGTGGCTCACCACCCCGCTCATCGAGCAGTTGCTCGATGGCTTGCTCGACCCCGTGAGCATCGCCCTGGAAACACTGCAACTGGCGGACGCGACCACGAAGACCCGCCTGGTGCTTGATCACCGTCGGCCGTGGCTCGCCGTGGTCCGAAACGGCGGGAGATTCCATGGTTTATTGGACCGGAGTCGCGTTCTCGAGTCGTTCGCCGCGAGCACAAGTTCCTGAGCGGCTTTCACAGAGGGCGCCGATCGCCCTGGATCGATCCTGCGGCGGGGTTGGATTGGCCCACGGCATTTACGCTCCGCGCAAAGGGTGGCCCCGTAGCGCTCCGGCAGAAGTAGGCGTTCCCCGCAGAGGCTGCGTTGCCCTTTGCGGGCATTTGCAACTTGCCCCCAACAGTTTCAGAGTAATGGGCCCATGCAGGGGGCGTTCGGATGTTCACTGTCATTGACCTCACCCCGAGCGGAAACGGCGTCGCGACTGCGCTGAATAAGAATGGTTTTGTCGCCATCGCGGCGGCCGGTTTTTCCGGTTTCCTGTTCATTCCGCAGAGTCCCAACAGCGCCTCGGGAACCACTATCGGCCTGCCCTCTCCCCTCAACGCTGTCGGCCTGGCCGCCGGCGCGAGGGTGCAGCCGCTGGCTCTGAACAACGGCCAGGACCCCGATGTAGTTGGGTGGGCGGGGTTTAGTGTTTCTGGGGGAACCGTGCAGCTTGCTGTCGCCTGGTTCGCCAGCGGGACCGGGGGGACGGTCTCCGGATCCTTCCTTCCGTCCCTCGTCGTCGCGCCGGTACCGAGCGCCGCGCAGGCGAACGCGATCAATGACAATCGGCTCATCGCCGGCTGGAGTGTCTCCTCCGCAGGCGTGCGGCAGGCCGTTGTTTGGGACGGCAGTCGTTTCTTGACCCCTTTGAAGCCACTCGATCCGCTTGACCCCGCACTGCCAAGCGAAGCGCTGGGCCTGAACAGTGGAGGCTTGGTTGTCGGCAGCTCGACCGTCAAGGACGCATCGGGAAACACATCAGTTCACGCCGTATCCTGGGACTCCACCACCGGCAATATCGTGAACGACTTCGGTACGCTGTCCCCTCTTGCGCCCGCCCCCCTTCCAGACCTCAACGCACAGGCGACGGCTGTGAACGATAACGGCGACATCGTGGGCGTGGGAGACCTGACGAATGGCTCGGTGAGGATGCGCTGTGGTTTCTTCATTCCGGCTGGAGGTGCCCTCCGGCTGATCGGTCCGCCACATCCGCAGGCGGGGGCCTGGGCCGTATCGGGGTCCGGCGTGGCTGGTATATCCACCCCGGTCCTGAAAGACGGCTCCGTCGCAATCCACGGCGGGACGTTCACGCCGATCGGGGGTGTCGTGGACATTGACGCCTTGCCAGAGGGCTCCCTCCCTGGAGGACATGGCCTGTCCGGTTCGTGGTTGCTGACCACAGCGCTCGGCGTCAACGACGCCGGGCAGGTCTGCGGTGCCGGCTCAACGCCGTTCGTTTCCAACCACGCCCTGCTGCTTACGCCTGCTTAGGTCCGGCTTGTTCCGATTGCGGTCTTAATCTAGATAAACCCTCGGAGTTGGGGTTCTCTCCCGGGCACCAGTTTTTCGTTATTTATCAGCTCTTTTGTCGAGTTATTTCGAGTCACCCTAGAATTCAAAATTTGCGCGCGCACTATAGAGGATTCCGATCGACATTTGCGGCGCGCCACTCTTATTACAGGGGCAGCTTCGCGACGCGCGAAGTTCTGTGCCGCGCTCTTCGGAATCGACAACTACGCTAATCGCCCCAAGGCCGAGAAGGTCGTCATCCACATCATGATGGCGGGGCATCCGACGAACTGACGCGCATTGGTGGTGCCTCGAACTTCGCACGTCAGCCAGGTGGATACCGCAACCGGCTCGACCGCGTAACGCGATCGCGAGCCGCGCGATCCGCCGCACTAGGAAGGCTCATCGCAAAATACCGGCTGGACAAACGGGGGCAAAATATTCCTGCGCCCCCGCCGCCTGCTCCCTTCAGAACGCGAACCCGGGCGAGAGCCCCAACATCACGCGCTCGGCGACGATCCCGACCGCGCGGCCCAGGCCCGCGGCGGCGCCAGCCACGGTCGCGCTCTCGGCTAGCCAAACCGCGACCGGCACGGCGACGATGCCGGCCACCGCCAGGGGCGCGAGGATGCTCGCCTGGTCCAGCGAGTCGGGCTGGTTGACGGTGATCTTCACTGCGCACTGCAGCGTGCCGCTCATCTTCACGCTGCCGCGCAGATTCTCCAGAGGCACTGGCCGCCGGTTAAAGGTGATCGAACCAGTCGCGGTCACGCTGCTCGGCATCTCGAAGCCGATCGACACCTGATTCCACCCATCGCCGATGCTGCCGGAAAGCTTGATTATGCCGGGCGCCGACAGCGACACCTGCACTGCACTGAACAGATTGTGCACGGCCACGCGCGTCTGCGCGCGCAGCTCGCCGCACGCCGCCTCCAGCAGGCCCACGCCCATGGTGCGCGCGCTGCCCGACTTCATCGCATCGCCCAGCGTTTTCAGCGGCTGGTTTACGACGCAGGCCTGGCCGAACGACTCGCCCCACGAGGCGGTGAGCACGCCGCGCACCGCGATCTCCACGCGAAGCTGGCCGTTATCGAACAACAGCTGCCAGTCGTTGGGGGGCAGCACGTAGGCGATGGCCGGTAAGCCCGAGACGAGCGCGGGCCCGGTCTCGACGAGGCGCGGCGTGTACGGGTCCAGCGTGACCATGGCACCGAGCGGCGTCGCAAGCTGCGGCGTGTTCGCCAGCGTAACGAGTAGCGCATAGGTCGGGCCGTTGGGCTCAACGCGCGAGTCCTGGTTCAGCGCTGCGCCCTGCACGAACTGGAAGGTCTGGATCGCGCCGAGAAGCTCGGGCGCGATGTACTGCTCGACAAAGCCCGGCATCGCGACGATGGGCCCGTCGCCGCCGTCGAGCCCGCCGCAGATCATTGGGATGCGCGCCAGCAGGTCGGCGACGATCTGCTGGTCGACTACGTGGTTCGGGCAGAAGCCGCCGTTGTCCAGCAGACCGACGGCGGCATTGAGGTCCCAGCTCATGGCGTTCTCCTTATCAGGCAGTATTCACGGGGACAATGCGAGTGCCGGCGCGTCATGCAGCGGCCTGGTCCAGGCGACGACGCTGCCGTCGAACACGACGTCCTGTGGCAGGGCGAAAGGCGCCTTGCCCCAACGCTCCCATACGCGAAGGCGGCAGCGCTCGACGGCCAGCGCGTACTGCGGTGGCGGCGCCGGCATAACGACGCTTCGCATCAACCTTCGGACCGCGAGCAGACCCGAGAGTGTGGGCATGGCGGCGGGCCGAGTCGTGGTTCAGTAGTCGGCGCCTGGCGGCGCCCAGATCAAGTTCAACGGCGCGAAGTCGCGCCGGACGATGCGGTCTATCGGCGCCTCCCATGCCATTGGAGCTGACAGAGACGATTCCCTCCGGTCCTTGGGCGGCGACTCCGATCGAGACCTTGAGATCGCCGGGAGTATTGACGGGATCGCGCGAAAGGGTGGCGGTGACTCGCACCGGCGCGCCCGCGGCAAAGGTCAGCGTTCGCCCAACGCCGGTCTTGTCCGTGAAGGACTGAGACGCGCCATCCAGTGGCAGCTCCAGCGCCGCCGTGATCAAGGTGGGAGCAAGCCCGGAAAAGCCGCGGGCCGTAGGATCCAAACACTCGATGCGCACCGAATAGCCAAGATGCGCAGGCTGCCCGGGTGCACCCGGTGTGGATGGAACCTTGGTCTCCACCGTCAGGTTCGCCCCGCCAAGGCCGAACGGCAGGGCGAAGTAGCCGCGAATCGCGTGGCCACCAAAGGTCGGCAAATCCCGCGGCAGGTAGAAATTCAATTCACGGGCAAGGAAACCGCGCCATACGGGCGCGTCCGCTGCTATTGCGAGAAGCGGCGGATCCAGGCCCGGTGCTCCGTGAAGGGGACCAGGCGGCGCGACGTCGCTGTCGTCGAGGATGAACGCAGGACACTCGAAGCCGACGCTTGACGCGCCGAACACCACGGTAGGCGGCTCGAATCCGAAGGCGGTGACGCCATCGGTAGAGTCGGTATCCGGAGTGAATCGTATGCTGGCAGGCTGGCCGGCAGCTCCGAAGATCAGAAGCGCAGGGCCCAACTCTGCGCCGCCTTCGGGCGAGCGCGAGACAATGAGAGGACCTGACTTTCGGGTCCCCGGCTGGAAGTGCCTCGAGTCCCTCTCGCCCGTCAGGGGCGACCGTTTTGGTCGCGCCCGTAAATGCGAGGCCGGGAATCTTGTCAAGGAGCTTGAATGCAGCCTGCACCTGCCCCTGCTTGGCAAGCATCAGCCAGAACTTGAAGGATGTGGTTCCTTCCAGCTTTAACCTGAAGGGCGCCGTCTTGATGAGAGAAGTCGGAGCTGTCAGAGCGAGGTCAAGCCCGGGAATCGGGCTTTTGCTTAGGTTGTCGCTGAGACGAATATCACCGGAGAGAACTCCGCCGACTGGATCACCGGGATCAACGGGTTCCAGTGCGGACAGGAGCGCATCGATCTCGATCGGCAGGATGACCTGCTGCAAGACGTTGCTCTTCTGAAGAATCGTCTCGATCGAGTCCGGCACAGAGCACCTGAAGCTACGCGTTCACACGGATCGGTTGCTCTCGCGCTCGCAGGTCGACCACGATGTCGACTGAGACTTTGCGCACGGAACGGTTAACCGTTGAAGTGAGCAGAATTGCTTTTACGTTGCCGCTTACAATACCTCACAAAATTGCGCTGAGTGGCACTAGTCCCTGCTGCGAGGCAGCATCAGCGACATCAACGATATGCGGCGACGCGACAGGCCGCAGACACGGCAGAGTGAACGAGGCTCTGGCCGACGTGCAGTCATGAAGATCTATCCTTCACCGCGCGCATGCTTGCAGCACCGGAACGAGTGGTTCGCCTATCCAGTACGTTATTGGTCTCGCGGCGATGATCGCGGTATATGTGTGGGGAGGAGATCTCTCGGGTCAGCTCGGCGACGGGACACTCGTGAATCGGTTGCGCGGAAAGTGACGCGCTCACGCGCGACAGGCCCGCCGCCTCGCAGGTGGGTGTACATGGTTCGCGTGCGGTCTAGACTCGGTGCGAACGTCGACAGAATGAAAAATGACGCGGTGACTGAGGTGATGTGGTGAACACGCTTGTCGCTTTGCCGGCGGGCAGCCCTGCAGGTGTCCTCCAGACAATCCTCGCGTCGAATCCAGCGATTCAGCCGCGAGTTATTATCGATGGCCTTGGCGCCGTCATCGAAGCTCCGACCCCGGTGGTTGCAGCTCTATCGGCATTTCCAGGTGTGGCCGCCGCCGTCACCGGCGCCCTGCCTGCTGGTCTTCCGGTCAATCCGGTTCTGCAGCCGTGGATCGACGCTTGGAACAAGCAGTTCGATCCTGCCTATCAGGCCAGCCTTGCGGCGCGTCCTGCAAAGTGGCTGACCACCGGGAATCCGCCTCCGGGCGCCAGCGGGACGCCAGCGCCTCCGACTTCGACGTTGGACGGAACGGTCGCTTTCGGACTGGTCACTGTCAATGGGCCGGCAGCCGCCGCGCTTTCGCCCTCCGATGTCATCGACATCAACCTCGGCGTGTTGAATGCGATTGGACACCTGACGCGCAACGCTCCGGACGCAGCTCGCCTCGTCTTTGTGATCGAATGGCAGCCGGTGACCCTTGTTGGGGTAGTCGATCCCTTGTCGATCCCCGGTCCGATTCCGAACTCGACTTTCGACGATCAGGAGAACCGCGAGAAACAGTGGCGCGATCCCGCCCTCGCAGCAATCGGACAGCCCGCCGGCTTTCCGGGCGTTACGAACTATCGAAATGCCCTCCTGGGTCGCACATGGTGGGGCGGCGTACATGCCGATAAATCGATTGTGGGTTTCGTCTCTAGATACAACACGGCGATGTCGGCCTATGCGGCGATGGGGCGCCTCGTCGTCAATCTGCCTCAAACAGACGTTTTCCCTGGCCGGATCCACATCGATCGCGTGGTCGCGCACGAAATGTGTCATCTTTTTGAGGCGCAGGACGAGTACGACGGCTGTGCGCCGTTTGTGATGAGCGGTCCGTTCCACGCCGTCAATGGCAATTGCATATCCAATCCGCTAGCGACTCTC
>Ga0335070_10000254_pt1 | contig 61923 bp, 63 predicted proteins | sample Lox_Sample_13_FD_206722 | JGI IMG/M metagenome (GOLD analysis project Ga0335070, IMG submission 206722) | Soil microbial communities from Loxahatchee National Wildlife Refuge, Florida, United States - Lox_Sample_1.3 | ecosystem: Environmental > Terrestrial > Soil > Wetlands | place: USA...
TTGAGATTTTTGATAATAAATCTCTCGGTGCAACAGAATTTGTACAACAGTTGAATTATCAGAGGGCTCTTCAAGGTGAACTGTCCCGAACCATCAACGGGTTGGACGAAATACAACATAGCAGAGTCCATTTAGTCATACCAAAAAAATCGCTTTTTGTAGAAGATCAGAAAAAGCCCACTGCTTCCGTCATAGTCAAATTAAAAGCGGGCAGAACATTGCGGCCTCCGCAGATAGATGGGATCGTCCATCTGGTGGCAAGTTCGGTAGAAGGAATGAATCCTTCTGATGTGATGGTGGTCGATAACAGCGGTAAGGTGTTGTCGGTAATACAGGATGAATCTAAACTGGCGAGGATGTCCAATTCCCAGGTTGAGTTTCAAAGGAATATCGAGAAAGATCTGACGAACAGAGTGCAGTCCCTGCTGGAAAAAGTAGTTGGCGAGGGGAAAGCGATCGTCAGGGTATCAGCAGACCTTGATTTCAGAATAACGGAAAAAACAGAGGAGAAATATGATCCCGAGGAGCCTGTGGTGAGAAGTATGCAGCGTCAGTCTCAAAAATCAGGTTCCGGCGCCCTAACTGCGGGTGGTCAGTCAACAATTGCTCCTGTTGGTGGGAAACAGCCGGGTGGCTCAACAGCTGCGAAACAGGGACCAGGGAGTGAAAGGCTGGATGAGGTTGTAAATTACGAGATAAATAAAGTTGTCAGCAAGACGGTCATGCCCGTAGGGGATGTCAAGAAGTTATCAGTAGCCGTACTGCTGGATGGGCCTTATGTGAAAAATGACAAAGGAGTTGAGGAGTTCCAGCCAAGGTCTAAGAAGGAACTGACGGATCTGGAGGAACTGGTAAAAAAGGCGGCTGGTTTTGACACAAAAAGGGGTGATCAGGTTGTTATCACCAATGTTCCCTTCAACAAGGGTGAATTCGATGCAGGTACAACCGGGAAAGAATCATGGCCGGAGAAAGTAACGGCGTTTTATCCCGTAATTAAATACATTGTTATGCTGGCTGCGCTGATATTATTAGCGATATTTGTTCTACAACCAATCATAAAGATGATATTGGTAAAGGGGAAAACAACTGGGTTTACTACGCGAGAAAGTCTTTCGGCACCAGCAGGAGAACTGGAAGGTACTGCAAGTCCATTGGCTATAGGAGAAAAATCTACGGTAGCATTAACCGAAACTGATCTGGTCAGGCAGATGGCGAACGCTGATACAAGGCGATTTGCCGAATTGCTGAGACTATGGATACGGTGAATTGAAATAGATAGTACGAACTATGAATGAAGATAAAGTAGCTATCCTGCTGTTGTCTTTGGATGAGGAACTGGCGGCTAAGATTATGAAAAATTTTAGTCCCTCCGAAATTGAGCTCATTGGAAAGCAGATGAGCCGTCTTCATAGTGTATCCCTGGAAGAAGTCAATAATGTTGCGAAAGAGTTTTGCGTAATGGCAAGGCAAAAAGGAGGAGTCGTACCAGTATATGGCGAAACCTTACGAAGCCTGATCGTGAAAGCCGCAGGAGAAGAAACGGCTCACGATATTCTGACCAGTATAGAAAGAGCAGCGGGGTATGACAGGTCTTTTGATAACCCGCTGATGCAAAAGTTACGGGAAATAGACCCACAGTTATTGATAGATTTCACGAGGACCGAACATCCTCAAACCATCGCCTTGATCCTCTCCTATGTGGGAGCTGAACAAGCGGCAAGTATCCTGGAAAGTTTTTCTCCAGAGGTACAAGGTGACATAGTTAAAAGGATGGCAACATTAAAAAGCGTCCCTCATGAATTTATCGTCGACATTGCTAAAACACTTGAAAAAGAGATCATTGTCGGAGGTGTAAGCGACCTGCAGCCGGGCGGCATTACTATGGTGGCAGAAATCATGAACAGGATGACTCGGAGTACCGAAAATACTATTATGAAGTCACTTGATGAGACTGTTCCGGAAATTGCAACTGAGATACGCAAGAAGATGTTTACATTCGAAGACATACTCAAATTGGATGACAGGAGTATCCAGGAGTTATTAAGAGAAGTTACCACTGAAGATTTAGGGCGAGCCTTGAAGATAGTCGATGAAGAAATGAGGGGCGTCATTTACAGGAATATGTCAAAACGCGGCGCTGAAATGCTGAAGGAAGATATAGAGATGATGCCTCCGATAAGGTTATCGGAAATAGAGAAGAGCCAGCGCATTATTATTGATGCTACGAAAAAATTAGAGGCAGAAGGTAAAATTGTCATCCTCCGCGGTGATGGAGGTGACCAACTTGTCTAAAAAGGTCATCAAATGCAAGAATGTTGATCTGGTAGAAACGGCTGAAAGTATAAAACCGGAATTTGTGAGGTTTTATTCTAAAGGGGGAGGGGATATCAGAATCAACGAGAACAAGAATGGAAGAACCGCTTATAAGTCCGTTGAGACGGAAACAACATCGAGCATTGAAAGAGCAAAGAGGGAATCGTTTTCTAAAGGATATTCGGATGGAATTAAAGAAGGTGCTGAAGGTGAGAGAAAAAAGTTATTTCAAGTTGCAGAAGTTCTTGCAAATGCTATGAAGGAACTGGACCGGTTGAAAAAAGAAATCCTGGAAGGCAATGAGGAGAAGATATTAAATCTTGTATTTGCTGTGGCTGAAAAGGTCATCCATCAAGAAGTTAAGACAAACAAAGATTTTGTCTATGATGTTCTGAAAAGTGCAATAAAACAGGTGATCGATAAAGAAGGGATAAAGGTCAGGCTGAACCCTGAAGATTATCGGTATCTACTGGAGATAAATCCAGGCATTATTGATAGTTTTGACGATATCAGGAATATGTCATTTGTTGAAGACAATAGTATAGGCAGGGGTGGGGTTGTTATAGAAACATCATCCGGCGAGGTGGACGCCAGATTGGATCAGCAACTTCATGAGGTCAGAAAGGCTTTAGCACGTAAAAAATGACTTTTCAACAAGAAGTAAATACACCGGAAGGAACATCGGCTGGAACAATGTTTGACTTTGATAAATGTCACAGGCTGATTGAACTGACAAATCCTATTAAGGTTTGCGGTAAAGTAAGCCAGGTCATAGGTCTGGTGGTGGAAGGCCAGGGACCGTGCTCCTCTGTCGGTGAAATGTGCGAGATTTATGCGAATGGCCATAAGAATCCACTCAGTGCCGAGGTCGTAGGTTTCAGGACGGACAAGGTTCTGATGATGCCTCTCGATGAAATCCGCGGTGTGGGTCCAGGCTCCAGGATTGTATCATTGGGAAAGAAGGCGGACACCAGGGTCGGGAGAGGTCTCTTGGGACGCGTGATTGATGGCATGGGGAATCCGATCGACGGAAAGGGACCAATAGAGTTCCAGACTGAATACCCCATATACTTCAGTCCAATCAATCCGCTGTGGAGGAAGCGGATTACTGACGTGATGGATCTGGGAATAAGGTCCATAAATGCGCTCCTCACCTGCGGGAAGGGGCAGAAAATGGGGATTTTTTCCGGGTCCGGTGTTGGAAAGAGTGTTCTCTTGGGGATGATGGCTAAGAACACCAGGGCCGATGTGAATGTCATTGGGCTCATCGGGGAGAGAGGAAGGGAAGTTCGGGAATTCCTGGAAAAGAATCTCGGTAAGGAAGGTCTGGACAGATCGGTAGTTGTTGTTGCTACCTCCGATACGCATCCTATCATAAGAATGAGAGCGGCTTATGTCGCAACGTCTATCGCGGAATATTTCAGGGATCAGGGAAATGATGTACTCCTCATGGTTGATTCTCTAACGAGGTTTGCTATGGCTCAGCGAGAAGTCGGCCTTTCAATCGGTGAGCCGCCGACAACAAAGGGATATACACCTTCCGTATTCAGCCTTATGCCGAAGCTCCTTGAGAGGGTAGGTGCAGTAGAAGGCAAGGGAAGTATAACCGGCCTGTACGCGATTCTGGTAGAGGGGAATGACTTTGATGAGCCGATCGCAGATGCGGCAAGATCAATTCTGGACGGCCATATAGTATTATCTCGTGATCTTGCTGCGAAGAATCATTATCCAGCGGTAGATGTTCTAAACAGTATCAGCAGGGTCATGATTGATATTGTAAGTGATGAGCACAAGGGGAAAGCCGGTCATATATTGAACATCCTGGCAACATACAAAAAGGCGGAAGACCTGATAAATATAGGGGCGTATGTTAAAGGCAGTAACAGGGAAGTGGATTTCGCAATTGAAATGATCGGCAGGGTGAATACCTTTTTAATGCAGGCCATCGATGAAAAAGTAAGTTTTATGGACAGCAGGCGTGATTTGTTTACCTTGCTTGAATAGGCGATGCGATTATGTTCCGGTTTGAGATGGATGCAGTATTGAACTATAGGGCCAAGATAGAAGAACAATGCCAGCTCGCATTTTCCGACGCGATGAAGCGCCTGCAGATAGCAAAGTATGTTTTGGAAGATTTAAAAAAAGAAAAAAATATGCTGGTCCGGCATTTTGTAAAAATGCAGGCAAATACCCTTCACTCCGATGAGATACAAAGGCACTTTTCCTTTATTGAATACTTGAAGGACAAGGAAGAAAAACAGGTTGCTGTTGTTTGCAAAGCGGAGGAAGAAGCCAATGACAGACGCGAAACCCTCCTTGAAGCTGTAAAAAAAAGAAAGGCTATGGAAACCCTGCGGGAGAAAAAAATGGCTGAATATCTCTCTGAGGCGTCAGCTAAGGACCGCAAAGAATTGGATGATTTTTCAATTATTAAATTCGGTAATGGTATGAGAAAATGAAAAAAATATTTATCACATTTGAAATCCTCGTAATATTCCTGTTTATAGCGAAGCTTTTTGCCATAGGAGAAATCGTGAAAAGGTCAGGATTATATAATATTTCGTTATGGTCTGTTAATCATGCCTTGGCTGATTCATCCTCGCAAACGGGCAGCACCCCGGTGAGAGATATTTTTGAGGATACTTTGATGAATGAACGAAATTTAATGATCTCCTTGGAAGACAGACGAAGGCAACTTGAAGACAGGGAAAATTTCGCTAAACTTGAAGAGAAAAGACTTAATTCCCTGAAAAAAGAAATAACGGCAAAGATAGAAATATTTCAGGGTCGGAAAGAAAAAACAAGCGTTTCTCAGGAGTCTGATAAAGAGGAAAATAAAAGAATAAAAGAATTGGCCAAGGAATATGATGCAACTCCACCCGACAAGGTGGCTACCCTTTTTAATAAATTGGATAATAAAACGGCAGCAGGAATTATCATGCAGATGAAAAATAAGAAAGCCGGAGCTGTGTGGGAATACCTCAATCCGGAAAAAGCCGTAGAAATCGCCAAGACCATCACAAACATGTAAATACCTTCATCACAGTATCCATTATTTTTTCCCCTCCCAGTAGGTATTTTTTGTCGAATTCACTCCAACACGACGGGCAATATTTGCCTCCCTCAAAGTCTCAAAAATTTGATATCTATATAACACATTAAAGATATTAACATTTTTATTGGCACCCTTCGTGGCATGTCTCTTGCTCATGCCCATTTTAAAACTTTCCAGAGGACTAAATGAATCCTTCAATAACTCAATTGCTATTAAAAGGGATGGATCAAGATCAGTCAGCTTCTCAGGGCGCGTCCAATTCTAAGAAGGGGATAGGCGGGAAACAAAATTTGTCCGGACTTTCTGATTTAATGAGCGGAGGAGGCTTGTTCGCTTGTTTATTGAAGCAAAAATATATGTCGTTGCCGATCGAAAAAGACAAAGGTGAAAAGGGATCGCCTGAAGGTTCTGATGCGGGATCGACTGTCGGGAAAGTTGAGATTAAAAAGGAAATCCCTGATATCAGGATCGGCAAAGTATTTTTGCCCCTGAAAGAGACAAAAAGTGAAGAAGGAGCGAATGGCAAAATAGAGGAAATCACAATCGCAGGTCAGGTTCATGGTGATAAGGATATAAAACATGATTCTGAAATTTTATTGCCATTAGAGGAAAGTGTAAAGACCGACGTAAAGACCGCTGGAAAGGCTGCTGGAAAGACTGATAGAAAGGCACCTTTTGTTGAGACCGGAAAAGCTCAATTTCTAAATCTATCAGCGGAGATCAATAAAGGCAGCACATTAAATCAGCAATTGGAAGTTCAAGAAAAGGGCGGTACAGCTGGGGAAAGTCAATCCGTGGCGGATACAGAAAATAAATATTCTGTGAAGAAGGGCATCAGTAGATTCAATACTGTGGAAAAGTCGCAGTCAGGGGATACTAAGCTCTCAGAGGGTGAAGCAATCAATGATTTAGGAATTCTAACAACCACTGGTTTGAAGAGTGATAAGCCTGTAAGAAACAATGTACCCGAAGGGATGAAAATTCTACCTTCCGATGACGCAGGGAAGGATCATAAAAATAATGGCAACCTGGATATTTCTAAAGGAATAGCTGTTAAAGAATTAAATGTTAATAAAGGTTCATCAAACGCGAATGTGAAAGAACACGAAGCGTTGTCATCGAAAAGTGACGTCCAGCAGTCAGAAGGCGCAAAGGAAGACGCGAATACGACAAGTCAGGTACGTATAGAAAGAGAGAAGACACAGATTTATAAAAATATTTCCACAGATGTGGCCAAACCAGAAAGATCAGTAGACAGAGTGGTTAGTGATGCCCCTAACAAGAAAATCGATACTTCGCAGTTAACGACCCAGGTCGATTTTTCTGGAGTAAAGGGTATCTGGAATGGTGCAGAGACGAGCACGAAACCTGACATTATCACGCCAATCAATTTCCAGGACATTGCCAATCAAATCATAGACAATGCTTCAAACATGATGAAGAAGGATTCCGGAAGGATTGTTATCACCCTTGAGCCGCCCAATCTCGGGACATTGAATATGGATGTCAGGGTTCAGCATGATACAGTTAAAATGTTGCTGGTTGCAGATAATTATGAGGTTAAACAGGTTTTGAATTCTAATCTCGACCAATTAAAAACTGCCCTGCAAGGCCAGGGATTAAATATTGATCGCTTGGATGTCCTCGTACATGACAGGTCATATAATGGAAATCAGGGGTTTCAGCCCGGGGGAGGCGCCCTGTTCAATGATGGGCGTGGAGGAAGGAACAATGCAAAAGAGGATACTCCTTCTCTTCAAAAAATGCCATCTGGCGGGAATGAATTGAATGAACCCCATTTAGGCATAATCAGTTTATTTGTTTAATTATAATAAGTGAGGTGAATAATATGAGTACAGTACCAGGTATCAACAATGGAAACACGGGCACCTCAACTACAAATGCCAGTCAGTCCAGTAAGAAGGTATTGGGGCAGGATGATTTCCTCAAGATGCTGATTGCTCAGCTAAAAAATCAGGATCCTCTCAATCCCCTCGACGGGAAGGATTTCGCTGCCCAGCTTGCCCAGTTCTCGAGTCTCGATCAGTTAACGCAGATAAATACGCAGTTGAGTGCCCTGGCATCCTCACTTGCGTCTGCGAATAACAGTCAGGCGGTCAGTCTCATCGGAGACGAAGTGGTTGCAAATGGAAGCTCCGTCACAGTCAGCGGCACATCAACAACCCTCGCCTATAATTTATCGCAGAACGTACAGCAGGGAACCATCGAGATTTATGACGCCCAGGGAAATCTCGTAAAAACCCTCGCATTCGGCCAGCAGCAGGCAGGTAACAACATAATGAAATGGAACACCTCGAATGTAACACCGGGCACATACACCTTCACTGTATCTGCTGTGGACAGTAAAGGGAATGCAGTGAGTGCAAACACGATGATGACCGGTCCCGTGACAGGGGTTACATTTAAAAACAGTGTCCCGTATCTGTCGGTGAACGGACAGGATGTAGCTTTGTCGGATGTCGTATATATCGCAAAGCCGGGGAATTGACGTCATGGATTATGGGCTTCAGTGATTAATAAGCATATTATTGAAAGCCTGCAAATAAGGTAATTAGACACAAATATTGAGTAAACAAATATAAGGAGGTAAATAAACATGGGAAGTGCATTATGGGCGGGAATTTCAGGCTTGAATGCCAGTTCCACAGAAATGGACGTTATTGCGAATAATGTCGCTAACGTCAACACAATCGGTTATAAGGTAGGCAAAACATACTTTGCCGACGTCTTGAGCCAGAGTCTCTCAGGCGGCACATCCGGATCTATGCAGGTAGGCCGTGGTGTACAAGTAACGGAAGTTGCCACACAGTTCGGCCCCGGGTCTTTTGAGACCACGGGAAATGCGACGGATGTTGCCATCGATGGGGACGGATTTTTTATAGTGAATGACCTAAACGGCGCCTCGTATTATACACGGGCCGGGTCCTTCCACCTCAATACCGATGGTGATCTGGTGGATACAAATGGTTATAAGGTTCAGGGTTACAATTTCTTTGGTAACATCGTAAATAATATTACAGATATAAATCTGAGCAATGTTCAATCTGCCCCTGTAGCAACGACCATCTTCTCTGTCGGCGCAAATCTGAATGCCGACACAGCGACGGGTGATACCTTTACGACTACACAGACGGTGTTTGATACACTGGGGGATAAACACAGCCTCGGTATCACATTTAAAAAGACGGAAGCTAATAACATGTGGGGATTCCAGGTCGCCTTAGATGGTGTGAATGCGCCGGGCCAAACTTATACCGGCCTCCAGTTTGACAACACGACTGGGGATATAACACGGGTTTATTCAGCGGCCATGGCCGCACCAGCAGGCGGTGGAGGTGTAACTGTCGGCGCTCCCACTTTAGTCGACTTGGGACAAATGTATAAGACGGCAACAGGCGCTATCACCCTGACGGCAGGAGCCACTCCCGCTACATGGACAATAACAGCAAATGGCGGTTATACAAATATGTCGGTATCGGGAACGACGGCAGCTGGCGTAAATTATGTTAATATCGACCTCGATGGTGCAGGCGGTCCTGATATCACTATACCGTTGACCGCATGGGCGGCAGGCGGGACCATCGGCATCGCCTCAATTACTCACACCGCAGTCGCTCCGGCAGACAATGCCATTACTTTTGCGGCACTCCCCACTGGGGCAACCATCGGCAACGGCAATACAGTTGACTGGAACCTGGTCGGAAACGGCTCTTTGCAAATTAATGATTACGCCAGCACGTCCGTCATCAATTCGCTCTCCAATGACGGCTATGCCTCCGGTCTCTTAAAGAGTCTTTCCGTAAAGTCTGACGGGACAATTAATGGGTTCTTCACAAATGGTCAGACTGCGAACGTGGCTCAGATTGTCCTCGCTAATTTCGCCGACCCTGAAGGTCTGAAAAAGATGGGCTCCAATTTGTTCGGTGAGACGATAAGTTCAGGACCGGCCATCAGAAATGTTCCTGGTGCATCAGGAATGGGTAATGTCGCATCGAACAGCCTCGAAATGTCAAATACCGATATCGCTACGGAATTCATCAACATGATAACAGCACAGAAAGCCTATTCAGCGAATGCCAGGGTCATTACTACTGAGGACCAGATGCTTACGGAACTGATAAACATTAAACGGTAATTTTCGTTAAAGAGGGCTGAGAATGTTTCCTCAGCCCTCTTTTAACCCCTCCTTTCCTTGTCAAATTTCTGACTATTCGTCAAAAAGGCCCCTAGCAGGAACAGTTTCAGCGAAGGATTTAAAAAATGAAATAGATACGGTATGGGGAGTATCACCTCGCCAATTGGATTCATAAACAATTAACAATATCAGTCTAATAGACGAATCGGCCCGTCAAAATATTCTCCCTGCCCATAGAGTTCTATTGCCGTTTTTTCTCCGGACACACTCCATTCTCTAGTCATCCGTCTGGTATATTATTTGCTATTACTGATCTTAAAGATTAAAGACACACATATCTCAAGAAATTTTATTTACATTTCATAATGATAGAGGGGGCGAGATGGCAAGGGAAGAGAAAGAAGAACAGGTCGTTGAAGAAGTCCCGCAAAAGAAGAAACTACCTCTTAAAAAACTTATTATAATTGGTGTTGCTGTTTTGATCGTTGTGACAGCCGGAGCGTTCGGGGCTATTTATTACAAGAAATTTTTCAATAAAAAAGAACAGGTGGAGCAGCAGGTATTGGTAGGGGCTATATGGCCTATGGACCCTTTTATCGTGAATATAAGGGATGAAAACTCAGACAGGTACCTGAAAATCGTCATTGAGCTCGACATCTCAGATAAAAATTATATTCCTGAAATGAACCAGTTGAAGCCAAAACTGAGGGATAATGTTTTGGATCTTCTTTCATCCAAAACTTATAAAGATGTTATGGATATTTCCGGCAAACAGCGCCTGAGGGATGAGATTATGGCTCGGCTGAACAGCTTTCTGACCGGCGGAAAGATTGTTAAGGTTTACTTTACGGAATTTGTCATCCAGTAACTGTCATTGATTATCAGGAGCGGATAAAAAGTAGCAGACCGGTCATATCGAAATTCAAACTCTTGAAAGGGTTGTTATGTCTCAAATATTAACTCAGGAAGAAGTAGATGCCCTTCTGAAAGGAATATCGGATGGCGAGGTTGAGACCGAGTCGCAGAAAGAATATGATCCCTCGGTTGCCACACGTTATGACCTGACAAGCCAGGATCGTATCATCAGGGGGAGGATGCCCACCCTCGAGATGACTAATGAAAAGTTTGCCAGAATGTTCCGGGCGACACTTTCAGCACTATTGAGAAAAGTTGTCAGTGTAACTGCCCTATCTATTGATACTATAAAGTATGGGGATTTTCTGAAGACACTGCCGGTTCCCACAAGCCTGCATCTTTTCCGTATTGATCCATTAAGAGGCAATGCGATCATTGTTGTCGAGTCAAAAGTTATATTTACTCTGGTAGATATAGTCTTTGGAGGCTCGGGAAGAAATGGATTTAAAGTAGAAGGAAGAGAGTTTACCGCTATTGAAAATAACCTGATCAAAAAGGTCGTCTTAAGCGCCCTGCTCGACCTTGAAAAAGCTTGGAAAGCATTGGTAGACGTAAAAATGACCTATCAAAGGTCTGAAGTTAATCCCCAGTTTGCACATATTGTTCCTCTAACGGATGTTGTTGTGGTCGTTAATTTTGAGGTCGAGATGGATTATTCCTCCGGCATAATTTCTTTATGTGTACCGTACTCAACTTTGGAACCTATCCGCGAGAAATTACAGGCGGGATTTCAGAGCGACTATCTGGATGTTGACAAGGAATGGGAGAAACGTCTGAAGGAAGAATTAATGTCCTCTGGACTTGAGCTGGTAGCCAGATTAGGGCAGTCGCATATTTTGGCTCGTGATGTGCGGGATCTCAAAATAGGAGATGTAGTCCTTCTGGATAAGTATGCTGCTGATCCAATAGATGTCTATGTGGAAGGTATACTGAAATTCAAGGGATATCCGGGTGTGTGCAGAGGAAACCAGGCCCTACAGATTAAACATTTAATTAGTAAAAGAGAGGTTATTCAGTATGGAGCAGAATGAAATAGACAACCTGATGAAGGGGGCAGCTTCTGAAAGTAAAAGCGACGAGAATATCAGCTGGGATGATGTTCAACAAGAGATGGAGGCTTCAAAAAAGCAACCAAAAACAGCTGTCAGTTCGGCAAACTTTGAAGAGCTTCATAAAACGGAACGCAGAAACGGTGCGGCCATCGATATTGATTTTATCCTGGATATTCCTCTTACAGTAACCGTTGAGCTGGGCAGATCAAGGATGTTGATTGGCGAACTTCTTCAATTAGGGCAGGGATCAGTCGTTGAACTGGCAAAGTTTGCAGGCGAACCGATGGATGTGTTTATTAACCAGAGGCTGATTGCCAAAGGTGAAGTTGTGGTAGTCAACGAAAAGTTCGGCATTCGCCTTACCGATATAGTCTCCCCTGCGGAACGCGTAAGCAAACTCAAATAGGTGAACATGAATGGGCGCAGTGGATTTCATATCGTCACTGGTTAAAATGATATCAGCGCTTGCTGTAGTCTTAGGTGTCATGATCGCAGCGATGTATTTTGTCAAGAAGTTCATGAAGGGGTCGGGGACAAGCATAGACGACGGCAAGTTTATAAAGATCATATCAACCAGGTATATTGGACCAAAATGCAGCATTATGCTTATGGATGTCCTAGGCAATATCGTTGTCGTCGGTTTAGCAAATAATCAAATTACCATGCTTACAACGATTTCAGATTCTAAATCTCTGGAGAAGCTGCATGATTTAGACAGAGAGAAAAAAAATCCGGCCTCTCTTCTTGACAATTTGACATTGTACAGAAGCAAGCTGTTGGCGGCAGGTCAGACGAGAAAAAGGTCGCGAGATAATGAATAATCAACCCCGTAAAAATCAAATCAAATATATTGTGTGTCTGCTTATTTTTGCTGGGTCATTTTTTTTGATCATCCCGTCGGCATGGTCTGAACCTCTTCCCATCCCAACCATCAATTTGAACATAGGCGGTTCCGGTGAATCAGGTCAGGTATCGACTGTCCTTAAGCTCCTCATGTTGCTTACCGTACTGGCTCTTGCTCCTTCCATCCTGATTATGCTGACCTCGTTTACAAGAATTGTTGTAGTATTTTCTCTTCTCAGACACGCTCTGGGTACACAACAGTTGCCTCCTAATCAGGTCATTATCGGGCTTTCCCTGTTTCTTACTTTTTTTATTATGACCCCCGTCTGGGAGAAGGTGAATTCACAGGCCCTCCAGCCGTATTTCAATAATCAAATTTCGGGGGAAAAGGCCTTTGAACTCAGCGCCCAGCCCGTCAAAGATTTTATGCTTAAACAGACTAGAGAGAAGGATCTGGCCCTCTTTGTAAAGATTTCTAAAATGAAAAGACCGGAAACACCGGCAGATATAACGCTTCCTGTCCTGATACCATCTTTTGTAATAAGCGAATTAAGGACAGCTTTTCAGATTGGATTTTTGATATATATGCCGTTCCTGGTACTGGATATGGTTGTTGCCAGCGTACTTCTTTCCATGGGTATGCTTATGCTTCCCCCCATCATGGTAAGCTTACCTTTTAAATTGCTCCTATTTGTTCTAGTTGATGGCTGGTATCTGATTGTAGGGTCACTGGTTCAAAGTTTTGGACCTATGTAATTCGGTTGCAGAGGTATTTAAAATGTCCAGTGATTTCGTAATGGGTATAGCGGTTGAAACGATAAAGGTGACCCTGTTGATATCGGCACCAATGCTGCTAATCGGTCTTGTTGTCGGACTTGCCATCAGCATCTTTCAGGCCGTTACGCAGATCCAGGAGATGACATTGGTTTTTGTTCCCAAGATTGTGGCCGTATTGATTGCTCTCATTGTCGCGTTGCCATGGATGCTCAATATAATGATATCGTATACACAAAACATATTTTCTAATTTTCCAATGTATATCAGGTAGAGAATGGTTGATTTTTTGACATGTGTTTCCAATTCCTAACCTGAACTACATCAGTCAGTTCGATTGAAGCATATGCAAATCATAACAGCAGAACAGGCAGAAATATTCATCCTGACTTTTCTTCGCGTTAGTGCGATGATTATAACGATCCCCATACTGGGGGACATTACAGTTCCTGCCAGAGTCAAAGTGGGACTAGCCCTTTTAATCGCATTTCTTGTCTTTCCTTTTGTTCAAACAGGGACGTGGAAGCTCAGTTCTGATATCTTTTCCCTCATATTACGTATGGCAGGGGAGATCATGATCGGTGTTATGGTCGGGTTTGCCGGCAGGTTGATATTCGACGGGATCCAGCTGGCCGGGCAGCTCATAGGGTTTCAGATGGGTTTTTCCATCGTGAATGTCATTGATCCCGTCAATAATGAGCAAGTGTCCATCATATCCCAGTTTCAGTATCTTATTGCTATGCTGATATTCCTGGTCATGAACGGGCATCATATTTTTTTATATGCCATAGCAGAAAGTTTCAGGATACTGCCCCCCCTCGGTTTTCATTTTTCAGGAGAGTTGATGCAACTGGTACTCGTCTTTGTGAGAAATATGCTGGAAGTTGCCATCAAGACAGGAGCGCCTATAATTGCTGTCTTATTATTCATGAGCGTTGGAATGGGTCTGGTTGCTAGGACGGTGCCCCAGATAAATATATTTATAGTCGGCTTTCCCCTGCAGATAGCGATCGGCCTGATAGGTATAGGAGTAACGTTACCAATTTTTCTGCGGGTTGTGGAAGGTTACTTCACAAATCTTGAGGGAGAGATTATTTCGCTTCTCCGACTCATGTAATGAGATCTTTGAAAATTGATTTCACCGAACCGCATTCCTCGATTTGCCCATCGTGAAAGCAATTTTCAGTTTTGTAAAAGTCTTATTTTGAAAAGACGGTTTTTTGACTTGAGTGTCAGTGAATAGATAAGGATAGGTCCATGGCAGACGACGATAGAGATCAGGAAAAAACAGAACAGGCGACGCCGAGGCGGCGGGAAGAGGCAAGGAAAAAGGGACAGGTTGCAAGGAGTCAGGAAATAGCCTCGGTCACCGTATTATTGGCATGTATAACATATTTTTATTTTGATTCCGCCCGCCTGACTAAGAAAATGGCGGATATTATAAGCGGTTTCCTAAGAGGATCCGGGAAGCTGCTTATCAATACCGATAATATTCAGACACTCACTATCGGATGGGTGTATGAGTTTTTTATCCTTATTGCTCCACTTCTTATGATTGTCCTTATTGCAGGGATACTGGCCAATTTCATCCAGGTAGGCTTCGTATTTTCAGCGGAGGCACTGGAACCGAAATTTTCCAAGATAGATCCGGTTAAGGGATTTCAGAGGTTATTTTCACTTAAATCATTTGCAGAATTGACAAAGAGTATAGTGAAATTATGTATAGTTAGCTATGTCGCCTATGTGACGGTAAAGGGGGAAATAGATGTTCTTCCTTCCCTGATGGACAGGAGTATCGGGGATATTATGGTCTATATGGGTGAGATTTCATTCAAGATTATTTTAAGGACCTCGTGGGTTCTGATTGTTCTGGCAGTCCTGGATTACGTGTATCAGCGATGGGAATATGAAAAGGGACTCAGGATGTCGCGGCAGGAGATAAAGGACGAATACAAACAGACTGAAGGCGATCCTCTGATGAAGGCGAGGATCAGGCGTATTCAGAGAGAGATGGCCAGAAAGAGGATGATGGCCAAGGTCCCCAAGGCAGACGTTGTGATCACAAACCCCGATCACATCGCTGTAGCATTAGAATACGATCAATTAAAGATGTTTGCTCCTGTCGTTGTGGCAAAGGGAGTGGGGTTTGTAGCTGAAAAAATAAAAGAAATAGCCAGGCAAAACAACGTGCCTATTGTTGAGAACAAGCCTTTGGCACAGGTATTGAATAAGATGGTAAAGGTAGATGAGGTAATACCGGAAAATTTATACAAAGCCGTGGCTGAGATATTGGCGTATGTCTATGGCTTAAAGGAAAAAAGGGTAGCGGTGTAAAGGAAATATGGCTACAAACGCAAGGGCTGAATCTTTAGGCGGATGGGAAAGAAGCGGGACGGCCATTCTGGGTATTGGTGTCATTGGTGTGCTCATCATCATGATCATACCGCTGCCTACGTTCCTGCTCGACTTACTCCTTTCTTTTAATATTACCATCTCAATAGTTATTTTACTGGTATCCATGTATGTCCTGAGACCCTTGGATTTATCCGTTTTCCCTTCTATCCTTCTGACGGTCACTCTTCTCAGGCTGTCTTTAAATGTTGCTTCGACGCGACTGATTCTTCTTCGTGGCAATGAAGGGACCGCTGCCGCCGGCCAGGTCATAAAGGCCTTCGGTACGTTTGTGGTCGGAGGGAATTATTTTGTCGGTTTAATAGTATTCTTTGTTCTTACACTGATCAACTTTATCGTCATTACAAAAGGTGCGACAAGAATAGCGGAAGTTGCGGCGCGATTTACACTGGATGCTATGCCTGGAAAGCAGATGAGTATTGATGCGGACCTCAATGCAGGTCTCATAACGGAAGCTGACGCGCGCAGGAGAAGAGCTGATACGGAAAAAGAGGCTGATTTCTATGGAGCAATGGACGGTGCCAGCAAGTTTGTCAGAGGTGACGCAATTGCGGGTGTGGTCATAATAGTGATAAATATTGTAGGGGGGTTGATTATCGGTGTGCTGCAAAAAGGGATGGATATCGGTGACGCAGCCCGCACATATACCCTCCTTACTATCGGTGATGGTCTCGTTACCCAAGTTCCTGCCCTCATTGTATCGACAGCAGCAGGCATGCTGGTAACGAGGTCTACAGCATCTTCTAATCTCGGCGCTGATCTTACAGGACAGTTATTTGTCCAGCCGAAGGCTATAGCAACAGCATCAATTATGCTTTTTATATTCGGTTTAATTCCGGGAATGCCGAAACTGTCGTTCATGATCGTTTCCCTTTTGAGCGGTGTATTGGCGTATAACCTTTTCAAATATGTAAAGAAGTCGGAAGAAGTCAAAGAGGAAGTGCCGGCAGTTGCACCCAAAGAGTCTGTGGAAAGGATTCTGGCCCTTGATTTGATGGAGCTTGAGGTGGGTTATGGTCTGATACCCCTTGTTGACGCAGGGCAGGGAGGAGAATTACTCCAAAGAATAAAGTCATTGAGAAAGCAGTTGGCTCTGGACATGGGGTTTATCATACCGGCCATACATATCAGAGATAATCTTCAGCTAAAGCCTAACGAATATTCGTTCTTATTGAAAGGGGTTGAAATAGCCAAGGGTGAGCTGATGCCCGGCTATTACCTTACCATAACCCCCGAAGATAGAGAAGTTACCGTAAAGGGAGTGCAAACCCAAGAACCTGCCTTCGGACTGCCCGCGGTCTGGGTAAGCGAAAAAGAAAAAGAGAATATCCAGGCGCGAGGTCTTATCGTAGTAGATTGCGCCACCGTGGTCACAACCCATTTGACGGAAATAATTAAATCGCATGCTGACGAATTGTTGGGCAGGGAAGAAGTTCGATCGCTGTTGGATAATTTAGCCATCAGCCATCCGAAGGTTGTGGAGGAAATCGTTCCCAATATCGTTCCTATGGGAATCCTCCAGAAGGTTTCGCAGAGACTTCTGAAAGAACGAATTTCAATCCGGGATCTCTTGACAATACTCGAAACACTGGCTGATTATGTGCCAATCACGAAGAACGTCGATCTGTTGACCAGTTATGTGAGGCAGGCATTAGCGCGAACTATAACAAAGCAGTACAAGGATGACAAAGGGAACATCTCCGTTGTGATACTTTCGCCGGAAGTTGAAGATCGCATCAACAGTTCCATACAGCATACCGAATATGAGTCGTACCTCGTTGCGGATCCCAATTTGATACAGAGGATTGTGAGCAATCTGCAGAAATTTATCACCACCTTTACAACAAGGGGCCTTCAGCCAATCGTTCTCTGTTCACCAAAAACAAGGACTCATTTTAAAAAAATATTAGAAAGGTTTTTCCCGAATATCGTTGTTCTGTCTCACAATGAGATTACACACGATGTAAACATCAATTCACTGGGCATATTGGAGTTATAAAAATGCAGATTAAAAGATATGAAGTCAGGAGCATTCAGGATGCAATGACTAAAATTAGAAGCGATCTGGGCGAGGAAGCCGTCATCCTGTCAACCAAGAGATTGAAAGGCGGAAGAGCACCGCTACTTGAGGTAACAGCGGCCAGGGATGAAAGTAAAAAAAGATTAAGATCCGATGATCCATGCGAAACACCGGGTGCCGTCGATAATCTGATGAGCGGGTCTACTGAACTGGATAAGATCAGAAATGATATCATTGAAATGAAATCCCTGATGCGGGATTTAAAGAGAGAAGATTCCCTTCGCAGAGAACTCGGCCAGTTAAAGGAGTATCTTAATAACCTTATGACGGTACTTGGTACCTGGGAAAAAAATCTTTTTCCTAGACCGCTGTCTAAGATCTATTATCACTTAGTCGCAAACGGTGTATCTCGGGAGAGGGCATATAGGCTTCTTAACACATTAGATAAAATAGATAGTTTTGAGAATACATTTAAATTACTGGAGGACAAGATAACGAAGTCTATCCCTGTTTCAAGAGAACAGAAAAGAAAAGGTATCATTGCTTTTGTTGGTCCCACAGGTGCAGGGAAAACGACAACCCTGGCTAAACTGGCTGCTAATTATGCTATGAATGAGAAATTAGGTGTAGGTCTTATTTCGGCTGATACATATAGAATTGCAGCGGCGGAACAGTTAAAGACTTATGCCAAGATTATGGGGCTTCCAATAAAGGTGGTGTCCGAAAAAGAAGAATTTAAACAGGCCCTCAGCCGATTTTCCGACAAGGATCTTGTTTTGGTGGATACACCGGGAAAAAGTCGCAATGATGAAGACTATATGGGAAAACTAGGTGATTTACTTAACGTTGGCATTCCAATAGAGACCAATCTTCTTTTGAGTTTGACATCAAGCAGGGAAAACATGCTGGATGCGGCGTCCAGGTTCGGCATGGTTAACTATGATAACATCATATTTACAAAGGTAGATGAGGCTACAGGCTACGGTTCCATGTATGATGTGATAGATCAGGTTGGCAAACCGGTTTCTTATTTGACGAACGGTCAGAATGTGCCAAACGACATAGAAAATGCTAATCCCGGTAGAATTGCCAGACTTATTATGCATCAGTCTTAGAGTATGGAGGATTAAAGTGGATCAGGCTGCGGCTCTCAGAGAAATGAAGGAAACAGACAAAGGGGTTCATAAAATGGTGTCAAAAATCAAAAATGGAGATGATGTTGTTGGTGAAGAGAAAAAAGAGAATATCCGGGTGATTGCGATTACAAGTGGTAAAGGGGGTGTCGGAAAAACATATATAACGGCCAATCTTGCCTACATACTCTCAAAAATGAAAAGGAAGACCTTAATCTTTGATGCGGATATGGGGCTGTCAAATATAGATGTTATCCTTGGAATATCCCCGAAGTACAATATGCACCATGTTCTCTTAGGTGAGAAATCACTGACGGAGATAATTGTTCCCGGTCCTGGAGGGATCAAGATTCTACCAGCTGCTTCCGGGATTCAAGAGATGGCTGAATTGTCCAAAGGTCAAAAGCTTACTCTTATGGAAGAACTGAATGATTTAAACGAGGGCTTCGATTTTATGCTTATAGATACAGCCGCCGGTATAACTGGTAATGTTTTGTATTTTAACATGGCGGCCAAGGAGATAATAGTAGTAGTATCACCGGAACCGACTTCCCTGACAGATGCATATGCCCTTATTAAAATACTTTATAATGGTCATGCCGAAAAAAGGATTATGCTGATTGTAAATATGGTAAAAAACTCCCATGAAGCCCAGGAGGTTTTTGCCAAATTAAGTAAGGCGACAGAACACTTCCTTGATCTTTCCATTGAATATCTCGGATATATAATCAACGATGAAAAAGTGACGGATGCCGTTAGGCAGCAGAAGATGTTCGCAGAGATATATCCTTATAACCATGCTAGCAAATGTCTATCGTCAATAGCGAAAAAAATATGTCGTGAAAAACCTGATAAGTATAATTTGGGAAGCATGAAATTTTTCTCACGGGCCATTGTTGGTGCAGACCATGGATAAAAAGAACCATGATGGACATGTCATGAGTAAAAAGAAACGTGATGAATTCATCATGAAGTATGCTCCACTTGTGAAAAATATCGTGGAGAGGATATCAGCGAGATTGCCGTCCCATTTGAATGTCAAAGAAGATTTGATAAATGTGGGCATTATCGGTTTGATTTCAGCGATTGAGAAATTTGATAAAAAAAGAAATGTAAAATTTGAAACATATGCCAGCTTTAGGATTAGGGGTGCCGTCCTTGATGAACTGAGATCGAGGGACTGGATGCCCCGTTCGACAAGGAATAAGCATTCAAAATTAGAAGAATCCTTTTCCTCCCTTCAGAAGATGTTAGGCAGGCCGCCTGACGAGGAAGAAATGAGTCGATATCTTAATGTTCCGCTGGATAAGTACTATAAAATTCTTGATGAGGCGAAAGGAATAACACTTTTCAGCAGTGAGGATCTTCCTCCTGATTACCATGAAAATTATACTAATTATGACATTCTCGAAGAAGTAGATCGAAGCAATCCCTTTTCATTTCTTGCCTCAAATGAGCTCAAAGTCGTACTGAAAAAGGCCATAGACGCACTTCCCGGAAAAGAGAAATTGATTTTATCACTTTATTATTATGAGGAACTGACCATGAAAGAGATTGGATTGGTCATAAAGTTGACAGAGTCTAGGGTGTGCCAACTTCATACACAAGCCATCCTCAGGTTGAGAGGAAGCCTGAAGGAACTCCGCGGTGTGTATCGCTGAAGTTTCATTGACATAGAAAAAGGTTTTGTAATATGGTTAGCAAAGTAGAACTCGATCTTTTGGAAGAAAAAGATAGCCGTGGCCCTGAAGGTACGCTTGAGGAACAATCAGGGGGAAAAGTTTGGAGATCTTTAAAATGGCTGATGAGGAAAAAGTTCGTTGCTGCATCGCTCCTCGCGGCGTTTTTAGGGATTGCGGGGGTTTTCTTGTTGATATTTTCGACAGAGAAAGATTCAGGTACAAATCGCGGCGTAGAACTTACGGATGTCAGACCGATACATGACACTATAGAGAATCTGAATAATTTTTTAGTCGACCTTAAGGACGAACGTGGACACTATAGGGTACTTGTCTGCGATATTGCTATTATGATGAATCCGGACAAGAAGATTTCAGGAGATAAATCAGAGTTGAGAAAAAAAGCATACAATACTTTAAAAAATAGGGGTGCGCATGTACTTACATCGTCAAGTGCTTACAGCACAATAAAAAAGGAAATACGGGATGAATTCAACGGACTCGTAGGCGGGGGAATAAAAGAGGTATATTTTACCAAATTTGTGATACTATAATTTATTGGTTATTTTAAATGAACTATAACTAAGTCTAGAGAAGGAATATAATGATAAGGAAGTATGTTTTTATCGGTTTGATTTATGTCTTTGTGAGTAATTTCTCAAATCACTGTTACGCCCTGACGCCCGATCAGGTTATTAAATTAAAAAAGGCGGGTGTGAGTGATAAAACAATTCAAATGATGCTGCAACAGGAAAAGGAAGCTAAGGAGGCTAAAGAAGCAAATCCTTATGACCAGATCGGTATGAGGGAAATTAAAGACAAGGACGGCAATGTGGTTACGATATACTCTACGGGACGGTCGACAAAAGAAAGCACAAGTGATTCTGAAGAAGAAAAAGTGGATAAAGCATGGAAAATGTTACAGAACATGATCATAGATAAAAGGAAGTGAGATATTAAATCCAAAAAGGTGTAAACTCAAAAAGAAGAAATAGAGCAGGAAGATATGGATTATCAAGATATATATAACATGCTGGAGAAAGAGTTCCAGGACACATTTATAGAAGAACTCGTCCCCGGTATAGTTCACAATTTTGCTAATCCTTTAAATGGAATAATGGGCCGCTCCAGGTTGCTTCAGAGAAAATTAACGGAGATTATGAAAAAAACAGATGCCGTAAAAGACGCATCTTATATAGAATATAATCAAAAACTTGTTCATGATGTTGAATCCATAGCGCGCGAAGCTGATAGACTTTCCGTACTGCTCCAGAATGTCACGGGGAAATTTTGTGCAATCAGCGATAGAAACATACAGAAAGTAAATTTATCCGAGCTCATCGAACTTGAAATGAAATTTTTCGATTTTTATCTGGATTTCAAGCATAGCGTTAAAAAGACCATGCAACTGGATAAAGAAATCCCGGAAGTGAAAGGATCCTTTGCTGATTATTCCCTGGCCTTTTCGGCGTTGATTAGATATTCAATGAACATGATGAAGGAAAGTGCTTCCAAAGAGTTCTTTATTTCGACGCAATTTGAGGATGGTAATGTATGCATTAAGGTTAAAAATCAGGGGACTCCAGTCTCTGAGGTTCAGAAGAATCTATTACTTGCAGAATCACAGGCAGATATTTCTTCTTTGGGGAAACAAGGGGATGTAGGATTATTATGCGCCTCATCGCTGTTGAAGAAATGGGGCGCACGGTTTGAAATATACAGTGATTCTGGTTTTAACACGATAGCTATATCGATTCCTGCCGGGTAAATGAAGGCACGTTTAAACGGCTAAAGTTTATAACATATTATGACGATGAATAATTTAGAATAACCGTCGTCTTACGTTGTCACTGAAAGTTTTTGCATATTGTAAACGCGAAGGGAGGCAAACCCTAACAAATTAGGTTGACGCAGACCCGAAAGGCCTCGTAAGAATGCGATAGACAATCTTTCAGAGAGTCTCTCAAAATGAAATGAGAGGCATGGAGGAGTCGTGTTAAGGCCAGTTGATTTACAACAGATATTAACGCAGTCTAATTCCATGGAACGCGTCCAGCAGGCGCAGCAGCAGCATCCGGACATGCAGCAGAGGTACTTTAGTGTTCAATTAAGCGAAGAAAGAAAGCTGCTTAAAGAGACTGTAAAAAATACTGAACAGACGGAAAAATCTAAGATAAAGTCTGAAGAAGAGAAGGATCGACGTCAGAAAAAGGCAAAAACTGAAGAAGAAAACGTGGAAAAATTAGAAGTGAAACCTGGCAATCGAGAGCCGGACGAAGCCGAACATGGGGGGTTGATTGACATAAAGGTCTGAGATGAGCACACAATTACTTTTTGCCTGTCTGTTAATTACTGATCTTATCCTCTGTCTTGCCATTATAATTCTGGTTATTGTCTTCAATAAGGAAATCAAGAAAAGGCCCAGTCGGCCTGATGAAAGTGCCTTCATGGAGTTCAGGAAGTTACTGGACGAGTCCCAAGCCTCGACAAATCATCTCTTGGAAGTTATGAATGAGAGCAGAAGGGCGCTGAAAGAGATTGCTTATGTTTTGAATGAGAGGGAAGGACAGTTAAGGGCATTGGTCGAAGAATCAAAAAATGAGTACGAAAAGTTGAAGTCAAGGGTCGGCCATACCGATGCAGATACTTTAGATAAGAGATATGAGGATGTTATAGCCATGGTCAGGCAGGGTCTGACAACAAAGGAAATATCTCAGAAATTGGAATTAACAGTAGGTGAGATAGATTTGATAATTGACTTGGACAGAACAAGACACAGGGCTTAAAATGAGATTATCTAATGCCTCTTATTTATATTCCCACAATTCCCAGCCATAAACTGAATCAAGTCCACTTCCAAAATAAGAGTTCTACAACTGCCCCGGGTTTATCAATTGGTGAAATACTGAACGCCGCCGTTATTGAGAAATTGGGTAGTCAGAAGATACTGATTACGCTCAAAGGTATCAATATACCTGCAACCTCTGAAGTTAATCTTAATGCCGGCGACACTATTCGGGTAAAGGTGGAGAATCTTAATCCTCAGGTAATTTTAAAAATTATAGGAAGAAGTGATGTGGAAGAATCAAGGGCCGCAGATTTTCTAAAATGGTATAGGGCAAACCCGGATGCCCTCTCTCAAATTATAACAGAGGCCTTTAGGCAGTTTAATTCAGAGAATGTTGGCAAACTATCGCGCTACCTCCCCAAAGAAGATTTCCAGAATTTGCTCAAAATTATAAAATCGTTATTTAATACTCCAGAGGTTAAGGGCGGTAATTTTGTTAAAGATTATCTGAGCAATCTTGGTCTGTTAACGGAAAGTCAATTGAGGAAGGTTGTTGAGGGACAAACAAGTATAAATGAAAATGATTATCACCAGGACAACCTTAAGAGTCTTTTGATGAAGCTATCCGACGATCTCCATAATCTGTTGGCAAGAAATGAGTCGTTTGATCCGGAGGTGGGTGCAAGGCTGAAAAGCCTTTCTGAGTTTGTAGATAGATCTATTAAGACAATTGAATCTCAACAAATTGTTAATTTTGTTTTACAAGAGACTGAAAGCAAGTATTTATTTCAGATTCCTATTTTGTTCCCGGATGGTGTCAGAAAAAGAGATATTTTTGTGGAATATGACCGGAATACCAGGGAGGGGGAATTTAAGGGTCAATATCGTATAATCTTTTTTTTAGATATGGATATGCTCGGTGAAATGATAATTGAGGCGGAAATGAAGGGAGACAAAATCGACTGTCTTATTAAATGTTCGGATCATAAAATATCTGATTTCATATCACCTTTTTTGGGAGAACTTAGAGAAAGTCTTACCACTGCTGGCTGCGAGATAAATACTGTTAAATGCATAACGGGTGATGATTTAACCAAGGAAAAATTTGATTACTACCAGGACCGGGCGTTAAGTAATCGTGATGTGATCGATCTCTTTGTATAGTTTTTTTGGAAAACTTTTACATGTGTTTTTTATAATTCATCAATAGGAATTGGTCATGACAAAGAATGATAAAAAAGTGTGTCTGGCTGCCGCGTTAAAGTATGACTCCCAAAAGGACGCGGCCCCGGTGGTGACTGCTAAAGGTAGAGGTCACATAGCGGAAAAGATAATCAGCATAGCAAAGAAAAACGGGATACCGATCAAAGAAGATACGAGTCTTGTTCAGATCTTAAGTAAACTTGAAATTGATGAACAGATCCCTCCTGTCTTGTATAAAGCGGTCGCTGAGATACTTGCCTTTGTTTATTCTCTCAATGAAAAACGGAGAGAGGAAAAATTTTCCCGTCAATAAAAATTTACCTACCAATTTACGTCCAACTTGACTCTGATTAGATGGGCTGCTGATGAGATTGCCAATTCTTCATAATTGCAGTGTAACTACAATTGTGAAATCAGCTTTAATTTCTTTAGCTTAGGTTTAATATTTGCATGGTTACTAGGATTGATAATCCAGGATTGAGAAGGCATGTTTTTCTCTTTACTGGCATGTGAATTGCAATTCAGAAGCACAAAAACTGAAGAGGCAGGCAATAATGATTTATAGCATTGGTGAGATGGCACATGTTTACCAGCAGACATTCGACCAGCTTGATTACGTTGCAAGCAATATCGTAAACAGTAACACTACCGGATTCAAAGCTGTGAAGTTATTTTATCCTGCTGTCGACCCCACCAAGGAAATGTCGTTTACGCCCGAGGTTGTGGTTGATTATGCTCCAGGTTCAATCTACAAAACAGATAACGTTTTGGATGTTGCTATCAATGGCGAAGGTTTTTTTGCTGTAAGGTCAGGCGATGAAATTACCTATACAAGGCAGGGTAATTTCACGCTTGATAAAGATGGTAACTTGGTCACATTGGAAGGTAATTATGTCCTCAATAAATCCGGTAACAAAATCAAGATCCCTAATGGAACGGTGCAGATAAGCCAAAAGGGTGATATCTCAGTAGACGGCAACCAGATAGATACACTGAAGATAACGAATTTTACAAATCCCCAGGCTCTTGTCAGAATAGAAGGATGCCTTTTTGCAGATCCGGGGAATGCCGGTGTGGTGGATAAAGAAAACCCTGTAATCAGTCAGGGGCATATCGAACTATCAAATGTGCAGGTCGTAAAGGAGATGACTGATATGATAGACATCCATCGTTCTGTGGAGGTCTACCAGAAGGTCATACAAACGATAGCGGATCAAGACAAGTTAGCAACGAGTCAAATAGGAAGATTAGCATGATAAGGTCACATAGGTCATGAATAGGGAGGTTTTTATATGATAAGGGCTTTATGGACAGCAGGAACTGGAATGGAAGCGCAACAGATCAATTTGGATGTGGTTGCCAACAACCTGGCCAACGTAAATACCGTAGGATTTAAGAAATCACGGGCTGCGTTTCAGGATATACTCTACCAGGCTGGTAAAAAAGCTGGAACGGAAACGAGTTCAGGTAATCAGGTACCAGTCGGCGTGGAAGTTGGTATGGGTTCAAGAATAATGGCAACTACAAAAATGTTCACACAGGGAGATTTCAAGCAAACTGACAATCCGTATGACTGGGTCATCGAGGGTGATGGATTCTTCCAATTACTCGATGAGACTGGACGCACGGTTTATTCCAAGGCAGGGAGTTTTATGACCAACAAAGACGGTGTTTTGGTCAATCCTGAAGGCCTAAAGCTTTCACCTCAGGTGACCATTCCGCAGGCTGCAGTCAAGTTTCAAATACTACAAGATGGAACATGGACAGCAACGGATGCTGTAGAAAATAAAGTGGCAAGCGGCAGAGTTCAGCTTGCCCGGTTTATCAACCCAGCCGGCCTGAAGAGTATAGGAAGGAATCTTTACGACGTGACAGACGCTTCTGGAGCGGCTGTGACGGGAAATCCGGGTGACACAGGGTTTGGCACCATCACACAGAATGCTATCGAGATGTCTAATGTCAATGTTGTTGATGAAATGGTTCAAATGATCGCCGGTCAGAGGGCGTACGAAATGAACACTAAATCGATACAGACAGCCGACCAGATTCTGCAGATGATAAGCAATTTGAAGAGGTAGCAGGATCATAAAATTTGAGGAATACACAATGAAAATTCGTACTTTATTTTGGATAATGTTTTTTCTGACTTGTGTTGTTTCATCATCATCATTTGCAGCGCAAGATAGGATCATAAAAGGAACAGAGATAAAGGCGTTGGTGAAGAATTATATAGAAGCGAATATGCCCTGGCAGCAGGATAGCATGAGGATTGAATTTCTGGGCAGAGTATCAGATTTGCATGTTCAGGAGGGAAAAATTAGATGCAAGGTTAGGAGCGGGCAGGATGAATCCTATATAGGCGATTCAATCTTCACTGTGGGAGTATACGATGACGGTACACTTTTGAGGGAGGAAAGGGTCCATGTGAGGATGGAAGTGGCGATAGATGTCGTGGTGAGCACAAAATATCTGCTGAGGGATACGGAAATAACTTCTGATAATGTGAGGCTTGTTCGGAAGTGGTTTAATCAGATGCCATTTCATACAATGACACAAATAGAGGATGTGGTGGGGAAGCAGCTCTATAGTGATGTAAGGCAGAATATGGAGATTAAGAGAAATATGCTCAAGGCCATAAAGACCATAAAACGGGGGAAAATGGTAAAGATGGTACTCGAAAGTGGTCCCATGACAATCGTAACGTCTGGTCTTTCGGAGGAGGATGGAAGCCGCGGTGATTTCATAAGAGTAAGGAATACGTCATCTAATAAGACGGTTTTCGCAAAGGTTATTGATGATTCTTCTGTCAGGATAGAATTTTAAGAGGTGCTGACATGATAGTTCCAAGATATATTAAAACTTTATTCATATTCTATGTCCTGATCTTTACCATAGGGTGTTCACATAACCTCTATGTTAAGGCTGAACATCCCCAAATCACTCCACCGGAGATTAAAAGGGTGCCGCTGCCGGGAACCATCTGGGCGGGTGAAAATTCTGCTAATTCTCTCTTTTCTGACAGAAGAGCACAGCGTGTGAATGATATCGTCACTATTGTGGTCAGTGAGAGTTCCGTGGGAGGGAATAATGCGACTACTGACACGAGCAGAGACACAACTACGGCTGCTGGTGTCACATCCCTATTGGGTTACGAGGGGGCAATACTTGATATACTCAGAAAAGGGACAACAAGCATAAATGTCGGAGGCACTTCTGCAAACTCTCTTAAAGGAGCGGGAAAAACCAGTCGGGATGGTAATCTGACGGCTACGATATCAGCAAGAATAGTAAAAATCCTAGGGAATGGGAATTTCATCATTGAGGGAAGAAGACAAGTTACTGTGAATGCAGAAGATCAGTATATAATCCTTACCGGTATTATCAGGCCTGACGACATAGCAACGGATAACACGATTTTTTCACAGTATATTGCCGATGCTAGGATTGTATATACAGGGAAGGGCGTAGTAGACGACAAAATGAGACCAGGCTGGCTTACTCGCGTTGTGGACTGGGTCTGGCCATTCTGATGTTCTTGAGAGGTGGTATTAGTATGATAAAGCGTTCAATCAATTTCATGACAGTCTGCGGAATACTTGCATGTTTCATCTCTTTAGTAATTTTAACGAATCTTGTGCATGCGGCTAGAATAAAGGACATCGCGAATATCGGCGGGGTCAGGGATAACCAACTGTTCGGTTATGGATTGGTTGTAGGATTGAATGGAACAGGCGATGATGTAAAGAACGGGTTTACGAAAGAAACACTTATCAATATGCTGTTCCGTCAGGGACTTGTCATACCGAAAGATAGAGATGTGAAGGCAGACAATATAGCGGCGGTTATGGTGACTGCAAAGCTTCCGCCTTTTGTGAAGACCGGGACGCGGATAGATGTAGATGTTTCCTCTATTGGTAATGCGAAGAGTCTTCAAGGCGGTACGCTACTTTTGACTTCTCTAAGAGGCACAGACGGTGAGGTTTACGCGGTTGCTCAGGGAGCGGTTACCATTGGGGGATTTTCGGCAAGTGGTGCCGCCGGCGGAGGTGTTACAAAGAATCATACTACTGCCGGGCGAATTACAAACGGCGCTACCGTAGAAAAGGAATTGCCTTATGAATTTCAAAAAAGCAGAATGCTAACTATTAATCTCTATCAGCCTGATTTTACAACATCCACTCATTTAGCAGAGGTGATCAACACTTCAATGCGTAATGTCGAGGCAAAGCTCGTTGATTCCAGTTCGGTTACCGTAAAGATAAAAGAGAATGCGGGAATGAATGCGGTGCAACTTGTCTCGCTTATAGAAAACCTCGATGTCCCCGTTGACTCTGCCGCTGTTGTAGTTATGAACGAAAAGACAGGTACCGTGGTGATGGGCGAGAATGTGAGGATATCGACCGTAGCCGTAGCTCATGGGAATCTGAGTATTCAAATAAAGGAGGAAAAGAAGGTTTCCCAGCCACTTCCCTTCGCTCCGGGGGCGCCTGCTGGTGGTACTGCACCGACAAAAAAGGGAGGCGTAATAATGGCCCCGGGAGGGCAGACGGTGGTTACTCCTGAGAGTCATGTGACTGTAGCTGAGGAGAAAAAGCAACTGCTGGTAGTACCGAGAGGTGTCACCATTCAGGAAGTGGTGAGAGCCCTGAATGCAATAGGCGTTTCTCCGCGTGATCTCATTACCATAATGCAGGCTATAAAAGCCGCGGGGGCGCTTCAGGCTGATCTAAAGATTTTATAGGGAAAACTTTCCTCAGTCTGGCTTCTAAGTTAAGAAAGGCAGAGACAGGGTTTATATAGGATCATTATGGCAGATTTTACAACATCAAAGGCGCAGCCTGTTACCCAGATTCCCCTGAAAAGAATTGGTGATGTAAAGGGTAAAGAATCTGAAAAAGAAAAAAAAATGAGAAAAGTATGTGCTGATTTCGAGTCCATCTTTACCTATTACATGTTTAAGACAATGCGGCAAAGCATCCCTCAGAGTGGTTATTTTAAACAGAGTACCGGTAAAGATGCATATAACATGTTATTTGATCAGAAAGTGGCCGAAGAGATGGCAAATAAAGGGAAAGAGGTAGGTTTACAACAGGCCCTTTTTAACCAGTTAAACAAATAGTCGCTAAGCGCGATATAAAAGGTTTTATTAAAGTTTTATTGTCTTCTTGCCGATATATGTGATAAAAGAAGAATCATAAGGAGATTCGCAAGATGAAGATTTCTAAAGTCGATGATGCCGCATTACAAGCTCTTCAGCAGTATCAGAAAATTGACAAGGTTCAGAATGAGCCGGGCCCAAAAGTCGACGGAAATGCGGCACCAGAGGAGAAAGTAAATCTTTCCACCAAGGCAAGAGACATTCAGCAATTGCGAGATGCGGTGAGCCAGCTTCCTGATGTTCGTGAAGATAAGGTTCGTGAACTAAAAGATCAGGTAGAAAAAGGTGCTTACGATGTAAACGGGAAGAAAATTGCTGAGAAAATGGTGTCGGAGTCTCTTTTGGATATATTAGCCTGACAAAATTTCCCCCATTTTCTTCAGATATTTCATCCCAAAGAGCCTACCGCGTCATTTGTGTAGATTAGGGTAAGTTTACCTATAAGATCATATAGTCCTTTGAAAATATTTGGTTTTTTGCGAAGGGAAATTGACGTATTGCTTAATCTTCTTCGCAATGGCGCAAAAAGTGATCTACCTAGAGTTTTAAAGGAAGTACTTATTTAGGATGCGGACATGATACAGCAGGATATGGGCCTTTATACAGATGAATTGTCCCCTCTTCTTGATTCATTGATAATTCTCCTGAAGGGAGAAGTTGTGGTTTATCGAGAGCTTCAGGCCGCAATCTCTCACGAAAAGATAACATTAATGAAACCTTCCCTCGAAAGGCTCCTCGAAAGTAACAGCAAAAAGGAAACGGTAATACTGAAAGCAAAAATGTTGGAGGACGGCAGGTTAAAGCTTATCAGGAAAATTGCAAAAATACTTGCCCTCGAGGAAAATGAGGTCAATTTAACCGTGTTGTGTTCTTATGCGGATAATGATCAGAAGAAATGTTTGGAGGATTGTAAGTCTATATTAAGCAGTCTACTTGCCAACAACCGGGAAATGAATAAAAATAATAAGGAACTGGTTGATTTTTCTCTTCATTTTATGCAGGGGTCCGTCGATTTTATTCACAGTCTCCTCGCTTCCGCTTCGGCCTGTTACATGCCTTCGGGGAAAATGAGGCCCATTGCCCGGAATGGGAAGATGGTACAAACGGAAGGGTGAACTATGGGAGATATAGGTCGTGTATTAAATACCGCAAGAGATGCTATCTTAGCCAATCTTACCGCTTTGAATGTTACCGGGTCAAATGTCGCAAATGTTAATACACCGGGATACTCAAGGTTACGTCCTGACTTTGGCTCTATCGGCGTCTTTAATACCTCGTCGGATCAACAGCAAGTCGGGGTTAAGATTATATCCATAGAGAGGCTCTATAATAAATATCTCGATGCCCAGGTAGTCCAGCAGGAGCCGAACGGCGCGTACAGTCAAGCCCAGTTGGATGTCCTAAATAATGTAGAAAGCATTTTCAATGAAAGCACCGGTGGGGGTATTAATGATTTGCTGTCACAATTCTGGAGTGCCTGGTCGCAACTGTCCGCGAATCCCAGCGGTATGACTGAGCGGGACTACCTGGTATCCGTCTCTCAGAGCCTTGCTTCTACGTTCCGGCAGAGGGCCAACGACCTCCTTAAGATTCAGAACGACACGAACAATCAAATCTCTGATGCAGTGACGCAATTAAACGGTTACCTTGATCAGATGGCGGATTTGAACGACAAGATTGTTCAGGTTGAAATAGCCGGTGGGAATGCGGCAAGTATGAGGGATCAAAGAACGGAGCTTCTGCGGAAAATCGGCCAACTTGTCCAGGTGAATTATTATGAAGAGGCAAACGGTGCTCTTAACGTTTATATCTCCAACGGCAGATCCCTTGTAGAAGGTTCCAACGTCTGGAAGCTTGGTGTGCAGACCAACCCTAATAACTCGAATTACTATGATGTTGTTTTCCAGGATACGCCGACGGTTGCAATTAATGATAAACTGCAAGGGGGAAAGTTGGCCGGTCTCATCGATGCCAGAGATGCGCAGGTTGGCGGTTATCTTAATGATCTTGACAAAATGGCAGCAGCCATCATCAGCAATGTGAACGCACAGCACAGCTCAGGCTATGACCTGAACGGCAATGTTGGAGGAAACTTTTTTTCTCTGGCAGGGATCTATCCTCCTGTAGCGGCCAGCGGGAACACCTATGCCGGTACGGTGACTGCCGGAGGGTCTTATACAGGTACTAAACATAAAACCTACGAGGTGCAAATTGTAGCACCGGGGGCGCTTGGGGTTGCAACCTATAAAGTTTCATCCGACGGCGGAAATACATGGGGATCTGTACAAACCATGCCCGCTAACGGGAATATAACACTTGGTGAAGGAATAAACTTTACCTTCACGGCGGGTACCTTTGCGGCAAACGATACTTTCAGTGTTAATGCGACTTATCCAGCAGCGATTATGCAGGTAGATCCGGGTATTGTCGCTGATGTAGCAAAGATTGCCGCCTCAGCCACTGTCAATAAGGACGGTGATAACGCTGGTTTAATTGCCGCCATTCAGAACGATTCATCGTTAATGGGGGGCGGCTTGACAATTGATAATTATTATGAATCACTTGTGTCAAAAATCGGCCAGAATATCGCAGATGCAAAAAACAACAACGACCAGCAAACAGCCATCCTGAACCAGATGGAAAGTCAGAGAGAGGCTGTTTCAGGGGTTTCCCTTGATGAAGAAATGATGAACATGATCAAGTATGAAGCCGCGTATAATGCCGCAGGAAGGCTGATCGGGGTTATTAATACAATGATGGGTACGCTGATAAATTTGGGGATAGAAACGTCCATAAGTTCTTAAACATGAGTTCATGGTGCTATTGAAATATGACGGATGCTTTGGATTTAGGCAGGTGCAAAGGGTGAAATTATGATTACGCGCGTTAGCGATAACATGAAGTTCGATTTACTGAATAACAGTATGTCCGGTATTCAGCTTCAGTATAACGATCTGATGGAGAAATTATCCACACAGAAGCAGGTTAACAGACCTTCTGATGATCCGCTCGGTATGGGCAAAATTCTTGATTACAGGAGTGCACTAGCGCAGATAACGAATTATAAGGGAAATATTGACAGCAGTAAGTCATGGCTTTCTTCCGTAGAATCAAATTTATCACATGTAAGCGACATCCTGACAAGCATCAAATCAACAGCAATCTCACAGGCCAGTGCGACGGCGTCAGCTTCAACGAGGCAGATTGCGGCCGATTCCCTCCAGCCGCTTATTGACGAAATCCGTTCGCTCGCCAATACAAAATTCGGGAACAGGTATTTCTTCTCCGGTACAAGAACTGATACAGAGCCATTCTCCGAGACTGCATCGGCAGTTTCGCGAATTGATACTCCTGTTGCCGCAACCGGGAATACATTTGATGGAACCGTAACTTCGGGCGGCGCCTATACAGGTACCGCAAACAAGACCTATGCGGTCAAGATCATCACGGGCGGGACTCTTGCTGCCTCAACATACCAGATTTCTGCAGACGGCGGGAAAACCTGGGGAGCTGTGCAGACAAATCTTAGCGCCCCTGTGACTATTGGTGACGGAATACAGCTTACGTTTACGGCAGGAGCCACAAATCCGGTATCAAATGACATTTTCTATGTTCATGCCTATGCACCGGGCTATTACAATGGCAACGGCGAAGAACTCTCCAGTGAAGTCAGCAATGGAGTTACAATTAATTATAGTATCACGGGAGAAGAGGTGTTTACAAATCAGGGCAAAGGTACTGTCGACATTTTCAAGGTATTGGACGATTTGAAAACCGCACTTGTGAACAACGATGCGAACGGTATAACCAGTCAACTTGATCTCCTTGATCAGGCGGGCGCTCAAATCTCCCGCTATGTGGGACAATGCGGGACCAGGACAAACGGTCTGGATGCCTCAAGTTCCGCGCTTGATGATATGAACACACGGCTGACCAGCCTTAAGTCGAATATAGAAGACGCTGATGTAGCAAAGCTGGCAACAGAGTTCCAGATGAAGCAATTAGCTTTGGAAGCTACTTATAAAATGGCAGGCGACTTAGGGAGCATGTCTATCATCGGATTTCTTAAATAGAAGTATGATTCCCACGATATAACAGGGAGTAATGATGTTAATCCTGACACGGAAGTTGGGCGAGGCAATCACGATAAGTGATGATATTAAAATTACTGTTCTCGAAACAAAAGGGAAACAAGTAAAGCTTGGAATTGAGGCACCAGCCCATATCACTGTTCACCGAGCGGAAATATACCAGCTCATCAGGGAACAAAATATCCAAGCTGCAAAAGTGGATAGTATCGAGAAAGAGACACTTCCCGATATATTGACCGGATTAAAAAGTTTGTTTTAAAAGATCAACAAAAGCCTTGAATGTACATAAACAATAATTTGCCAATATACGATATAGGGAGATTTGTAGAGTGAATGTAGTTACTGCCCGCTTTGGGGAGATAGAAGTAGATGAATCCAAGATCATTAACATGCAGGGAGGGATCATCGGGTTTGAACACCTGAAGAAATATATACTGCATATGCAGGATGAAAAGAACCCATTCTGGTGGTACCAGTCCCTTGATGACGGTAAAATCGCATTCGTTGTGATCAATCCATTTATTGCAAAGGCTGACTATGAACCGGTGATAAGCGATAATGATATAAAATTTCTGGAAATAAAAGGTCCGGACGATGTCGTACTGCTTGCGATTGTGACCATACTTCAGAACCCATTTTCAGTTTCTGCCAACCTCAGAGCGCCTATTGTGATCAATGCAGAGAAAAGAATTGCCAAACAGATTATCCTTGAAGATCAGACATATCCTGTTAAATACTACCTGACAACTGGGCCTGCTGACGAAGCTGCCGCAACAGGAGATAGTGAAAAACCCAATAACTGCAAGACTGCTTCCTTATGAAGAAAGGCGGGATTAATAATTTGTGGCGCTGTTCTTTAAGCAGAATGGTGAAAAATGATGCCGATGAGTTCCCCCAATTTCGTATATAGATTTTGAAGGTCTTCGGGCGGGATTTCGCGTATAACCTTTCCAGTATCTTTCTCTTTGACGATTACACTAACTTCCCTATTTTTATCCCCGTAGGTCGAGAAGGTCACACTGATATTACTCGATTGAATATGTGCCTGAATTTGCTCGACCATTTGCTTTACTTCTTCAGAAGTTACAGGTTTGGATTCTTCAGGCGCTCTTCCAGAAGGTTCTTTTTGGGGCACATTATCATACACTGTCGGAGTCCCCGTCGTATTTATGCTTGAAATATTCATTTTTGAACCTCGATCATACTCCTTACGATCTATATATCGGCATTCTATGGGAAAAACTTTATACTACGTATCTCTATGTTTTAACGTCCAAAAAGCGGGACTCCCCGGATTTTCCTCTATAGCCCTTGAACCACGTTTGACTGTTGGCGATCCCGGATAAATCGTTTTTCAGTTTATCGAGTTCATCTTCTGCAGCGACTTCACAATCCTTGTTTAATCGTTGGGTTTTATTAATTACCTGTTCGAGGGTTGCCATAAGAGATTGGATTCGCTTCCTTGTTTCCGGCGCTTCATAAGAGGGATTTGACTCCCTGATACGGCTGATTGCAGCGTCCAATTTGCTAATATAGGCCATAAGATTGTGTCGCCGAATGATCAGCATTTCAACTGCTTCTACATTATGCTGTTCGATCATATCTTTCAGTGATGTAGTTGCAGACATGAAACCTTTAAAAATAGCGATTTTTTGCTCTAGTAATTCGCAGAGTCTGGGAAGATCGGATGCTGCTGTTGATTTTTGTTCTGTCATGGCTACGCCCTCATTTCTCTCCTGACGGGTTCCTTTTCCCGATCATTAATTTGATGAAATGCCTTGTTCATATCCCTGCGCTGACCGTTAAGGATTTCTTCCCACGCCGATTTCAGCTCCACTAACATCCAGACAATGTGATCCATTGCTCTTAAGTCTCTTTTCAAGTCCGCTTCCGTTAAGTGATGTATCATGTAAAAGTAAAGGGCGTGTAAGTTTGAAGCTACTTCGCCCCCTTTCTTTAAATCGAGTGCGGAGTCAAGGGCGCTAATAAAATCCTGTGCTTTAATTAACGCCTGCGCTTTTTCTTCATAATCATGGGAGATATACTTTGCCTTAGCAATCTTCAAATTCTTTATAGCTTCTTCATAGCACATCAAAACGAGTCTCTTGGGGTCTGCTGTCATTACTCCTGCTTGCTGGTAGGCTCCTATGCCTTTACCGTACATATATTCTATCCTCCTTATCTTAAGCTACAATTATCATAATGATTTCCAGCCATCAGCTGCGGCATTAAGCTGCCCGAGAAGCCAGTTGCTCTGATTCTGGATATTACTTAAAGCTGTTTCCATTGTTATAAAGCTTTTGATCATTTGTTGTTTTTTCTGATCAAGCTGGGCGTTCATCTGATCTATTCTCGTCTGAAAGTTATCGATACTATTTTGAAGTGATGTCTCTTTGAAAGAAACATAGCCGCTGTAAGGGTCGGTGATATTAAAAAGGGCGCGGTCCAAAAGGTCCGCCGTGCCGATTGTCAGCTTGACAGTCCCGATGTCGCCTGTGTCTGTTCCCAAATATTTTACTGAAAGTCCCGCTGTATTGGCGTTGCCCGTGTTTCCCGTCAGGACCTGTCCGGCGCCAGTGGCAGCCTCGCCATTTATTGTACCTGCCACGTTTAGTCCATTATTGACCGTTTGATCTGAGCTCCATAAAAGGTGGTTATCCTCTGATATTGTGAAGCTCCTGCTTCCATAGCTGTTATCGGTGAGAACGACATGGTTGCTGCCGTCGTTGGAAGCTGTTACATTTAATGCTTGACCGCCGGTCTGGCCACCGGGGTTGGTGCTGAGAACGGTGCCAAAATCGAGGCCTCTCCCGGATGGTTCGGTGATACTGAGGGCAAGCTGGCTTGTCCCGGAAGATTTGTCGGTGACCACAATCCGGCCCGAAGAATCAATGGCTGCGGTCACATTATTAGAGAACGCGTTTTGTATGGCTGTCAGAAGCCCCTGGACCGTGTCCGTCCCCACATCGTTAATTGTGTAGCTCCCTGTGACGGAGCCTCCATTCCGGTCAGTTCCCGAAAAATTGATAACATCCCCATTTTGTAGGGTGGCGTCCTTGATATTGTTCCAGTTAGTCCCTGACGTAATCGGGTTTGAATCGTTCTGCTGGAGATGGGCACTCCCGGCCAGCATCTGCATTGATACAGCCGTGTTTATGGCATTGATAATGTCAGTTACGGTCATACCCGCGGTCAGGGAGATCGCTGCCGTAATATTGTCTTTAATCGTCATGGTTTCAGCACTGCCAAGGGTGCCGCCGACTGCGGTGTCAGAGGTTGATGTACTTCGTGTTGCCGCAGTATCGATGTGAACCGCGTATTGCCCTGCCTTCGAATTTTGCGTGTGCGCTACATAATCAAGGCTGTTTGACGATGTCGTGCCCTGGCCCGCAAATAGTGACACGATATCACTGAAGTTGGTCTCAAGGTAATTTGTTAAGGTCGTGTCGTCGATACTCAATTGTCCTTTGTCATCGAGGCTTATCCCCGCGAGACCTAGGATGGAGAACTGGCCGTTGACGCCCCATACAGGCTGGGTGATAACGGATGTAAGGTCAGACTTTACGGAAAGAAGCGTCCCATCTCCGAAGAGGACGCCTCCCGTTGTCTTTGTGGTAGTGTCATACGAGAACTGTTTGCTGATATAGGACATCACATTGTTGTAATCGGTTACAAAGGTTTGGATATTTTTCTTGATGGTATCCGTGTCACGTGTGACATTGAGATTGATGGTTGTGTCGTTGTCCGCATGGAGCAGATTCAAAGTAACACCGGGTATAACATCATCGATAGTATTTGAAGAATTGTGTACAGCTACGTCGTCAATATTGACGGTGGAGTCCTGACCGTCGATTATTACATGGCTCCCCCAGCTGAATAGATCATTTGTTATGCTTATCCCCTGGGCGCCCGTCGTTGTGCTTGTGATAATCAGCCGGTGATCGGTACTGCTGAAGTTCAACACGGATGCCGTGACCCCGGCGTTCAGTTTATTGATATTGTTTGCTACATCATTCAAGCTGTCCGTCGCGTTTACAGTCAGCGTCTTCCCGTTGATGATAATGTCGCCGGTATAGCTCCCCCCCATGGCTGCTGTGGCGTCGGCGAAGGTGCCGGAGGATAGTTTCTCCGCTGTTGCCAGATTCACTACTTTTACAGTGTAGCTGTCCGGTGCAGCGGACGTGTCTGCGGAGGCGGAAAGCAAGTCTTCAGCCTGAACAGAGCTGTTGTCGGTGGACATCACCGTCTTAAACGCGTTAAAGCTGTCAGGGTCATTTAGGGCGTCTGCCGCCGTCTTCAAAGTGAGAAGTTGTGTATTGAACGATTGCCACTCCTTGAGCTTCGCCTGGTAGTCGCTTTGCTGGTTCGAAACAAGAGTAACACTTTTTTGATCGACTGCGATCAATTGAGTGACTATGCTGCTCCAGTCAATTCCGCTGGAAAGACCGCTTATAAAACTGGTTCCTATGTTGCTGCCCACATTGGTAGTAGCCATCCGATACTCCTTTCTTATGCTACCATCAGGCGTTTACGATGAATGTTAAACGCCCCGTACTTTATTATCATTATCGGCAAAATATTCCCCACACTTGAGTGTTTTGAGAGCTTTTTTAGATGATTGCAAGAAACTTAGTAGCGTAATAAAATGTTGTATAATCAGCATGTTATGAATTTAACTCAATGTGTTCACAATGATGAATCTGGCAGTGTGGAACACTCTCTTTTATAGATACAGCAAGAAATCTGCCAAAAAAAGCCCCGCAATCAGGAATGATTGCGGGGCGTCCGATTAAAGGGTTAGAAGATGAGATTATTTGAACAGTGAGAGAACTTGCTGTGGAGCCATGTTGGCCTGGGCTAACATCGCCGTACCTGCCTGTACAAGGATCTGGTTCTTGGTGAAGTTCGTCATTTCCGAAGCCATGTCCACATCTTTGATTGTCGAATTTGCAGCAGTGTAGTTCTGTATCGTGGTGGAGAGGTTCGCGCTCGCATAACCCAGTCTGTTTTGTGCCGCACCGATTGCGCCTTGTGCATTACTCAGTGCACTAATGGCTGTGTTGATTGTGTCAAGGAAAGAAAGCGCAGTCGTCGCAAGTGAGAGTTGACCCGTCTGTAGAGAAAGAGCCGAAGCTTTGACACTGCTTAGCGAAATACTGATCCTGTCATAAGCATTACTTGACGTGCCAACCTGGAAATTGGCGGCCGATGAGTTGGTGCCAGTAATTACGCCGTCTGAAGCATTGGACAAATGTTCATTGACTGTTAAAGTCAGGCCCAGAGAAGCGAAGGTGACATTTTTTGTCGCGCCCGTTCCGGGTGTCGCGACACCGTACATGATCTCTGAATGCTCGACCCCGCCTATCGTCGCACTGACAGTTATGTCCTCACCGGAAGCGGCGTTATCCGCTGTTGATATGGTGTATGCTACACCCATAGCCAATCCACTGGCGCCACTAAGGCCTCCTGAGGCAGTTATGGTGGCACCTGCCGTAATAGTAACTCCAAATGTCCCATTCAACAGGGGAGTACCGGAGTAATTTGTCGAATTGGCGATCCGATCGATTTCGGCGATCAGCTGGTCGCCTTCCGCGTTGATCTTATCGAGGTTTGTCCCGGCATTTGCAGAAGAAGCCTGCGTGGCCAGTTCTTTTAATCTTGTCAACATATTGTCAATCTGATCCATGGCACCGCCGGCAACCTGCAGCAGGGCGTTTGCCTGGCTCACGTTCTGGCTTCCCATTTTGTAGCTGGCTATGTCGGCGCTGAACTGCTGAGAAATGGCCAGTCCTGCCGCATCATCAGCGGCTGAATTAATACGATAACCTGAAGAAAGTCTTTCAAGAGACTTACTCATTGCACCTGAGGAAATATTAAGATTCCTCTGCGCGTTCAATGCTGCGATGTTACTTTGAATTACGAATCCCATGATTTTATCCTCCTTGATTTTTTTATTTTTTTAGGGATTGTTTTGGCATCCTTGCCAATTGTTTTAAAAGTTTTATTGTTTATAACCGGGGCTTTTTCATTTTATCCCCACTCACATTGCCGAAGTTTCTTTCACCTCCTTCCGTACTCTTTGGCCTTATTATCGGTTCAAAGGTGAAAATACTTGAGAAAAAAACTGATAACAAAAATAATGGGGATCAATTCCTGCCGGAAGGCAGCAAGGATAAAACGGTGGATACCTGGGCGGAGAGGTCCTTATAATTAATCAGCGCATTATTAATTTCACATAAGATGCCTGATATATCTTCAACTTTATCAACAGTTCTATTTCTGTTTAACCGCAGTTCTTTCAGGATCAAATCGCACCAGTGGATAAACTCAATGATTCGATTTTGCCTGAGTTCTATTTCACAGAGGTATAAAAGGGACTTGAGCATTCCTTTTTCAAGGTTGTGTACGCGTTCGAAAAACAACCTCGCGTTGTCGAATTGACCGAGCTGCAGTGCTATTTCACCAAGATGAAGCCATGGCGACGATTCCTGAGGATTGATTTCTATAGCCCTGTTGAATGCCTCAATGGCACGGTCGAGACAATTCTGCCGCCGATAGAAAAGGCCAAGGGTGCATAGGGTGGTATGGTTCTGAGGATCTATTTTCATGAGGGCATCAAGTGCTTTATCCGCTGTTGTTAAATCTTCCGCGGCCAGTGACACGGCAGAGAGGCGGCTCAGAATCATGATATCCTGGCTGCCCAGTTCTAAAAGACGCTCCAGACATCGTTTTTCATCCGTTTCGTTCTTTATTTTATTGTTCAATTTTGCGAGCATACACCAGACTGAAGGCTCATCAGGAGCCTCCTCCAGAGCAAGATCCAGATATTTACGGGCCAAGCCAAGATCGCCCGAACGATCCTTATGAAAGGTTCCGACATTCTGCCAAACCTGCCATTTATCATCCGCAATCTCATAGGCTGCCTGATAATGCTTGCCCATATTCGCATAATCTTTCAGGGCATGGTACGCATGGCCGATAAGGAGATTGATGCTCCTTCCTTCACTCATTGTGGAGTTTATGATCGTACCAGTTTTGTCTGGATTTTTTTCATAAAAGTCACGCAGGTCTAAATAGTGCAGCCCATAGTGCAAGACATCATCCCACTGTTCTTCCTCAACAGCAAGCAAGGTCATAGTATAGTGTGAATCAAGATGGTCAGGGCATTTTTTTAGCACCTGCAAAGAATAATCGCGTACCTTTTCCAGGTCTCCCAGAAAAAAAGAGGCTACAGCGGCGTTATGGCATGTCCATAAATAAATTGTGTTACTATCGCCCTGCTTATCTGCCAGGTCGAGGGCGAGTAATGATTCTTCTACGCATTGCTTGTACATCCTACGGGTGAGATAGGATGTTCCCAGATAATGGTGCGGCATGGGATCATCCGGCGCTTCACAAATCTGTTTTTTTAGAAGCTCAGTGGTTCTTAAGAACTTTTCATTCGCTTTCTTTTCCTCGAGATTGTATCCATAGTGCATGAGTTCAATCGCAGAATGTTTGGTAAAGGTATGACCGATGACACGGTTATGAACTGTACCTTCATAATGAATGATGCTGTTGTTCCGGAAGAATCTTTCAGAATTATGTCTGGCTGTCTTTCGACCACCGCTGTATACACTGATAACATTGGCATATATGGCGTCAGATAACCCGGCTTCACGAATGGCCTGTCGTATTTCTGGTCTGGAGGATTCAAGCAGTTCTTCGTCGGCATCGATAGTAAATATCCAGTCACCCGTTGCGTATTTTATGGCCTGATTGCGCGCCTTACTGAAGCTGCCTTCCCAGGGATGAAAGTAAATCTTGCCTGTGAATTTCCTTGCGATGTCCACAGTCTTATCCGTGGACCCTGTATCTACGATAATGATCTCATCTACAACATCTTTCACACTGTTAAGACACTGCTCCAGGAAGGCTTCCTCATTTTTAACGATCATGCAGCAACTGATCGTTGGTTCTTTCCCGTTATGTTCTTCCATATGTGAAATTTTCGTTAGCAGATATTTGACCGTTTCATCACGGGAATTTTGCCGGTGTGCCTTATCGAGATATAAAAAGGATTTGACCGGATTGTTTTTATTGTAAAAATAAATACCGATCGCCCGGAGCGCGACAAATGGCTCCGGCGCATATTTTATTGCCTTATCGAAGGATTCTTGAGAATTAACCTCCTGCCCCAGTTCAAAACAGGCTATACCAATGAGGACATGCATGTTCCATCCTTCTTTCAGGGTGCAGGTCATGAAATTACCGAAATCCGCATGTGATGTCCTTAATAATTGAACAAGGTTCAAGTATTTATGACCATGTTCAATCGTGCGTGACCATTGCTGTGAGTCATAATATACGGCAGTTAGGATATAATGCGCATCAATGTGCTTTGGAAACCTCTCAATGCTTGATAAAGCCACTTCCTCAGCATTTTTTAAATCTCCCAAACGGTAATAGGACATGGCTGCATTGTAACGCGACCACAGGTAGACCATGTTGGGATCGTTTTTATCTTCAGATAGTTTGATTGCCTTCAGGCTTGTCTCAAGTGCTTCCTGAAACATGCCCTGGCTTAAATAGGAACAGCTTAAATGGTGATATATCATGGGATTATTCGGGTCGTCTTTCAAATCCGCTTTAAGGCGAGATACCGTTCTCTCAAACTCCTGCTTTGACTGACGCTGCGTCAAGTCATAACCATCATGGGTGGGATGGAGAGGTTCTGTTGAATGCTTTGCGGCAACGACAGCCGATTTATTTCTTTTTTTCTTTTTCACGAATTATTCTCAAACGAATCGGGACTGTTCATGACTCTAATTTTTAAATTATATTTCAACCCTGAAATGTCATAGGACTTTTCATAGAGAAGCTCTAAAATTTTTAGTTTGATCCGTCCCTGAAAGATTAAAGTCTTTACGTAATTTCGGATAATGAATGCCACACACACCACACGTTTTATTACTATCTAATTTATATCCGCACTCGCAAATCCAGCCAACTTGCCGCGCGGGATTGCCTGTTACTAGGGCATAGTCCTTTATATCTTTAGTAACGACAGCGCCTGCTCCTATGAAAGCATAACGTCCAATAGTTACGCCACAGATTATAGTAGCATTTGCACCGATAGTAGCGCCTTTTTTAACTAGAGTCGGCTTTATCTCTTCCACTCGACGAATAGCAGCCCTTGGATTGTAAACGTTCGTGAAAACCATGGAAGGTCCACAAAATACCTCGTCTTCAAGAATCACACCTTTATATATACTGACGTTATTCTGGATTTTGCATTTATTACCTATACTGACATGTGGACCGATGACAACATTCTGCCCGATAGTACAATCTTTGCCAATCCTAGAACCGGTGAGGATATGGGAGAAATGCCAGATCTTAGTATTATCGCCTATCGACACATCATCATCTATAATTGCTGACGGGTGAATATATGACTTACTGAGATTACAGGATTGTTGTGATGTTTTTTGAGTCTGCTGCGGTGTAAGCTCCCATATTGATGACCTTTCATTTAAATTGATCTTACGACCATCTTGATTTAAAGATTCCTGGCTCGAATTAAGAACCTTCAATACACGTAAACCTTCATTTCCGTCTGTGATGGCCTTGTTACCGTTTTTTATGCACCGGATGAATGTTTCACATTCTAAACGCAAAGGTTCAATTTCCGGTATATCACAGATCAATGTCGGTTCGGTCTTTGATGGGATCGGGATATTAATCTGCCATTTGATTTCGTGCTGATATAAAAGCAGCTTTTCATTCCAGGGCTTTGTATCATCAAAAACCGCCATTTTCCGGTCGCCCACCACAATGAGTTTCTGTTCCTTAAAAGGATGAAGCCACGAAACAAATACATGGGCTCGCAGACCCGATGGAAATTCCATGTGGGTTGTAGTTACATCTGCGATTTTTTTATGAAGGTAATTTCCACCCATGCACTGGACACTTTCGGGCATGTCTCCAGCCAGGGTTAAGATCATAGAAATATCATGAGGCGCGAAAGACCAGAGAGCATTTTCCTCACGGCGAATCTTTCCCAAATTGAGACGATGCGAATAGATGTAGTTTATGCGGCCAAGGTCACCATTTTCAACAAGAGACTTTAAACGTTGAAATGCAGGATGATACTGCATAAGGTGACCAACCATGATTATAAGATTTCGTTCTTCAGCAAGGTGAATAAGTTCAATCGCCTCGTTTTCATGCAGTACTAGAGGTTTTTCAACGAGTATATGTTTATTCGACAGCAGGGCTTCGCGTGCTATGCTGAAATGCGTTTCAGCCGGTGTTGCGATTACTACTCCATCGATATCTTCACGAGAAAAGACGTCATTTATAGCTAAACATATTTCTGCGTTCGGGTACCGTTTTTTTAAATGTTCTAATAGAGTTTCATTTTTATCGCATATAATTTTCAATGAACCCAAGTCGGAATAATTTCTTAATAAATTTTTCCCCCAATAACCTGCTCCTATCACAGCTATGTTTGCAATTTTTTCCATATCAGATCTCTAAAATATGTTAATAATATTTAAAACTTTGGCAATTTTCTATCAATTTCCCATTTAAAAAGAGATTTCATAGAAATAAGTAATCTAAATTTGCAATAACCATACCAAGAAATTGCTTAATTTTAATCATCTTTCTCAAAAGGGAAAAATCATGTATCCGCAATTACTTCGTTATTATTTTTTTCTCAATTTCTCCGATTAAGTTTTGCGCACCGGAGTGGGATAAATCAGCCAATAATGTCCTGCTGCAATATTCAGAAGACCGCTGCAGGTCATTCATCGAGAAACACCATTGAGCCATCATGTACTGGGCATCAGCCCAGGCAGGCGCCAGGTCTGCTGCCGTGCTGAAGGCAACGCCGGCTCGTTCCAATTCGCCCTGAATGTCATAGATCCGTCCCATACCAAGAGCGGCAGAGCTGAAAAAAGGGTTAGAAAGGAGCGCTTCATTATACCAGTGCATTGCCTCCGTATAAACTCCATAGGATTCCAGTAATTCCGCTATGGTAACAGCAGCAGGGGCGTAGCTGGGCCAACGTTTAAACACGGCAGTTAGTTCCTGAAATGCCGTCATTGGTTCATGATCTTTCAATGATTTCGCTTTAAGCCAATAGGCGCGGAGAGAATGTGGATCGCGTTTGATGGCTTCATCAAACCATCGAGACGCTTCAGGGTTGCCTCTGCGAAGGCAACAATAGCCCAGCCAAAACCACGACAGTGAATAATCGGCATATTCTTCGGCGGCATGATGGTATATTTTGATGGCATCTTCATAAGAACCAGCGACTTCATAATTGATTCCTTCTAAAATGAGATTCTCAACTGGGGAGGTGGATACTTCGAAGTAATCGGCATCTTCACAGCAGCGAACTAGCGGCACGTCCTGATGTAAAGCGGAACTGTATTTGCTACTCCCAACAAATTCCGAATAGAAGGCAAGGCGACGCTCTACATGAGCATCCTCAATGCGATTGAGTTTCACATAGGCATATGCAGTACGGCTTATACGATTCCGGAGATCGGCGTCACAAGCAAGCGTCGATAAGATTGATAGGAGTTCCTGAGGCGATTCATAGAGAAAACCCGTTTCTCCATCTTGCACTGAAGCTTTGTAAGGGGTTAGAGAGCTGAGCACCGGCACAACGCCTCTGGATGCGTATTCCAGAAACTTTATATCGGAACGGCAGCGATTATAATGATTATCCTGAAGAGGTGCAAGGCCGATGTCGACCTTTTGTAAAAAGGCAAGATATTCGTCCAGGGTTCCCGGTGGTGTATAAGTAATGCGGCCATCCGGCAAGGCTACAGACAAGATACGGTAAATCGTTTCATCGCCCATAAAGGCAAAATCCAAATGAGGATAAGCGTGCATGACCTGAGCAATCACGTCGCTGATTGTTTCGATGTCTTTTTTGTGGCCGGAAGATCCTGCCCATCCCAAATTTACGCGGTCTGAAGCTGACCGCCCAACCGTTCCTAATGTTGCCATCTGGTTTTCAAATATAACAATTCGTGGATTAATAAACCTGAATTGCTTAGCAAGTCCTGAACCTGTTACCTGAACAGCATCTGCCATTCTCATATATTGAAAAGCCAGTGCAAGATTGACCGGATCGGCAAACCAGCCTCTAATCCCAACACCCTCATGCAGGGACGTAATGTTGTCAGAAAGCTCGTAAATAGTAGGCCGCCCTTTCCGCTTCCTCTCCTCCAATAGCGGCAGAAGGTCATGTTCACTAAGTAAATGAAGTATGAGGACATCCGCAGACAAACAGAGTGTCTCAAACCAGGGTGAGATTATACTCACTGTAATGACAGTGGCCTTCCCGGTTTTTCCCAAGGCTATCGATGGCTGTTCTACCCGGTAAATATAATCGCCAACCTTACGGGTAAGCATGGCAACGGCATTGACAACTAACATATATGTGTTTCCCGTCTGTGTCGATCACGATAAAAATATGAACAATTATGCCCTTTCATGGCTACACCGATTATGGATCTCTGATGCACTTCAGGAATCCGCCAGGCATACATGTCAGGAGGAGTTTATTGTCTATTGATTCGTCTATGACAAACCGGTCATTCTCCCTCAAAAATTCGAGGACCGCGGTTTTCGGGTTATTCCCCGGCCCCCAGGGCCGGGGGCGATCTTTCTGAACGGGCATATCCTCGATTATTGTATCTCCGCAGATCATATAGAAACCCTTCCCAACCAAGGAATTATAAAGCCGAAGTTCGGAGATTACATGTTCGTGGGTATGATTCGAATCCAAGATTACCATTGTTTCACGACAGTGATTCACTTCTTCACGAATTCTATTTACTGTATCACGATCAATTGACGATCCCTCTATCAGAAGAATCTGGCCTGAAACCTCTTTGACATCAGACAAACGCTGCCTCAAATCATTGGGCATGTAAATATCCACGCCGATCACCCGCTGGCCGCCAAGGACCTTCATCAGCGTTGCGTAAAATAGCAAAGAACCTCCCCAGGCCACACCCAGTTCGATGATGAATTTGGGACGTGTCTGGAATATGATTTCCTGTAAGGCGAACATGTCCTGCGGGATGTTCAGGATAGGTTCACCAAACCAGTTTGCCTGGTGTATCCAATAATAATGGTCGGCGTCTACAAGTACATTGCGGGCCTGTCCGATCAAATGGCGATCCCGGCTCATGGACAGCGCTGAGTCAATCCTGAGTTGTTCAAATTCAGCCCTGCTTAGAATGGACTTTTCAGACATATTCTCCTCCAGATTTCCATAACAAACCCAATGTGTCCGCGATGCATTGATCAATATTACCCGTAAATGTGAAACCGAGTTTTCGGAAACGATCGCTTGATACTTCATATGACAGCTGATTCATGATTTCCGTGTCAACATATTTAATTGAAATGCTTGCTTTAAAACGTTGTATGGAAGTAATGATGTCATTAACCGTGAGATTGGTCGTTACGATATTATAAACCTTCCCCTCGAATAGATCATTCTTGATAATAAAAAGAAGGGCTGCAACAGCATCGTTGATGGCAAGATAAGGGCGTTTTTGGAAAAGGGCAGTGCGCCATACTGTGAGAGGCTGCCCGAAGACGGCCTGCCAGCAAAATTTATTGACGGCCGTGTGAAAACGAATTCCCGGAGAGATTCCTGCAATTGTTCCAAAACGGCAAGTTACGAAGCGAAGCTTTCCATTTCCTGCTAATTGTTGCAAAAAATTCTCTTCCCTTAGCTTTGTTTCCGCATAGGGACTTTGAGGCTTTAATTCCGATTCCGGACAGTCTTCACTGACAATTGCATCTTGCGTCCCGTAAACGCTTGTGGATGAAATATGTATCAAAGGACGAGACAGTGCAGCGCATATTTCCCCTATTTTTTTTGTGGATTGGAAATTAACATGTTCAAGTTGATCGCGATTTTTGAAACTGCCCGCTGCATCTGTGATGGCCGCCAGGTGCAGTATAACATCGGCTGTACGTATATAAGGGGTAAGATCGATATCAAGTACATCACCTTCAATGAAGCGATAACGCCCCAGCGTCGGCAAATGGAATAGGGAGCTGTACCGCTGGGTTGATAAATTATCGATCATGGTTATTTCTGCTTCCGGGAAGACCATCGGAATATCCCTGATGATTCTGGAGCCAATATGTCCTAAAGCACCTGTAATGAGAATTTTCATTTTTCACCTAGTTTTTATCTTAGATAATGCTCCAAACAAGAAGCAAAATACTCTTTTGTCTTTATCAACCCTCTTTCCAAATTATAGCTGGGTTTCCATCCGACGGATTGTTTGAGCTTTTCATTACTGATGACGGCATTTCCAACCTCTGTTGCACGACGATCTTTCGGCCAGGGAATGTGCCTGACCCGGCCCGAACCGATACAGCGGCATGTGGTCTCGGCAATCTCAGAGACGCTTCGGTGCTCATCACCCGCCGCGAAGAACGTTTCACCGTTTGTACTTTCAGTGATGGCCGCACTGATCAGGGCTTCCACGGCATCTTCTACAAAGATGACATTCCGTAGTTGATTCCCTTCTCCATAAACAGTAATATCGCGATCCTGTAAGGCAAGTCCGACGAAATAATTGTTAAATGTGAATTCGGCACTATGAATGCTGGCTCGCGGTCCGAATACGTTTGACAGCCTGATGACCGTCGCAGAGATGTTATAAGCGCGGGCATAGACCAACACAAATTTTTCAGATACGCATTTGTTTGCCGAATAGATGTCTGTGGGAAATTCCGGATGGTTCTCATCCGCGGGTTCATACCGAAGCGGGCCTAATTGCGTGCTTGTTCCCACGTGGATTAACTTGGCGTGTGTGTTGAAGCGACGCACAGCCTCGAGTAGATTTACGACTCCACGGCTGTTCACATCAAGATCTATCCACGGTTCCCTCATGGAGAAAGGATGGGATGTTGATGCGGCACAGTTGAAAATGATATCTTGATTGGCAATATGATCGATAAGAAGGTCAAAATTTAACAAATCATGGAAATGCAACTCCACTTTCTCCTCGATGTCACAAACATTGAAGAGGTTGCCGCCGGACCGAGGGTCCAGATTGTCATAGATCGTAACCTTCGCGCCAAGGTCGACGCAGCGGTGAGCGAGGTTGCTTCCGATAAAACCCAAGCCTCCTGTAATGATGACGCGTTTGTTCTTCATTTGGGGATATATCATTGCTGCACCTTTAATATGGATTTAGGTATGCTGTTTTCTAAGGTAGTATAAGCCTTAGTACCTTCCCTTGCGTAGAGGGCCTGCCAGTAGAAACTCCAGGGCGGAGCCCAGCTGTCAGCGATGCAAGACCATTCCGCACCCGGCCGGTAAGTATCTATGAATGAGGGAACCCGAAAGTTAACGTCGTCGCTGTCATGAATATCGAGAACTTCCTGCAGAAGGCCGGTCTCAAGGGCCAGATCAACTTCATTTTCTTTCCTATCAGTACTCAAAGTAGGATCGGCATATTTCCCAACAGGGTTTTTTACATAGAATGTCCGACAGGTCATGTTGATAATATTGAGATAATATGCAACGGTGCCGGGTTCCATCTCTGCAAAGGAGTCAATATTGATGCACAGGTCAAATGTGTCACTCTGCAGGACATCCAGATCATCAATCGGCACGAAGCGTACTTTGTCAAACTGATTTTTTTCTAAAACCTTCTGCAAATAACTGCTTGATAATTTCAGGCAGTTCGGTAAATCGATAATCACATAGTCAGATATATCATGGTTAGACAGGAAAGCGTGACACGTTCTGCCGTATCCGGCGCCGATTTCAAGGATCTTCATACCGTCTAAAGAAAGATGTTCTGCCACAAAAGACAATTCATATACGGCTTGAAGATAATCCAGGCAGACCGGCTCTCCTCTATACGTAATGCTGAAGGGTTTACCTAAATTGCGGTTTCTGATCCTTTTCAGTATCTCCCAGTTTTCATCAGTGAGGGAAGCGCTTAAATTGTAGATCAGGGCTTTCAGGTATCGGACACCATTGGTATGCGGATTCCAGAGGGCAATTTTGAAATTGATCCCGCTTGATTTGAAATTGCTCAAATCCCGGAGCTTATCTTCGGTGAGATATGTCGCGTTGATATTTGCCCAGAGAGCACTTTGAACAGGTTTATCTGTTTTCATTGCGGGACTGCCTTTTTGTATCAAATGGGTTTTTTAGGTAATGTTCTATCGTACGGTCAATACCTTCCTTTAGAAAATACCGGGCAAACCACCCCGTGGCGCTTTTAAATTTTGAGGAATCAGCAACGAAGTGGCGCGCTTCTATCGGTAATAGCGAAGGAGGAGGTGGTACCTGAATCACCTCCACTCTTTGGCCCATTATCGCAGCTACCCTATCGGCCACCAGATGAAAGGCGTCATGAAGTGAATGACCTTGTCCGCTTCCAACGACAAAGTGTTGCCCTTTTACTGAATCAATATGTTTACCTGCCGAGAGAAACGCTTCGGCAGCATCCTCCACAAACAGATAATCCCGCATCCACTCCCCTCGTTCATATACGGTCAGCGATTCTCCTTTCAAGGCCTTCAGGATCATCCCGTTTAAAATACCTCTGTCAGCGCTACTGCTGGATGGTCCGGGACCGTATACATTGGACAGACGCAGCACTGCTCCCCGAATGAATCCCATCTCTGTATAAAATTCGACATATTTCTCAGCCGTCAATTTGTGGATGTCATATACTGTTATAGGTCTGTCGCGATGCGATTCATTAACAGGTAACATGGTAGTAAGACCAGCCTCTGTAACTGTTCCAGCGAATAAAACTATGACATTTTTACTCCTGCATCTGCATTCTTCAAGGATGCACAACAGAGGTAAGACATTGATGGAGAGGTCAAGTAAAGGCTGTTCATTAGACAAACGGGCGCTTGTCTGAGCAGCAAAATGAAATATTATATCTGCTTCCGGAATGACATTCTTCCAAAAATCATTATATGTGACATCGGCGCAAATATCCATGATATGGGCTTTGCCGGAAAATGACTCAAATGTCGCATTGGGACGGTCCAGCCGAGTAATGTGGCAATCCACATCTTGCAGAAGACGGACAAGATTGGACGCAAGGTATCCGGCCCCACCCGTGACCAAAATTCTTTTTCCATGATAAAAATGAAAACGGTCATTATCCGTCATTTGATATCCGGCTCCTTTATCCAGTCATAGCCGATCATAGCGTCATCATGTGCAATACGGCCCTCATCTTGCTGATTATAGACCTTTGATGTAATGTAAAAAAGGTGTACCGGTTCACTTATGGCCTTGCATCCGTGCGCTACACCGGCAGGAATGCGGACCACCCTTGACGGTTGGTTATCACCCATTAAAAAATCCATTGTCTTACCGTGAGTGGGTGAATCTTTGCGAAGATCATGGAGAGCGACCTTCAGCACACCGCTTGCCACATACCACCAGTCGATCTGTTCCAGATGGAAATGCCACGCCTTGGCAACACCTGTGTACATCAGAGAATGGCTCCATTGCCCGAATCCTTCTTTGAAAAAATCATCCGTCACGCGAACGAGCTCGCGAAAATAACCGCGTTCGTCAACATGGGTGACCAGATCTTTAAAAACAACGCCGGAAATCATTTTATCCCCCTGGAATATTTTTTTATTTTCTCAATAATAAACTCGACATCCACTTTGTTTAGTTCCGGATATATCGGCAGAGAAAAAATTTCATTGGCAACTGCTTCAGTCACAGAAAGATCTTCCATTCCCCTCAACCTGCATCGGTAGGCAGGCTGCAGATGGACAGGAACCGGATAATGGATTAAAGCTCCAATGTTGTGGCTTTTTAGAAAAGTCATAATTCCATTTCGGTCTCGGCTACGTACCACATAAATGTGATATACATGGCCGGCATCCTGCCTGCGGTTGGGAATGCCTATGTTGGTTCCTCGCAGATTTTCATTATATAGTTTAGCGATTTCCATTCTTTTTGTATTGTCAGCATCTAAATAGCTGAGTTTGACCCTCAGTATAGCAGCCTGTAATTCGTCGAGGCGGGAATTCCATCCCCGCACATGACTGATGTAGCGTTCAGCCCATCCGTATTCGCGTAACAAGCGTGCCTTCCGGGCCAGTTCATCATCAGTGGTGACTACCATACCCCCATCACCTAATGCCCCCAAATTCTTTGTGGGATAGAAACTGAAACACGCCATATCGCCGAATGAACCGACACGCTTATCTCTGTAGGTTGCACCGGTTGCCTGAGCACAATCTTCAATCACGCGTAATCCATGTCTTTGTGCTACGGCAAGAATTGGTGAAAGATCTGCCGGTTGACCGTAGAGATGAACGGGGATAACTGCCTTTGTCCGGGGTGTAATCATTTTTTCCAACTTTGCCGGATCAAGTGTGTAATAATGAGGCTCGATATCAACAAATACCGGGATAGCCCCTGTTAATTCAATGGCCGCGACTGTAGCCACGGCAGTATGGGAGACTGTAATTACTTCATCACCATGTCCGATATCACATGCCGCGAGGGCAAGATGAATAGCTTCCGTACCGCTTCCTACACCTATGCCATGGGACGAACCGATATAGTCGGCAAACTCGTATTCGAAGGTTTTAACCTCCTTACCCAGAATATACCATCCTTTATCCAGAACACGATGAATGGCTTCATCTAATTCAGGCTTGCGCGCTAAATATTGGGCATAAGGGTTACTGCAGAGGATCATTCTATAATTTGCACCTTTGGTACATAAACTATCCATTTACCGCCCCTGTTACGGAACACCTTTTCCTTTGCCATAATCTCTTCGGCATGATTCCAGCCAAAGAGCAACGCATAATCAGGGTAATTTGCTTTGAATTCTTCGTAAGGCCGAACAGGGATATGGGCGCCCGGACTGCATTTCCCTTGCTTGATGGGAGTTGTATCACTTATATATTCCAGGATGTCCGTGGTTATACCGCAGTAGTTCGTGACAGTCGTGCTTTTCGATGTCGCAGCGTAACCTACGACACGTCTGTTTTCTTTTTTCAGACTCAGCAGAAGTTGGTTTAGCTGATCCCGGGATTTTTCCACGGATTTTCGAAACAACTCATAGATTTTGTACTGATGTAATCCCAGCATGCGCTCTTTCTCGATTTGTTTTATTACGAAAGGAGACGGTTCCTTAGCGCCTTTATGGGAAATATAGTATCTCATGGAGCCGCCGTGAACATTGAGCGGTTCAGCATGAATAATTTCTAGATCGTACTGCGAAAATAAATTATGTATCGACTGGAGAGAAAAATAGAATGCATGTTCATCATAGATCTGGTCATAGGCGGTCTTTTCCACGATATCACCGAGATAAGGATCTTCGAAAATAAAGACGCCGCCGGGTTTCAATAAAATTTTGATCCCGGCTGCTACCGAGTGAAGATAAGGGATATGACACATGACATTAGCTGCAAGAATCGCATCGGCCTGTCCACTTTCCGATGCAACCTGCCGGGCAATTTCTTCATCGAAGAATGCGCAGATGGATTTGACGCCCTTTTTGATGGCTGCTTCAGCCACGTTTGCTGATGGTTCTATGCCGAGATGGCGGATGTTTTGCCTGGCGAAGTTCTCAAGGAGGATGCCGTCATTACTGCCGATTTCGACGACAAATGGATCACGAACTTCTCCCAGAAAGTCCTGCATCACCTTTTCAGCAAACAATGCAAAGTGACGCGCCATAAACGAAGAAGTCGACGAAAAAAAGGCGTATTGCTCATGAAACATTTTTTCGCGGTCGACGAATTCGAGCAATTGAACCATTTTGCATTCGGGACAGAAACCAACAACTAGGTTATAAAAATATTCTTGAGAGAATTGATCCGGCATCAGAAAACCATTTGCGATCGGCATTCTGCCAAAAGAAATGAAAGGTTCAATTTTATGGGAACATATTTGGCACTGATACATAAATGCTTCCTCACTTTAATGATAGTTCTTGGTAGGTATCAAGACACTTAAAATAAGCCTTCTTCAGTTCTTCCCATTCCGGATAAATAAAAAGAGCTTCGCTTAGCGCCTTCGAGACATCTGTAACATGAAAATGTTGTAGATGGGTTGCCTGATTATGGATTTCCTGCCCATAATGCCTTCCATCCCATGTGCAATAGAAGCAATCTGCGTTGACTAATCGGATGGCTCTATTGATTTCATAACAAAGTTGTTTATCCCAGCGTTGCCTGAAACAGCGAAGGATTTCACTTGTTAATTGTTCTTTTTTGTCCGAAGCAAGAGATGAGTAGTTTATCAATTCGCAATGTGAATATGTTAATCGGCAAAATGGCAATGTGATACCTTCTTCTAACCAGGGCGGATCCATCGATCGGATGATATTTGTGTAATGCTCTTCGAAGGAATATTTGTAGTTTCTCGTCAAGTTTCTGATAAAGAGCTGATCGTCAAGTTGAATGATTTTCCCCATCAGAGAGACTTCTGCGAGTAAAAGATTATCATGTGCATAGGCATCTTTCCTGAAAGAGCGTGTTTTTCGGAGGGTCTCGAGCCTGAACAATCCATAAAAGGCATTACACATCATCAGTTCCCAGATGACATGAAGAAATCGTTCGCATGGGTCATCCTGATCCGCCTTGAAGGAATCATTACCGGGACCCAAATATTTGGTATGATTTTGATAGACTTTCGATTTTGTATAAACGAGGGCAATAGAATCATCCTCTTGAATTTTTTCAAGGCACTTCCTTATATATGATTTTTCCATGCGATCATCATAGGAGCCCCAGATAAAAAAGGGTGCTGATGACAGCTCGACAACACGAAAGAAGTTTTGGACGCCAATACAACTGACGCGGTCATTTGTGGGAAAATATTTTATGCGATGGTCCAACATTTCATAATGAAGAGCGATCTCATGTACAAAGGGATCACTTCCGTGGTCGGAAATAATGATTTCGAAATCATCAAAATCCTGTGATAAAATTGATTCAAGAGAATCGGCCAGCATGGTCCCTCCGCTATAAAGAGGAAATCCAATACTGACCGCCGGGACATGTCGGTGACACGAATGGATTGCTGGATTTGGAACAGAGACAAGCGGCATCTCCAAGGCATACCCTAATTGTTCCGCCAGAGAGCCGCATCGATCATTGACGATATTTTTTATTTCAGATGACCACTCGTCAGGTGTCGGAAAACGTCCATAGCTCTGAGAGTTTAAACTCATTTCCAATATCTGTTTGACATCTTCCTCACAGTATCCGTCAATATTCAGAAACTCGAATATTTCTTGAATTTTGGATGGGCCGGATTGAATCTCCTCAAAATGAATGATCAGATATCTCTGTTTGTTCAATTTAGATATGACTTCAAGGATCCATTTATAAGTTTCCACCCATAGCCAGCAGATCTTTTCAATTTGGCTTAACCGTTTCCAGCTTAAATAGAATTCAGAATTTTTTGAGGGTTGCAATCGTAAAGAATCATCAGGGTGTCCCTGGTAATAGTTTTGTTTCAAAGCGGAACGCACGAATTGATATGGATGACGCACCAAGACAAGAAATTTGGAATCAGGTAATTCTTGGGCTATGACATCCGCAAACGACGTCAGTGCAGGCGTAGTGTCTCCATGTGCTAAGTCATCTTTCAATGCTTCACTAATAAGAGGGAAGAGTATCTTTAAGACATCAGACTTATTAACATCGCCTCTCCTCGCCACAATTGATTCATTTCCCATTACAGGATTTGGATAGTGATGCAACCTGACTTTCTCGGACAAACTCAAGATCTTCGCTAATGTATGTGTTCCGCAACGTCCGGCAGAAAGCACAAAAAAAGCTTTAATTTTACCCATTTCAGAGGCCAGATTATTTTTTTCACTATTTAAGATATGTGATACAGCTTCCTGGAATAATTTTTCAAGTTCCTGATCCCGAGGGTTTAGCCGGATAGCCTCCCTTAAATAACTGATTATACTGGATGGTTGTCTCGATGATTGAAACATGTAATATAAGTTTATTAACGCATCTTTATACGTCGGATCAATGGAGAGGGCTTTTTCAAAAAGATCAGACGCGTGACTTGTCTCTCCTTCATAAAATAGGATAACACCGAGGTTGTTAAGAGCGTCTATATTCTGAGGATCCTTGGCAATAATCCTCTCAAAACAAACCCTCGCCTTACTCGTATTGTTTTCATTAAAAAAGCGTTCACCTTCCTGAAACAGCTTCTTTATATCGATTGCTTGTAAACCTGTGCTATTATTCTTCATGGCCTAGATTGTTTAAAATTTAAAAAAGATTCTCCCTAAATAAATGCAGGACATTCATCTTTTCAATAGGCGCAGCAATTATCGATTGTGCGCTCTTTTTGCCTAATAATGCTCTCCATACGCATATGTTCTTTATTCTGCATTCAATTTCTTGCGGAGGGGATAAGGTGGATTCTGAAACCTCGCATCATGATACCAATGAGCCACTCCGGATGAAATGCATTCATTGCACAATGAATCAGCTTGCTTGCGTTCCCAAATTTCCTTTGAGGACATATCAAATATATTTCCCAAAACGTGATCTGAATCATACCTAGTCATACCGCAGCAGAGCAGTAACTGCCCCGTTTCGTCAATAGCCAGACGGTCCCAGGCCGGGCAATAGGAATTATTGAATTCTTTCGTGATATAGTTTAACCCTTCATTCATATATTCGATAAAAAGGTCTTCTGAAAACTGCTTTATCCTGTTTTCTGGAAGGTTCCCTTTTAAATAATCCATCATTACATAAATATCCGTCAGAAGAGCAATTGAGGGGGTAAAGTTTATGCCTGGTCTGTTAAAATAGGAACGCGCGTCCCAGAATTCGCTTTCATTGAATAAATACCGGTGCCAGGCAATATAAATAAGTGTTTCAGGAGAATGTATCCTCAGTTTTTCATATATATGCTCAAAATTCTCAAGGGTTTTGCTCAAAGACGCGCCGTGAATCTTACCATAGCTATCCTGGCTGAACCCAGAAAGGCTGAACGTCAGGACGCCAATTGTTGGAAGATTTTTACTTTCTATTTCAGGACTTTTAATAAAGTTGGAACTGATACGCGCATAGAGATCATTCTTTCTCAGTATTTGCAGGATATCATTAATCTGTGGGTTCAAAAAAGGTTCTCCCCAGATATAGAGAGAAATACTGTTGGTCGTGGATCTGTCTATTATATTCAGTTCCAAAAGGCGTTTCAAAATCCGCTCGAACAGTGAAGCGGATATTATGCTTCCAAAATTTTTCGCTTCTCTCAGGCGTGATTGAGCGCAATACAAGCACCTTCCATTGCAGAGCCCTGAAATTTCGATGTAGATAGATTCTGCCTTCCTCAGGCTGTAATCCACATTTCTCAACTTGTCGACGGGCATCATAGATATTTTATGTGTGCCCTGGTGAAGGAGAAGATCGATCTCATCAAGGATGTTTCTGATTCCCTCGTCCTGGGGATTTCGCTGTACCAACTTTCTTAGAAAGGGCTCTATCACCGGCAGCTGATCTGTCATTCTCAGCGCATGTGTAAGATTAAGAGTTGCGTCCCTGTAATAAGGATCAATGGAGAGGACCCTGAGGAAGAGTTCAGCCGCTGTCTTGATGTTACCCTCACCATAGATGATGACTCCCAGATTGTTCAATGCTTCCGTGTTGCAGGGATCTTTTTCAAGCACCGAAAGAAAACATTGTTTCGCTTCTTCGCATCGCCCTTCGCCAAAAAAGGCTTCACCTTGCTTAAATAGGTCGTCCGACAGAGAATGGCTTTCGTCCTTAATAGCATTCTTCATTTTCATACACTTATCATTTCATTTTTCAGATGCTTCAAGCATCTTCGTGCTAAAAAACGATTGTATTCAATAGTCATGCCATTACTTACAATTGAAGATGGTATTTGAAGTAGGGATTGGTCTCTTTACTGAAAAATCAAAGTTTGCTAGTCCGTTGACTGCTTTGCATTTGAAAAAATGGGCTCTGTAAATGTTTTCGGCAGGGCTTTTATAAAAGAGAAATTGTTTTCTGCTTTGCGTTTAGGGCTTCTTTATACGAAATAGTTAAGATTTTGCATTTATATACTTCAGCAGATCATTACCCTCTTTAAATAAAGGGTTTATTTTCAAGGCCTCCTGAATAGAGGCCTTGGCACGTTTCCAATCCTTTTGCTCTACCCGCACTCTGGCCATATTATAATGCAGCCCCTCGTCATCAGGCAGAATAGTAAGGGCCTTTTCAAACTCTGCAATGGCTTTGTCATAAGCACCTTCCTTCCGAAGACTGATCCCGGTCCTATTATACGATTGAACGATAAAAGTTATTAAAATATCGTTATCTGCTATGAGTTCCTTTGCTTTGGTGTATTCACCTTTATCAATGAGTTGCATGACTGTTCGTGCCTCCGTCTCCAGGTCTTTGGTAATAGTGGCAATATCTTGGATAGATATGTCATCTTTTTGACGAACATCGGTATTGTCCCGTACCTCCTCCTCTTCAACGCGGATTAATTGCTGTATAAAATCTAGACATGTACTAAAGTCCTTGCCCTGGAAAGACACAGGTCCGAATATGTCTTTGAAATTCTTGCTTTCCGAAATAGCCTGCTGAAATGCGTTCACTTCTGCCATTAATTCTTTTTCATCGGATGGCAGCATTGGTGTTGTCAGTGTTTTTTCCAGGACTGCTTTGAAAGAAATGAGACATGAATGGATGTTCGCCTGCTTAAGGTTTTTTTTGCAGTCATTTAACTGCTTAAATATTTTGGCTATTTCGTCTCTTTTTATTTCTGTTGCCATGTCTTTTCCTTCAACTTACAGAAGAATATGCAAAAAGTGTACAACTTCTTTCAATTATAAATTACTGAAATTCACCGTATCTTAATTTGTTGACTTACACTGTTGTACTCAAAATAAAAATAAGGTAAAGTGGTTACGTTTGATTATTTCGTTGCAAAGGTTTCAATATATTCGTCGTTCCGGTTAAGTCGTTTTCTTACCTCGTTGTTAATAATTAAATCTTTTTTACAACTCTTTTTTAATGTTTTTTTATTTGTGTGCCGATAAGAGGGTACAGTGGTTGCATGGGGTTAATTTGTTGCTATCGGTTCATCATAAATAGTGAAAAGGATTTGTATGTCTGAATCATTCTATTCAACTTCAGAAGTGGCGAAGTTATTTGAGATCAATAGGGTTACTATATACCGATGGGTGCAGGAAGGAGTTGTGAAGGCCTATAAAGTCGGCAAGCACCTTAAAATCCCTGTATCTGAGGTGGACAGATTGTGGAGAGAATTTGGTTTTCCCGATGCACCATGCAGGTACATTTCCAATAATGCTCAAAGAAATCAATTGCAAGAAACCGGTAATATAAGGGCGAAATATAAGAAACAAAGAAAATTGGTCATAGCAGTGGGAAGTGATAAGGACAATCTCGAGTTCATCCGGGAAATATTTACCAACAGAAGGCTCGGAGAGGAGTGCGAATTGGTTATGTATGAGGACACTCTCGAAGCAGCGCTGGCAATAGGAAAAGAGAAACCGGCTCTATTATTGATCAAGATAATGAAGTCTGACGGAAGTGATGTGGAGTTTGCGAGAAAAATCAGGAGTATCCATTCTGATATAAATATCATCTTTATTAGTGACTCTTACGTTGGCGGAGGCGTTGATGAAAAGAAGGGATACGGAATTTTCGATAAAGAGTCTAGAGTCGTCGGACGGGCAGAATTGTATCAAAAAATTGTTAAAGCCCTCGGTTTACATGGCAGAGAGTAAAAAGATTATACTGGCAAATAGAGCTTGTGCTCTAAGGATAAGCGCTTGATTGATGGACAAAGATTATAGGAAAGGGGGTGTCAGATATTCAGTCAGTTAGTCGATCAATCAAGGAAAATAAGAAATTTATAAAAATAGAGATTTAGAAAATCAGTTTAAGAATTAAAGAAGGGAGAAGGATGCAATGAAAAGATTGGTAGTGGTGATTTTAGTAGCAGGACTCTTGTTAGGAGGGGCCACATGCGCCCTGGCCAAAGGTACGGCAAAAGAAGCCCAGGCAATGGTGGACAAAGCGATTGCCTATTTTCAGGCGAATGGGAAGGCGAAAGCCTTTGCGGCTTTCGATGACCCGAAAGGTCAATTTGTGAAGGATGACCTGTATATCTATGTTGTTGATATGAAGGGAGATATTTTATCACATGGGGCGAACAAGAAGCTGATAGGCCAGCATTTTATTGATATTAAAGACTCGAACGGAAAGCTTTTTTTCCGGGAGATTCTCGACGTAGGTAAAACGAAAGGAAGCGGCTGGGTTGATTATACCTGGACGAATCCCGTATCCAAGAAGATTGAACCGAAATCAGCGTATGTCAAGAAATCGGGTGAGTTTATTTTCTGTTGCGGGATATATAAATAATAATATGAGAAATGGTCAGGTGGGCGATTATGCCCATCTGACCGTAAAATTAAAATAAAAGGGGGGGAATGACGTGAAAAAAATCATCAGAAATCTGAAGATGGCAAAAAAAATGATGTTGCTTCCGACCGTCGTCTTCGTATTTCTATTAGTCCTTGCATACGGAGCATACGACGGACTTTCGATTCAAAGAATGGTCATAGGAGACATGTATAACAACCGCTTTAAAGTATATCAGGATACCACTGATATTATCAAAAAGGTAAGTAATATCCATGCGAATATTTATAAAATCATAAGTTGGGCAGGTGCAAATTATGAAGAGTCGAAAATCACCGCACTTGCCAATGAGCAGAAGGCTTCAATGGAGAAGACTATCGAACTTGTACAGAATACGCTGAAATCAAGTGCGCTCACTTCGGAAGAAAAGAAACTCTTTCAGAAGACCCTTGATGACGTAATGGAGTACCAGAAGCCTATGGAAGGAGTTATAACTGTTGGGGCATCCGATTTGAATGCGGCTGCGATGTTTATGGGTACTACAGACGATAAATACCAGGTCCTCAACCAGACCCTGATAGAACTACTGGCCCTTGAGAACAAACTAAGCAAAGAGCAGTATGATTCGTCTCTCAGTAAATTCAATGCCTGGATGAGGACATTTGTGATTGTGTTGGTGATTGCCATTGTCATATCGGTGCTAATCAACATTTTCATTACTAAACTCATTACTCAACCAATTAAGGAGACAATTGAAGTAATAAAGAAAGTAGCCGAAGGCGATCTTACTCAGGAAATCGATATTAACTCTAAGGATGAGATCGGTGATCTTGCTTCGTCTATCAATACCATGCGTGTGAAAATGGGGGAGGCCGTAGGCCAATCACTGTCAATTTCACAAGTCCTTTCTGAGTCGTCTTCAAGGCAGGCTGCCGCACTAGAAGAAACATCCTCTTCTCTTGACGAGATGGCTTCCATGACCAGACAGAATGCAAGCAATACGGCAGAGGCCAATAAACTGATGGCGGCGGCAAAGCAGGCTATTGAGAAGGCAAATGCATCCATGACTGACCTGACTAAGTCTATGAAGGAGATTGCTACAGCCAGCGAGCAAACGCAGAAGATCATCAAGAGCATCGATGAAGTTGCGTTCCAAACAAACCTGTTGGCTCTGAATGCGGCGGTGGAAGCCGCTCGTGCCGGTGAGGCAGGAGCAGGTTTCGCGGTTGTTGCCGATGAGGTAAGGAACCTGGCTATGCGGGCAACGGATTCCGCCAAGAATACGGCCACCTTGATTGAGGACATTGTGAAAAAGGTTAAAGGAGGAGAGTCTCTCGTAAACGTTACTAATGAGGTCTTTAGTGAAGTTACGACCAGCTCGACCAAGGTTGTCGAATTAATGGGAGAGATAGCTGCTGCATCTCAGGAACAATCTCAGGGTATTGATCAGGTAAACAGGGCAATGGCCGAAATGAGTCAGGTGACTCAACAGAATGCAGCCAGTGCGGAAGAATTGTCCGCAACCATGGCAATGTTCAAGGTAGACGATCAAAAGGGACAGCTCCTGGTAGAGGATTTGTCTCAGAAAAGAAGTTTAAAAAAACAGTCACCTTCTCAATATCACCAGGTAAGTTCTGAAAAGATTCTTCCCCTGAAGGAAGATGACTTTGTCTAAGGTGAGGAAAAGATGATGTTTGCTAATAATAAGTAGTGGCACATTTGGCAGGTTATATTATTGAGGTAACGCACCCTCCTTGCGCAAGTGGAGGTAAGGGCAGAAAAGAGGATTATGAGGAGGTTATGAATTATGCCGGAAATAACAGGAGAGACGAGGGAAAGAGTGATGTCTCAGGCAATTGAGAAAGTGCATCACAAAGAAGGGAAATATCTTACCTTTGGTC
>Ga0335070_10000256_pt1 | contig 61692 bp, 60 predicted proteins | sample Lox_Sample_13_FD_206722 | JGI IMG/M metagenome (GOLD analysis project Ga0335070, IMG submission 206722) | Soil microbial communities from Loxahatchee National Wildlife Refuge, Florida, United States - Lox_Sample_1.3 | ecosystem: Environmental > Terrestrial > Soil > Wetlands | place: USA...
GGCCGGTGCTGCGTGAGGCCTCGGCGAGCGGGAACCTCCGGGTGCTGGCCTCGCTCCTCGGACCGGCGTACCGGGGGCTGGTAATGCAGGAGGCGCGTGGCGCCCGGAGCACCGCGATGCAGGCCGAGCACCGGGCCGTCTTCGACTGGAGCTACCTGCGCGATCGCCCTCAGCTGTCCCGGCTGTACGAGGCGGCGAAGAGCTCGCAGTGGAATGGCTCGACCGACCTCGACTGGTCCACCCCCGTCGATCCGCTGGATCCGGAACACCCGCTCATCCCCGAGGACTTCCATCCGGTGTCCACCACCCCTGCCTGGCGGACGCTCGGGCCCGAGGAGCGGATGAAGCAGCAGCATGATCTCCTGGCGTGGCTCCTCAGCCAGTCGCTCCACGGAGAGCAGGGCGCGCTCTTCGCCGCGTGCCAGGTGACCGAGGCGGTGCCGTGGCTCGACGCCAAGCTCTACGGCAGCAGCCAGGTGGTGGACGAGGGTCGGCACGTCGAGGTGTTCCACGGCTACCTCACCCGGAAGCTGGAGAAGCTCTACGAGATCAACGACAACCTCTACACCATCGTCGACGCCCTGATGACCGACTCCCGCTGGGACATGAAGTTCCTCGGGATGCAGATCATGATCGAGGGGCTGGCGCTGGGGGCGTTTGGCACGTTCCGGCAGATCACCGGCGAGCCCTTGTTGAAGAGCCTCCTCACCTCCGTCATCACCGACGAGGCCCGGCACGTCCACTTCGGCGTGCTCGCGCTCCAGGAATGCTTCCAGCAGCTGAGCGACCGGGAACGGAAGGAGCGGGAGGACTGGGCCTTCGAGGTCTCGCTGCTGCTCCGGAACCGCTTCCTGGCCTGGGAGTTCTACGAGGAGCACTGGGCACACGCCTTCAAGCGCTCCGAGTGGGAGCGGCTGAGCGTCGCCAGCAGGCTGATGGGGGCCTTCCGGCAGACGATGTTCAAGCGCATCGTCCCCAATCTGAAACGCATCGGACTGCTCTCGGACCGCATCCGTCCCCGCTACCACGCCCTGGGCCTGCTGGCGTTCGAGACCGGTCGCGCTGCGCCCGAGCTCACCGCGACCGACCTCCTCGAGGACCGGTAGCAAGGCGAGACTGACCCGATGGCGTCACTGAACGGGCTGCGCGTCGAGGCCGAAGCGTGGCTCGAGGAGCTGGGCCGGGCCCGGGCGCAGGCCGCGCCGGGCGTGGCGCCGCTCGGGGCGGTGGACCAGGCCCACCGCGAGGTGGTCTCGCCGGACACGGCCCGCGCGGTCGGCGCGCTGCTCGCCTCGAGCCGGGTGCCGGAGCCGGAGCTGCCGCGGCTGAGGCTGCTGGCGCGGTTCCTCGAGGACGCCTCGCTCCAGGCCGCGGCGCGCGAGGGCCGGACGGCGCTCGAGGCCTCGCGCTGGCGCAGCGTGCCCGAAGCAGGGCTCGAGGCGCCGCTGGCGGAGGCCGAGGCCGAGCTCCCCGAGACCGACGAGCGCGCCGCGCGGCTGCAACGCGAGGCGGCGGTGAACCGGGGCTGGGAGGCGCTCCTGTCGAAGGCGCAGCGGGTGCAGGCCGAGCTGGCCGACGGGGCGAGCGCGCTCGGGGCGGTCAGCCTCCCGGCGCTGCTCGACGCGCGGCGGGACCCGGCCTGGAAGGTGCTCGACACCGACGGCTTCCTGCGCGCGACCGAGGACGCGTACCGCGACGTGCTGGGCTGGGCGCTGGGGAAGGTGGCGCCCCGGCTCCTTCCGCTGCCCCGCGGGGACCCGACCCTCGCCGACCTCGACCGGGTTCGGGCGCTGCCCGGTTACCCGGGGGCGCTCGCGGCGGCGGACGAGGCGCTCCGGGCATGGGCGGGCCGGCTGCCGGACTCCGCGGAGCGCGCGCGAAATCTCCGTACGAGGACGGTGCCCGCGGCTGCCGCCCGAGCCATCCCGGTCGACGTCCCGGAGCAGATCGAGCTGTTGCTTCCGGCGGAGAGGACCGACGCCGAGGCGCCGCGACGCTTGTTCTGGACCGGCTGCGCGCTGCACCTCGCGTCGGTGGAGTCGGAGGCTCCGGTGGAGCACCGCTGGATGGGCGACCGCGCAGTGGTGGCTGCCTCGGGGTGGGTGGTGCGCGGCCTGCTGTGGCACGAGCGCTGGCTGCGGGGCGCGCTCCAGGTCGGGCGGCCTGGGGCGCGCGAGGTGGCCCGGATGGAGGCGCTGGTGGCGCTGGCAACGCTCAGGGCCGAGGCGGCCCTCGACCCGCATCGCCGGGCGATGGCCAGCTCGGGACCGACACTGCAGCGACTTGCCGAGGCAGCCGAGGCGGTGTCTGCCGCCTTGCGGGTCCGCGTGGGACGGGGCCGCGCGCTGGGGATGGTGGCGGACCTCGACGTCACCCGGCGACAGCTTCGCGCGGCGGCGCTCGCGAGCTGCCTGTGGGCCGAGGCGGACCGGCGGTTCGACGCCGACGAGTTCCGGAACCCGGTCGCCGCCCGGTGGCTCGTCGCCATCTGGAGCCGGGGCGCACCCGAGGCACCGGAGCAGATGGCCCCGGCGTTGTGCGCGACCCCGCTCGGGCTCGAGCGGCTCGGGGCCGAGCTGGTGGCGGTGCTCGGCGCCTGAGCCAGCCTGCGGAGCGGCGAGGGCGTCGCCCGTCCTTCAGCGGCGGCCGCGAAGGGCGCGGACGATCTTCGACTTCGCCGGCGAGGGCATGCGCGGCACCCGGGCCCGGGCCTGGCGTGCGAGCTGGAGCTCCAGGACGAGCAGCTCGTCGGCAAGCTCGCTTCCCTCCGGCCCGATGCGGGCCAGCGGAGCGTCGGCGCGGACGCCGACGCCGTGGAGCATCCGGACGGCGCGCTCCTCCACCGGAGCCAGGTGGCGGTCCTGCGTGCGCAACGCCTCGGTGACGGCTCCGGCCTGCTTCTTCGGCGTGCGCTCCATGGCTTCCTCGTCCCGCTGTCCCACCTCTGAACGGGCGTCCAGAGGAGCCGCTCCAGAACCGCGGCCTTCCGACACCTTACGGGCCGGTCATGGGAGATCAACTTTTCGAGCGCGAGCGGCCCGGGGGGGCCGAAAACCCGAGCGGGACCGGGCCTATCCGGAGGTGTCCTCGTCCACCTCGGTGTCCACCCCGGCGTCGGCCGTGGCCTTTCGCTGGATGCCGAAGCGGTCGAGCGCGTCGGCGATGCCCTCGGGCTTGTCAGCGTCGGGGAGGTGCCCCTCCGGCGCCTGGATGGCAATGGGCTTTCCCACGTCCTTGATGCGCTCGTCGAGCAGCACGTGAAGCTGGGCCGGAGCGATGCCCTTCTCGCCTGGGACGGCGAGGGTCCCGTCGAGGTGGGCGCGGAGGACGACGGCGGTGGCCGAGTCGACCAGCACCTCGCCCGCGAGCTTCTTCGGCTGCCGCTGGTCCATGAAGCGCTGGCGGCGGGCGCTGTCCTCGTCGAGCCCTCCGCGGGCATAGGCGACCGGTGGCGGCGTTCCTCCCTTTGTGGCCTTGACCTGCGCCGGGGCGTCGGCGAGGCGGACGGTGTAGCGAACCGCGGGACGTCCCTCGACCGAGGTGGGCCCATCGAGCGCGAGCTCGAGCCGGCCCTGGAAGAGACCATCCAGCTCCCGGAGCGCGCCGGCGATCTCGTCGCGGGTGCGCTCGGCGATGCCGCGGTCGCGGAGGCGGAGGCGGTACTTCCCGTACTTGCTGCGGGCGAAGACCTGCCCCCGGGCACGAACGACCTCCAGTCCCTGGTCGCGGCTGTTGTCGATGCGGGCGTGGAAGTCGCCGGAGACGCCGCCGGCGGCCGACTCGAGGAGCCGGTTCTCGGTGAGCTTCACCGTGTCCTTCCCGGCGGTCCAGGTGAACGAGACCTCCGCGCTGAACCGCTGCGGCCCCACCCGCTCGGTCACCTCGGCGGGACCCATGTCCAGCACCCGGTGGGCGAGCTTGGGGTCCGAGCCGAGCTTCTGGGCGTCGAGGCTCTCCTTGGCCGAGGCGACCACCGCCGGCGGAGCTTCCGGCGAGAAGATGCGCTCCTTGGCTGCGCGGTCGACCGGGTCGGTGCAGGCAGCGAGCAGCGCCAGCCCGGCGGTGAGGAGACGGGAAGAGTGCGGCACGGAACGCGGCGACCCTAGCACGGGACTTCCGCCCGGAACCGGGACGTGGTGAGAAGCGTCCCGCCACCGTGCAGAACCTCCGCGACAAGCTCCTCAAGGCCGGTCTGGTCACGGCCGAGCAGGCAGAGAAGGCCACCGAACCGACTCCGCGTCCCGAGCGGCGTCGCGAGCGCCCGGACCGCCCCGCGCCGGCGTCCGGGAAGACGGGCGGCCCGTGGATGGTGGTGCGGCCGCAGCCGCTGTCCACCATCCCCAAGCTTCCCCCGCTCGCCGGGAGCAAGGCCTCGCAACGGCTGGAGGCCAGGCGCCAGCTGGAGCACGATCGTCAGCTCCGTGAGCGGGTGCTCGCCGCGCAGGTGGCGGTCGAGCCGGGCGAGCGGACGTTCCACTTCGTGACCCGGAAGAACCGGTTGCGCCGACTCGAGCTGTCCGACGCGCAGGCCGAGGCGCTCGAGCAAGGCCGGCTGGCAGTGGTGGAGCGGCCGGACCCGGCGCAGATCGAGCACGCGCTGGTGCCGGCCGAGCTCGCGCTGTCGCTGGTCGCGGAGTTCCCGAAGGCGGTGCGCTTCCTGAACGCGCCCGGCGCGCCGGTGGGCTTCCTCACCGACGAGGAGGTCAAGGCGCGCGCCGCGGCCGAGGCCGCCGAGACCCCCGAGGAGCGGGCCGCCGCCGACGCGCCCGAGAGCGAGGACCAGCGGGCCGAGGAGGCAGCCGACGCCTCCGAGGCGGTCGCGCCGGTCGAGGCGACCGCCGCCGGGCGGTCGGGCAGCGACGCGCCCTGAGCCCCGCGGTGGCCTCGAGGGGGCGGGCGCCGGGTCTTCAGGGCGTCACATCGAGCGCAGGATTCGACGCGCCATCCGGCGGCGACGATGACAGTTCGGTGCGCATGACCGGGAACGACTGGACAGCGGCACTCGAGGCGACCGGACACGGAGTCATTCGAGGGCTCCTCGAGCCGACCGAATGCGCCGCCACCGCCGCGCTGTACGACGAGCCCGGCCGCTTCCGCTCGAAGGTCGTGATGGCGAGGCACGGCTTCGGTCGAGGCGAGTACCAGTACTTTGCCCATCCGCTCCCCGAGCGCGTGTCGGCGCTCCGCCGGTCGCTGTACGAGGCGCTGGTCCCGGCGGCGAACCGCTGGGCGGAGGCGCTCGGCAAGGTGACCCGGTACCCGGACCGGCTCGAGGAGTACCTCGACCGCTGCCACGCCGCGGGCCAGACCCGGCCCACTCCCCTGCTGCTCCGCTACCTGCCGGGGGACTTCAACTGCCTGCACCAGGACCTCTACGGGCCGGCGGCGTTCCCTTTCCAGGTGGCGGCGCTCCTCAGCAGGCCCGAGGTGGACTTCACCGGCGGCGAGCTCGTGCTCACCCAGCAGCGTCCCCGGATGCAGTCGCGGGTGGACGTGGTGCCGCTCGCGCAGGGAGATGCCGTCGCATTCGCGGTCGACGAGCGGCCCGTCCAGGGGGCCCGCGGCCTGTACCGGGTGCGGATGCGGCACGGCGTCAGCGAGGTCCGCACCGGCCGCCGGCACACACTGGGGATCATCTTCCACGACGCGGAGTGAGCCGTCCGCGCAGGCTCATCGGCGAGGCGCGGCGATCGCTTCGACCTCGACGAGGAGGTCATCCCGGACGAGGGACTTCACCTCGACCAGCGTGCTCGCTGGACGGGGGCCATCACCGAGGAAGCGTTCGCGGGACCTCGCGGAAGACGGCAACTTGCGAGGCGTCGCGCACGTCCCAGTTGAGCTTGACGACGTCGGCGAAGGACGCCCCGGCCGACTCGAGCCCCGTCTGCAGATTCCGGAACACCTGCTCGGTCTGGGCTCGGACGCCACCCGGACCCACCACGTTGCCCTTCGCGTCGAAGGCGACCTGTCCGGCGACGTACACCATGCGCCCGGCAGGAACGTCAACCACGTGGGTGTAGCCTCGGGGAGGGGCGAGTCCGGGCGGATTGGAGAAGGTCGAAGCAGGCATGGTGGATCCTCCGGAGTGAGCGCAGGAGAGGGCGCCGGCGACGAGCAAGGCGGGGGTCAGGGGGAAGCGCTGCCCTGCGCCGCACGGGCGAGCTGCTCCGTTGAGTGACGTTGCCCCGGGAGGAGGGCGGGTTCCATCTCGGTGACGGTCCGGGCAGGGACCAGGCTGGCCTCGCCCCGGGCGTTCGCGGTTCATCACGGGAAACCCCGTCTTCCCCGGAGCGACGGCACGATCGGAACGCCAAGTTGCATCCCACGTCCCGAAACGGCCAGTCGCCCGGGAGCGGACCGGCGCGTGGTGGCTCCCGAGCGTTCCAAGAAGCTTCCCAAACCGCGTTGGCGAAGCCGTTTGGAATGCCCGACGACTGCCCGGCGGCCCCCCCCGTTCCTCGGAGATCGTTCGGGGACACCCGATTGCACTCCACGTTCCGAAAATGGTCCGGAGCGCCGGACATCGTCCATGCGCGCTGCCCAGAGCGCCCCGAGTGGCGCAGGCCCTCCGGAAGCGCACCGCGACCGAGCACCCTGCCTGGACGTCTTTCCCAGGGCCATTCCGGTGCTCAAGACCGGTCGACGACCGGGAAGTCGAACGAGACGAGCTCGCCGTACTTGAGCCCCGTGCCGGTGTTCATGAGGACGATCTGTTCCTCCCGATCGATCGCTCCGCTGGCCACGAGCTTCTTGATGCCGGCCCAGACCGCTCCACCCTCCGGCGCGGCGAAGACGCCCTCGCTGGAGGCGATCTCCCGCATCCCATCGAGCGCTTCGTCGTCGGTGACGGTCAGGGCCGTCCCACCCGAGCGGCGAATCAGGCCGAGCATGAGCGAGTCGGCGACGGCCGCCGGAACGCGAAGGCCACCGATCCGGGTGTGGGCGTCGGCCACTGCCGGCGCGTGGTCGAGCCCCTGCTGGAAGGCCCGGACGATGGGAGCGCAGCCTTCGGTCTGCACGGCGATCATCCGCGGACGCCGGGAACCGATCCAGCCGAGCTGCTCGAGCTCCTCGAGCGCCTTCCAGATGCCGACCAGCCCCGTGCCGCCACCGGTGGGATAGACGAGGATGTCCGGGACGCTCCAGCCGAGCTGCTCCACCAGCTCGAGGCCCATGGTCTTCTTCCCCTCGGCGCGGTAGGGCTCCTTGAGGGTCGAGAGGTCTAACCAGCCTTCCTCGGCGGCACGCCTCCGGACCCAGGCACCGCAGTCGTTGATCAGGCCCCGGACGAGGACCACCTCGGCGCCGCAGACGCCGCACTCCTTCTTGTTCAGCTCCGGTGCATCGACCGGCATGTAGACGTGGGCCTTCAGTCCCGCCCGGGCGGCGTAGGCGGCGAGCGCCCCGCCGGCGTTCCCGGCCGTCGGCAGGGCGAGGTCACACGCGCCGAGCTCGGCAGCACGGGACAAGGCGGCGGAGATGCCTCGCGCCTTGAAGGAGCCGGTCGGATTGCTGCCCTCGTCCTTGAGCAGAAGACGCTTCAGCCCGGCCCGGGCGCCGAGCCGGGGCACGGGAAGGAGCGGCGAGTCCCCCTCTCCCAGCGAGACGATGTGTCGCGTCTCCCGGACCGGCAGCAGCTCGCGCCAGCGCCACATGCCGCGGGGGCGCGCGGCGACCGACTCCTTGGTGAGGCTTCGCGCCGCCCGCTGGAGGTCATAGCGGGCAAGGAGCACCTTGCCACAATCGGGGCAGAGGTTCTGGAGACGGTTCGCGTCGTGCTCGCGCCCGCAGGCGCTGCACTGGAGGTGGGTGAGCGCGCTTCCGGTATAGAAGCTCGAGGTGGCCATCGACGGCACCGTAGCCGAGCAGCGCCCCAGCCGGTCCAGGGCTCGATTCACTGTCCTGGCGCCGGCCGGGTCCGACGCAGCGGAAGAGGAGCGTCCCGCTCGGCTCGGCCGCGAGCAGCATGAGCTCCATCGCCGTCAGCCGAAGGCGTCGATCCCGGTGATGGCCTTCCCCAGCACCAGCGTGTGCACTTCGTGCGTGCCCTCATAGGTCAGCACCGACTCGAGGTTCAGCGCGTGCCGGAGCGGCGGCAAGTCGTCGGTGATGCCGTTGGCCCCGAGGATGGTTCGCGCCGACCGCGCGATCTCCAGCGCCGACCGCACGTTTGCCCGCTTTGCCAGCGAGACCAGCACCGGGCTCGCCTGCCCCTGGTCCTTGAGCCGCAGCAACCGCAGCCCGAGCAGCTGCGCCTGCACGATGCGCTCCAGCATGTCCGCGAGCTTCTCCTGGGTGAGCTGGAACGACCCGATCGGCAGGTCGAACTGCCTCCGCTGCAGTGCGTAGTCCCGCGCCGCCTCGAAGCAGGCGATCGCCGCGCCCGTGACCGCGAAGGCGATGCCCGCCCGTGCGTTGTTCAGGCAGCTCAGTGGACCGCGCAGCCCCTGGACTCCCGGGAGCACGTTCCGCTCGGGGACCCGCACCTCGGTGAAGGACAGCTCGGCGGTCCACGACGCCCGGAGGGACAGCTTCCCGGGAATCTCCTTCGCCACGAAGCCCGGCATCCCCTTCTCCACCAGGAAGCCGCGCACCGACTCGGGGCCACCGTCGCCCGTCTTGGCCCACACCACTGCCACGTCGGCCACCGTGCCGTTGGTGATCCACGCCTTGCTGCCCTCGAGCACCCAACCCTCGCCGTCACGCACCGCCCGCGTGCGGAGGCTCGCCGGGTCCGAGCCCGCATCGGGCTCGGTCAGCCCGAAGCAGCCGATGGACGTCCCTCGTGCCATCGCCGGGAGGAAGCGCTGCTTCTGCTCCTCCGAGCCCCAGGAATGAATCGGGTACATCGCCAGCGAGCCCTGCACCGAGGCGAAGCTCCGGAGGCCCGAGTCGCCGCGCTCCAATTCTTGAAGTCCGAGCCCGTACGCCACGTTGCTCACCCCGGCGCAACCGTACCCGGACAGGTTCGCGCCCAGGACGCCGAGCTCGCCCAGCCGCGGGATGATCTGCGCGGGGAACGTCCCCTCGCGGAAGTGCCGCCCGATGACCGGAAGCACCTCCGCGTCCACCACCCGCGCCACCGCCTCCCGCACCGCCCGCTCGTCCGCTGACAGCGCGTCGTCCAGCCGGTACAGCGCCTCGACTCCGCTCCGCTCCACGTCGCCTCCTCGCACCCGGGTTGCCTAGAGCGGCAGCACGCCCTCGACCTGCTGGAGCAGCTGGAGCCGCCGGGCCATCACCGGGCTCGACCCGTCCTCGAGGGCGGCGGTCTCTTGCAGCACCCGCTCCAGCGGGAATCGCTTCACCGAGCCGTCGGGCGTCGAGACACCCCCGGGCAGGGGCGCATTCCAGGCCACCATCTCGTCGGTCACTCCCTCGAGCAGCCCCACCACCGCGGCGAACGCGAGCCGAGCCGACACCATCCGGTCGAGGAAGCTCGGGTGTCCGCCGCGCACCACGTGCCCGAGAACCACCGCCCGGACCTCCACCTGTCCGAGCAGCTCCTCCACCCGGCGGACCAGCCGGGTGCAGGGAATCTCCACCCCCTCGGCCTTGATCACCAGCACCCGCCGCTTCCCGCGGACGAATCCCTGCTGGATGACCGAGGCCACTGCGCGGACGATCGCCTCCTCGTCGCGCTGCTGCTCGCGGAACAGCACCGCGTCCGCCCCCACCGCCACCGCCGAGGCCATCGCCAGGTACCCGCAGGCCCGCCCCATCACCTCCACCACGAACGCCCGGTGGTGCGCCCGGGCGGTGTCGTCCACGTGGTCGCAGGCCTCGACGATGGTGTTCAGCGCGGTGTCGGTCCCGATGGCCAGGGCGGTGCATCCGATGTCGTTGTCGATCGACGCTGGGATGCCCATCACCCGGACGCCGTGCTCGCGGACCAGCGCGTGCGCCCCGGTGAGCGAGCCGTTCCCGCCGATGACCACCAGACTCTCGACGCCTGCCGAACGAAGCGCGTCCGCAGCGCGCGCCCGTCCTGCCGCCTCGCGGAAGCGCGCGCTCCGGGCCGAGCCGAGGATGGTGCCGCCCTGGCTCCCGAGCACGTCGAGTCCCGGCTCGCCGAGAAGCGCGCACGGGCCCGGCACCACCTCCACCATCCGCCCGTCGATGAGGCCCTCGTAGCCGTCTCTCACGCCGAGGAGCCGTACGCCCCGCGCCGCGCAGGTCTTCGCCGCCGCCCGGAGCGCCGCGTTCATCCCCGGGCTGTCCCCGCCCGAGGTGAGGAGCGCCAGCGTCCTCATCCGGGCGCTCCCTTCTGGGGGACGCGCCCGGGCCGGTGCGCGCGCCGGTGCAGCAGAAGCGCCGCCCCGAGCACGGCCGCCGACAGAAAGTAGGCGAACGGCAGGACGCGCTTCCCCAGGTGCATCTTCTCCAGTCCCTCGGCCACCAGCACCGTCATGCCCAGCAGCTCGGCAACGATCTCCGCCCCGGCGGGCTGGCCCCCGGGCTGCAGCCGCTCCCAGCCCGCGAGGCCGAGCAGCAGCACCGCCGCCACCCCGGCCAACCAGGGAAGCGCTCCGCCACCCTGCTCCTCGCTCAGGCCGAGGTAGACCAGGCCGAAGCCAGCGATGGCGTGGCTCATCGCCTGGAACCGCCGGATCCGCTTGCGCGCCTGGCTGTGCAGCATGGCTCGGCGGCGGACTCTGCCACGCTCCCGGAGCCGGTGCCGCTCCGGCTAGGGTGCCGCCCCATGGGGAGCGACTTCCAGCAACGAGGCGCCGTGGTCACCGGAGCGAACCGCGGGATCGGCAAGTCCATCGCCCTCGCCTTCCTCCGCGCCGGCTGGCCGGTGGTGGCGCTCGCCAGGACCGCCGAGAGCCTGGACGCGCTCCGGCAGGAGGCCGGCGACCTCGCCTCCCGCATCCGGCCGATGGCCTGCGACCTCTCGGACCCCGCCCAGCTCGAGGGCGCGGCGCAGGCGCTGTCCGACGCGGAGCCGGTCCCGGCGGTGCTGGTGAACAACGCCGGCATCTCCATCTCCGCGCCGCTCCAGAAGACGAGCACCGAGGAGCTCCAGCGCGTGCTGCAGGTCAACACCGTCGCGCCCTACCTCCTCTGCCGGGCGCTCATCCCGCGGATGGCGGAGGCGGGCGGCGGCCGGGTCATCAACATCGGCTCCATCGCCTCGTTGAAGGGCATCCGCTACACGTCGGCGTACTGCGCCAGCAAGCACGCGCTCCTCGGCCTCACCCGCGCGCTCGCCGTCGAGTGGGGGAAGAAGTCCATCACCGTGAACGCGGTCTGCCCGGGATGGACCGAGACCGACATGTTCAGCCGGGCGCTCGAGGCGGTCGTCCACAAGACCGGCCGCAGCCCGGAACAGGCCCGTGAAGCCGTCCTGGCGAGCAACCCCATGGGCCGCCCGGTGCAGCCGGACGAGGTCGCCGCGCTCGTTCTGTATCTCTCATCCCCGGCAGCAGCCGGCCTCACGGGAGCCGCACTTCCGGTGGACTGTGGTGAGGCGGCTTGAGTGAGTTCTTAGGGTCGCTTGCGCCAAGGACCCGTCGGCGCTAATACCATGCGTCTTTCTCATGAGGGTGCCTCATGCAACTCGAGTCGCTCAAGATGTTCTGCGACGTCGTCGAGACCGGCTCCTTCTCGCGCGCCGCCCAGCTGAACCATGTCACCCAGTCCGCCGTGAGCCAGCAGATCCGCGCCCTGGAGAACCGCTACGAGCAGAAGCTCCTCAGCCGCAGCGCCCGGCAGGTCACCCCCACGCCGGCGGGTGAGCGGCTCTTCCGGGGCTGCAAGGAGATCCTCGCCCGCTTCGGCGAGGTGGAGCAGGAGATCCGCGAGCAGTCGACCGAGGTCGCCGGCACCTGCACCGTGTCCACCATCTACTCGGTGGGCCTTCACGAGTTGCAGAACATCCAGAAGGGGCTGCTCAAGACCCACCCCAAGGTGAACATGCGGCTCATCTACCGCCGCAGCGATCAGGTCTATGACGACGTCATCCTCGGCGCGGCGGAGATCGGCGTCGTGGCCTACCCCCAGCCGCGGGCCGGGGTGGACGTCATCCCCTTCCGCGACGACAAGCTCGCGGTGGTCTGCGCGCCGAGCCACCCCCTGGCCAGCAAGGCGAAGATCTCCCTGACCGCCCTGGCCGACACCCCGTTCATCGCCTACGACCGCGAGGCCCCCACCCGGAAGGCGCTGGACCGGCTCTTCCGGGAGAAGGGCGTGGAGATCGAGCCGGTGATGGAGATGGACAACGTGGAGACCATCAAGCGCGCCGTGGAGATGGGTGTGGGGGTGTCCATCCTCCCCTCGGCCACGGTGCAGCACGAGGTGGCGCAGGGCACGCTGGTCGCCCGGCCTTTTGCGGAAGGGAACTTCACCCGACCCATCGGCCTGCTGGTGCGGAAGGGCAAGTACCTCGACCGGGCCTCGCAGGCAGTGCTGGACGCCTTCAAGGAAGCGGCCGCCGCCGAGGAGTAGGCACTGGCCGCCGGGGCGATGCGCGCCTAGCGGAGTCTACTTCCCGCCTCCGTGCTGCTTCATCATCTCCTCGACCTTCTGGCGCTGCTCGGGCGTGAGCCGCTGCATCATCTGGTCGCGCATCTGCTGCTGCTGCTCGGGGGTCATCGAGCCGCCGTAGCCCTTGCTCTCGGTGTAGCCGGACGGGACCTTGAAGGCCGAGTCCGGGACCGACTGTGACTTCACCGAGGTCGCCTCCCAGGTCACCGTCTGCTCGCCCTTCTCGTTCTTGGCCAGGACCTTGAGGGGAATGCCGGCCACGCCCTCCTTCCTCAGGGCCTCCCACCAGCCGCCCTCGCGACGATCGCTGGAGGCGAAGGCCTTCTCCAGATCTCCGGCGGAGACCAGGTTCTTGTCGATCCACACCTCCATCACATCCCCCCGCCCCTCGTGCGAGACCTGGACGTGCTCGGTGCTCCGGCCGGCGACCGTGTCCCTGCCCAGCTTCTTCACCGTCCACTTGCTGGCCCCGGAGTCGTCCTGATCTCCCTTCTCCGCGGTGATCTTCGAGTAGGTCTTGGTGGCCTCGTGAACGATGTAGGTGATGTTCGGCTGGTCGGCGCGGTGGATGATCACCTGCTTCGAGGGACCGGTCGCGCCCGGCAGGGTCATCTGCTGCTCCATCCGGCTGTTCAGCCCCTTCACGCTGATGGTGCCGCTGCCGGTGAATGACTGAGGTGTTCCCGACGCGTCCGCCTTGCTCGAGTGGATGGTCATCTTCGTCTCGATGACGCCCTCGAAGGCGAGCGCAGGAACGGCGGCGAGGCACAGCGCAGCGACGAGCGCGCGGGTCATGGGCTTCTCCTTGAAAGGGCCGGCATTGTGCCGACTCCGGCCGTCGTGGGGGCATGAAAAAATCACGCCGCCTCACGCCAGCCGACGGAGCCGCGCGGCGTAGAAGCCGTCCATTCCATCCGGCCCCGGCAGGGTCCGGAGCGCTCCCTGGGCCAGGGGCCAGCCGAGCCGCTCGGCGACCGGGGGTGTCTCCAGCGTGAAGTCGGGATGACTCCGGAGGAAGAGGTCCACCTGGTCCTGTCCCTCCTCCGGCTCGGTGCTGCAGACCGCGTAGACCAGCAGGCCACCGGGCGGCACCACCTCCTGGCAGCGCTCCAGGATCCGGCGCTGGAGCGTGGCGAGGCGCGGCAGGTCCGGCTCCTCGCGCCGCCAGCGCAGCTCCGGGTGTCGCCGCAGCGTGCCCAGCCCGGTGCACGGGGCGTCGAGCAGCACCGCGTCGACCGGACCGATGGACTCGGGGAACGGTTCCGTCGCGTCGTGCGCCAGCACCTCGATGCGATCGTCCAGCCGGAGCCGCCGTGCCTCGGAGCGGATCTTCTCCAGCTTTGCCGGGTAGAGGTCCACCGCCAGCACCGGGTGGCTCTCGGCCAGGTGGCAGGCCTTGCCCCCGGGGGCGGCGCAGGCGTCGAGCACCCGCGCGCCCTCGGGGATGGCGGCATACAGGCCGACCAGCTGTGCCGCCTCGTCCTGCACCTGGAACCGCCCCTCGGCGTACCCCACCAGCTCCTCCAGCCGTCCAGGAGAGGTCAGCCGGAAGCCGACCGGGGACCGCAGGGTGCGCGTCGCCTGGAGCCCCGCCTCGGCGAACAGCGCCCCGAGCGCCTCGGGCGTCCCCGCGCGGCTGTTGGTCCGGACCGTCACTGGCGGGGACTCGTTGTTCGCCACCAGCATCGCCTCGGCGCCCTCTCGCCCGTAGCGGCGCAACCACCGCTCGACCAGCCAGCGCGGATGGCTCTCGCGGACCGAGAGGTGCTCGGCGAGGTCGGCGATGGGCGGCAGGGGGATGGACTCGACCCCGGCGACCTTGCGCAGCACGGCGTTGACGAAGCCCGAGGCGCGCGACAGGCCGATCTGCTTCAGCCCCTCCACCGTCTCGGACACCGCCGCCCGGCGCGGCACGCGGGAGAAGAAGATCTGGTAGCTGCCGATGCGGAGCGCGGCGAGGACCCGGTCCTCGAGAGCGGCGAGCTTCCGGTCCGAGAACCCGGCGATGACCCGGTCCAGGCTGAGCCGCCGCCGGCTCGCGCCGTAGCAGAGCTCGGTGACCAGCGCCGCATCGCGCGGGTCCCGGAGAGGCGTCTCGGTCAGTCGCTGGTCGAGCACCACGTTCAGGTAGGCATCGGTGGCCTCGACGCGGGCCAGCACGTCGATCGCCACCGCCCGGGCATTCATTCCAGCGCCGCCATCCACTCCACCAGCTGGTGGTCGCTGAGCGCTCCCTTCGGCTGCACCGCGAGGAACAGCGCCTGCAGCACCTCCTCCAGCTGGTCGCGCTGTCCAGCCTCCACCGCCGCGCCGCGCTGGAGCGCCACCCACTCGCCCCGGGCCCAGGTGGCCAGACCCGAGGGGCTGAGGCGACCGGCGAGGCGGTCCGCGATGCGTGAGCGCACCTCGGCGCGGGTGAGGCCTGCGCCAGGACGCCGGGTCCCGGCCGCGGGCTCGGTCCCGGCCCGACCGAGCGACTTCCCGGTGGCCGGCACCGGCGCCGGTCCCCCGCCCGGGGCGCTCGGCCTGGCGCCCGGAGCGCCCCCGCCACTGGCCGGCGACCGGCCGGGAGCCTCGCGCGTCGTCGCCGGCCCGAGCGTCTTGGCCGGACGCGCGGACACCGCCAGCTCGGTGGGAGCCGCCGGGGGCGTGGGCCTGGTGACTTCGCGCGCGGCGGACGCAGCAGCGGAGGGGGCGGCAGCCGGCCGACCCGCCGCATCGGTCGAAGCCCTTCCGGACCGCGTCCGCGCCGCCTCGGGCGCCCGGCCGAGCGTCTTGGTGGTCCTGGCCGCGATGGCCCGGCTCGCTGCCCGCGACAGCCGCTCCAGCGCCTCGAGGTACGCCTCGGCACCGGTGCCGGCCACCTGCGCCGCGCACACGTCCTTGAGGAGCGACCGGCGCTGGGCGGCGGACCGGCCCTTTGCCGGGGCAAGCAGCACCTCCACCACCGGCATCCGCGAGGCGGACACCGCCGCCCGCAGCACGTGCGAGCCGGGCGCCAGCGGGCCGGGGTTGAGCACCACACCCTCGGCCCAGGCGCGCTGCTCCCAGAGCGCGTCCACCAGCGCGCCCTCGTGGTTGCTCTGCACCGTCCGGAGCACGTGCCCCACCGCTCGGGCCTTCGCCGCCAGGCGGCGGTCCACCTCGGCCAGGGTGAGCCCCGGGGGATCTCCCTCGCGCTGGCCAAGGAACTGGAGCGTCGGTCCGTGGAGCACGAGCACGTTCATGGCACGCCTCCTTCGAAGGGACGCTCGCCCTCGCGCAGGCGATGTCCGCTCAGGAACTCGGCGGCGGTCATCCGCCGCTTGCCCTCGGGCTGCACCTCGACCAGCCGCAGCGCCCCCTGGCCACAGGCCACGTCGAGCGTCCCGTGCGCGGCGAGCACGGTGCCGGGGGGGCCGGAGCCGGGCACCGCCTCGGCCCGCCACACCTTGAGGAGCTGCTGCCCGAGCTGCGTCCAGCCACCGGGCCACGGCACGAACGCCCGCACCCGCCGCTCGAGCTCGACCGCGGGCCTCGTCCAGTCGAGCCGCCCGTCCTCCTTCTCCACCAGCCGGGCAATGGTGACACCCTCGGCCGGCTGGGGGCAGGGCGTCAGCATCCCGGCGAGGAAGCGGGGCAGCTCCTCGCGCAGCAGCGCGCCGCCGAGCTCGGAGAGCCGGGCGTGCAGCGACTCCGACGTGTCCCCGGCGAGGATGGGCGTCCTGCGCAGCGCGAGCACGGGTCCGGTGTCCAGCCCCGCCTCCATCTGCATCAGGCACACCCCGGTCTCCGGGTCCCCGGAGGCGATGGCCCACTGGATGGGGGCGGCGCCGCGCCAGCGCGGCAGCAGCGAGGCATGCACGTTCAGGCACCCGAGCCGCGGCGCGGAGAGGACCTCCGCCGGGAGGATGCGCCCGTACGCCGCCACCACCGCCGCGTCGAGCTGCATCGCCCGGAGCCGTTCGCCGAAGTCCGTCCCCTTCAGCTTCGGAGGCTGGAGCACCGGGACCCCGGCCTTCTCGGCCTCGGCCTTCACCGCCGACGGCGTGACATGCTGGCCCCGCCCACGCGGCCGATCGGGCTGGGTCACCACCGCCACCACGGTGCCCACCGCCTGGCAGGCGCGGAGGGCCGGCACGGCGAAGGGGGGCGTACCGAAGAAGGCGATGCGCGCGGCGCCTCCTTGCTCAGCCCCCCGCACCAGGGGGACGCCGTCGGAGCCGCGCAGGGGCGCGGCGCGTCCTTGCTCAGCCATCGTCGGGTCCGTCCAGCCGGGCGCGCTTCTCCGCGACCAGGGAGGTCAGCGTCGCCCGCCCGTCTCCGGCGCTTCCCGTGGCCAGCGCGGACTCGAGCGCCAAGAGCTCCTCGTGCTCGCGCCTGCGGAGCGCGTCCACCGTGGCGTGGAACTCGGCGAAGACGTCGCGCAGCTCGTCGTGGCTCCGGAGCGGGCGCCAGCGGGGGAAGCCGCCTTCGGCCAGCCGCCGGAGCTGGCCGCTGAGCACCCGCATCGGTCCCGCCACCCGGTGGGTCACCAGGAGCCCCACCAGCGACAGCACCAGCGACATGACCAGCGCCATGAAACCGGTGAGCACCAGCACCGTCGTCTCGGTGCCCTGGAGCGTCGCCTGCGACTCGGGCCCCAGCGTCTCGCGGGCCTGGTGCAGCGCCAGCCACACCGCGCCGCCGAAGGCCGCGCAGAGCGACGCGCCGCCCAGCGCCAGCCCCACCGCGTACTTCAGCTGGAAACGGCGGTCGACCAGGACCTGGCGTCGGGTGTAGGCCTCGGGGCTCACGGAAGGGTCGGCCGCACTCTACCCTCGCTCGCGCCCGGACCATGCCGTGCCCGCTGGACATCGCGCTGGATTGGAAAGCAGCCGGGCGGTTGGCGTAAAACCCCGGGGACTTTTCTAGGGACAGCACCCCCGGAGGGGACGGATGGGACGCACCGCAGCTGCGGTCGCACTGGCGCTCTCGTTGGGCCTCCTCGCCGTCGGTTGCAGCAAGGATCCGAGCACACCCGGGTACTGGGAGGACCAGCTCGACGCCGCCCAGCGGCCCAGTGAGAAGGTCCGGGTGCTGGAGACGCTCCGCTCCAGCAAGCGTCTCGACAAGCGCTTCGCGCCCATGCTCAACGCACGCCTGGCCTCGGAGAAGAGCCCCGAGACCCGCGCGGTCATCGCCCGCGCGCTGGGCGAGCTGAAGGACCCGTCCAGCGTCGAACCCCTGGCCGCCGCGCTCGACGTGAACACCGCCGACGGCGCCACCTCGCGGATGAACGCCGCCATCGCCCAGGCCCTGGGGGACATCAAGGACCCGCGGGGGGCCACGGCCCTCATCTCGCTGCTCCGGAGCCGCGACGACTACGTTCGCCAGGACGCGATCGCCGCGCTCGGCGAGCTCCGGTCGCAGGCGGCGGTCCCGACCCTGGTGGAGCTGGCCCTCGACGACAAGAGCCCGCCGGCGGTGAACCGGCGGGCCATCGTGGCGCTGGGCGAGGTGGGTGACCCCCGCGCCATCCCCACGCTCCTCAAGGCGATGTTCAAGCAGCGCGGGAACACCGTCTTCGCGCAGGAGGCGAGCTTCTCGCTCTTTCAGATCGGCAAGCCCGCCGCCGACGCGCTCACCGGGGTGCTCGAAGGGAAGGACCGCGACCTCTCCTCCTGGGCCCGCGCCAACGACGTGGTGGAGGCAGTGGTGCTGGTGCGCGCCGCGGAGTCTTTGGGCGACTTCCGCTCCACCGGCGCCGAGCCCGCGCTGGTGAAGCAGCTCTCGTACCGGACCTCCGCCCCGGAGCAGACCCTCTACGCTCGCATGGCCGCGGCGAGCACCCTGGGGAAGATGCGCTCCCCCGAGGGCCGCAGGACGCTGGAGACGATGCTCGAGGAGCCCGAGCCGCTCGCCCGGGCCGAGTACGCCCGGGCACTGGTGCTGATCGGCGGCCGGGAGGCGGTGCCTGCCCTGCAGCGCTCGGCGGCCCACGGCCCGTGGGAGGCCCGCCAGTACGCCATCGGCGCGCTGGGGATGCTCGGCGACGAGCGCGACCAGCCCGCAATGGACCGCGTCGCGGCCGACGAGCCCAAGGCCACCGCCGCCGACTGCAAGCGGTACGGCTGCAACCTCCCGGTCGAGGAGGTGGCGGCGAACCGGCTCAAGACGGTGAAGGTCTTCCAGGGCCCGCTGCGAGCCGCGGCGCAGTGCAAGGCCGCGATGGACTGCTGGGCCAGCAAGCTCGGCGACGCCGAGGGCCCGGTGCGCCAGCGGGCGGCGCTGGAGCTCGGCCGGATGGGCAAGTCCGAGGTGGTGAAGCCTCTCAGCGAGCACCTCGCGGACAAGGAGCCCGAGACTCGCGCCGCGGTGCTCCAGGCGCTCATGTGGCTGGTGCAGGGCGACACGGCCGCCGCCCGGCTGCTGGTGCCGCTGCTGCCCAAACTGGAGCAGCAGGTCTCGGGGGACCGCGGCCGGCAGGACTACGCGGCGACCAACGAGCAGCTCCGCCGCCTCATCACCGAGGTGCGTCGCCGGGGGGAGCAAGCCTGACCGTCGCGTCGGCCGGGCCCACCTCTGCCGGCAGCACGGGGCGCCGGGGCCCCTGAAACGCGCTCGGCAGAATGCTGAACGGGAGCACCTTGGCCAGCGCCGCCAGCAGCAGGAGGCCCCCGGGCGCGGCGAAGATGGCCAGCGCCGGGATGGCCTTGGCCAGGTCGATGAGCTCCAGCCGCATCCTGCGGCGCTCGTCGGGGGTGAGCGACTGGCCGATGGCCAGCTTGCCGAGGAACACCCCCAGCTCGCCCATCATCCGCGCCTCGAGCAGCAGCGCCCGGACGTTCTCGTCGAGCGAGCGCTGCATGCTGCTCACCCACTCCTCGCCCAGCGAGGCGGCGTTGTCGGTCACCCTGAAGACGTCCAGCACCTGGCGGTGCTCGGCGTAGAACTCGGCCACCTCGCCCTCGATCTCCCTGAGCGCGTCCAGAGAGATGCGCAGCGCCCGCGCCAGCGCGCGGAGAAAGGCGAGCTCGGCGGGTGACCGCCGCCCCTCCACCAGCGAGGCGAGCACCGTCTGCTGGAGGATGAAGCGCCGGAGGGCGAGGCTCCGCACCGGGCGCACCAGGACGTCCAGGTCCGGCCGCTCGCGGAAGACCTGCTTCACCCGGGCCCGGAGCATGGGGCCGACCGGCTTGGGGAGCCCCAGCGAGTCGACCTGGCGGAGGATGGCCCGGCGGGCGGAGGGGGTGGGCGGTCGCTCGGCGCAGGCCAGCGCGGTCAGCACCTCGACCAGCAGCGCCTTCTGCCTCGCCGCCACCGCGAGCCGGCGGCGGGCCTGGTCCAGGGCGAGCGCGGTGCGGAGCCAGGCGGCGAGCGCGAGGTGGGCGAAGAGCTGCGCGTCGACGTACGCCGCGCCATTGTGAAGGAGGAGCCCGTAGACGGGGTCCGCCCCGAGCGACATCGCCCGGTCCTCGAGCAGCTCCTCCAGCCGGGCGACGCTCCGCCGCGGCAGCGCCCCGGTGCCGCGGAGCGCCGTCTGGAGCGTCTCGGCCAGCCGGAGGTGCCCGCTCCAGGCGGCGAAGAGGATGGTGAGCCGCTCGACTCGGCGCTCGGGCCCGAGGCCGCCGATGTCCGCCAGATCCAGCGCCAGCCGTACCAGGGTGCGCAGCACGGCGAGCGACAGCTGCTCCTCGCGCGTCATCTCCCCGGGGTGCTCGACCTGCTCCGGCGTGCCGTAGAGGAGGCCGCTGTCGTGGAGCACCCTCCGGACGTGCGCCCGGGCGCGGGCGCGGGGGCTGGTTCCGGGGGCGCGCGCATCGACCAGCGGCTGATGCTGCGCCAGCTCCTGCTCCAGGAGCGCTGTGAACCAGCCCGACTGACCGAAGCTCATGACTCCGTGCGCCCGCCCCTGGAGTGTTGCTCTAACTCCCGGCAGCCGAACAGTTCAAGCGAACGCGCGGGGAGCACGCCCCCTGCGGCGCAGCCGGACGGTCAGCGCCCGGGCGTCACTTCACCGCCTTGACGCGGGCGCGCTTCTCGTCCGCCTCGTCCGGGACTGCCTGCACCGGGGATGGCTTCAGCACGCCCACCTTCTCCAGGAGCTTCCGTTCCACCGAGGCGGCGAGCTCGGGGTGGTCGCGCAGGTAGTCCTTGGCGTTCTCCCGGCCCTGCCCGATGCGCTCGCCGCCGTAGGCGTACCAGGCGCCGCTCTTCTCGACGATGTTCTCCGTGGCGGCGAAGTCCAGCAGGTCTCCCTCCCGGGAGATGCCAGTGCCGTACATGATGTCGAACTCGACCTCCTTGAACGGGGGGGCCATCTTGTTCTTCACCACCTTCACCCGGGTCCTGTTCCCCACCACCTGCTCGCCGTTCTTGATCGCCCCGATGCGGCGGATGTCGAGACGCTGGCTGGCGTAGAACTTCAGCGCGTTGCCGCCGGTGGTCGTCTCTGGATTTCCAAACATCACGCCGATCTTCATCCGGATCTGGTTGATGAAGATGACGCAGGTCTGGCTCTTGGAGATGGTGCCGGTGAGCTTCCGGAGCGCCTGGCTCATGAGCCGGGCCTGGACGCCCATGTGCGCATCGCCCATCTCGCCCTCGAGCTCGGCCTTGGGGACGAGCGCCGCCACCGAGTCCACCACCAGCACGTCGATGGCGCCGGAGCGGACCAGCATCTCGGCGATCTCCAGCCCCTGCTCTCCGGTGTCCGGCTGGGAGAGGAGCAGGTCGTCGGTGCGGACCCCGAGCTTGCGCGCGTAACCCACGTCCATGGCGTGCTCGGCGTCGATGTAGCCGCAGATGCCGCCCTTCTTCTGGGCCTCGGCCACGATGTGGAGGCTGAGCGTCGTCTTGCCGGAGGACTCTGGTCCGTAGATCTCCACGATCCGGCCCCGAGGCACGCCGCCGACGCCGAGCGCGATGTCCAGCGAGATGGAACCGGTGGAGATGACCTGGATGTCACGGATGAGCGGCTCGTCCTTGCCGAGCCGCATGATGGAGCCCTTGCCGAACTGGCGCTCCACCGCGCCCATCGCCAGCTCGATCGCCTTTTCCTTCTCTGGATTCAACGACATGGGGTGCCTGGACCTCGCTCGCGGGGGCCTGAACGCTGTTTCAGTATGGCCGACGCCGATCTCCTAGTCGACCCCCCTGACACCCCTCGGCCAGATGAAGCGTGCGGTGAGCAGCCCCGCCACCCCCGGAAGCAAGGTCGCGACCCCGTACCGGAACCCCAGCACGCAGGCGAGCACGCCCAGGGCGAACACCGCCCTGCGCGCCCAGCGCCGGAGCGAGGGGCGCACGGCGCCGGCGACCGTCACCCCCTCGAGCGCGAGCACCGCGGCGAGCCCCAGGTCGGTGGGGGGCTCGGACAGGCCCCAGAGCGAGAGGCACACCGCCACCGTCATCACCAGCACCGCCAGGCCGCGGCCGTCGGTCGCCTCGGAAGGGCGTTCCGCACGCCAGTGCGCCAGGTCCTCCGGGGACACCTCGAGGGCGTACGGGTAGCCGAGCGCGAGCAGCCGCTCCACGGCCACCGCACGCGCCGAGGTCCCGTCGGAGGCCCGGAACGTCGCGAGCTCCCCTGAGGCCAGCAACTGGAGCAGCCGGTCCGCGGTGGCCCGGGGGCTCCCCAGGTCGAGCCGGGCCAGCCCGTCCACGAGGGCGCGGCGCGTGCCCTGGTCCGCGCCAGGGGCCTGTGCGGTGGCCAGCGCGTGCTCGAGCGGGTCCTGCGCCACCTCCGGCTCGACCTCCCCGAGCGGACCGGAGGTGATGTGTGCCTGTTGCCGTTCCACAGCGACCCGTCCTCCTTACCAGGGGGCCCGCGCGGGGGCCACGCGGCCTTTCCCCCGCACCAGGGGATGCCTGCGGGACCGGCGCAGGGGCGCGCCGGCGCCGTCCAGGCTCAGCCCCGCAACCGCCGGGCCTGCGCCCGTGTTCACATCCAGTGCCCGTGGACGAACAAACGGACGACGACGCGGCCCTGATGCTGCGGGTGGCGGCGGGTGACACCACCGCCTTCGCAGCGCTCTACGACCGGCACCACCGGTCGGTGGCCCGTTTCGCGCACCGCTTCGTCCAGGACGGCGGGAAGGCAGAGGAGCTGACGCAGGACATCTTCGTGAAGCTGTATCGACATGCGGGCCGCTACCGGCCCACCGGGCGCTTCAAGACCTTCCTCTTCCGGGTGGCGGCGAACCACTGCCTCAACGAGGTCCGGAAGGGCGAGTACCGGGTGACGCACGTGTCGGAGCAGGGCGAGGAGGGGCGTCCGGTGGAGACGCCCGCCCCCGAGGCCCACGGGCCGGACCGCGCGGCCGAGGGCCGCGAGCTCGAGGCGACGGTGGCGGCGGCGCTGCAGCGGCTGAGCGAGCGCGAGCGGACGGCGTTCGCGCTCTGCCGGTTCGAGGGAATGGCATACCGCGACATCGCCGAGGTGCTCTCGGCGAGCGAGGCCGCGGTGAAGAGTCTCATCCACCGCGCCACGCTCTCGGTCGCCCGGGCGGTGGAGGGGTGGCAGGCAGGGGCCCAGGGCCCCGCGAGGAGCGAGGCATGAGCTGCACCGTGGAAGACGAGTTGACCGCATTCCTGGACGGCGAGCTGTCCGCCGTCGAGGCGGCGCGGGTGCGGGGCCACCTGACCTCCTGCTCTGGCTGCCGGTCGACGGAGGCCCTGCTCCGTCGAACTCTGACCGAGCTGGCCACGCTTCCAGCCTTCGAGCCGTCGCCGGCGCTCCGTCGGCGGGTGCTGGCCAAGGTGGACGCGCTGCCCCGCCGGTGGCCCGAGCGCGTGCGCAGCTGGTTCCGGCCCGGGGTGCTCGCCCCGGTCGGGGTGGCGCTGGCGGCGGCGGCAGTGGTGGTGGTGGTCGTCGGCGAGCGCACGGTGGCGGAGCGGACCGAGCAGCGCACCGCGCTCGCGGTGGCCGAGCACTACGAGCTGCTCAGCGACTACGAGGTGGTGGGGCTCTCCCCGGACGACCTCGAGGTGGTGGAGCAGCTCGACCAGCTGCAGAAGGAGGGCCGGCCATGAGGACCTGGCTCCTGGCATTGGCGTTGCTCGGCGCGGGGCCCGCCTGGTCCCAGGCGGGAGACGCTCCGGACGATGCGGCGGCGCGGTTCGACCGGATGAGCGAGCAGGAGAAGGCGCAGCTCCGGGAACGGCTCCGGCAGTACAAGGCGCTGCCGCTGGATGAGCAGGCCCGCCTCCAGGCGAACGTCGCCCGCTGGCGCGCGCTCCCCCCCGAGGAGAAGGAGCGGGTGCGGCAGAACCTCCAGGCCTTCCAGCAGCTCTCGCCCGACGAGCGGCAGAAGCTCCTCGCCCAGTGGCGTGACTTCCAGAGCCTGACACCCGAGCAGCGCCAGCAGCTGCGGCAGCAGATGCGCGAGTACCTCCGGGCGAACCCCGAGCGCCGCCGGCAGATGCTGGAGAACCTCCGTGAGTGGAGGTCGATGTCGCGGGAGCAGCGGGAGCAGATGCGCGAGCGGCTTCGCGAGATGCGGGAGAAGCGCGGCCGGTGACAGGACTGCTGGCGATCCTGCTCCTGCTGTCCGTGGACGCTGGCACCCCCGGGACTCCGGACGGGGGTGTATGCGCACCACCGGCCCGGTCGCGGTCCGCCGAGGACCAGGAGATCATCGAGAACCTCGACGTGCTGGAGCACCTCGCCGAGAGCCGGGAGCTGGAGATGATCCTCGAGCTCGAGGCCGTCCGGAGCACGCCAGACCATTGACCCCGGGTGGTCAGCGCGGCCGCCGCTCAGGCGCGCGCGGCCCGAACGAGCAGGCTGCAGGGCGACGACATCCCGGGATGACGGGCACACCGTGGTCCCGGACTCTGAATCACCGTGCAGGACGGGCCGATGGCTCGAGCCCGGCGAGGATCTCCTCCGCCTTGCGTGCCCAGAGCAGCAGCCCCCGCGCCCTCGCATCCGCCGCGGTCGCTTCGAGGTGCGGCCGGGCCAGCGGGCGACCGGCGACGGCCTCGGCCCGTCCCCGGAGAACCTCGAGCCGGATCCTCACCCGGTTCTGGTGAATCGCCGCCGCCCGGGCGATGGCTGCCTCGAGCCGCGCCCAGCTCGCCGCATTCCGGGTGCTCGCCGCGTCGAGCGCGAGCCGTACGTCATACCCACCCTGCGACAGGAACAGTTCCGCCATCGACCCCGCTGAGCCGCGATCGAGCGCCTGACGGGCACCGGCCAGGTCACCGGACAGAAAGGAACAGCGGGCGTGGTTGTGCCTTCCGGCCAGCAGCTCCTCGGGAGTGAGCCCGGCGTAGCATCGTCGCGCGCCGTCGTCCCACCGCTGGAGGCAGGCGTAATAGCAGAGGTCGCTCCGGAAGTAGCTGCTCGACTGTGCCCCGGCCTTGGCCCGCAGCTCGCCCTCGACGACACCCCGGGCCTCGTCGAGCCGATCCTCCTCGAGGAGAATCTCCTTCTCCAGGCCGGCGAGGTGGTAGCGGATCATCTCCGGCTTCTCCTCGGAGTAGTTGTAGGGGATGTCGAAACCGATGATGAACAGCGCGGGAAAGGCCTCGTTTCGCACCCGCTCGATCTCCCGCCGGGCCTGGATCAGCTCGCCGGCGTTGAGCTGCGCATAGACCCGGTTGTAGCGGGTCATGAAGTTCGGCGGCTCCTTCGCCGCTGCGAGCTCCCCCTCTGCCTCGTCCAGCGTCCGGAGGGCAGTCGCCACGTCCCGCCCGCCGCTCACCATGTGCGAGGCGTAGTCGTTCAGCACGTACGCCAGGCGGACGCGGTCGCCGAGCTGGCGAAGCTCGCTCAGCGCCTTCTGATCCTGGACCAGCGCCTCCGGATGGTCCTCCAGCCACAGGGACCCGAGGTCGAGCCGGGTCAGGGCCGCCATCGCCCGGTCGCCGGACGCCTGGCTCAGATCGATGGAACGCCTGACCGCGGCGGCGGCCAGCGCGCGATCCTGGTTCGCGAGCGCGATGGCGACGGCGGACAGGTCCTCGACCGCCGCCAGCTCCCGCCGCGCCCCGAGCTGCTCGAGCTTGTGCCGCAGCTCCGGGAGGAGCGCCTCGGCCTCCGCCCTCCGGGTCGGAAGGAGGCAGTCGATCCGGCGAATGAGGATTCTCGGGTCGGCCGAGGAGGGCGGGGGAAGCTTGCCCAGGCGATCGGTGAGGGTGACGCACGCCGAGTCGGTGAGCCCGGTGGCCAGCTCGAGCCCGAGCTCGACGTCGTCCGGATGCTCGCGGAGGAGCGCACTGTAGACCCCGTTGGCCGCCTCCCGGTCCCGCCCGAGCCAGGCAACGCGGGCCTCGGCCCGGCGCCTGGTGGACGCGGAGAGTGAGCCCGCGGCCGCGTGGGCCGCCCGCGCCTCGGCCTGGGCCTCGGTGAAGAGCGCCAGCCGCTGCAGGACGAACGACCGGAGGGCGTGCGCGTCGTGGCTGCCAGGGTGCAGCGCGGTGGTGTCGCGGAGCCGGTCGGCCGCAGCCACCAGCTCGAACCGGGCGAATGCGGACATGGATTCCGAGAGTCCCTTCAGGAGCTCGACCTGGGCTGGACGTCGCGCCCGCAGCGATCTTCGCTGGGCGCGGTTCAGTTCCACCGAGAGCTGGCTCCGGGCCTGCTCGCCCAGCCGGGTTGCCGCGTCCAGCACCTGCGCGGGGCGAAATCGTTCGACGAGCAGAGCCTCCTTCCCCGGAAGGTGGACCCTGAGCACGCAGGTCGGGTCGCCGCCTGGCTCGCATCGAAGGTCCCCGGTCAGGAGCATTTCGGTTGCAAGGAGCTCTCGCAGTCGCCCTGCTTGCCCGTCGTCGAGCGCCTGGCCTTCACCGAGGTCGAGCGAGGCCCGGGCGCGCACGACCCTGTGCCAGGGGACGAGCCGGACGGAGCGCTCGGCCGCCTCGAGCTCCAGCTCGAGAAGGAAGGCGAGTCCTGGCCCGAGCCAGGCTGTTTCCGGCGGTCCCTGATAGCCCAGTCCAGCAACGGCCAGGGGTGGCCGGAACGGCGGCGGGCCGGGCGCGGCGTCCTCCCTCTCCCGCAGCGCCACGGTTCCCAGGGCCGCGAGGAGGAGCGCGCCCGCCGCGAACGCCCATCGTCTCGCCCGTCCACGTGGTGAGAGCGCATCGACCATGGCGCCCGCGCTGGGGAAGCGCCGTTCGGGAGCCGGCTGGAGGGCCCGCAGGATGGCGCGTCTCCAGGGGGCTGGGATGCCGTGCAGGTCGGCCCGGACGCCTCCCGCCCGCTGACTCGGTCCGGCGGACGTCGGCTCGGACCAGGGCTGCTCCTCGAAGGGAAACCGGCCGGTCACCGTCCGGCAGGCCAGGACGCCGAGCGCATAAATGTCGGTCGCCGGGCTGGCTCCGGCGGCGTCCCGCTGCTCCGGCGCCATGTAGTGGGGCGTTCCAATCGCCTGGTTTGTCCCGGTGAGCTCGTCGCCCGGGTCCGGAGTCCGCACCCCACGGGCCAGAGACCGGGCGATGCCGAAGTCGGTGACCACCGCCCGCGCCTCCGAAGCCTCGGCATCCCGGACGAGCATCACGTTGGCCGGCTTCAGGTCCCGGTGGACAACTCCCTCGCGATGCGCGGCGTCGAGCCCGTCGGCGATCTGACGGAGGATCGGCAACGCCCTCGCCGGCGGGAGCGGACCGTCGCGGCTCAGGCGCTCGGCGAGCGACTCGCCCTCGAGGAACTCCATGATCAGGAAGTGCAGGCGGGCTCCGCGGTGCTGGAGCGCGTACAGCTCGAACATCCGGCACACGTTGCGGTGCGAGACCTGCCGGCTGAGCAGCACCTCGCGCTGGAAGCGCTCGAGGATCTCCGGACTGTCCGCGAGCTCGGCGACGATGACCTTCAGGGCGACCCGGACCCCGAGCATGTTGTCCAGGGCCTCGTACACCTCGCCCATCCCGCCCCGGGCGATGAAGCGGAGCACGTTGAATCGGTCGGCCAGCATCTCGCCGGCCTCGAGCCGGAGGGGCACCGAGTCCGGCGAGCGGTCACGGACCTCGCGCGGCAGCGAGGCCGTCGGCTCGACGTCTCCCGCGCCGGAGGACTCCATCGGATTCACCCCCCGTCTTGCCGGAGGATGCCCCCGCTCCAGGGCGCCATTCAAAGGCGACACCCAAATGACACCGCGGTCGGGCGACCGGAAGGCCAGCGCGGCTCGGGCGTCGCGGGCCGAGGCAGGAGGTGGGTCCTGCTCGTACCCGCACGGCGTGATCTCTTCACCGTCGCGTCAACCGTCCGTCGTCCCAGTGTTTGTTGGCTGCGCCGATGCGCGCGGCGCATCGCCAGTAGAATTGAAGCCGAACGCAGGTCCGCCGCACCCCTGTTAGGATTGCTGCACTGTGTCAGACGCCCCCAACCCCTTCCGCGCCGAACCAGACCCGGACTGGAGGACGCGCTGGGCGCGCCTTCTGACCACCCCCGAACAGGCGGTGCGGGCGCTCCGGCCAGGTCGCCGCATCCTCATCGGCTCCGGGGCCGCCGAGCCAACCCGACTGGTCCAGGCGATGGTGGATGCTGCCTGGCAGCTCTCGGACAACGAGCTGGTCCACCTCATGACGCTCGGGCCGGCGCCCTACACTGCGGCCGCCTGCGAGGGCCGGTTCCGAGCCAACGCCTTCTTCATCGGGGCCAACGTTCGTGAGGCGGTCCGGGACGGGCGCGCCGACTTCACCCCGGTCTTCCTCTCGGAGATTCCCCACCTCCTCAAGTCCAACCGGCTCCCGGTGGACGCCGCGCTCATCCAGGTGAGCCCGCCCGACGCCCACGGGATGGTGTCGCTCGGGGTGTCAGTGGACATCGTCCGGGCGGCGGTCGATTCGGCGCGGCTCATCCTGGCCGAGGTGAACCCGCGGATGCCGCGCACGCCCGGCGACACGCTGCTCGACATCCGGCGCTGCAAGCACATCGTCGCCGTGGACGCGCCGCTCCCCGAGCGCGAGCCGGTGGCGACCACCCCCGTGAGCCACGCCATCGGCGAGCTGGTGGCCGACCTGGTGCCCGACGCGGCGACCCTGCAGATCGGCATCGGCGAGGTGCCCAGCGCCGTGCTGTCCTCGCTAAAGAACCACCACGACCTCGGCATCCACACCGAGATGCTCTCCGACGGGATGATGGAGCTGTCGAAGCTCGGGGTGGTCAACGGGCTCCGGAAGACGCTCGCCCCGGGGAAGATGGTCGCCAGCTTCCTCATGGGCAGCCGGGCGCTGTACGAGTGGGCGCACGAGAACAGCGACCTCGAGCTCCGCGCGAGCGACTGGGTCAACGACCCTTACGTCATCTCCCAGAACGTGCGGATGGTCTCAATCAACACTGCGCTCGCAGTGGACCTCACCGGTCAGGTCGCGGCGGACACGCTCGACCGCGGTTTCTACTCGGGCATCGGCGGCCAGGTGGACTTCGTCCGCGGCGCCTCCCGCAGCTATGGCGGCCGCGCGCTCATCGTTCTGCCCTCGCTCGCCCGGGGCGGCACGGTGAGCCGCATCCAGCCCACCCTGCCCGGGGGCTCGGCGGTGGTGACCAGCCGCGGCGACGTGCGGTTCGTGGTCACCGAGTACGGGGTGGCGGACCTCTGGGGCAAGTCGGTGCGCGAGCGCGCTCTGGCCCTGACCGCCATCGCCCACCCGGACCACCGCGCCGAGCTGCTCGACGCCGCCAAGGAGCGCCGGTGGGTGTTCCAGGATCAGGCCGTGCCGAAGCCTCCGCTCGACGTCCGCCGCTGGGAGGAGAAGCTCCGCGACGGGCGGGAGATCCGCGTGCGCGCGGCCCGGCTCACCGACGAGGCCAAGGTCCAGGAGCTGCTGTACGGCCTGTCGCCCGAGTCGGTCTACTCGCGCTATCACCACCTCCGCACCCGCTACCCGCGCGACGAGATCCAGGCGCTGCTCGACGCCGACCCGCAGCGCGGCTGCGCCTTCGTGGCCGAGCTGCCCGAGGACGGCACGCTCATCGGGCTCACCCGCTACGACCTCGATCCGGTCAGTGGCATCGGCGAGCTGGGCATCGTCATCGCCGACGCCTGGCAGCGGAAGGGCGTGGGCACCGCGCTGATGCGACGGATGGTCGAGGTGGGCAAGGCGCACGGCCTGAAGGGGCTGCGGGCCGACGTGCTCGCGGTGAACTCGGCGATGATCGCCCTGCTCCGCGACGTCGGCGCCGACGAGGTGCCACCCCCGGACGGAGGGGTGGTGGACGTGGAGTTCCGGTTCAAGGACAGCCAGCCGCCGACGCCCGCTGCTCCCCCCGCTCCGGGCTCGCCAGAGCCGATCCCGGTCAGCGGGCGCCCGGTACAGCCGAAGCCGCAGCCGGTGACCTGACCCCAGCCGGGTCGGCCCACAGCCCGAGCAGCACCAGCACCGCCGTCTGGAGGATCCAGCTCACCGCCAGAGCCGGGACAGGCGGCGGCCGGGCGCCGGCGAGCTGGCTGAACGTCTGGAGGACCCCGAGCACTCCGAGCACCGTCAGCAGGCCGAGCCGGCGGCCGCGGGGAAGGCTCGGGCGGGACCGGAGGAACAGCGCCGCCCCGGCGACGAGCAGGACCCACTCGAGCGCCAGCGCCCAGCCCATCGCCCGCCACAGCCCGAGCCCGAGGTGCGGCGAGCCCTCGCCGAGCAGCGGAAGGCCGCGGACGTGCTCCACCATGTCGCAGACGAAGTGCGAGGACACCGCCGCCGCCGCGACCCACGCTGCCGGACCGCCCCGGCCGAGCAGGAGGACGCCGCTGCCCGCGAGGCCCGCCGCGAGCCCGGACCAGACGAGGCTCGCGACCAGCCCGTGCGAGTAGGGAAAGACGAACTCGAGGTAGTGCCCGGAGGCGAAGTCCGACGGGACGATGACCTGCTCCCAGCCCGCGAGGACGAACACCCCGAGCAGCACGTCGAGGAGCATCACCCCGCCGAGGAGCGGGGCCAGCCGGAACGCCCGGGAGCGGGAGGACAGCGCGAGCCCGACACCCAGGTGACCGACGAACATGGCGACCTTCCTCGGATGCCCGCGGGGGTTCCTGGCACGCCGAGGCCTCCCAGGACCGACGTTAGCCGTGGTCGTGCCATCCTGGAGCGGCTCCGACAGGGCGGGAGGACGGCTTGCCGGGGCGGCACGGTGTCAGAGCTCGGGCGCAGCGTCCTCCGAATCTCCCCGGGCCCTCGTCCGCCGGGGGAGGGGGGTGGACACCACAGGCGTCCGGCGCCAGATGCCGCTGCCGGAAGAGGCGTTGGGCAGCCGCTCAGGTGTGAATGCGGAGTGCTTCCCGCGCGTCCCCGAGTGGCGATCTACCCGCCTGTTGCTGCGGGGGGTGGCCCCGCTAGCCTAGGAGGCGCCGTGCGTTCCCTCGTCCTGCTCGCGCTCGTCTCGGCGTCCTCCCTCGCCGCTCCGCCGTTGTCCACCGAGTCAGCCGGGACGCTTGGACGTCCCGACCTCGCCTCCTCCAGCCGCGTCCACTCGCTGGTGCAGCTCGATGACCGGCACGTCATCGCCATCGACGCCGCGGGATTCGCGCGGCTCTGGGACGTGGCCGACTGGCAGCAGCTCGGCGTGGCCTCGCCCGGGACGCGGGCCCTCGTCGGTCCTGCCGGGCTCGGGCTCCCCCCCGATCGGAGCGCGGGGTGTCTCCTCGCGGCCCCGCTGGCGGCGACGCGGGACGGCCGGCTGGTCACCGCCGAGGGGCTCGCGCTCCGGGTCTGCGATCCCACCGGGCAGCGGCCGCCGCGCGACCTGCCGGTGCCCGGCGTGGATGGGACCACCGCACTGGCCACCGCGCCGGACGGCTCGGCGGCGTTCCGCGCGACGCCCGAGGGGGACGTGGAGCTCATCCCCTTCGAGGGCGGTCAGATGACGCGCTTCCACGCCCAGGACGGGCGCCTCCTGGCGATGCAGCCCACCCCCGACGGGCGGCTCCTCACCGTGGGGCAGGACGGCATCGTCCGTGGGTACGACCGGCAAGGCGGTAGCTTCCGGCTGGACGTGCTCCGCGGGCGGGGGCGTCCCTGCGAGGGAGAGTCGCTGCGCGCGCTCGCCTTCTCGGACGACGGGACGCTGGCCCTGGTCTCCGCGGTGACCGGCGGCGAGGAGTGCGACGACGCCCGGACGTCCGGCGCGCTCCGGCTCGTCGAGCTGCCCACCGGGCGCATTCGCTGGGAGATTCATCCGGTGCAGGTGACCGCCGCGCTCTTTGCCGCGGACGGCTCGGTGCTGGTGGCGGCCGCCGGCCAGGTGCGCGACCGGGTGGATCCCATCTCCACGACGCTGGTCCGGCTCGATGCCCGGAATGGAGCACCCGCCCCACCTCCACCCGGGCACCGCGCTCAGGTGACGGCGCTGCGGTTCTCGCCGGATGGCGCACGGATCGCCTCGGGCGATGCCGCCGGCGTCTGGACGGTGTGGGACGTGGGCACGCGGGCGCAGCAACTGTCGGGTTCCGTCCCCGGTGGGGCACTGGTGGACCTCCGCTTCACCCCGGGCTCGGAGACGCTGGTGTCGCAGCACGAGGACGACTCGGTGCGCACCTGGCGGGTGGCGGACGGCGCGGCCGGGCCGGTGCTGGTTCCGCCTCCGGCCCCTGACCCGGTGCGCTCGACGCCCGCCTGCGCGTCGGCCCAGGCCCAGGTCGCGGAGCTGATGCGCCCGGCGGGGGACAGCGTGCTCGGGGTGCGTGACCCGTCGGCGTGGACCGGGCTGCAGACGGTGCCCGAGCTGGTGCTCTCCTCCGACGGCGAGAACGTCCTGGCGCCGGTGGCCGAGGAGTCGTGCGTGAGCCTGCTCCGGAGCGGCTGCTCCATCGGCTGCAGCCGCCACTACCACCTCGAGCGGGTGGCGGTGCGCACCGGACGGAGGGTCCAGACGCTGCCTCTCGACCAGGAGCTGCTCGGGGGCTGCATCCCGCCGGGGGGTGCCTTCGTCACCCGCGCCGAGCGCGGAGGTATCCTGCTCCGCGACGCCGAGGGCGAGCCGGTCGCGCGGGCGGGGAGCAAGCTGGGCAAGGTGATGTCCTGCGAGGCCACGCCGGACGGCAAGCGGATGCTGCTTGCCTCCTCCAAGCTGCTCGGGTTCTGGGAGGTGGGCCGGCCGACGATGCGCGACGGGGTACCGCGCCGGGCGCGGACCGGTGGACCGGTGGCGCTGTCACCCCGCGGCGACGTGAGCGTGGACGCGGACGGCCCGGAGCTCCGGCTGCGTGCCTGGCCGTCGGGCGCGGTGGCGGGTCGGCTCACCCTCGCGCTCCAGGACGACTTCCCCACCTCGGCCACGTTCTCGCCGGACGGGCACCTGCTCGCGGTGGGGACCGCGCGCGGGGTGATTCACCTCATCCGCATCGGCGGGCCGACGGCGACCGCCAGCCGGCACTGAACCGAAGGCCGGCTTCCGCCACGCAGTCAGCTCGGGTCGAGGCCAAGGCCCTTGAGGCCCTTGCGGGCCGCTCTGCGGATCCAGGCCTTTTGGTGTCTCGCGAGCTCCCGAAGACGCTGTTCAGCGCGCGGGTCTCTAAGCCGAGCGAGCGCGCTGACGGCATGTCCCACGACCTCTTCGTCGTTCGTCAGTCTCACCAGCAGATCGAAGATCCGGGCATCTCGAGGAAACTTGCCCAGCGCCAGGACGATCATCTGCCGAGCCGTCCCATAGCGGCCATCGGAGGCAAGGCGAACCAGCGCGTCCAGGTCCGATTCGGTCCCGAGAACCTCGAGCGCGTTGCCGATGGCCCAACGCAACATGGGCTGATCCGATCTCTCGAACTCGGTGATGAGCAACCGGAGCGTCTCCGGCGAGCGTGCCCAGGGCACGCTGAGCGCCCGGACGACGCACTCCTTGTCGCCCGTCTCCACCCTCGGGAGCCACTCTCGGAGCATGGGAACAGCCGACGCGTACCGAATCCCGCTGCGCCTGAGCTCGTCGACACTACCCACGTCGTAGCCAAGGGAATTCAGTGCCCGAGCTCCTGGTACGCTGTCGAGGGCGCCGGAGCCATCACTCCACTGTGACGCTCTTGGCCAGGTTCCGCGGCTGGTCCACGTCCGTCCCGCGCAGGTCGGCCACGTGGTACGCGAGCAGCTGGAGCGGCACGGCAGTCACGATGGGCGCCAGCAGCGCCGAGCTGGCCGGGAGCCGGATGACGTCGTCGGCGAGCGAGGCCACCGCGGTGTCGTCCTCGTCCACCACGGCGATCACCTTCCCCCCGCGCGCCCGGACCTCCTCCACGTTGCCGACGATCTTCTCGTAGGGCACGTGTGGCTCGCGCGGGGCGAGCACCACCACCGGCAGCTTCTCGTCGATCAGCGCGATGGGCCCGTGCTTCATCTCGCCCCCGGCGTAGCCCTCGGCGTGGATGTACGAGATCTCCTTCAGCTTCAGCGCCCCCTCGAGCGCCACCGGGTACATCGGCCCGCGGCCGAGGAAGAGGAAGTCCTGCGCGTTCTGGTACCTCCGGGCGATCTGCTTCACCGCGGCCTCGCAGTGCAGAGCCTCCTCCAGCCGCTTGGGGATCTCGGTCAGGTGGGTGAGCAGCTCCTGGGCCCGCGCCACGTCCAGCGTCCCGCGCAACCGCCCCAGCTTCACCGCCAGGAGATAGAGCGCCGCCAGCTGGGTGGTGAACGCCTTGGTCGAGGCGACGCCGATCTCCGGGCCGGCGTTGGTCAGCACCGTGAGGTCCGCCTCGCGGGTCATCGCGCTGCCCACCACGTTGCACAGCGCGATGGTGCGGGCGCCCCGGGCCTTCGCCTCGCGCAGCGCGCAGAGCGTGTCCAGCGTCTCGCCGGACTGGCTGATGGCGATGGCCAGCTGCCCGGGCTCGATCAGCGGGTCGCGGTAGCGGAACTCGGAGGCCAGCTCCACCTCCACCGGGATGCGGGCCAGCGACTCGATCATCGCCCGCCCCGCGAGCCCCGCGTGCCAGGACGTCCCGCAGGCCAGGAGCGTGATGCGCGACAGCGCCTTCACCTCCTCCGGGCCGAGCGTCCAGCCCTCGAAGAAGACGTCGCCCTCGGAGAGGAGCACCCGCCCACGCAGCGTGTCCGCCAGCGCCCGGGGCTGCTCCCAGATCTCCTTGTGCATGAAGTGCTTGTGGCCGCCCTTCTCCGCCATCATCGGCGTCCAGTCGATGCGGCGGGTCGGGCGGTTCACCGCCCGGCCCTCGCGGTCGAACACGTCGACCCGGGTGCGGCTCAGGACTGCCAGGTCACCTTCCTCGAGGAACACCATGTCGCGGGTGTGCTCGAGCAGCGCCGGCACGTCGGAGGCGACGAAGTTCTGGCCCTCGGACAGGCCGACGACCATCGGCGAGCTGTCCTTGGTGGCGACGATGCGGTCCGGATCCTTCGCCCACACCACCGCCAGGCCGTAGGTCCCCTTCACCTGGGCCACCGCCCCGCGCACCGCCTCTGGCAGGTCCTTGCCACCCTTGAGCTCGGCGGCGATCAGGTGCGCGAACACCTCGGTGTCCGTCTCGCTGGCGAACACGTGCCCGCGCTGCTTGAGCATCGCCTTCAGCTCGAGGTGGTTCTCGATGATGCCGTTGTGCACCACCGCCACCCCGTCGTAGGCGTGCGGATGGGCATTCTCGTCGGTGGGGCGCCCGTGGGTCGCCCAGCGGGTGTGGCCGATGCCCAGCGTTCCGGTCGGCGGCTCGGCGCCGATGCGCGCCTCGAGGTTCTTCAGCTTCCCGGTGGCCCGGACCACGTTCAGCGTCCCGCCGTTCACCACCGCCAGCCCGGCCGAGTCGTACCCGCGGTACTCCAGCTTCTTCAGGCCCGAGACCAGGATCGGTGCGGACTGCTGCTCCCCGATGTAGCCGACGATGCCGCACATGGGTTCGTTCGTTCCTCCGGCCCTTCAGCGCCATGAAACACTATCGCCGTCCCGGGGACTTGGCGCGACGGCGACTGGGCCAGCCCTGCTTCTCGATTCGAGGAGCACGGGAGAAGACCAGGGTGTCAGGTGGGACATCCTCGGTGAGGGTGGTGCCGGCCCCGAGGTAGCTCCCCTCGCCCACCTTCACCGGAGCCACCAGCTGGCTGTCCGAGCCGATGAAGGCGCGATCGCCGATCTCGGTGACATGCTTGCTGAACCCGTCGTAGTTGCAGGTGATCGTCCCCGCGCCGACGTTCACCTTCGCTCCGATGACGCTGTCCCCGAGGTAGCAGTGATGGTGCGCCTTGGTGCCCGGGCCGATGTGGACCTTCTTGGTCTCGGCGAAGTTGCCGAGCTCGACCTCCTCGGCCAGCTCGGTGCCGGGGCGCATCCGGGCGAAGGGACCGATGAGGCAGCGCGGGCCGACCTTCGCCTCGTTGCCCACCGAGTACGGCAGCACCGTCGTCCCGTCACCCACCTCGCTCGAGGTGAAGACCGAGCCCTGCCCGAGCGTCACTCCCCGGCCGATGCGCGTCTTGCCGCGGAGGGAGACGTTGGGCTCGATGACCGAGTCCGGCCCGATGGTGACCTCGGGCTCGATGGTGACCGTGGCCGGGTCGTGCATGGTGACGCCCGCGCGCATGTGCTCGAGGTTGATGCGCTCCCGGAGCACCCGGGCGCAGGCGGCGAGGTCGGCGCGGTCGTTCACCCCGGCGGTGTCCTGGAAGTCGGCGCTCACCGAGCCGACCTCTCCGCGCTGGGCCGCGATCGCGACGAGGTCGGTGAGGTAGTACTCGCCCTGCGCGTTCGCCGGCTTCAGCTGGGCCAGCCCCTCCCGGAGGAATGCCGCGTCGATGGCGTAGACACCGGCATTCACCTCGCGGATGGGGCGCTGGTCCGCCGTGCAGTCCTTCTCCTCGACGATGCCGGTGATCCGCCCCGAGACGCGGAGCACGCGGCCGTAGCCGTTCGGCTCGGGCGCCACGGTGCTCACCAGCGCAAGCGGCGCGGTCCCCCGGCGAAAGGTGTCGACCAGCGCGCGGAGTGTCGCTTCTCGAAGGAGCGGCGTGTCGCCGTAGAGCACCAGCAGCAGCCCGCTGACGCCGTCGAGCGCCCCGAGCGCCGCCCGCACCGCGTCCGCCGTTCCCCGCTGCTCGGTCTGCGTCGCGAAGCGGAGCGCCTGGCCGGGGAAGCGCGCCGCGAGCGCGGTGTGCACCTGCTCCCCCTGGTGACCCACCACCGCCACCACTGGGTTGCATCCGAGCGCCAGCGCGCGGCCCACCGGCCACGCTGCCAGTGGCTGACCGAGCACGGGGTGCAGCACCTTCGCCGTCTCGGACTTCATGCGGGTCCCCTTGCCCGCGCACAGCACCACTGCCGCCAGAGGTTCGTTCATCGTGGCCAGGCACATTGCAAGGCGGCTGCCGCAGGCGTCAAACGCAGGGCGCTCCTGGAAGCGCGGGGATGACGTTCGGCCTCGCCCGGACAGGCTCAGCGCGGGGGACGTGCTCCGCGAACCAGGATCCGGGCCGCACGGAAGGCCTGGCGCGCGTCGGACTCACGACGGGCATCCCGGAGCAGGCGCGCCCGCTGCCGCAGCACGCACGCCAGCGGCAGCTTGAGCTCGCGCGGGAGCCCGGCGAGCGGCGCCTCGCCGAACAGGCACAGCGCTCCGGCGTCCATCCCGGTGAGCCGTCCGGTGATCGCGTCGACCTGCTTCAGCGCCTCGTCGCGCCGCCCCTCCCGCCGTAGCCGCATCAGCGCAGCCAGCAGCTCGGCCAGCTGGCGCACGAGGCGCATGATGACGTCACGTTCGGTCAGCATCGGCTTGACTCCATAGCGGGGTGCCCATAACGAGGTGTCTGGCACCTCCAAGTCAAGTCCACTTGACAGAGGCTCCTCGCGGCGTCGACGCTGGGGTCGATGGCTGCACGCGTCGCGAGCGTACTGCGTGAACGTCGGCTGCTGCGGGGCTGGTCGCAGGACCAGCTGGCCCGGACGGCGGGGGTGAGCCGTCAGGCGCTCAACGCGCTCGAGCGTGGGCACGCCCAGCCGTCGGTCGAGACCGCGCTCGCGCTCGCCAGACTCCTCGGGGCGAGCGTCGAGCAGCTCTTCGGGAGCGGCGGGAACCCACGGCTCACCCTCCCCGCGCGCGCCGGCCCGGCGGGCACACGCCTCCTGCTGGCCGAGGTGGCGGGACGGGTGCACGGCCATGCGCTCGACCCGAGCTCGGGAGAGCCCGCCGACGCGCTGGTCGAGGACCCGCGCCATCCGCCGACCCTGCTCGAGCCCGAGCGCTGGCGACGCACGCTCCTCCTCGCCGGCTGCGACCCGGCGCTCCGGATGCTCGCCGTTCGCTCGGGGAACGCGCGCTGGCTGAACGCCGGCACCGGGCGGGCCGTGGACCTCCTCGTCCGCCGTCAGGTGCACCTGGTCGGCGTGCACTCGCTCACCGAGAGGGACCGCCGTCGCGTGCGCGGCGCGCTGCTGATTCACCTCGCCACCTGGCCGCTGGGTCTCGCCCTCCAGCGCGGGAACCCGCGGGGCATCCGCGGCATCGTCGACCTCGGTCGTCCCGATGTCCGGCTCGTCAACCGCGAGCGCGGCGCCTCGGCCCGCGTCCTCCTCGACCGCCTTCTCGCCGACGTGGGGCTGCCGTCCGCGGCGGTGCGCGGGTACGGCGACGAGGTGCACGGGCACGAGGCGGTCGCCCAGGCGGTGGCGCTCGGAGCCGCCGACGTCGGGCTCAGCACGCAGGCCGCCGCCACCGCGCACGGGCTCGAGCTCCGACAGCTCTCCGAGGAGAGCTTCAACCTGGTCGTCAGGCCCGACGAGCTGGCCCGCCCCGAGGTGCAGGGCCTCCTGGTCACCGCCCGCACCCCCGCATTCCGCCGCGACGTGGGCGCCCTCCCGGGCTACGGGACCGCGCGCTCCGGACAGCCGGTGGGCCTGACGTGAGCGGGCTTGGGGAGACCAGGATGCTCCGGGTCCTCCCGGTGGTCGCGGCGCTGCTGATGATCGCGGTGCTGGCCACCCCGCTCCTCGCGCTGGTGCTCTCCACCGCGCCGGTTGAGCTGGTGGACGGGCTACGACACCCGCTCGCGCTCTCCGCGCTGCGGCTCAGCCTCTTCACCACGTCGACCAGCCTCGGGTTGACGCTCCTCCTCGGAACGCCGCTGGCCTGGTGGATGGCCCGACACCCGGGACCCGCGGAGCGCGCCGCCTCCACCCTGGTGCAGCTGCCCATCGTCGTGCCCCCGGCAGTGTCCGGCCTCGCCCTTCTGCTCGCGTTCGGACGTCGGGGCCTGCTCGGGCCACTGCTGGACCGCGCCGGCTGGACGCTCCCCTTCACCACCGCCGCCGTGGTGCTGGCCGAGCTCTTCGTCTCCGCTCCCTTCTACGTCCAGTCTGCGGCGGCGGCGTTCCGGAGGCTCGACGAGGACCTCCTGTGGGTTGCCCGGAGCCTCGGAGCCGGTCCGGCGCGGCGCTTCTTCCGGGTGGCGCTTCCGCTGAGCCGCCACGGGGTGGTCACCGGTGCGGCCCTGAGCTGGGCGCGCGCGCTGGGCGAGTTCGGGGCCACCCTGATGTTCGCCGGCAACCTCCAGGGCCGGACACAGACGTTGCCGCTCGCGATCTACACCGCGCTGGAGACCGACCTCCGCCCGGCGAAGGCGCTGAGCGTGGTGATGGTGGCGGTCGCCCTCGCGGTGCTGCTCTTGCTCGGCCGCGGCACGGTGCTGGAGGCGGTCCGTGCTCGACCTTGAGCTGGAGGTCGTGCGCGACGGCTTCGTCCTCGAGGTGAGCCTGTCGTTCTCCGTCGGGCCCACCGCGCTCGTCGGGCCCAACGGCGCGGGGAAGAGCACCCTGCTCCGGGCCATCCTCGGCGCGGTCCCGGTCCGGCGCGGACACATCGTGCTCGACGGCCGAACGCTCCTCGACACCAGGCGCGGCATGTCGGTTCCCGGCGAGGAGCGGTGCGTCGGCTGGGTCCCGCAAGAGTACGCGCTGTTCCCCCACCTCTCGGTGCTGGAGAACACCTGCTTTGGTCGCGCCGGCGCGGCCGGACGCGCCCGGGCCGGCGCCGTGCTCGACCAGCTCGGTCTCGCATCCCTGGCCTCGAGGCGTCCGGGAGCGCTGTCCGGCGGTGAACGCCAGAAGGTCGCGCTCGCCCGGGCCCTGGCCGCCGAGCCGCGAGCGCTGCTCCTCGACGAGCCGCTCGCCGCGCTGGATGCGGACACCCGGGAGACGACCCGCGGGCTCCTCGTCGACACACTTCGCCGTCTGGCGATCCCCTCGCTGGTGGTCACCCACGAGATGCGCGACGTGCTCGCGCTCGGCGGACCGGTGGTGCTGCTCGAGGCGGGCCGGGTGCGCTCCACCGCCTCCCCGGAGGGCTTCTGCGCGTCCCCTCCGAGTGAGTTCGCGCGAGCCCTGGTGAAGGGCTATGTCCAGTTGACTTGACATGGGTCCGACCTCGTCGTGAGGTTCCGGCCGTGCGCGCGCGTGGCCTGGTCCTCTTCTCCCTGGCAGGACTCCTCCTCGTCGGCTGGCCCGCGCAGGGTGGCGACGGAGTGCGGCCGGAGGAGACGGCGCTCACCGTGTTCGCCGCTGCCTCGCTCCGGGACGCCTTCGGGGCGCTCGGGACCGCGTTCGAGCGGGCGCACCCCGGCGTTCAGGTGCGGTTCAACTTCGGCGGGAGTCAGGAGCTCCGCACGCAGATCGAGCAGGGCGCACCGGCGGACGTCTTCGCCTCGGCGGACAACCGGCACATGGACGCCGCGCGCGCCGAGGGGCTGGTCGAGGCGCCGACGCTCCTCGCCACCAACACGCCGGTCATGGTCGTTCCTTCGGACAACCCCGGCAAGGTGAGGGGGCTCGCCGACCTGCCGAGGGCGAAGCGGGTGGTCATCGGCGCGCCCGAGGTACCGATCGGCGCCTACACCCTGCAGATCCTCGAGCGCGCCCGTGCCCGCCTCGGCGCCGACTTCCCGGAACGGGTGCTGGCGAGGGTGGTGAGCCGGGAGCTGAACGTCCGCCAGGTGCTGACCAAGGTCGTCCTCGGCGAGGCCGATGCCGGGCTCGTCTACCGGACCGACGCCCGGAGCGCCGGGGACCGGGTGGGGGTGGTGGAGATTCCTTCCGAGGTCAACGTGGTGGCCCAATATCCGATCGCGGTGGTGACCCGGGCACCACACCCGGAGCTGGCGCGGCAGTGGATCGCGCTGGTGACCGGCGCCGAGGGCCAAGCCGTGCTCGCGCGGGCCGGCTTCGGGTCGCGGGCGACCGCCTCGCGGAAGTGAGCGCGGCAGAGCCCGAGCGGGTCCGGGCGAGACGGTGAACCATCAGCGGGGCCCGTGGCCTGACTTCCGCTTGCGCGGCCGGGGGCGCACGGCGATGAAGAGGGCGCGCCGATGAAGATCCGAGCCCTCGTCCTCCTGCTGCTCGTCCTTCTCGCCGCTCCCGCCCGGGCGGCCCGGCCGTACCGCGGTGGGGTCGTCACCAGCGCGTACCCACAGGCCGCGGAGGCCGCGCTGCAGATGCTCGACCGCGGTGGAAACGCGGTGGATGCCGCCGTCGCCGCTGCCTTCGCCGCGGGAGTGGTGGGGCCGTACCACAACGGCCTCGCTGGCGGCGGGTTCGCCCTGCTCGCGCTCCAGGGCAAGGACACGATGGCGCTCGACTTCCGCGAGGTCGCCCCGGCAGCGGCCACCCGCGACATGTACCTCCGCGATGGGAAGCCCGTCCCGGCGCTGTCCATCGACGGGGCGCTGGCGGTCGCCGTCCCCAACGCGGTCAACGGATACCTGGCTCTCCTGGAGAAGGCCGGATCGCTTCCACGCTCGGTCGTCCTCAACCCGGCCATCCGCCTCGCCCGGGAGGGGTTCCTGGTCACCCCCAAGTACCACCAGCTGGCGGGACCGCGCCTCGACTGCCTGCGAGGGGATGCCGAGGCCGCGCGGATCTTCCTCCGCCCGGGCTCCGACAGACGCCCCGACCTCCCGCCGCTCGGAACGCGCATCCGGCAGCCCGAGCTCGCCCGCACCCTCGAGCGCATCTCGGCCAGCGGCACCTCCGCCGTCCGGAGCGGCCCCGTCGCGCAGGCCATCGTGCGGACGGTCCACGGCGCCGGCGGCATCCTCACCGAGGAGGACCTCGCGCGGATCAGACCACGGTGGCGAGCCCCGCTCTGGGGCTCCTACCGCGGCCACCGCATCGCCACCTTCCCTCCCCCGAGCGGGGGCGGCGTCATCCTCCTCCAGACACTCGGTCTGCTCGAGCGGTTGCGACCCCATGGCTTCGAGCGCCGCCGCGCGGAGGACGTGCATCTCTACATCGAGGCGCTCCGCCGGGCGTACGCCGACCGGGCCAGGTTCGTCGCCGATCCGGACCAGGTGGATGTTCCGCTTGCCCTCCTCCTTTCGCCCGAGCACCTGGCCGAGCTTGCAGGGAGCATCGAGCCGCGACGCGCCACGCCATCGTCCTCGCTGGGGAGTCTCGCTGCGCCCGGTGGCACCGCCTCCCCGCCCTCCGAGGCGAAGCACACCACCGAGATCTCCGTGCTCGACCGCGCGGGGAACGCCGTGGCGCTCACCACCACCCTCAACAACGCATTCGGGAGCTGCCTGGTGGCCCGGGGCACGGGCCTGCTCCTGAACGACCAGATGGACGACTTCTCCGCCCAGCCCGGCGCCCCAAACATCTATGGCCTGGTGTACGGCGACTCCAACGCCATCGCCCCGGGCAGGATCCCGGTCTCGTCGATGACCCCGACCCTGGTCTTCCAGAAGGGGCGCCCGGGGCGGGTGCTGCTGGCGATCGGTGCCGCCGGGGGCGGGTTCATCCCCACCGGCGTCGTCCAGGTCCTCACCAACGTCCTCGACGCCCGGATGAACCTTCCGATGGCGGTGGCGGCCGGCCGCGTCCACCACCAGTGGCTCCCCGACGTGGTCACCATCAACCCCGACTCGCTCGACCCCGCGACGCGGAAGGCGCTCGAGGAGATGGGCCACACCTTCAAGGTGACCGACTCTCCGCTCGCGGACGTCGAGGCGGTGATGGAGGACCCGGACTCCGGGCTGCGCACCGCCGCCTCGGATCCCCGGAACGAGGGCAGCCCGCTCGGACAGCCCTAGCCGGACGCGCCGGGGAGGAGCGCCGGCCCCGAGTGCGCCAGGGCCATCCGCCACCCGGTTCCGGTCCGCACGCAGACGTCGGTGAAGAAGGCCACGTCGTCCACCTCGATCCCCGACGCCAGCCGCACCCGCGCCCGCTGCAGGCCGGTGAGCACGCCGACGCCACCCACCACCCGCGCCCGGAGGTGCAGCACCGAGAGCTCGAGGATCTCCCCCGGCATCTCCACCGCAGCCCGGAGGAAGGCTTCGCGCCGGGTCTCGCTCCCGTCCGAGGCGAGCAGAAGGAAACTCTCGGTCACCAGCGCGCCCAGCGCCGAGGAATCGCGGCGGCGAATGGCGTCGATCACCGCGTCCTCCAGCATGAGCAGGGCGCGCTCGTCGGGGGTCAGCGAGGCCCGGGGGTGCTCCATGGGGTCAGGCCTTCTTCCGGGAGTAGAGGCCCTCGAAGAGCAGCGTCCAGTTGCGCCCGTCGTCCGACGACTGCTCCCAGCGCTGCCGGATCCGGTCTCCATCCAGCTTCTGCCACACGATGCGGTTCAGCATGCTGCTCCCCCGCGAGGCCGAGCGCCGCCCGCTGAGGATCATCTTCCCGTCGCGGAGCTCTCCGTCCAGCACCAGCACCATCCCCAGGTCGTCCACGAAGGTCTGGGTCCACCGGCCGGCCGCGGCGTCGTAGCCGGTGAGCGAGCTGCCGTGGCTCCCGTCGGCGGCGGTCCAGCTCTCGCGGATCGCGCAGCCGTCGAGGATCTTCTCCACCTTGTTCTCGCCGGCCGGCGTTCCCTTCGGCGTCTGCACCTCCCACTCGCCCACCCAGAAGTCGAACTGACGGTACGCCGCGCCGGAGCAGGGCGGTCCCTTGGGCCCCGCCGCGGCGAAGGCGCGCTTCTTCTGGGCGGAGGCGGACAGGGGCACGAGGACGGCGAGCAGCATGAGCAGGACCCGCATCACCCGGACCTCCTTCCGCTCGCAGAATAGGCATCGCCAGGCCACACTGTCTCGCCAGCGCCCGTGCTCTTCGACGCCCATCTCCACCCCGAGACACTGTCGGATCTGGACCTCGAGTCGCTCCGTGCGTTCGGCGTCGAGCGCGCAGTGGCGCTCGGACATCACTTCCCCGAGCCCACCTCCCGCGGCCTGCGCGCGCACTTCCGCGACCTCCTGGAAGTGCAGCTGCCGCGGCTGGAGCGCGCCGGCATCCGCGGATACGTCGCCCTCGGCGTCCATCCGAGGGCCATTCCCCACCGCGGTCTGCACGACGTGCTCGCCGCCCTTCCCGCGCTGTTCCGCGGCGGTCGGGTGGTGGCGCTCGGGGAGATCGGCTTCCACCGGGGTGGACCGGACGAGGAGGAGGCCGTCGTCGAGCAGCTCGAGCTCGCGCGCCGGCTCTCGCTGCGGGTGGTCCTCCACACCCCCGCGCTGGACAAGGAGCGGTGGACGCGGCGGCTGCTGACCCTGGTGCACGAGCACGGGCCGGACCCGGGTCGGGTGCTGGTGGAGCACGCCAGCGCGCGCACCGTGCCGCTGATCCACGCCCGGGGCCACTGGGCTGGCCTGACGGTCAACGTGGGCGAGCTGACCGCGGACCGGGCGGTGCAACTGGTGCGCAGGTTCGGGAGCCGCCGGCTCACCCTGGGCAGCGACGCCGGGGACCGGCCGGGAGACCTGCTCGGGCTCCCACGCGCGGTGCATCTCCTCGAGCGCGCCGGACTCGGCAAGGCCCTCGTCTCGAGCCTGGCGTTCACGAACGCGCGACGATTCTTTGGCGTGGAGTAGGCGCCGCCAGCCGAGGCGGTTCGATCAGTGGACCGACGCGACGACCTCACTCGGTGCGCCGGCGTCGGCGAGCGCGAGGCGGGGCCGCTCGGGCGACTCGTCCAGCTCGAGCGCGCTGCGGAACTCGGCCGCGTCGAGGAGCCGCTGGGTGCGATCGTCGAGCTCGACCGCGACGAGGATCGAGAGGCCGGTGCCGCTCACCTCGCACTGCTGGTAGCGCGCCCAGCGACCATCGCCCAGCTTCACCAGCTCCCCGATGTCGGCCAAGGGGCACCTCCGGACCGTGTCTGGAGGCACTGTAAGCAGTGCCCCCGACCCCCGGCAAGCCCAGCTGGTAAACCTCACGCAAGTTGCTGGATTCACTGGTGAGCGAGGGAGGCTTGGACCGGCGCGTGCGGCGCGCATCGCAGCCCCTGAGGTCAACCTGTCAACGGTTCACTCTGTGAAGCCGTGCATGCCGGGGCGTCCCTCTGACGCGACTGGACGACCCGGGATGACGCGTCAGGACTTGGGGCGGATCTCGATCCCGACGAGCTGCTCGAAGACGGTGATGACCGCGCCGATGTCCTGCTCGCCCTTCCCGGCGGCGCGCGCGAGCTCGTAGCACTGCCGGACGGCGGCGGTGGCCGGCGTGGGAACGCGAAGGGCGGCGGCGCTGTCGAGGAAGAGGCCGAGGTCTTTGTCCATGAGGTCGATCGCGAAGTGGGTCTCGAAGTCGCGGCGCAGGAGGGCGTTGCCCTTGAACTCGAAGTAGGGCGAGCGGTAGCCGGACGCCTGGATCACCTCGAGGACCTTGGCCGGGTCCACGCCGGCGCGGGTGGAGAGCAGCAGGCCCTCGCCGAGGCTCTGCAGCATCGCGGCGATGAGGGCGTTGCCGGCGAGCTTCACCTGGCTCCCCGCGCCCACCGGCCCGCAGTGGATCCACTTCTCGCCCACCGCGCGGAACACCGGCTCGGCGCGTGCGAGGGCTGCAGGTGTCGCCCCGGCCATGATGAGCAGCGTGCCCTTCTCCGCGCCGTTCTTGCTGCCGGTGACCGGCGCCTCGACGAAGTCCACGCCCAGGGCGCCGGCGCGCTGCTCGAGGCTCCGAGCCTGGTCGGGACCGATGGTGCTGAAGTCGATCAGCAGCTGGCCGCGACGGGCCGCGGAGAGGAGGCCGCCCTTCCCCGCCATCACCTCCTCGAGGGCGGCCGGTGTCGCCACGCAGGTACACGCCACGTCCACCCCCGCCATCAGCTGCGCCGGCGTGTCGGCCACCGTCGCTCCAAGGGGCTCGAGCGCAGCGGCCCGCGCCCGGGAGCGGTTCCACACCGTGACCTGGAAGCCCTTGGTGGCGAGGTTCTTCGCCATCCCCCGCCCCATCAGCCCCAGACCGAGAAACCCGACCCGTTGCCCACTGGCCATTGTTCACCCCTCTTTCGCGGAAACGACGGGGATGTGATTAAGGTGATTCCTGTGAAGTTTCCAAGCCTCCTGCGGCCGATGCGCGAGCGACTCTTGGCCCCGCTCGGGCACGCGGACCAGGCCGAGCGCTTGCTGGTCGAGACCTTCCGCACCCTGGGCTCGCTCTGCACCCGCCTGGCGGACATGGTCGAGTCCCAGCGGCTGTCCCGCGCCGGGTACCACGAGCAGGGGCGCTTCCTCGAGCGGCTCGACCACACCCCCCCTCCGAAGCCGGAGTGAACGGGCGTCCCGGTCCCGCCGGGCCCTGACCGACCACCCCGCCCGGGGAAGATTTCCTGGCTCCCCCGACTCCTGTTCACCGTTGGCCGATGCACGGCCTTCGGCGTCTGGGGGCGAGTGGAACCGATGGGGCCTGGGCTCGAGGAACGGAGCGTGGCGGACGCCCGCATCCGCCGTGCAGCGCGCGAGGGCGACGTGGACACGGCGCTGCGGGTGCTGATGGATGCGTACGGGACTCAGCTGTTCGCCGTCTGCACCCGGTTCATCCCCGACCGGGCGCTGGCCGAGGACGTGCACCAGACCTGCTTCGTGCAGGCGTACCAGTCGCTCCACCGGGTGCTGGAGCGTGCGTCCATCGCCGCCTGGTTGATGGCCATCGCCCGGAACCGCTGCCTCGACGCGCTGAAGATCCACCGCCGGCGGCGGCGCTGGCAGGTGCTCCACGCCGCCCTGCCCGAGGTGCACGACGCCCGGACCAGCGCCGAGGACGAGGTGCATCGCTCGACCTTGGTGCAGCGGCTGCGCCACGCGCTCGACGTGCTCTCGGCCGAGGCCCGGCGGGCGGTGGAGCTGCGCTACGGCGAGATGCTCTCGTACGAGGAGATGGCCGAGCTGTGCGGCGCGCGGCCCGGCACGCTGCAGATGCGGGTGACCCGGGCGATGCCCCTGCTCCGGCGCACGCTCGAGGGCCAGGGCATCACCGGGTCCTGAGCCGCGCCACCCCTGGCGACGCTCACTTCAGCTCCGACTTGAGGAAACGCCGCGTGGCGTCGTTGGCGTCCTGCGCCGCGGGCGGGTTGTAGCGGCCGCCGGTGGGATTGGCGAAGGCGTGGTCCGCGTCGTAGCTGCGGAACTCGTGCTTGATGCCCGCGTCCTTCAGCGCCAGGTCGAACGCCGCCACCTTCTCGGGGGTGATCCACCCGTCGCGCTTTGCCCAGATGCCGAGCACCGGGCCCTGGAGCTTCTTGAGGAGGTTCACGTCGGTCACCGGGAGCCCGTAGTAGATGACCGTCGCCCCGACCTTCCCTGAGCTGGCCAGCGACGCGTTCAGGCTCTGTCCTCCACCCATGCACCAGCCCAGCGTGGCGATCTTCTTGCCCCGCACGGCCTGCGCCAGCCACTCGACCCCGGCGACCTCCACGTCCGTGGCCGCCTTCTCGTCCAGCGCGGACATGAGCTTCTGGGCCTCCTCGGGTGAGGTGGCCACCGAGCCGCCGAAGAGGTCCACCGCCAGGACCAGATACCCCTGCGCGGCGTAACGGTCCGCCTCCGACTTGACCCAGCCGTTCAGCCCCCACCACTCGTGGACGATGAGGAGACCGCCATGGGGCGCGCTCTTCGGTCGCGCGACGTAGGCGGTACTGGTCTTGCCACCCGGCAACGACAGCTCGACGGACCTCCCCTTCGGCGCCGGCGGCTTGGGGTCCGCCGGGTGCCGCTCATGCGCCGGGACCGAAGAGCCAGCGTCGGCGCCGTGCACGTGGGGGGCCTCCTCGGCGAGCGCCAGACCGACGACGAGCGTCGAGAGGACCTGGGCTGCGCGAAACGACACTGGAATCCCTCCTCGGCCCCCGGGAAGTGGCCGATCTTCCTAGCACCGCTCGCGTCCGCAGGGGGAAGACTCGAGTTGCCGCCGGGCCTTGGGCGGTACCATCTTCAGCGCAGGCTCCCCCAGAAGCCCCGCCCATGTCCTTCGTCCTGGTCGTCGACGACGACGCGAGCCATCGCAGGCTGATCTGCGATCTCCTCGAGGAGATGGGCTACCGCACGCGCAGCGTGGGAAACGGGCGCGAGGCGCTCGACGTGCTCGAGGAGGAGATGCCACAGGCGGTGCTCCTCGACCTCCGCATGCCGGTGATGAGCGGGTGGGGCCTGCTCGAGGCGCTGAAGAAGCTTCCCCGCGCCCGCGGGCTGCCGATCATCATCATCTCGGCGTACGGCTTCGAGTGGGAGGCCGAGCTGGTGGGCGCGAGCGGCTACGTGAGCAAGCCCGTCGACCTCGACCGGGTGCGCGAGACGGTCACCCGCATCCTCGGGCCGCCGCCCGAGCCGCAGGTGCTCCACTAGCTAAGCTAGAGCTTCGGCTGGTGGCTCTTCGGGCCGCCGAGGCCCTCGCCGCCGCCTTCGCCGGTGGGCGTCTCGAGCGCCATGTTCCATGGCTCCACGGGCAGGTTCGGTCCCGAGGTCCAGGTGGCCATCGCCCACCCCGTCTCCGGACCGAACGTCTGACCGAGGCTCCAGTCGGCCCGCCCGCCGAAGAGCGTGGTCGCCGGCTGGGCCTCGGTGGTCAGCGGCGAGGTCTCGCCCTGCAGGGTGCCGGGGAGGACCACGCGCGGGTCGTCCGGGCGCCAGGCCAGACCGGTCGAGGTGCTGACCATCAGAGCCGCGAGGCGACCCGCGTTGCCGAGGCTGGTGGTATCCGGCTTGTCGGCCAGGGGCCCGTGCTCGTGGGAGCAGCCGACCGCGAAGGTGCCGAGCACGAGCGCACCGGCAGCGACCAGGGGACGGGGGAGAAGGAGCATACGGCCGGAGGGCCTTAGCACAAACGGCCACGGCCGGAATGCCCGACCGTGGCCGCTCGCGAAGTTCTGCTGAGCCGCCGTCTATCGGCCGTTGCCGCTCCCCGTGGTGTCCGAGCTGGACGAGCCGCTGCCGGTGGTGTCCGCGCCCGAGGAGCCGGCGCCGGAGTTGCCGCCCGCCGGGGGGAGCGTACCGGTGCCGGTCGTCGAACCCGTCCCACCCGCGTGGTCGGAGCTGCTGCTCGAGCGGGTCTGCTTCTTGTGCTTCCTGGTGGTGGTCGTGGTGGACGCGTCACCCGACCCGCCGTAGGTGCTCTCGGTGCTGGTGCTGCTGTCGTAGGAGCGCTGGGTCTTCCCGGCGTCGCTCGTCCCGGTGCTGCCCGTCGTGCCGGTGTCGCCCGAGCCGCTGCCCATCGAGCCCGAGCCCCCGTAGGTGGAGCCCGTGGCGCCAGTGTCGGAGCCCGTGCCGGTGGACGACGAGCCGGTGGCCCCCCTCGTCGAACCCGCGGAGCCAGTGCTGCCGGAAGACTGGGCGAGGGCGAACGGCGCCGCGCCGAGCATCCCGATGAGAACCATCTTCTTCATGAATCCGTTCATCGTGTCTCTCTCCAGAGAAGACGGCCCAGGTTTGGGGCAGGCCATCCGAGGTCCTGCAAAGGGTTGGGCGGGATGGCGGGCGTCACCACTGACCTGCGGTCCAAGCGCGCCGGACGGGCCCGGTCGGCCGGGGAGCAGGCCGGCGGCCCTGGGCTCGAGGCACGGGATGACACCTTCGTCCTCGAGGCGGCGCGACGCTCCGGCATGCCGGTGGTGGTCACCCCGGGGGGCGGGTACGCCCGACCGCTCGAGGCGACGGTGCGCGCGCACATCGGCACCCATCGCGCTGCACGAAGGGTGTGGGGGTAAGCTTCCTGGGGAGACGCCGCACCCGATGGCCGAGCTCACTCCCGAGGTTCTGGCGACTCTCTACGGCGAGAGTCCCGAGCCCGTCTTCGTCTTCACGCCGCTGCGGGAGGGCGGGCGGGTGGTGGACTTCCGCCATCTGTACGCGAACCCGAGCGCGCTGCGAGTCCTGGGGCCGGAACGGGTGCAGAAGCTGGACCAGGGCCTGCTGGCCGTCGCCCCGGACATCGCGCGCTGGGGGCTGCTCGCCGCCTACGCCCGGACGATGGACACCGGCGAGCCGACCGACCTCCGCGTCGACACCGGCGGGGGCGAGACGAAGGGTTGGTTCCGCGTCCATGCGAGCCGCGCCGGACCGGCACTGCTGGTGCACCTGCGTGACGTGACCCAGGAGGCGGAGACCCGGGCCGCCCTGCAGAAGACGGAGGCGGAGCGCGACCAGACCGAGCTGCGACGGGCCACCATCGAGTCGCTGCTGGACCAGGTGCCCGCGGAGATGGCGTACCTGCGCGGGCCCGAGCTGGTCTACGAGTTCGTCAACGACCGTTACCGCGCCCGCCATCCGGGCCGCGAGTTCCTCGGCCGACCGCTGGCCGAGGCACTCCCCGCCTTGCGCGACGATCCGCTGCTCCTGGCCATGCGCGAGGTGTTCCGCACCGGCGTGCCCTACCGGGACCTCGAGCACGCCCTGGCCCTGGAGACGCCCGGCGGCTCCGAGCGCCGCTGGTTCGACCTGGCCTTCCTCCCGGTGACCGGGGCGGACGGGGTGGTGGAAGGGGTGCTCTCCTTCGGCACCGACGTGACCGGGCAGGTCTCGGCTCGGGCGCGCAGCGACGCGCTGGCCCGCGAGCGCATGGCGCTGGCCGACGAGCTCGAGGGCGAGCGGCGGCGGCTGGCGGTGGGCGAGGAGCGCTTCCGCTCCATCGTCGAGACGCACGCCGACATGGTCTGGGTGGCGGACTGGAACGGCCAGCTGCGCCACGCGGTCCCGAGCTGGTGCGCGCTGACCGGTCAGAAGCCCGAGGAGATGCTGGGCCTGGGGTGGGTGGACGTCATCCACCCCGACGACCTCGCCCGCGTCTCGGAGCAGTGGGCCGACGCGGTGGTGCAGCGGCGGCGGTTCGAGGCCGAGTTCCGGGTGCGCAAGGCCTCCGGAGGCTGGGCCACCGTCGCCTCCCGCGGCATCCCCCTGCTGCGCGACGACGGGCACATTCGCGAGTGGGTGGGGACCACCATCGACGTCACCACCCGCCATCGCGAGGAGGAGGCGCTGCGCATCCTCTCCGGTGGCGCGGCGGCGCTCTCCAACACCCTGGACTACAAGGCGACGCTCCGCGCGGTGGGCGAGATGGCCATCCCCACCTTCGCCGACGTGTGCATCGTGGATCTCATGGACGAGTCGGGCGTGCTCCACCGGGTGCTGGTGTCCGGGCACATCGAGGAGGAGGTGCTGGAGGCGTTCCGGCGCATGCCCCCGCGCACCGACCCGGACTCGCCGGTGATGGAGGCGCTCCGGACGCGGCGTTCGGTGCTGCGCGAGCGGCTCCCCGCAGCGGTGAAGCTGGAGATGGCCGGTGACTCCGAGCGCCTCAGCCTCTTCGACCGGCTGAGCCCCACCTCCCTGGTCTGCGCGCCGCTGTCCGCCCGGGGGAGGACCCTGGGCGTCATCAGCTTCCTCACCGTCCGGAGCGGACGCCGGTTCGAGCGCCTCGATCTCGGCCTGGTGGAGGAGCTCGCCCGCCGGGCTGCACTGGCCATGGACAACGCCGAGCTCTACCAGCGCGCCGAGGAGGCCAGCCGCGCCAAGGACGAGTTCCTGGCCACGGTGAGCCACGAGCTGCGGACCCCCCTCGCCTCCATCCTCGGCTGGGCGCGACTGCTCCGGCGAGGCGGCCTCACCCCCGAGAAGCAGGGGCGGGCGCTGGAGACGCTGGAGCGCAACGCCCGGGCGCAGACCCGCCTGGTGGAGGACCTGCTCGACGTGAGCCGCATCGTCTCCGGCAAGACGCGGCTCAACGTGGAGACCTCGGAGCTCGGGCGCATCGTCGAGGCGGCGGTGGACTCCATCCGGCCCGGCGCCGACGGCCGTGGGGTGCAGCTGCAGGTCTCGATCGAGCCATGCACCCTGAGCGGGGACCCGGAGCGGCTCCATCAGATCCTCTGGAACCTGCTCTCCAATGCGGTGAAGTTCACCCCGCGCGGCGGGCGGGTGACGGTCTCGCTGGCGCGGCGTGAAGGCACGGCCACACTGACGGTGAGCGACACCGGCCAGGGGATCCGTCCGGACTTCCTCCCCCACGTCTTCGAGCGCTTCCGGCAGGCGGACGCCACCGCGACGCGCGCCCACGGCGGCCTGGGCCTGGGCCTGGCCATCGTGCGGCACCTGGTCGAGCTGCACGGGGGTACGGTCAGCGCCAGCAGCGCCGGCGAGGGCCAGGGGGCCACCTTCACCGTGCAGCTCCCGCTCGCCGCCACCGCCCGGCTCGAGCGCCCGCTGGTCGACGCCGCGGTGGCGCCGCGGGTGAGCCTCTCGGGCCTGCGGCTGCTGGTGGTGGACGACGAGCCGGACACCCGGGAGATGGTGGCCTCCATGCTCGAAGCGCACGGGGCCGAGGTGGTCGCGCTGGCGGACGCCGAGGAGGCCCTTCGCTGGCTCGCGGTGAACCGGGCCCATCTCCTGGTCTCCGACGTGGCAATGCCGCGGATGGACGGCTGCGCGCTGATCCGGGAGATCCGCCGCACCGGTCCGGGCTCTTCCCGCGCGATCCCCGCGGTGGCGCTCACCGCCTTCGCCCGGCCCGAGGACCGCCGCCGCGCGCTGGACGCCGGTTTCCAGGACTACTTGACGAAACCAGTGGAGCCGGAAGTTCTGGTGGCGCGGGTCGCCGCCCTCGCCAGGCCTCGCGTGGCCGCCTGAGGGCGCGCCGCACGGGGAGGTGGGATCCAGTCAGCGGGCCGCAATACCATGTCCCCAGGCCTGCCCGTGGAGACGTCCGTGTACACCCGCGACCCTGCATCGCCGGACGCCTCGGCGACGCACCCCTTCACGCTCTGGCGGACCCTGCTCGAGGCGACCGCGGACGGCGTGCTGGTGCTGGGTGCCCACGGACGGGTGCTCGCCAGCAACCCGGCTTTCTGTCGTCTGTTCGGGCTTCCACCCCCGGCCGAGGCGCTGAGCGGCGTCCCGTTCGACGAGCTGGGTCAGCGGCTCGGCGAGGCCTTCGCCGACACCGCGCACTTCCTCGGGCGCGCCGCCGAGCTGCAGCGCCAGGACGGCCCCGTCGCCGGCGAGTGCTGGACGATGGCCGACGGGCGGGTGCTCGAGTGCGACGTCCTCCCCGTCCTGGTGGAAGGTCGCCGGAGCGAGCAGCTGTGGCTGTGGCGGGACGTCACCGAGCGCGTCCGGCTGCGCGCCGGCGAGGGTCACGGGCATCCGCACGAGCCGAACCTGTCGTACCTCGACGAGCTCACCGGGCTCTGCAACCGGCGCGGCTTCCTGCGCTTCGCCCGGGCCCAGCTCGACGCAGCGACGCTGGGGCGCCGTCCGATGCTCCTCATCTTCGTGGACCTGGACGGCCTCAAGTACATCAACGACCGGCTCGGACACGCCGCTGGCGACCGCGCGCTGGTGGACACCGCCAAGGTGCTCAAGTCCACCTTCCGAGAGCGGGACGTGGTGGCCCGCCTCGGCGGCGACGAGTTCGTGGTGCTGGTGACCGACTCGTCGGCGGTGCGCGCCGAGGACCTCCTGGCCCGTCTCGGGATGCGGGTCGAGGCGCTGAACGCCCACCCGGACCGGGAGTTCCACCTCGGCTTCAGCACCGGCGTGGCGGCCTTCGACCCCGCCGCCCCCGAACCGCTCGAGGAGCTGCTCTCCGAGGCGGACAGCCGGATGTACCTCGACAAGCGCCGGCGCAAGGACTCCGCGGCGCACTGAGGGCGGGCCCTCGCTGCTGCGCGAGGGTCAGGCCCTGGCCAGCTGCCGGAGCACGAACGGCAGGATGCCGCCGTGCCGGTAGTAGTCGAGCTCGTTGGGGGTGTCGATGCGGCAGGTGACGGTGAACTCCTTCATCCCCTGCTCTCCCGTTGCCTTCACCGTGAGCCGCTTTCCGGGGGCGAGCCCGTCGGCCACGCCGCCGATCTCGAACGTCTCCTTCCCGCTGAGCCCGAGCGTCGCGGCGTCCACCCCGGCGTCGAACTGCAGCGGGAGCACGCCCATGCCCACCAGGTTGCTCCGGTGGATGCGCTCGAAGCTCCTGGCCAGCACCGCGCGGATGCCGAGGAGCAGCGTGCCCTTGGCCGCCCAGTCACGCGAGCTGCCGGTTCCGTACTCGGAGCCGGCGATGACCACCAGCGGCGTCTTCTCGGCGGCGTACTTCATCGCGGCGTCGTAGATGCTCATCCGCTCACGGGTCGGGTGGTGGATGGTGACGCCGCCCTCCACGCCCGGGACGAGCAGGTTCCGCAGCCGGATGTTGGCGAAGGTGCCGCGGACCATCACCTCGTGGTTGCCGCGGCGGCTCCCGTAGGAGTTGAAGTCCTTCGGCTCCACGCCCTGCTCCATCAGGTACCGCGCCGCCGGGCTCGACCGGGCGATGTTCCCGGCGGGGCTGATGTGGTCGGTGGTGACCGAGTCACCGAGCAGCGCCAGCACCCGGGCGCCCTTGACGTCCTGCACCGGCGCCGGCTCCTTCGGGAGGTTCTCGAAGAACGGCGGACGGCGGACGTAGGTGCTCCTGGCGTCCCAGGCGAAGGTGTCGGAGCTGGGAACCTCCAGCTTCTGCCACCGCTCGTCACCCTCGAGCGCATGCGCGTACTGGTTCCGGAACTGCTCCGGCTTGACGTGCGCGGCGATGGCCTCGCGGACCTCGGCGTCCGACGGCCAGATGTCCTTCAGGTACACCGGGTTGCCGTTGCGGTCGACGCTGAGGGGCTCCTTGTTCAGGTCGAGGTCCATCTCCCCGGCGATGGCGTAGGCGACCACCAGTGGCGGGCTGGCCAGGAAGTTCATCCGGACGAAGGGGTTGATGCGCCCCTCGAAGTTGCGGTTGCCCGAGAGAACCGCGGCCACGACCAGGTCGTGCTCGGTGACCGCGCTGGAGATGTGCTCCGGCAGGGGCCCCGAGTTTCCGATGCAGGTGGTGCAGCCGTAGCCCACCAGGTGGAACCCCAGCGCCTCCAGATAGGGGACCAGGCCCGCCGAGCGCAGGTAGTCCATGACCACCTTGCTCCCCGGGGCGAGCGAGGTCTTCACCCACGGCTTGGTGCCGAGCCCGCGCTCCACCGCCCTCTTTGCCAGGAGCCCCGCGGCGAGCAGCACGGCGGGATTGCTGGTGTTGGTGCAGGAGGTGATGGCGGCGATGACCACCGCCCCGTGCTGCAGCCGGTAGCTCAGCGTGCCCTGGTCGACGACCGCGCTCGCCGCGAGGCGTGAGGCGCCCGAGGGAGGCGGCGCCTTCGGGGCCGCGGCGGTCGGCGCTGCGTCGTCGTCCTGGGGCGGGGCGGTGTTCACCATCTCCAGGAGGCTCTTCTGGAAGACCTGCTTGGCGTCCTTGAGCGGTACCCGATCCTGGGGGCGCTTCGGACCGGCGAGGCTCGGCTCCACGGTGGAGAGGTCAAGGCTCAGCAGATCGGAGAACACCGGCTCGGGCGCGTCCGGGGTGTGGAAGAGCCCCTGCGCCTTGCAGTAGGCCTCCACGACCTCCACCTGCGCCGCCGGGCGGCCGGTGAAGCGCAGGTAGGAGAGGGTCTCCTTGTCCACCGGGAAGAAGCCGATGGTGGCGCCGTACTCGGGCGCCATGTTGGCGATGGTGGCACGGTCAGGGAGCGAGAGGCCCGTGATGCCCGGTCCGAAGAACTCGACGAACTTCCCCACCACGCCCTTCTTCCGGAGCAGCTGGGTGACGGTGAGGACCAGGTCGGTGGCCGTCGCGCCAGGGGGGAGCTTGCCGCTCAGCCGGAATCCGATCACCTGGGGGATGAGCATGCTGAGGGGCTGGCCGAGCAGCGCGGCCTCGGCCTCGATGCCGCCCACGCCCCAGCCCACCACGCCCAGTCCGTTCACCATGGTGGTGTGCGAGTCGGTGCCCACCAGCGTGTCGGGGAACAGGCGGTTGCCGTCCTGGAAGACGACCTGGGCAAGGAACTCGAGGTTGACCTGGTGGCAGATGCCGGTGTCGGGCGGCACCACCCGGAAGTTGCGGAACGCGCCCTGCCCCCAGCGAAGGAAGGCGTAGCGCTCCCGGTTGCGGTCGAACTCGATGTCGGCGTTGGCCTGGAAGGCGCTGGTGCTTCCGAACTGGTCCACGACGACCGAGTGATCGATGACCAGGTCCGCCGGATTCCGCGGGTTGATCCGGCTGGGGTCTCCTCCGAGCGCCGCCAGCGCCTCGCGCATGGCGGCCAGGTCCACCACCGCGGGCACGCCGGTGAAGTCCTGGAGCAGCACCCGGCCGACGTGGAAGGAGATCTCGGTGTCGGGCGCGGCCTTGGGGTTCCAGGCGAGCATCTTCTCGACGTGCTCGCGCCTCACCACCCGCCCGTCCTCGTGGCGGAGGAGGTTCTCCAGCAGCACGCGCAGCGAGAACGGGAGCTGCCGGACCGCGGGGTGCGACTTGGCGAGCACGTCGAGCGAGAAGACCTCGTGGGTCCTTCCGCTGGCCTGCAGGCTGCCTCGAGTCTTGAAGGAATCGGTGGTCATGGCCCTGTGCTGGGTATGCCCGGGAGAGCGGCCGAGCGCAACGACCGCGCGCCCGATGGCTTCCATGCGCGCGCCGCACGGAACAGCCGCCCGGACGCCACACGGCCCACGCGGGCGACCAGGCAGGAGCCTCCCGTGAGACGGGCGCCACCCGGGAGACGTCCGGGACGGGGCTCGCCGCCCAGTCGCCGGGCCCCGGCGTCCGGGTCTCGAAGGAGCCTGTGCCCGGCAGCTGACGACTGGCCCGGGGCGCACGATTGACCACCGCCGGATTGCCCGAGCAGTCTCCTCGTTCGCCATGGCCCATTGCCCGCATGTCGAGAGCCTGAAACCGGTCCACCCGCACACCACCAAAGGCTGCGAGGACTGCCTGAAGATGGGCGGGCGCTGGGTGCATCTCCGGCTTTGTCTGACGTGCGGCCACGTGGGCTGCTGCGACTCGAGCCCGAACCGGCACGCGACGAAGCACTTCCACGCCACCCAGCACCCGATCATCCAGTCGATGGAGCCGGGCGAGGACTGGGGCTGGTGCTACATCGACGAGGTGGACTTCGCGGGCGACGAGCTGCCGCCGCGGGCTTAAGCTTTAGGACATGCACCACTCGCGCATCGGCAGTCGGGTCTCTCGGCGGCTCGGTGCGCTCGTCATCACTCTGGGCTCGAGCGGGATCGGCTGCGCCACCGCCGCGCCCTCGCCCGCGGCCCAGCGGGTCATCCCGGTGAACGGGGTGCCCGGCCCACGCTGCGACAACCTCGGCACCGTCATCGGTCAGAGTGAGGCACGGGCATTCGGGGCGACGGGAGAGCAACTCGTCTCCCAGGCCACAGGCGATGCAATGGAGAGGGCCGCGGCGCGCGGCGCCACCCACATCTTCCTCTCGCCGGTGACGGTGCGGGAGAGGGACGGAGCACCCTTCTCTGCGACGCTCACCGGCGTCGCCTTCCGGTGCCCGCCTCCGTCTCCCTGACCCTCACCGGCGCTCGGTGGTCTAGGGGGTCCCCTCGAGAGCCCGCTGCGCTGCGCGGGACACGGCCTCGCGCGCCCAGGCCGGCTCGACAACCTCGGCCTCTCCGCCGAACGAAAGGATCCACTGGACGAGCCAGCGCTCCTCTCCGGAGACCTTCACCTCGACGCCGCCATCGGTGAGCTCCCGGGCCTCGCCGCCGAAGCGTTCGCGGAGATACGGCGCCGCCGCGGCGGTGAAGCGGACCCGCACCTCGCCGCGCTCGGCCGGATCCGGCACCCGCGCCGGCGGAATCGACCGCGGCGAGAACGCCCGGTCGGTCCGCTGGATGCCGGTCATCCGGTCCAGACGGAACAGCCGCTCGGAGCCGCGGCCGAGGTCCCAGCCGTAGAGGTACCACTGCCCACGGTGGTTGAAGACCTCCACCGGCTCGACCCGGCGGTGCTCGGCGGCGGTGCTGCCCCGGCCGGCGTAGTCGAACTCGAGCTCCCGGCGCTCCTCGAGCGCCCGGGTCAAGACGCCAAGCTCCTCGGACGCCAGCGAACGCGCGTTCACCGCGCTCCCCAGCTCCCGGTACATCTTCTTGGCCTGCGCCGGCAGCACCTTCTCCAGCTTGGCCAGCGCCGAGGCCAGCGCGCTCTGGGCGGCGGGGCGGAGCAGCTCGGCGGCGGCGGCCAGCGCCGCGGCCTCGGGACCGGTCAGCCGCGGCGGCTTGCTGAAGCGCTGGTCGAGGTCCACCCAGACGCGGTCGTTCTCCACGTGCAGGTCGATGAAGTCGTCCGGCTGGAACGGCGGGCGGCCCACCATGGTGAGCAGCTCGAGGTCGCGGAGCAGCTCCTCGCGGCTCACCCCGAGCTGCCTGGCCAGGGCGTCCACCGTCACCCCGCGGTGGCGGGCGACGTAAGGGACGACGAAGAGGAGGCGGCGGAGCCGCTCGTGGACGTCGCTCACGCCTTGCCTCCGTGCCGTGCGGCCACCGCCTGGGCCAGCTCGCGTAACCGGGCCCGCGCCCGCTCGGGAGACACGACCCGGGCCTGGGGCCAGAGCGCGAGGACGTGCTTCAGGAGCGCATCCAGCAGGGTCACGGTGAGCACCACCTCGGTCCGCTCGCCGCTCCGCTCCAGACGACCGTCCGGGAAGTGCGCGCCGGCCTGGGCTGCCAGCGGACCCCGGAGCTCGAGCCGCACCTCCACCGCCGGCTCGATGCCCCACTGCCAGGGCGCGTGCGGCACGTGCGCGTCGATGACGAAGTCCTTGGGCACCTCGAAGTCGTGCGTCCGCGGCTTGCTGCCGTTCATCTTCAGGGCCCGGATGCGGTGGACGTGGAAGGTGCGGAGCCCCTGGCGGAGGTGGCAGTAGCCCACCAGCGACCAGACGCCGCGCCGGAGCACGAGGCCGTAGGGATCCACCTTCCGGGTCGACGGCTCGGGACGCTTCGGCGAGGCGTAGACGATCTCCACCCACTTGCGCGCGCTCGCCGCGGTCCAGAGGACCTCCAGGAACTCGGGGACCGCGGCGGTCTCGCGCACGGCGCCGAGCTCCATCCGCACCCGAGGCATGACCAGCTCGCCGCCGGCGAAGAAGCCGATCTTCCGGAGCGCGTGCTGCAGGTCGTGCCGGCCGGGGAACGCGCCCGAGGCGAGCGCGGCGGAGCCGGCGGCATAGAGCACCGCCATCTCCTCGGGAGTGAAGCCGGGCTCCGGCAGGTAGTACGCGCTGCGGTCGAGGAGGTATCCGTCCTTCCGGTCCTCGTCGCCCTGGACGTAGGTGAGCGGGATGCCCAGCTCGAGGAGCTCGGCCTTGTCGCGCTCGAACTTCCGCTCGGTCGCCTCGTCGCTGCCGCTCCCGTAGTCCTCGGGGAAGCTCTCCTTGAGCTCGGCCCACGACACCGGCTCGTGGGCATCGAGCAGCAGCGCCACGAGATCGAGCAGGCGTTCGGTACGGTCCATGGCGGCGGGGGCGAAGCATGTGGACCAAGAACCCTGGCCCGTCAAGACGGGCAATCGCCTCCCGGGCCATGCAGACTGCAGCGTGGCCATGAGATTCTCGCGACTCTCCACGTGCGTCCTCGTGGTGACGGGTCTCCTCGCATCGGGGTGTGCGTCCGGAGACCCCGGGAAGGACGCGGGGACCCTCGACGGAGGCTGGCGCCCGCTCTTCAACGGCGTCGATCTGACCGGCTGGCGGCGATACCTCGGCGTTCCCGGTCCCGACGCCGGTCCCCTCGGATTCGAGCACGACCCGCGAGGCGTCTACTCGGTGGTGATGGAGGACGGAGAGCCCGCCATCCGGATCAGCGGGGAAGTCTGGGGCTCACTCATCTCCAGCGATGAATACGGCGACTTCGAGCTCGAGGCGGAGTTCAAGTGGGGCACGCACGTCTACCCACCGCTCGACGCCTTCGACAGCGGGCTGATGTACCTCTCGTACGGTCCGGCGGGCGCGGTGAACGCGGGAGGACCGGCGCTCTCCGACCCCACCGGGAGCGGCGCTTTTCTCGTGTCGATGGAGTACCAGATCGCCCCCGGCGACGTGGGCGGGATCTACGACCTGGGCCCGATCCGCTTCGCGCCGGGCCCGCGCGTTCACGCCCCGGAGCGAGCGGGGTGGAGCGCGATCCGCATCGTGGTCTCCGCCGGCACGGCGACGCACTTCCTCGACGGGCAACAGACGGCGAGTGGCTCGGGCTTCACCTCGGTCTGGCCCGGCATGCCGGAAGCGCCACTTCTGCGAGGCACGCTTCAGCTCCAGAGCGAGGGGGGAGAGATCTTCTTCCGCCGGCTGCGAATCCGTCCGCTCCCCTGACCGCATCCGGGGAGTCCCGGGCTCCCTGGATGAACGCCCTGACCGGTCGAGACGGGTGGTAGCGTCCTCGGCCGTGCAGGCTTCCGGACGGGTGCGGGCGCTCCAGCCCACGGTGTTCTCCGAGTTCAGCGCGCTCGCCGCCCGCGCGGGGGCGGTGAACCTCGGGCAGGGCTTCCCCGACTTCGACGGGCCGGAGGTGGTGCGCGAGGCGGCGGTGGCCGCGCTCCGGCGAGGGGAGAACCAGTACGCGCCCGGTCTCGGCGCACCGGCGCTCCGCCAGGCCATCTCCGAGCACGCGCGGCGCTTCCTCGGGGTCACGGTGGATCCGGACACCGAGGTGGTGGTGACCTGCGGCGCGACCGAGGCCATCTTCGACGCGGTCCAGGGCCTGGTGGACCCTGGCGACGAAGTGGTGGCGTTCGAGCCGGTCTACGACTCGTATGCGGCGAGCGTGGCGATGGCCGGCGGGGTGCTCCGGCCCGTCACCTTGCAGCCCCCCGACACCGCAGTTCCGCGCTGGTGGTTCGACCCGGCCGAGCTCGAGGCAGCGTTCGGGCCGCGCACCCGGGTGGTGCTCCTCAACACGCCGCACAACCCGACCGGCAAGGTGTTCACTGCGCCCGAGCTGGAGCAGGTGGCGGGGCTGGCCCGGCGGTGGAACGCGGTCGCGGTGGTCGACGAGGTCTACGGGCACCTGGTCTACGACGGCGTCGAACACCGCTCGCTGGCGGGGCTCCCGGGGATGGCCGAGCGCACGCTCACCGTGAGCAGCGGGGCCAAGACGTTCGGCTTCACCGGCTGGAAGGTGGGCTGGGCGATGGGCCCGCGCCCGCTCCGGGACGCGGTGCTGCAGGCACACCAGTACGTGACCTTCGCCGTGCCCACGCCGCTGCAGCACGCCGTCGCCGCGGCGCTGCGGCTCCCGGACGCGTACTTCGTGGAGCTGCAGGCGGACTACGCGCGGCGCCGGGGGAAGCTGCTCGGCGCCCTCGACGAGGCGGGCCTCGTGCCCTGGGCCCCCGAGGGGGCCTACTTCGCCTGCGTGGACGTGACCGGCCGGGGCTTCGCGAACGACGACGCGTTCTGCCGGGACCTCACGACGCGGGTGGGCGTGGCCGCGATCCCGCTGTCCGCGTTCTACGTGGACCGTGCGCGCGCGCCGTGCGTGGCGCGCTTCGCGTTTTGCAAGGCGGACGCCACGCTGGACGAGGCGGCACGACGGCTCCGGGCCACGGAGCTCCGCGCAGGCGCCGGGTGAGACGCGCCGGGCCAGGCGGCAAGCGCTGCTCCCCCCGGGGACCACGGTGTGCTCCACGTGTCCGTCGCAATCGGTGACGGGTCCTGCCCGGTTCCTGCGCATCTGAGGGCATCCCCCTTCCGGCACAGGGGCGCGACAGGAGGAGGTGACGGATGCGACGGGCAGGCCGAAGCCTGGGGGCGATCGTCGGCGCAGCGCTGGCCGGGTTGCTCCTCGCCTGCGGCACGAAGGTGGAAGGGACGTACTCGAACGTGAACGGGCTGGTGGTGCTGGACCTGAGCTCGGGGGGCAAGGCGACGCTCTCGTACGCCGGCGAGACCCGGGACTGCAGCTACACGGTCGATGAGAAACAGGTCCGCATGTCCTGCGGCCGGGAGCGGTTCTCCTTCCGCCGCAACCAGGACGGTACCCTGACCGGCGAGGGCTTCCTCGGGATCATGAAGAAATCGAAGTCCTGACGGCGCCCTGGGCCGGCCCAAGGCGTCAGTCGGCCTCCGGACGGAACGCCAGCGCCACGCCGTTCATGCAGAATCGCTCCCCGGTGGGCCGCGGCCCGTCGTCGAACACGTGCCCGAGGTGGCCGCCGCAGCGGGCGCAGTGGACCTCGGTCCGCACCGTCCCGTAGGTCGTGTCGGTCTCCGTCTCCACGGCGCCGGGTAGCGGCTGGGTGAAGCTCGGCCATCCGGTGCCGCTCTC